>Ga0193728_1001359_pt1 | contig 12386 bp, 10 predicted proteins | sample U1c1metaG_FD_143037 | JGI IMG/M metagenome (GOLD analysis project Ga0193728, IMG submission 143037) | Soil microbial communities from a riparian zone of the East river system, Colorado, United States - U1c1 | ecosystem: Environmental > Terrestrial > Soil > Riparian zone | place: USA: East River...
GGGGACGCCATCCATGACCGTGGATTCGTAGAGGAATTTTTTCTTTTTTTCGGCGGCGAGTTTGGTCAGGTCCTCAAAGGCGTAGACGATTGGGCCTTTGTTGGCGGTAAGCGCGTGGGCGCCGAACTCGAGGGCGGTTTTCAGGTGTTCAATGGCGGGCTCGCCGGACTGCAGATTCAGCGAACTCGCTTCGATGAAGACGTCCGCGTGGGATCTCTCGAGCCATTCTCGAATGTCTTTGGCGGCTGTTTCTCGCTGCGGCGGCCAATGGCCGTTTAACAGCGCGATGGGATTGAGGCCGTGAGGATCAGCCAACCAGCCGGAGCGACGGGTGGCAACGCCCGTTAAGCGCCAGCGGAGGTCATAGCGTCTGCGGAGTTCCGATTCTTTGGCGATGAGCAAACGCAAAAAAGAATGACCGACATTGCCAAAACCGATTAGAGCGAGATTGTATGAAGGAATGGGTCAGTCCTTCCGGGGCGTACACGATTATTTTTGTGATGCGAAAAATCGAAGCCTGCGAGCTAATGCGCCGCCGCACCAAGTTTTGCGGCTGCCGCGGAGATCAATTCGGCCTCGTCCTGCAGCACATGGGCTACAACAACGATACCGGCCTCGGCTTGTTTCCATTGTTTTTGCTCGATGGCCTCGCGCACCGCGGGCATGGTTTTGGCGGCATAGCCAGTATAAAAACCGGGAGCATAAATCTGATGTTTAAACCACGGGCGGTTGGGCAAGCCTTCCGCGTTGGTAAGTTTTCGCTCGCTCTGGATCAAAAGTCTGTTGACGTCCGCGAGAGAAGCCGCAGCCAGGGCGCTGCCGCCGTTTGAATTTATCTTCTCGAAGGCCTTGCGATATTCCACGGCGCTACGCCCCAGGACTACGGTAGCGTTGTCGAGCGGAGCAAAATTTAAATACGGGGCGGCGGGCTCGACGGGCGGCGCGATCAATGGCTTTTTTGGGTCGTCGGTGGCCTGGAACACACCTTCTTCGATCTCGTGGTTGCGCTCTTGAATATCGGCCTGCGTTTTCTGCGCCAGTGTTTTCAGTTCCTTGACGTAAGTATCCATGGTGTCGGCGAAATCGCCGAATTCGAACGGCAACAGGTCGGCATCGGCCAGACGCAAAATCGCGGTGCCGCCGGTTTGCGCCAATGCGCGGCCGTACTGGAAATTGGTATCGGAGAAATGTGTGTACCAGTAGAAATCGTCGTAAATCGAATGGTAGATGCCGCCGCCATCTTCTCCACCGAAGCCAATATTCATGGTAGCGACGCCATCATGTTGAAGGAAAGCGGTGTAGTCCGATCCTGAGCCCAAGGCGGCGATGCGCTCGTCAGTGCGCTGACGAATCTTCTCGCGGTCCTCGGGCGATTTGGCTTCGGCGATTTCGTGCAAATGATTTCGCTTCCAGGTGGAAAGTTTGGTTTCGGGATCGGTGATGTCCGCGAGATATCGTTGCTGAATTTTTCCAGCGTGTGCGAACCTTCAATCCCGAGATAGCCTCTACCGTTGGAATCTGAGTTGATGTAGGCGACAGCATGCGCCTGCAATTCGTCGTAATGGGTTTCGGCCCACTCGGTTGAGCCCAATAGCCCGGGCTCTTCACCATCCCATGCGCAATAAATGATGGTGCGCTTAGGTTTCCATCCGGCTCTGAGCAACTCGCCGAGGGCACGCGCTTCCTCCAGCACGGCGACCATTCCGGAAGTTGGATCTTCGGCGCCATTCACCCAGGCGTCGTGATGATTCCCGCGCAACACCCACTCGTCAGGAAACGTCGCGCCGGGGATTTTTGCAATCACGTCGTAAACGGGTTTGCTGCCCCAGTTGGATTTCACCTTTAGATGTACTTTGGCGTCGCCCGGGCCGACGTGGTAAGTGATTCCCAAGCCGCCGCGCCATTGCGGCGGCGCGACACGTCCGGTCAACGCTTCCAGGAGGGGTTGGGCATCGGCATAGGAAATTGGGAGGACGGGAATTTTAGTGATGGTGGCGGCATCTTCGATTTTCAAGCGCTTGGCATCTTTCGTTGCGCCCACGCCAGGCGTCAAGGGATCACCTGGGTAAAAAGGCATGTCCGCAACGCTGCCACGCTGCACGCCATCTTTGGGGCGCCACGCGCCTTTGGGGAAGGTCTCGCCTTGCACAAATCCATCTTCATGGGGGTCGGAATAAATCAGGCAACCGACGGCGCCATGTTCGGCGGCGACTTTGGGCTTGATGCCTCGCCACGAATGGAAGTAACGAGCGATCACGATCTTGCCCTTCACGGAAACGCCCATGCGATCGAGTTGTTCGTAATCCTCGGGAATTCCATAGTTGACGTACACGAGCGGGGCGGTGACGTCGCCGTCCTTGGAATAGGCGTGGTAGGTGGGAAGTTGTTCGGCTTGCTGGTTGGAGGTTGGATCATCGGAAAGCGCGGGTTCTTGCAGTTTTGCTGAAAATTTTGGGCCGCCTTCGACCAACTCGACGACGCGTTCTTTGGGCGTAGGGTAAAGCACATCGAATTGCTCGATGTGGGTGTCGAGGCCGAACTCTTTGAATTTTGCGGCGATCCATTCGGCGTTTTCCTTGTCGTAGACGGTGCCGACATTGTGCGGCCGAGCGGAAAGATGCTGCATATACGCGCGCAGATTGTCGGGGCTGGGGATTTCGCGGAATTTTTCTTCCCACTGGCGCTCGGCGCGGGAGGATTCGGAGGAATAGCCTGCCAGCGATTGATCGTCCGCGGAGACTTTCGCTTTGTAGGTGACGGCGAAAATCAGTGACGACGCGCTTAATAAAATGGATCCGACTGCGACACTGCGATTCATATCGTCTCCCTGAATAGCGGAGACATTCTGCCTGAAGATGGGTTGGTTTGGAATGCGGAACCGTGCAGGTGGCTTGGGCTGGGGACTGTGACGGCGTACCTGTCGGCTGACAATGTCAGTATCGGGAGCGCGGACATATCGAAAACCTGAGCCTGTGCTTCGTTGTTTAGAGTTGCGTTTCTACCTTACAAGGGGACTGTGACGGCGTTGCTGTTTGTTGAGAACGTCAGCGTGTCGGAAGCGGGACACATCGAAAACCTGAGTCTGTGCTTCGTCGTTTAGAGTTGCGTTGTTCTACCTTACAAGACCCACCCTCCAAAAATCTGAGGGTGGGGCACCCTCCGTGTCTCATAGACTCTTGGTGGCCAGTCGGGGGATGCGTTGTGGCCGCTGTGGCGGCTGCTTTATAAGTTGTGGTGGTCAGGAGCTATGTGATTGGAAGAGAGAAAATAAAAAGCGGGCGATCCATCGCGCCGATTGAAAGAGGATCGCGATCTGAAATCAGGCCTGGTCTTACAATAAACGACACATACAGGCTTTGCCCTATTGATGGCTCCCCCATGGCCGAAATAATCTGAGAGGGTCCCCGAGAGTGTTCCCAGCACAGATCGGTTTTTGGAATTCCGGCCGAGAGAAAAAGTCGTGAACGGTGTTTTATAAATGGGAGTCGAAACACGTTTTCAAGGAGGATAGGACATGAGAAAGTTTATTGGCGCAGCGTTGCTTGCGGCGATGCTTTTGACCGGCTCACCTGCCCTTAAGGCTCAGATATCCGTCGGAATCGGAATCGGCGCTCCGCCTCCGCCGCGTGTGTATCGTGTGCGGCCGGTAGCGCCTGGCCCCGGGTATGTTTGGGTTGACGGCTACTGGTATCCCGTTAATGGCCGCTACGTTTGGCATCGTGGTTATTGGACTTATCCACCTTATGGCGGTGCGGCGTGGGTCGGACCCCGCTGGGAAGGCGGGCACTACTACCACGGTTACTGGAACGGAGACCGCGGGCGCTTCGAGCATAGTCACCGCTGGGACCGCGAACGTGGGAGAGACCGCGACCGCTGGCGCGGCGAAGGCCGTGAACATGAAAGAGACCGCGAACACGAACATCGGTAAGGCGATCTAAAATTTGAAAACGCCGGCGTGGCTTATTGTCTGAGGACATATAAAGCCACGCCGGCATTTTAATTTGGTAATCACATGTCTGGCGGGGTTCAACAGCCTCCACGCATAGAATACGTTTGCCGCCGCCGCGAACAATCCGCTGGCTGCGCTGGATGATTTATTTGCGACGCCTTCAAATTGAAGCCGACACTTATTTTTTGTGAGTGGTGTTGAGTATGGCGTCGGGAATGATGAGGCGGGCTACTGGGGTGCCGCCGATGATGTGTGAGTCGATGATTTCGTCCACATCCTGGGGCTTGACGCTTCCGTACCAGACGGCTTCGGGGTAGACCACTACCGTTGGGCCAAGTTCACATTGGTCGAGGCAGCCGGATTTATTGGCGCGAACGTTTTTTAGTCCACGCTGCGCGAGCTTGGTCTTGAATAGGCGCTGCAATTCGCCTTGGCCGGCAGGATCGCAACAGCCGCGCGGATGGCCTTCTTCGCGCTGATTCATGCAGATAAAAATGTGCTTGTCTAATCTAGGCACAGCTCAAGTCTAACTCATGAGCGCGGGGCAATCGCAGCGAAGCAAGTTGAATTGATCGTGTGCGGGTGTGCACTGAAAATAATTTTCGCGAGAAAATCGAAGGTTTCAGGAAAGGCCCAGGTGGTCGAGCTGATAGCGACCGCGATTGATGACCTGGTCTTCGTCAATCCAAACATCGCACTTGCGAGTCAGCACATCGACATGCGTTTTGGAGGCCCAATCCGCGTGGGTCTGACTGCCATACGGATCGCCGAAGGCCAGATGCACACCAGGAAATTTTTCGTCCTGCAAAAGAACACCGATCATGCGCGATAAGCCCAGATTCGTGCCGAAGGCGAGCTCGCCGACGCGGTTGCTGTTTTTGTCGGTGTGGCAATATTCCCAGAATTCCTGCTGCAAGTCTTTGCGCGCGCACTCGGCGTGAACGAGGCGGGCTTCCTTGATCTGCAGAACCAAGGGAGTGGATCGCAGGTCGCCGTACTTGCCGTTGAAATGGTCGCCGGCGGTGGCATCACACACGAAAGTGCCGTCGACGGTGGCGGGAGTGGTGAAAACTTCGCCGGCGGGAAGATTGGACCAATACCGCGGGCTGATCAGGCCGCTGGTTTTTACCCAATCGAGGCCGGGATCAAAATGCGCGGCGATGTTCGTGCCGGCTTCGGTTTTTACGGTGTTTGTCGCTGAGGCGGTCCACCATGCGGTAGTCGGCGCGCATGCCCTGCTGCATGATTTCGGCGGTTACGCCGACCATGTGGGCGTAGCGAATCTGGCGCCGCTCGACAATTTTCACGATGGCCATGCGCGCGCCAAGTTCGCCGGGCTGTGGGGTCATGCACATAATTCCCACGTCAGCGGTTTCCAGAGCGTGCAAGATTTCCCCGGGAGCCTCGCACATGGGACGCGGGCCAAAATCTTCCAGTAAGAATGCGTTGAATTTTGCGCCACGGTTTTCGAGCGCCGCAGCGAGGCTGGCTGCGACCGGTTTGCTTACTTCGTCGGCGATCAACACGACACATTCACCGGCGCGGACGGCGAGGCAAGTTTCCACGGCGTTTTTGGCGCCGGGCATCAGCTCAGTTTTTGCGCTGCCAAATAAATTGCGCATGCTGGTATTTTAGCGAATTTTCGCGGAGGAGTTCAAAAGTTGATGGACTAGTTGCTTGCGGTGGCCTGCTGGGCAATCCATTTGTCGGTGCGCGCGTCAAGAAGATCGACCGGCAGGGTGCCTCCATCGAGCATTTCGTCATGAAATTTGCGAATGTCGAATTTCGGGCCGAGTTTTTGCTGCGCGCGGTCGCGAAGTTCGCGAATTTTGAGTTGGCCCAACTTGTAGCTGAGGGCTTGCGCGGGCCAGGAAATGTAGCGATCGGTTTCTGATTGGATAGTCGGTTCGTCGACTGCACCGGACTTGCGGAAGAAGTCCACGACCTGGTCGCGCGTCCAGCCTTTCGAATGGATGCCGGTGTCGACTACCAGGCGCACGGCGCGAAATAGTTCGGAGGAAAGGCGGCCGTAATCTGAAACAGGATCCTGGTAGAAGCCGACTTCTTTTCCGAGTTCCTCGGAGTAGAGCGCCCAGCCTTCGATGTAGGCGTTGAAGCCCAGACCGTGCTGGCGAAATTTAGGTAGACCGGTGAGTTGTTGCTGCACGGACAATTGCATGTGGTGGCCGGGAATTCCTTCATGGTATGCAATGGCTTCGTCGTCGACCAAGGAGCGCTCCGCAAATTTCGAGGTGGCCACCACGACGCGGCCGGGGCGCTTGCCGTCGGGTGTGCCGGTGACGTAATGAGTTGCGGCGGCAGATTGGAAGGCGGGGATGGCTTCAACGGTTACGGGGGACTTGGGAAGAAGCGTGAAAAGCTGCGGGAGTTTAGGCTCCATCTGCGCGATGTAGTGGCGGAAATCGTCGAGGATCTGGTCCGCGGAAGTGGGGACATATTTTTTATTGGTTTTTAGCGAAGCGCGGAAGGCGGCGAGATCGGGAAAGCCTTCTTTTTTGGCGATGGCGAGCATTTCTTTTTCAATGCGGTCTATCTCGCGAAGGCCCAGCTCATGTATTTCGTCGGGGGACATACGCGTGGTGGTGCGCGCATAAATATTGTTTTGGTAACGCTTCTGGCCGTCGGGCAGCGAAGTGATTGCCAGAGTGGTGCGTCCTTCCGGGGCGTATTTGGTGCGAATAAATTCGCCGAAGTTGCGATAGGCGGGAAGGACTTCATTGTTGACGGCGTCATTGATTAGTTGGGTCAGGCGCTTTTGGTCCTCGGCGGAAATGCTCGCGGGGAATTTTTTTGTTGGTTGGAGGAACGGGTCGGCGTCGATGATTCCCTGGCCCTGGGCTGGAATTTTCTCAGCGAGAAAACGTACCGGCATGAGTTTGTCTTTCATCCCGACTTGCAATACTTCTATCGTCTGGGTGAACGCGCGGGGGATTTGGTGAAGGCGAGAAATGTAGTCTTCGTAGTGCTTGAGTGAATCGAGCGGAACGGAGAGCGGCAGATCCGCGAGCCTGGTATGGATGCCATTCTGCTGGTTGATGGGCATCTCGTACTCTTTGAAATTGAAGTCGGTGATGCGCTGCTGGAGTACGCGCGCTAACAGGTCGTGCGAGAGTTGGTCCTGGTCGGCGAACCCGGTGGTGGGGATAGCTTGAATGCGCGCCAGGAAGCTCTCGTCGGATTTGTGGTGCTGCATGATGGCGGCGAGCGAGTAGTCGTCGAGCTTGTCGTTATAGCGGTAATCGCCGAAGGCTGTAGCGCGTTCTGGGAAATTGCGGAGTTCACTCTCGTAGTAGTCGTCGAAGATGGCATTTTGCGCGGCAACGCGATCGGCGGCGGGTTTTGCATCTTGGCCGGAAACGGACACGGCAACGGCGAGCAGGAAAATGAAGGTTAAGTAATTTCGCATAGCCCGGCATCGTACCAGAGAGACGTTCAGGTACTCAATTTTTACGAGGCCTTCAAAAACGAGAGTCAACAGAAAGACCCACCTGCCACGGCAGGTAAACCCTAAAAATCGAGGGTGGGGCACCCTTCGAGGGGTTGGGTTGAGTTTTGGTGGGTTGAAGTCGACGTTTTACTGGTGTGCGAGTGAAACGAATGAGCGTGAAACTATTCGGCGTCGGTGAGTTCGCGGACCCAGATATTTTTGTAGCGTACTGGATGATTGTGGTCTTGGAGCTGGAGCGGGAGTTTTGCGGCGTGGGGTTGGTAGGGGTCGCCGGTTGCGGTGGGGCCGTGGATTTCGACGTTGTCTTGGACCAACACACCATTCTGTAACACCGTGACATGCGCGGGACGCAATAACTTTCCGCTGTCATCGAAGCGCGGGGCGTGAAAGATGATGTCGTAGGTTTGCCACTGGCCTGGAGGACGCGCGACGTTGACGAGCGGCGGATACTGGCCGTAAACGGCACCGGCTTGGCCATCGGGATAGGTTTTGCTCTGGTACGAATCGAGGACCTGAATTTCGTAGAGGCCCATGATGATTATGCCGCTGTTGCCACGATCCTGATCTTCGCCGACGGGCGGAGCGGGCTCGCGGAATTCCAGGTGCAGTTGCATATCTCCAAAGGGCTGCTTGGTGATGATGTCTTTGGTTTTGGGGACGACCTCGAAATAATCGGCGGTAACTTTCCATTTTGCGGGGCTGCCGTCCTTGTGCGTCCATTTGGAAAGATCGTTGCCGTCAAAGAGGACGATGGCGTCGGCGGGAGCGCGGCCAGCGGAGGTTTGCGTGCCGGGCTCACCGGGGTCGACAGCTGCGGGGGCCGGGCGGTTACGATCGTGCGCTTTCCATTTTTGTTCGGTTTGTGCGGCTGTGGGATGTTGCGATCCAGCCGTTAAAAATAGAAGCAGCAGCGCTTTTATCAGAACGGGAAAGTATTTCTGCATGAATGGTTCTCCAGTGTGATGTGTGCTCAACAGACTCTTTGATTGATGCTCTTCACGTCGCGCACTTCAGGGGCTAACAATCCTTACCTTAAGCGCTTTTGCCTGATGGCGAATTCCATCCTTCACGATATTCGCGGCGCAGAAAATCGTTGGCTTGAGGGACGTTGGTGATGCGCATATTGGCGCCATCATAGTTGATTTTTTTGCCTGCGCGCAGGGCCACCACACCGAGGAGCATCACTTCGGTGAGGCGCGCGGCGTATTCGAACGGGCAGGAGGCTTCCGCATTTCCTTTGGCGGCATCGACCCAGTTCATTTCGTGATCTTCGCCGGGGATGCGCGGAAGTTTCTGTGGAGGCTTGCCATAGGATTCGTGCAGCGACTTGGGGAGCAGCCGCGGCTTTGCGCCGTAAGTGTCATGCAGCAATTTTCCTTTGCTGCCGATAATTAGAGCACCGCCACCTTTATTTAATTCTTCGGTTTCGCCAAGCTCTTCGGGTTTACGCGGGAGCAGGCCGCCGTCGTACCAGGTCATCGTTACGGGAGACATTTTGCCGCGCGCGGGAAATTCGTAGAAGGTTTGGGTGGCTGACGGGTAAGACGCGCCGTTGAATGGCGTCGATACGGTTTCAATGCTGGTGGGAAATCCCAAATCGAGCGCCCACATTGTGTGATCGATCAAATGCGCGCCCATGTCTCCGATGGGGCCGGTGCCCCAATCCACCCAGCCGCGCCAGTTGAAGGGATGATAGATGGGGTGATATTCGACGCGGGGGCCAACGCCGAGAAATAAATCCCAGGCCAGGGTATCGGGGATGGGATAGGAGCCAGCAAAAGAATTCGCGATGCGCGAGGTAATGCCTGGGCCGTTCCACTTCAGTGTGTCGGCGGGCTGCTTCAGAGCTTCGGGACGCGGTACGCCTTGCGGCCAAAATCCCAGTGGACGATTGGTCCAGATATGGGCTTCGCGAACTTCGCCGATGGCGCCTGCACGAATATATTCCACCGCGGTGCGAGCGTCGTTAAGCGAATGTCCCTGATTGCCCATCTGGGTGGCGATTTTCAATTCTTTTGCGCGGCGCGCGAGCCTGCGGGATTCGTCGACGGACCAGGTGAGGGGCTTCTGGACGTACACATGTTTATTCAAGTCCATGGCTGCTAGCGCGATGGGAGCGTGCATGTGATCGGCGGTGGCGACGACCACGGCGTCAATGTCTTTGTGCTTCTCGAGCATCTCGCGGTAATCCTGATAGTGCTTCGCTTTGGGCCAATGCTCGGTCTTCAGGCGAATCATGCCGTCGAGACGCTTCTGGGCCTTCACGCGATCAAACTCGACCAGCGGCGTGCCGGGGACGGGTTGCGGATCCGGCGAATCAAGGCGCGACTTCAAAACTTGAATGTCAACGTCGAGATGCTCAAATGTCTTGCCGGCGTAATCCCAATCCACATCGCACAAGGCGACAATATTTTGGCTGGCCAGTGCGACCAGATTGGCGCGGCCAATGCCGCCAACTCCGACACCGGCAATGTTTAAAATGTCGCTGGGAGGAGTGAAGCCGCGGCCCAGCACGTGGCGAGGCACGATGGTGAAGGCATTCGCGGAGGTTGCGGCTGCGGACGTGGCTGCGGCTGCGGCGGTGGTCAGGAATTTGCGACGTGATAGTTCAGTTTTTGCGCTCATAGGCCCTCTTGCGCAAACTACTCTAGCGTGATGGCACAGCAAAGAAACGGAAATTTTTGCGCGGCGTTCGGCTGGCGTGGCTAACTTTTAGTGCTTCTTGATCTGCTCGACGCTTTTCGATGATTTTGTGGGGGGTTTTGCCCGCACTGGCGGCTATTGGCTTTTCGCGCGGGAATGAGCGAAACTTTTTACTCCGAATCGAAGCTTTTTGTGAACGACTCTTGAAAGGATTTTGGAGAGCGATGTATTCAGGCAAGGATTTGTTCCGGCAATTTAAATTTTCGGGCACGTGCCTGTTGCTGAGTTTGATATTTTGCGCATGCCAGCCATTGCTGCGCGCGCAAGATCACTCTGCACACGAGGGCCACGATGTGCACGGGGGTCAAGCGACGCACGAGGACCACGAAGGGCAGCAGGGGCACGAGGGAATGTCCAGCGACATGCCGGGAATGGACATGAGTTCGACGGCGCCGGATCCGCTGGCAGCTATGCGCACGCCTGAAAAACTGGCGGCCGACAAACGCGAGAGCGAATTCAATCATCACCTTACTGGTTTTTTTGTGATGGTCGCGGGGATTTTTATTCTTGCCGAGCCTTGGCTTAGGGCGCGATGGCCGAAGGTTCGCTATGCATGGCCGGTATGTTTTCTGGTGGCGGGGATTTTTGTGCTAGTTTACAGCGATACAGAGTTGTGGCCGTTTGGGCAACAGTCGTGGGCCTACGGGCTGTCGCACCATATGGAAGTGCGGCAACACAAATCGTTCGCGCTGATTTTGCTGGGGGTGGGAGTGATTGAATTTCTGCGTGCTCGCGGAACGTTGAAAGCGCCTTGGGCTGGGTGGGTTTTTCCTATCGTGGCGATCGCCGGCTCGATAATTTTGCTTTTTCACGAACATCGCGGCGGGATGCACGGCGCGGGGCACATGGAGCGCATGGCGCGCATTCAGACCGAGCATCACAGCTATACCGCGGCAGGATTTGGGATTGGTCTCACCAAAGGGTTGTCTGAAATCAAAACGGACTGGCAGCCTGTATTCAATAAGGTGTGGCCGTCGATCATGATCGCTTTAGGTGTGATGCTGATGTTTTACGTGGAATAGCGCGGGAGTTTTGTTTTCGAAATTAGCGGTCTGTACTTTCCGCACGTTCTTCGCGGGCGCTTAATTTAATTCAACTTTCCGAATCTCAGGCGAAGCCGGCGCGGGTTAACGGCAATTCGCGGACGCGTTTGCCGGTGGCCGCGAAAATTGCGTTGCAGAGTGCGGGCGCGAAGGGCGGCAATCCCGGCTCACCGATTCCCGCTGGCGGAGCATCACTGGGAACAATGTAAATGTGAGTTTCCCGGGGCGCGTCTTTCATGCGCGCGACCTGATAATCATTGAAGTTGGATTGCTCTATGGCTCCATCTTTCGCGGTGATTTCGCCGTAAAATGCGAGCGAGGCGCCCATCACGGCCGCGCCTTCAAATTGTTGCCGGGCCATTTCTGGATTTACGACCGTTCCGGCGTCCAGCGCGGTATCGACGCGCTTGATTTGCACTTGACCTGCGTCGTTCACCTGCACCTGAACAACGGTTGCGACATAAGTCAAGAAACTACGGTGCATGGCGATACCCATGCCAAATCCATTGCCGGATTTTTGCTTTCCCCAGCCGGCTTTTTCTGTCGCGAGAGACAGGACGCGGCGAAATCTGGCGGTGTCGATGGGGTACTGCTCGTAGGCGCCGTCGTAATTTGAGTAATCTTTCGGCAATTCTTCCTTGGGAATAATGCGATCGGGGCCGAGGAGTTGCTGCAGATAGTCGAGCGAATCGCGTCCCGCGGCGTGGGCCAGCTCGTCGGCGAAGGAATGCACTGCGAAGGCGTGATAAATATTTGCGACGGAGCGCAGCCAACCGATGCGGACGTGTGCGGTGGCGGGGCCATTTTCCACGCGGTGATTTGGCAATGCGAAGGGGAGGTCGGTGAAGCCAAGGCCTAACTCATCGGCCGGGGCGTAAGTGTTTTTGGGATCGAAGGTGGTTCCGATGGGGGGAAACACGGTGCGCTGCAGCCAGGCCTCGGGTTTGCCATCGGCAGCCAGAGCGGCTTTCATGTACATGGCGGCGACGGAATGATAGGTGTCGAATTTAATGTCGTCTTCGCGGCTCCAGACGACTTTCACGGGCTTGCCGGTTTTTTTGGCGAGGACCGCGGCTTCCACGACAAAATCCGGAAATGATTTGCGCCCGAACGCGCCGCCGAGCAGGGTGACATTCACGGTGACGTCTTCTTTTTTCAAGCCCATCGCGCTGGCGACGGCTTCTTTTGCGCCTTGGGGATTTTGCGTGGGAGCCCACACTTT
>Ga0193728_1001360_pt1 | contig 12384 bp, 8 predicted proteins | sample U1c1metaG_FD_143037 | JGI IMG/M metagenome (GOLD analysis project Ga0193728, IMG submission 143037) | Soil microbial communities from a riparian zone of the East river system, Colorado, United States - U1c1 | ecosystem: Environmental > Terrestrial > Soil > Riparian zone | place: USA: East River...
CGGGCGCGCGGGCGCGCGGGCCGGGACCTTGTGGTCGGCAAAAAGTTGATGTATAAAACCACATCCCTCCGGATTTCAAAAAAGTATGGATTATGATCTGGGATACTTCGATCTTGATACGCGGGTCTTGGAACCGATCGATAATCCGTTCGGCCCGAAAGTGTTACCTGTGTAGCCGGTACATTCTGTCAGTGTGGTGGGCCGATGATGGTCGTCGAAAGACTCACCGCTTCTGAAATCCAACTTCGTTCTCCACCGTTGGTCACGACTGCGGCATGAAGCGACTCTCTCCAATTCGAAAGTGTTTTTCCACGCGCTCCGTACCTCTGTGCCTTCCCTCGGAACGGACGTCCTTTTCCAGCTCTTCGACCACGCTACTCACTGTCCTTTTTCGCATTCGGCCAGCTTCCGGCCTCATACAGTCACCTGTCGCGCTCTGCAGCAAAGTCTCGGCACAACTCGACGCCCCTCCTTCCCACCGTTGAATTTGCATAGGGCCCGCGTCCGCCGCAAATCGCGGGCGGCTTCCTGCAAGTCGTTGTATCGAAAGCGCGCGAACACACCGTGCTCATGCAGGCGCATTGCCCTTCGCGCTTCCGATACAACCCTAAGACTTCTCATTACTAATCGCGGTAAGCCTGCGTCAGATCGCTTCGGGTTATGGAATTAGTCAGGCACTGGAAGCTGGTGCGACGGGCTTGCTGGATTCAATTGCCAAACTGTACACTCACGCTCACCTAGCGGCCGAAAGGCGCGAAATGAACAAACATAAAGTGGTGAAGTTGGGGAAGAGTTTCTGGCCAGCAGAAAAATCTTCGCGGCTAACGTCAATTGGCTTGGGTGCTTTGATTACAGCCGCTGAGAATGTATTCGCATCGACGACGGCGCTGCTGGTTGGGCTTAGCCTTGCAACGAACCCGTTTTGCTTCCAGGCCCAAGCCAAGGCGCGCGACGCGCAACTCCGTGGTGCAACAAAATCCGATAATCAGACCTCACCCGTCCATCTCAACCTGTGGCCGGAAAGCAAGTCACCGATTGGCCTCGACGCGAAAGTCGAAACGCGCATCGATGGCCTACTCAAACGAATGACGGTCGAAGAAAAGGTCGGTCAGGTGATCCAGCCCGAATGGAAGTCGATCAGCCCGGCGGAGGTGGCACAATACCATATCGGCTCGATTGAAAACGGCGGCGGTGCGGTGCCCGGCGGCAAGAAGCATTCGAGCGTTCAGGATTGGGTCAACTTAATTGAGCCCTTTTACGACGCCTCGGTTGATCCGGCGAGAAACCGCGTCATCATTCCGCTGATCTGGGCCTCCGATGCCGTCCATGGGCACAATAATGTCTATGGCGCTACGCTTTTCCCGCACAATATCGGCCTAGGCGCGGCGCACGATCCGGACCTAATCCGCCACATCGGGCAGGTCACGGCCGCCGAGATGCGCTCGACCGGCATGGACTGGTCGTTCGCGCCGACGATTGCAGTTGCCCGCGACGACCGCTGGGGCCGTACATATGAAAGCTACTCGGAAGATTCGAAGATCGTGGCCCAATATACTGCTGCCATCGTGACCGGACTGGAAGGCTCGGGTTCGACGTTCCTCGACAAGGATCATGTCATCTCGACCGCCAAACACTTCCTCGGTGACGGCTCGACAGACGGCGGCCGAGACCAGGGTGACTCCCTCGCCTCCGAAGCCGATCTGATCCGGCTGCATGGTGCCGGCTATACCCAGGCCATCGACGCCGGTACACAATCAATTATGGCGTCTTATAGTTCGTGGCACGGTCTCAAGATGCATGCCAATAAGGTGCTGATGACCGACGTGCTGAAGGGCCGGATGGGCTTCGACGGCATCATCATGGGTGACTGGAACGCGCACGGCCAAATTCCCAGCTGCACCAATGCTGATTGCGCCCAGGCGTTCAACGCGGGGCTCGATATCTTCAACGCGCCGCAGGACTGGAAGGCGCTCTACGCCAACCTGGTGCGCGAAGTGAATGACGGCACGATTCCGAAGGCGCGCCTCGATGACGCCGTGCGGAGGATCCTGCGCGTCAAGATTCGTATGGGCGTTTTCGACGAACCGGCGCCGGACAAGCGTCCCGGCACGTACCTGCCCATAGGCACGCCCGGTCATCGTGCGGTTGCGCGCCAAGCGGTGCGCGAATCGCTGGTACTGCTCAAGAATGACGGCGTCCTACCAATCAAGCCTAAGGCCACCGTGCTGATCGCGGGCGACGGGGCCAATAATATCGCCATGCAGTCGGGCGGCTGGACGCTTTCCTGGCAGGGCGCCGATAACGGCCCGAACGACTTTCCCGGCGCAACTTCGATTTATGAAGGCCTAAAGGCCGACATAGACGCGGCGGGCGGACTGGCGCTGCTCAGCCCCGACGGCACTTCGGCGCAAAAAGCTGACGTTGCCATCGTCGTTTTCGGTGAAACCCCCTATGCAGAATTCATGGGCGACCAGAGCGACGCGGCGCTGCATCACGATAATGCCGAGTCTCTGGAACTGATAAGGAGGCTAAATGCGCAGGGCATGCCGGTAGTCGCCGTCATGCTGTCGGGCCGTCCGCTCTATATCAATCCGCAGATTAATGCCGCCGATGCTTTCGTCGAGGCGTGGCTGCCCGGCTCGGAAGGCGAAGGCGTTGCTGATGTGTTGACCGGCAAGTACGATTTTAGGGGGAAGCTGAGTTTTTCGTGGCCGAGGCGCCCCAATCAGACACCGTTGAATGTAGGGGACGCGAAGTATGATCCGCAGTTCGCCTACGGGTACGGACTGAGTTACGCCGCACCGACGCAGACGCCCCCCTTACCCGAAGTGGCCGAAACCACCAAGTACGGCGAGAAAAACGTTTACTTTGCCAAGGGTAGCGCGTGGAACGGCTATAAGCTCTCGATTGGCGACGGCAACGCGCCGCACATGGAGTATGTCGGGACACGCACAACGCTGTACGGCTCCTCGAGCCTCGCACTGGAATCTCAGGCCGACGGCGCGCTGCATGCGGTGTGGAACGGCAAATCGAAAGCATGGCTGGAAATGGGCGCGGACCAACCTACTGACATCAGCCGCGAAGCTAATGGAGCGATGATGCTCCGTCTCACGTTAAGGGTGAATACGGCTCCCGTCAGCGAGGTGCTACTCGGCATCGGTTCCGCTTCCGTCCCGGTGACCGCCGAACTGAAGGGCATAGCTGCCGGGGGCTATGAGACCCTGGCCGTGCCGCTGTCGTGCTTTTCCGCGCAGGACCTGAGAAAGACGCCGACTATCGCCCGTTTGGAAACCTCCGGCAGCTTGGATCTGTCGGTGTCCGAAATCCGACTGACGGAAACCAAAATGGGCGCGGCTTGCCCCACGGAGTGACGAATTTCACCTTGAGGGGCACCAAGAGATTCAGATCGACGCTTCGCAGTTGCACAGGCGCATACCGTGTTGTAAACGCCGCACAGGATGCCGAACAAGAACTGCATTTGCGACTAGCGCAATCTAGAGGTTGGGCGCATCGTAGCCTGTTTTTGCGTAGACGCTGAGAGGCGGAAGTCCTTTGGGTGCGCGCAGCTTGACCTTGATCTTTCGCCACCTTGCGTCATGTGATTTATTGCTCGGGCGGTATCCAAGGATGTATTGGTTGCGCACCTCCGCGCCGATCCAGAATAATCTCGGGCTAAGGCAAGGCTAAACAGCGGAAACGTCGCGCGTCTTACTTAAGGGATGCGACGAGGTCAAAACGGTCGAGGTTCATCACTTTATTCCAGGCACCCACGAAGTCTTGGACAAACTTCCCGTGGGCGTCCGAACTCCCGTAGACCTCCGACAGCGCCCGGAGTTGGGCATTCGAGCCGAAGATGAGATCGGCTCGCGTGGCCGTCCACCTGACTTCGCCGGTCTTGCGATCTCGCCCTTCAAATGTATTGTTCGCATCTGAGGTCGCCTTCCACACTGTACGCATATCGAGCAGGTTGATGAAGAAGTCGTTGGTCAGCGCCTCCGGCTTCTTGGTGAAGACGCCGAACTTGGTCTGCCCGAAGTTGGTACTGAGCACCCGCATGCCACCGACAAGCACGGTCAGTTCCGGCGCCGTCAGTGTGAGAAGCTGTGCCTTATCCAGCAGTTCGACCTCGGCCGTTGCGTCGGCGTTTCCGTTGGAATAAGAGCGGAAGCCGTCCGCGGCCGGTTCGAGGACCGAGAAAGATTGCACGTCGGTCTGCTCCTGCGAAGCGTCCATGCGCCCTGGTCTGAATGGAACGGTCACGGAGATGCCGGCATTTCTCGCGGCCTGCTCGACACCAGCGCAACCAGCTAGGACGATCAAGTCAGCGAGGGAGATCTTCTTACCGCCAGACTGCGCGCCGTTGAAGTCACTCTGAATCTTGTCGAGCGCCTTCAGCACCTTCTGCAGTTGCTCCGGTTGATTGACCTTCCAATCCTTCTGTGGAGTAAGGCGGATGCGCGCGCCATTTGCGCCACCACGCTTGTCGGATCCACGGTAGGTGGACGCCGATGCCCAAGCTGTAGACACGAGTTGCGAGACCGTCAGCCCCGAGGCAAGAATTTTCTCCTTGAGAGAGGCGACATCCTTGTCATCGACCAGTGCATGATTCACGGCAGGGATTGGGTCCTGCCAGATGAGTTCTTCCTTTGGAACTTCCGGACCAAGGTAGCGCGCGCGGGGACCCATGTCGCGATGAGTCAGCTTGAACCATGCACGGGCGAAAGCATCCGCAAAGGCAGATGGATTCTCGTAGAAGCGCCTCGAGATTTTTTCGTACACAGGATCGAATCGCAAAGAGAGGTCGGTGGTCAGCATCGCGGGTGGGTGACGCTTTGAGGAATTGTGGGCATCCGGTACCGTGCCTGCGCCCGCGTCACCCTTTGGTTTCCACTGGTTCGCGCCACCCGGACTCTTCGTCAGTTCCCACTCGTACTTGAACAGGTGCTCGAAGAAGTCGTTGCTCCATTTCGTCGGCGTGCTGGTCCACGTGACTTCGAGGCCGCTGGTGATTGCGTCGCCTCCGATGCCAGAGGCGTAGGCGCTTGTCCAGCCGAGGCCCTGCTCTTCTATCGGAGCGCCTTCGGGCTCAGCTCCCACGTGTCGTTTGGCAGGACCGGCTCCGTGGGTCTTGCCGAAGGTATGACCGCCCGCGATCAAGGCGACGGTCTCTTCGTCGTTCATTGCCATCCGACCGAAGGTCTCGCGGATATCCTTAGCTGCCGCAACCGGATCCGGAACGCCTTCCGGGCCTTCCGGGTTGACATAGATGAGCCCCATCGTGGTAGCACCGAATGGTTTTGCAAGAAGGCGCTCACCGGAATAGCGTTTGTCGGTCCCCAACCAGGTTGTTTCAATTCCCCAGTTGACGTCGAGGTCTGGTTCCCAAACGTCCGCACGTCCGCCAGCGAAGCCAAGAGTCTTAAAGCCCATAGTTTCCAGGGCGACGTTTCCCGCAAGGATCATCAGGTCGGCCCACGAGATCTTCTTGCCGTATTTCTGCTTGATCGGCCATAACAGACGTCGTGCTCGATCGAGGTTGACGTTGTCGGGCCAGCTGTTAAGTGGAGCGAAACGCTGCTGGCCTCTGCCGCCACCGCCTCGGCCATCGCCGGTGCGGTAAGTACCAGCGCTGTGCCACGCCATGCGAATAAATAGCGGGCCGTAGTGGCCGAAGTCGGCGGGCCACCAGTCCTGCGAGTCTGTCATCAACCCCGAAAGATCTTTTTTCAAAGCCATGTAGTCGAGACTCTTGAACTCCTCTGTGTAGCTGAAATTCTTGCCCATGGGATCGGACAGCGATGAGTGCTGATGCAGCAGATTCAGATTTAACTCGTTCGGCCACCAGTCACGGTTCGTTGTGCTTGCGCTGCTGCCATGATGGAACGGGCACTTTGCTTCGGGTGACATGCGTTCTCTCCTCAGGTGTTTCGATTCAACGATTGAGACCATTGAAATCCATGGATCAATCTTGACGTACTTAAAGTAGCATCGTAGCAGGAGATAGTTCCAATATCTAAATCCCATTCTAGGTATAGGCATACCCTATGGAATTTCACCAGCTACGATATGTTTGCGCCATCGCGGACACAGGCAACTTCAGCCGCGCCGCCGAGCGTTGTCAGATCGCCCAGCCCTCGCTCTCACAGCAAGTCATGAAACTCGAGGAAGATCTCGGAGCGAAGCTCTTTGACCGCCTCGGGCGTAGCGTCCGCCTTACCGAGGCCGGTCGCGCCTTTATTCCTCACGCCCGCGCGGTTCTCGAGCAGATGGAGGTGGCGCGCCTGAGCGTGGCCGACAAAAACGCAGACCTTCGCGGCAGCATAGCCGTGGGTGTGATTCCAACTGTTGCGCCCTATCTGATCCCGAGTTATACGGCGGCTTTTGTAAAGAAGTATCCCGACGCGAAACTACGCATCGTCGAAGAAACGACATCGGTTCTGGTAGAAGGTCTGCGGGACCTGTCCATCGATGTCGCGATTCTTGCTCTCCCATTACGCCACAAAGACCTGGAATTGTTTCCTATCCGGACGGAGCCCCTCTTCGCTGTGATGAGAAGAGATCATCCACGCGCCTCCGCAGAATCTCTTGCCCTCAAAGATCTCCGCGGAGAATCGTTCGTCATGTTGCGCGACGGTCACTGTTTCCGAGACCTCAGCATTGCGACCTGCACCCGCGCCCGCATTACTCCGAACATCGCCTTCGAGAGCGGCCAGTTCAGCAGTCTCCTAGGGATGGTTGCGGCCGGTGTCGGTGTCTCGCTCGTCCCTGAAATGGCTATCGACCGCAACGTGGGCTGCCGTTACGTACGCCTCAATGACGCTCAGGCTACGCGTACTATCGTTGCCGCGGTCTTGCGCGGACGCAGTCTCAACCGGGTCCAAGAGGCCTTTGTGTCCGGGATTAGGGGCAGAGCGACGGAAGCCCTCCGCGGAAAAATGTCTGCCGCGAATCGTTCCGCGCGAGGCTAAAGAAGCTCTCCGAGTCTCGACAACTTTGTCTACCTATCGCTGCGAACAGGCTGGACAATTTACCTTGCGGCAGATCTTGGGCTAGTCGGCGAGATTCGTCTAAACCGTACGGGAACATTGATACACTTCTAGCTCTGAGGAGGCCAAAATGTTCCCGCTCGGGAACAACCCCTCGTGTGGCGCGTTCCTTCGCGCGACTTTTTAGATAGAAAATGTACTAGGCCGGGCGCGCTGTTGACATAGCTATATTAGATAGCTATCATCGAGAGTATGAAAGTTAGCGTGGCGGATGCCAAGAACAAACTTCCCGAACTAATCAAGGCTGTCGAGGATGGCGAAACAGTGACCATCTACCGCCGAGGCGTGCCTGCCGTGGATATCATCCGAACAAAAAAGCCTAGTCGCAGAAAGCGGAAGCTCGGGACACTGAAAGGCAAAATTCAGATTCTCGACGTCGACTGGTGGAAACCCATGTCGGACGACGAAGCAGACGTCTTTGTAGAAGGGCGAGACTAGGTGCGGTTGCTCCTGGACACGGTCGCATTGATTTTCGCTGTTGAGTCACCAGAACGGTTCACCAAGCGCGCGACCGCCATTTTGCAGAATACAGAAAACATCCTTGAACTGAGCGCAATTTCTCTTTCCGAAATCGCCATCAAAGCAGCCCGCGGCAAGTTAAAATTTTCTGCAGCGGACACGCGCCGCGCACTTGAGGACCTGGACCTTCGCGTACTGCCGTACACTGCGAACCATGCATTCTCTCTTTTCGATCTGCCGCTCCTGCACGCGGATCCCTTCGATCGTCAAATCATCGCACAAGCTTTGTCGGAAGAGATCCCGGTGATGACTTGCGATGAGAAATTCAGCCTGTACAAAGGTCTCAAGGTCCTTTGGTAATTTGTCGGATTGTCGTCCCTTTCCAGAATGGTTCTTAGAAGATTCGTAGAACCGCAGAGTTCCGAGCATCGGCCAGCGCATGGCCTGGCGACCGAGTTCCGCAATATCTCTTCGCGCGGTACACCTGCTGCAACGTTGTCCACTATGACGGACACCAAGACACGTGTTCCGCTGACACACGCTCGGCCGTGGCAGACGGGTTTACACTGATTCGCTCACGCCAGCGTTCCCTCAGAAAAGTCACAGTGAGTCCCCGGGCGGGAGGGCATTGGTGCCAACACTGCCGTGTTCAGTAAAGTGTTTCAGTAACTGTGGCAGTGAACTTTTGCTGGGTGTCTTCCGACAGGGCTGAGGTGACCGAGGATTGCGCAACGACTCAAAAATCCACGGGAAGAACGGTGAATGGAATCGTAGGGCGATCCGTACGATTGTGCACCGCTCAGCCCCGTCTTGGTGCCAATCTAAAACACCACACCTAAGGCGGCTACCTCACTTTTGAGTAGGGATTAGGAATGCTCCGGGTATTCTCTCATCCAACGTCGCGAGAATTGCGCTCTTCGCCTTGGCGAGTTGCGCGAGATGGCCGTCGGTAGTTTGCTTTGCAGTCTTGACCCAAGCTGGAATGTGCGAGACATCATGATCGTCGGGGATGAAAGTGAACTTCAGGGAATTTCCTGTTTTAAGGCGGAGTAATAGAGTGCGTGCGTGGGCAATGGTGAATCCATACTGCGGTGCCTGTGCGAGGACCCGGACGAAGCCAAGTTCCGTAATCGAACAAGTAGCCAGCTCCGAAACTCCCCTTGAGGCCAGAGTGTGCACCCATCTAGCGACGCGCTCGTGGAATTCGTGCTGGAGGAAACCCAGCGCAACGAGACCGTTCACGTCGAGGAGATACTTCATGGGAAGTCGGATAAAATCTCATCGACCTGTTTGCTGCTCAAGAGTCGAGCGTCTGGACCCGCACTCAGAACCGGAAGGCCGGTAATGGTGTCAACGACAATACTTACTTTCCGTGCGCGCGTGCTTCGTGGCGTCAACACAATGCGCCCCCCCTCCACCTTTGCGTCGAGTGGGTCTCCTGTCCGGAGGCCAAGTTTGCGGCGAATCGGACCTGGAAGAACGACCTGACCTTTCGTTGAAACTTTGGTTTCCATGGTAAGACAATCTTACCCTGACCTGGCTCCGGTAACAACCCCTACACCTGAAGTATCGAGCGTGGTTGAGGAGGTTCGGGAGGGCTTGTGGAACACGAACATTCACGAAACATTCATGCTGGCGCGGGTAATGGCCGCGGATTTACGATTTAACTGAGATTCCGCGCCTTGGGTTATATTCCTCGGATCGAGCCACTTCGGAACGCGCCATTGGTACGGCCGCGCGAACTTCTTGTGCCTATAGGTTTGCCTTGGCAAGTCGGCGCAGGAAACTCTCCTTGGCGGCGTGTACTTGCCGGATCTTCTCCAGCGCCGTTTGAAATCCGGCTATCTGGCCACGGCAGACGATAAAGGCATCGGAGGTCGCCGCGAAGCAAGTCTGACCGCAGAGGCATCAGGGAGGCCATCCATCCGGTCCCGTCGTCCTCACCATCCCACTCCGACTCGAATCCAAATTCAACGATCACGAATGTGGTGGTTTTTCGTATCCGCAGGGACTCGCCTGGCACCATGGCCTTGAGCAACTTGTAGTCAAGCGATCCCTGTGGGAGGCGAATATGAAACTCATGCGTCCCCCAGTTCGCAACGTAGACAAAAGCGTCGAAATACTTCTCCAGCAGCTTGCTCGGATTGGCTTTCAGGTCTCCCCATTCGTAGTGGTTCGTGAAGCTCGTGGCGGTAATGGCGGCCCGCGTGGAGATGGAACGCAGTACGGCCATCTCGTTTCTCGTCAACGGACGGTCGAGGGCCCGTTTTGCCTCGGCGGCAAATGGCAACGATTTGGCCATCTAGGGTCATGTCGACCTTCTCCACGTCAGCGTCGACATCGAGGATCTTCACAGGGAACGGCAACGCTAGATGGTCCTCAATCATCGTGAGGAACCCGGCTGCTTGTTCTTCTTCGGTGTAAGCATCCAACACCGCTTCTTCGATCAGTTGCATCAGCTTTGTCCTGCTGAGTGAAGGGAGATTTGTCCCAAGTTCTCCTTTCAGCTTCCGCAGGTACAAAACCGCCGGGCGACTATTCCGTCTCGTCATATCTTTCCGTTGATCGAAGGCTCTTTGGCAGCTTGATGCTCAAGCTGTTGAAGAAACGACGTTCCGTTGCTGGTGTACGGGATCGTGTAGCCGATTAGGCCATAACCTCTTTGGCGGCGCGCGTACATCCGCGCCAACATCGGGACATTAGAATCAACATAGTCGTAGACCCGGACAACACTCTTTGCATCGTGAAGTCGGTGGAGACGGCCAACGTATTGCTGAAGCGTACCCTTCCAGGAAATGGGCATTGCCAGAAAGAGCGTATCCAAGCGAGCGTCGTCGAACCCCTCGCCAATGTAGCTGCCCGTCGCCAGAATGACTCTTGGCTCGCACTGCGGCACAGCCGCAATTGCCTCTGCTATCGATCGGCGTTGTTTCTTGCCCATACCACCCTTCAGTATGAACACGTTGTTCACTTTGCCAGCAAGCTCCGTTTCGAAATATTTCAAGTGATCAGTCCTGCCGGTAAGCAGCAATGGTGAGCGCCCTTCTGCGGTTGCCTGGATGAGATCGTGAAGAATCAACTCATTGCGGACGTGGTCATCGACGAGTGCGGCGTACACTTCCTGAATCGTCATATCGGTTTGCTCGGGCAGCAAGGAAAAGCCCGTCAACCGCGGAACTACTTCATGCTCGAAAGGCGTAGCCGCCGTCATTGATCGGGCGCTGAGTTTGAATCGAACCCGGCCGCACTGCATATAGATGATGGGATGATGTCCATCTTTCCGCTCGGGAGTCGCTGTCAATCCGACGACGTACTTCGCTTTCACCTGCCTCATCACCTGCTCAAATGTAAATGCCGACAGATGATGACACTCGTCAACAATCACTTGACCATACTCTGCCACGAAGCCTTTCACCCCTTCCTTGTCGTGGGCGCTTTGCAGAATGGCAATATCCACACAGCCGCTGCGTTTGGCCATGCCTCCCCCGATTTGGCCGATTGACTTTGCGGGAAGACCAAGAAACATTGCCAATCTCGCATTCCACTGATCCAGTAACTGTTGACGATGCACCAAGATCAATGTGTTCACCTTCCGTGACGCAATCAACCATGCTGCGACAGCTGTCTTGCCAAAAGCCGTGGGAGCGCAGAGAATTCCCTCATCGTGCTGCGCGAAAGCGTCAACAGCATCCTGCTGTAGCGGGCGCAGTCGACCGGAGAACTCTACTTCGATCGGACGGCCAACGAACCGTTCGTCTCTGACTATTGGCTTGATGCGATGCGATTTCAACAGCTCGATGACCTCCGCCAGACAGCCGCGTGGTAGGGCAATGTGGTCAGCAAGTTCCTCGCCACAGGCGATGACTCGCGGCTTGTTGAAAGTAGGGAGCCGCATTGCCTGTGCCTTGTAGAAATCGGGGTTCTGGAATGCCCCAAGGCGAAGCAACCGGTTCAGCATCGCGCAAGGGAGGTCCTTCTTTTCGATATACAAGAGGTTGGCGCGAACAATTTGGACCTGCTCCGGAAAAGGGCCGGGCATTGGACGGTCTGCTCGCTTTCGGGATGGTGGCAACGTCCAAGGATCTTGTACCTCAGCTTCCGCAGAGGCGATTCTCACTCCGATAAGGTCCCCATTTCGTTGAGCATGCAGAACGACGGCCTCGGCAGCAGAAACGGGCATCCGTTTCACGCTCGCCAGAAAGGTCCATTGGTCACGATACGGGCGAAACTCCGTATCTACGAAGACGCTGTTTCCATCTGCACGCGCAAGCTTTTGCAGAGGCAGGGCGATCAGGTTGCCAAGTCCTCCCCGTGGCATGGTGTCTTGGTTGGGGAAAAAACGGTCGTAGGAATCCAGTCCAAGCTGGTGACGAGCTTCCATAGCACGAGTCAGGATCGCACAGCCCAGTTTTCGCGCGGTGGTTGCGGGGATCGCTCGGTCGAAGAAGATCCACACGTGGCCACCGTTTCCTGAGCGTGAACGCTCTAATGCCGCTGGCACGTTCAGTTCGCAGCATACGGTCAGAAACGCAGCGGCATCCTTTTGCCATGTTTTCTTATCGAAATCGACCGCGAGGAACCAGCAGGTCTCATCCTGCAGCAGCGGATAAATGCCGATGATGTGATCTCCGACGAGGTGTCCACGCACTACCTCGTCAGTCAATGGTCTGAACTTCCGAGTCTGACGGTCAACCTTCTTCCTGTCCTCGTCTTTGGCGCGAAGATAAGCCTTCCAGTCACGATCTGCCTTGAGCATGTACCCATATCGCCCGTCGGTGTTCTCCCAACGAACTGCATAAACATCCTCGCGCCCGTGGAAGAGGCTCCGGAACAATGCGATTCGTTGTTCAGCGTTCAAGATAGAGATATGAGCACTCGG
>Ga0193728_1001361_pt1 | contig 12383 bp, 8 predicted proteins | sample U1c1metaG_FD_143037 | JGI IMG/M metagenome (GOLD analysis project Ga0193728, IMG submission 143037) | Soil microbial communities from a riparian zone of the East river system, Colorado, United States - U1c1 | ecosystem: Environmental > Terrestrial > Soil > Riparian zone | place: USA: East River...
ATACCTCCCTCGACCAGAAAAGAACCCATTTGCAGGGCACATTCTCCTAATCGACCCGGACAGAGCCCCGACTATTTCCGGGGCAAGTAGCTAGCACGGAAACACACGACGGATAGTCACTCAGCACAAAGGGCCCGCCGCAGGGATGCGGCGGGCCCTTTCGTAAGGTCACCCATGCCCGCAGGAGAGTCTCGATCGTCGATTTGAGACCGTTTGGGTGATGGCGTGCCGGTGGATCGCGGCTTGGGCGTCGCCGATCACCGGTTGGAAACACCACCCCACAGTCGACCTCCGAGCGTGTACAAATAGACAAGGTTCGCCGTCCCTCTTCCGGCGGACTGACGTGTTCGAGACCGGACCGGTCCCGTGCCCGGAGGTGTCCCCGGGGCGTCGTGGCTTCCGCAGGCCACGGCGCCCGCGGGGCGAGCGTGGCGCCGGCTACCGGTCTCGGACGCGTTTGGCGACGCATCGCAGGCGCTTGACCGGGCCTTACATGTGCTTGACGCCCCACCGCGCCAAGGCGTCCGCGATCGGCAGCAGCTCGCGCCCCGCTTGGGTCAGCGAGATCTCCACGCGCGGCGGCATTTCCTTGAATCGCCTGCGTAACAGCAGCCCCAGTGTGACCATCTGCTGCAGGTGCCTGTCCAGCACGCCCGCGCTGATCCCCGGCAGCCGCTGCCGCAGTTGCACCGGGCGCTGGGGGTCGCCCGCGAGCGCAAGCACGATCGACAGCGTCCAGCGGTCCCCCGTAGCGCCCAGCGCTCGTGCCAGCGGGCTCCACTGGCTGTGGTGGCGCGGTTGGGACTTCTCGGCGGCGACCCCCTCTTGCACGATGCGATTCTAGTTCCACTCTTCCGATTCGCCTAGCGTTTTCGAAGACTGTTTCCCAGTCGGGGAGAGTGAGAAACACCATTGGAAATATCTGATATTTAGAACTAAAGTTAGATGGGGAATACGATAAAAGTTCTCGCCTTGGTCGCCGCACAGGGACGTGCACCAGCGGCCAGGAGCTCGGGCATCGTCCTACCTCTCCGGCGATGTTCGAGTAGAGATCGAGGCGTCCCCCCGACGATGCCAGGTCTCCGCGGGCGCCGCGGCCATTGGATGGCGCGGCGCCTGTGAAGGCCTGTCCGCGGGGCGCGGCCGGCATCCCGCGCCCACGCTGGCGTCTCGATCCAAAAATTCGGTGAGGGTTTGCCGAGCGGGTGGTCGTGATCTGACGTTCGATGGCGGCGGTCCGCATGCTGGTGGCACGTGGGCCGTCGACGGCGGGCGTCAGGCGCGGGCAGACGCCGGGAAACGCCATCGAATTTTGGATCGAGACGCTAGCCTCAACGCACAATGACGCTGAGCGATAGCAGCAGCAACAGTTCCCTGTCGAGCTTCTCTCCTCGCGTCCGCGATTGGTTCGAGGCGGCCTTCGCGGCCCCGACGCCCGCCCAGGCGCAGGCGTGGCCCGCGATCGCCCGCGGTGAGAACGTGCTGCTGTCGGCGCCCACCGGCTCGGGCAAGACGCTCGCCGCGTTCCTGTGGGCGCTAGACCGTCTCGGCGGTGGCAGCTACGCCCCTGTCGAGCGCGGGGCCGGCGGCGAGCCCGGGGCGAAATCCGCTCGAGCGGGTGCGCCGGGTGGGTCCACTACTACTCGTGTCGTCTACGTCTCGCCACTGAAGGCGCTGGCCTACGACATCGAGCGCAACCTTCGCACGCCCCTGCGCGGAATCGGTATCGTCGGCGCCGTCTCCATCGCCATCCGCACGGGCGACACGCCCCAGCGCGAGCGCGCCGCGATGGTGCGCAACCCGCCCGACATCCTGATCACGACCCCGGAGTCGCTCTACCTGATCCTCACCTCCCGCGCGGCCGCGATGCTCGCCGGCGTGGAGGCGGTGATCGTCGACGAGATTCATGCCGTCGCCCACTCAAAGCGCGGTGCCCATCTCGCGCTCACGCTCGAGCGCCTGGACGCGCTCGTGTCCGAGTCGGCCGCTCCGGAGCAGAGGTCCTCCCGTAAGGGCAAACCCTCGCCCGGCCCGCAGCGCATCGGCCTCAGCGCGACCCAGCGCCCGCTGGATGAGATCGGGCGCTTCCTCGTCGGCCCCCGTCGGGAGGTCACGATCCTCGACGCCACCGCGCCCGCCCGCCTGGATCTCCGCATCGAAGTTCCCGTCGAGTCGATGGCCGAACCCGGCGCGCGCGATCTGGCGGCCGACGGCGCCCTGCCCGATCCGCTGGAGCCACTCGCCGGAGGCGAGTCCACGCGTGGCTCGATCTGGCCCGCGATCTACCCCGAGCTGTTGCGCTCCGTGCGCGAACACACCTCCACGATCGTCTTCGTCAACAATCGCCGCGCGGCCGAGCGCGTCGCGCTGCGCCTGAACGAGCTCACCGCGCGGGAGGATGCGCAAGCCGCCGCCGGCGATGCGGACGCCATCGCCGTTCCCACCCCCCGGGAGATCGCCCGCGCCCACCACGGTTCGCTCGCGCGCGAGGAGCGCACCCGTGTGGAGGAGCTTCTGAAGGCGGGCGAGCTCCCTTGCCTCGTGGCGACCAGCTCGCTGGAGCTGGGCATCGACATGGGCGCGGTGGACCTCGTCCTGCAGGTCGAGTCGCCCAAGTCAGTCGCCCGCGGGCTGCAACGCGTGGGACGTGCCGGCCATGGCGTCGGCGAGGTCAGCCGCGGGCGCTTCTTTCCCAAGTTCCGCGGCGACCTGCTCGAGTGCGCCGTCGTCTGCCGGCTGATGCGTGCCGGGCAGATCGAGCCGACCGTCGTGCCCCGCAACGCCCTCGACGTCCTCGCCCAGCACGTCGTCTCGATCGCCGTCGCCGCGGAGGACGAGGACGGCGTCTCCGTCGATGACCTGTATGCGCTCGTCACCAACACCTGGTCCTACGCCGAGCTCTCGCGCGAGCTGCTCGAGCGCGTGCTCGACATGCTCGACGGGCGCTACCCCGACACGAGCTTCGGCGACCGCTCGAGCATCGGCCTGCGCCCGCGCATCGTCTGGGATCGCGTCGCGGGCGTCATCCGCCCGCGACGGGGCGCGCGCCAGCTCGCGGTCTCAAACGCCGGCACGATCCCCGACCGCGGCCTCTACACCGTCACGCTCCCCGACGGCCGTCGCGTAGGCGAGCTCGACGAGGAGATGGTCTACGAGGCCCGTGCCGGTCAGGCGTTCATGCTCGGCGCCTCCACCTGGCGGATCGAGGAGATCGGCCGCGACCGCGTGATCGTCACTCCCGCCCCCGGTGCCCCCGGGGCGGTGCCGTTCTGGAAGGGCGACACGCTCGGACGCCCCGTCGAGCTGGGGCGTGAGATCGGCAGCTTCGCGCGCTGGGCCGTCGAGCAGGACGCCGCCACGCTCCAGCGCGACTGCGACCTCGACGAGCGCGCCGCGCGCAATCTGCTTGCCTACCTGCGCGAGCAACAGGACGCCACGCGCGTGCTCCCCTCGGACCGCACGATCGTGCTCGAGCGCTTCCGCGACGAGATCGGCGACTGGCGCCTGTGTGTGCTCTCCCCCTACGGCGCCCGCGTCCACGCCGCCTGGGGCCTGGCGCTGTCCGCCCGCGTGCGCGAGCGCTATGGGCTGGAGGCCGACGCGCTGTGGTCCGACGACGGCATCGTCCTGCGCCTGCCCGACCTTGACGATGACGATGATCATCAGGCCCTCTCGCTGCCTTCCGCCGCCGAGCTGGTGCTGATCGAGCCTGACGAGCTCCAGCGGGCGGTCATGGCCGAGCTCGGCTCCTCCGCTCTGTTCGGGGCGCGCTTTCGCGAGGCCGCCGCCCGCGCGCTCTTGATTCCGCGCGCGTGGCCCGGCAGGCGCACGCCGCTGTGGCAGCAACGTTTGAAGGCCCAGAACCTGCTGGAGGTCGCTCGCGAGCACGCCGACTTCCCGATCGTGCTGGAGACCTACCGCGAGTGCCTGCGCGACGTGCTCGACATGCCTGGCCTGGACTCGCTCCTGCGCGGGCTGCACTCCCGCGAGATCGCGCTCGTCGAGGTCGAGACCCCGGTCGCGTCGCCATTCGCCTCCTCGCTGCTGTTCGACTACGTCGCGACATACATGTATGAGGGGGACACCCCCACCGCCGAGCGGCGCGCCGCCGCACTGTCGCTCGACCGCGATCTCTTGCGCGAGCTGCTCGGCTCCGAGGAGCTGCGCGAGCTGATCGACCCCGGCGCGCTCGCCCGCGTGTGCGAGGATCTGCAGCGCCGTTCCCCTTTGACGCGTGCCACCGGGCGCGACGAGCTGCACGACGTCCTGCGCCAGCTCGGCGACCTGAGCGCCCCGGAGATCCGCGAGCGCGTGCTAGCGGAGATCGACTCCGAGGAGCTGCTCGCGGGGCTGTGCCACGAACGACGCGCGATCGCCCTGCGCCTGGGCGGAGAGCAACGCTACGTGGCCGCCGCCGACGCCGGGCTCTACCGCGACGCGCTCGCGGCCGTCCCGCCCGGCGGTCTGCCCGACGCGTTCCTCGCCGACGTCGACGACGCCCTCGCTCAGCTCGTGGCGCGCTACGCGCGCACCCACGGGCCGTTCACGACCGAGGACTTGCGCGCGCGCTACGGCGTCGACGCGAGCGCCGTCCTGCGCGAGCTCGAGCGCGCCGGCGCGCTCGCACGGGGTGAAATTGCCCCCGGCGGCAGCGGGGTCGAATGGGCCGACGTCGAGGTCGTGCGCCGGCTGCGCCGCGCCTCGCTGGCCGCTCTGCGCAAGGAGATAGAGCCTGCCGCTCAGAGTGCCCTCGCGTCCTTTCTCCCAGCCTGGCAGGGCATCGACCGGCATCGGAGCTCCGGCGCCGGGATCGACCGTCTGCGCGAGGTTCTCGTGCCTCTCCAGGGACTTGCGCTGCCCGCCGAGACCTGGGAGCGCGACGTGCTCCCGCGCCGCGTCGGCGCCTACTCGCCGGCGTGGCTGGACTCGCTCTGCTCCAGCGGGGAGCTCGTGTGGGTCGGGGCGGGACCGCTCGCGCGCTCCGGGCGCGTGGCGCTGTACTTCCGCGAGGACGCGCCGCTGCTCGGTCCCCCGCCCCTGCCCGCGGGCATCTCCGCGCCGGACGCACCCGAGCACGGGCTTCTGCGGGCTCGCCTGCGGACCGGACCCTGCTTCTTCACCGACCTGCTAACCGAGCTGGACCTGCCCGCTGAGGCGATCCGCGCGGCGCTGTTCGACCTCGTCTGGACGGGAGAGGCGACCAACGACTCCTGGGCCCCGCTGCGCTGGCCGATCTCCGATCGGTCCCGCGCTCTGACGCTCGCCCGCCCGCAGCCCTCCTCGCGAGTCGGGAGTGGCCGGCCGGCAGGGGCGGCTCCTCCTCTCCCCGGACGCTTCGGCGCGCGCCACCGCCGCGCCCGCGCCCCAGGGCAAGGAGCGATGCATCCACCCGGGCGCTGGTCGCTGACCGAGCCGCTCTTCTGCCGCGAGGCGGACGGCACGTCGCTCGGCGAGCGCCGCCGCGCGCTCGCCGAGCTGTTGCTCGAGCGCTACGGAATCCTCACGCGCGAGCAGGTCCTGGCCGAGCGGATCGAGGGTGGCTTCGCCGGACTGTATGAGACGTTGTGCAACCTCGAGACCCTCGGCGTCTGCCGCCGCGGCTACTTCGTCGAGGGCCTCGGGGGCGCGCAGTTCGCGCTTGCAGGCGCAGTCGAGCGTCTGCGCTCCGAGCGCGCCGATCCGCTCGTACTCGCCGCGACCGACCCCGCCCAGCCCTACGGCGCCGCGCTGCCCTGGCCTTCCGTCGGGCGAGAGGGATCTCCTCGCAGCGGCGCACGTGGCGGTCGTCGGCCCGCGCGCGTGCCCGGCGCCCACGTCGTCCTGGTTGCCGGTGCGCCCGTCCTGTATGTCGAGCGCGGCGGGCGCGGTCTGATCGTGCTCGAGGCCGCCGCTGGAGCTGCCGGCGCCGACCTCGCGGCCGCCGAGCGCCTGCGCGCGGCGCTGAGCGCGCTCAGCGAGGCCGTTCGTGCGGGGCGGATCGGACGGCTCGCGCTGGAGCGGATCGACGGCGAGCCGGCGATCGGATCACAGTGGGAGACATTGCTCGCGGAATTCGGCTTTCGCTCCGGTCCGCGTCGGCTCACGCTTAGCGCCTGACTCGCGTTCCTCCGGCGTCCGTGCCGGACCCCCGCCGGGACCCTCTTGAAAGTCGAGGAACACTGGCCTTGAAGCCATATCCGATGATTGGAACACAAACCTTTTTGCGTCTGTTCGAATCCAAATGTCTGTCGGACATTCGGAGGTAGCGGAAACATGACTGGAAACATTCGACGGATATTGTTATAAAAAACTTGCAATTCATTTTGATTTGGCCTATCTTCCAGAACCGTGGGGATGAGCGGAACTCAGAGGGATCCTCAGACGGATCCAGCGCCGTTGTACCGGAGACTTCCGCACGGACCTCACGGTATGGACCGTGAGGACGTGGCCAGACACCAGCGCGCGCGCCTCTACGGAGGGATGATCGAGTCGATCGCCCAGCGCGGCTACGCCCGCACCACCGTGGCGCACGTGATCGGGCTGGCGGGCGTCTCGCGGCGGGCGTTCTACGAGCAGTTCGACAATAAGCAAGAGTGCTTTCTGGCGACCTACGACATCGTCGTCGCCCGCTCGCGCAAGCTTGTGCTCGAGGCGTGGAGCTCCGAACGCGGCTGGGCCAACCGTCTGCACGCCTCGTGCAAGAGCTTCCTCGACGACATTGTCGAGGAACCGAAGGGCGCCCATCTGGTGCTGATCGACTCGCTCGGCATCGGTTGCAAGGCGCGCGAACGGCTGCATCTCGCCGGTAACGCCTACGAGCGCCTCGTGGCCGCCGCGTTCAGGGTCTCCCCCGACACGGCGCCGCTGCCGGCGATTGCCTCACGTGCGATCGTCGGCGGCGTCCGCCACGTCGTCTTCAGTCGCATCCGCGAAGACCGCGTCTGCGAGCTGCGCACGCTTACCGACGAACTGCTCGACTGGGTCGAGGCCTACCGCTCGCCCGCCACGACCCGGCTGAACGCGATCGCGCTGAAGAAGCCGCCGGAGATCCCACCGGCGCCGGCGGCCTTCCTGGCCAGCGACGACAAGCGCGCGCGGGTGCTCGGCTCGGTTGTCCATTTGACCCTCGACGAAGGCTACGGCGAACTGACCGATCCCCAGATCGCGCAGTTCGCGGGCATCTCCACCGAGGCCTTCCACAAGCAGTTCGCGAGCAAGGAAGAGTGCTTCCTCACGGTCGTCGACGAGTTCGCCTCCGAAGCGCTGCAGGCCGTCGAAGCCGCGATCTCGCCGATCTCCTCCTGGGCGGACGCCGTCCCCGTCGCGGTCAGCTCCTTCATCGAGCACATCGTCTCCCACCCCGCGTTGCTGCGGATGGCATTCATCGACCTCTTCGAAGTCGGCCCCGGCATGATCGGCCGCATGACCAAGTCGATCGACCGCTTCACCGGCATGCTTGCCGACAACGGCCCCGAGGCGCGCCGCGCTCCCGAGATCGCCTCCGAAGCCATCACCGGAGCGGTCTGGGACATCATCAGCGCCTACTCCTCGGCCGAGCGCATGCGCTACCTGCCCTGCCTGTCCGATCACATCGCCTTCGTCGTGCTCGCCCCCTACATCGGCCCGAAGGCCGCGATCGACACGATCGAGCAGGCTCGCCTCGGGGCCGGGCGGCGACGCAGCCTGGTGGCCGCGGCACAGCTGGCCGCGCCGCCCGCGGGCCAGCCGGCAGCGCGCTCCGCGGCGAAGACCGCCGGCGCCGGGGCGAAGACCGTCACCAAGCTCGCCTCCAAGGCATCCGCCAAGCCTGCGGCCAAGAACACCAAGCCGGCCGCCGGGCGCGCGTCGAAATCGACGGCCAAAGCCGCCAAGACGGCCGGGAAGACGGTGGCCAAACCGGCGGCGAGGAAAGCATCGCAGTCACCGGCGAAAGCGACCGCCACGCCGGAGGCCAAGAAAGCCGCCAAGCCGGATCAGCGGCCGGCGCGCCTGCCCAAGCGCCCCGCATCGCGATCCACGCCGAGCCGCGCCGGAACCAGCCGCGCTCGCCCGCGCCCGCCGAAGTAGCTACTAGGCAATGGTGCACTGAGCGGCGCTGTAGCCGGGCGGGTCGGCCCGCGCGACGTTCGGATGTCCGGCGCTTGTCATCCGTGTCGCCTGATGCACGACCCTCCCGGCCCGGCGCCACTGGAACGTCACGACCCCCCTCATCGTGTACCCCGGTTGGCCCTTCGGCGCCCCGAGCCGAAAGCTGCTGCCGCCCTGCCGCCCCGTTTTCGCCGCTCCGACCAGGATGTACCCTGAGTCCGCGCCGTGCGTGGGGACGCTCCAGACGTTGCTCTTCGTGTCCAGGTATTCCAGCTGAAAGCGCATGTACATCACGTCCTTTGCGTGTCCGTCGCCGGGCATAGAGCCGCGGATCCCAACCGTATCCGGCTCTTTCGCCGGGTTGCACACGTCGATCGTCGCCCACAGTTCGCGCGAGTGCAGCAGCGAGTGTCCATGCGAATGCGCGAGCGCTCCGGCCAGCACCATTCCCACGATCAGCTTCAACGGCCCCATCCAGCGAAGATTACGTCCTACGCCGTCCGTCTGAGCCGGTGGCACGGTGTGATATGCCTGCGCCGTGGGCGGGATGCGTTCAGCCGAGGTCGTTGAGCTGCTCGCACGCGTACCCGTGTTCTCCACGCTGCACCCCGCCGACCTGCAGCGCATTGCCGAGCTCGCCGTCCCCCGCGAGTTTGATCCCGGGCAGGTCGTCTTCCGCGAGGGCGACTCCAGCGACACCTGCTACATCGTGCACTCCGGTCGCGCCCGCGCCGTGCGCGAGCACTCCGACGGGCGCACCATCACGCTAGCCACCTTCGGGCCCGGAGACATCTTCGGCGAGCTCGCAATGTTCGAGGACGAGCGCCGCTCCGCCACCGTCGAGGCGGTCGAGCCGACCATCGCCGTGGCCGTGCTCGGCCCCGACATGCGCAGGCTGATGACCGAGCACCCGGGCATCGCCACCCGCCTGGTGATCGCTCTCGGTCGGCGCCTGCGCGAGTCCAACGAGCGACTGTCGCGCCAGTCCTTCCAGACCGTCCAGAGCCGCGTCGCGGTCGTCCTGCACGATCTCGTCCAGCAGGAGATCGCGGCCGGAGCCAGTCCCACCGAGGTGCTGCTCACCGCCACCCAGGCCGACCTCGCGCAGCTGGCGGGCTCCTCGCGCGAGTCGGCCAGCCGCTTCCTCGCGGTGCTGGAGCGCGCGGGCGTGATCTCCCAAGGCCGAGGCCGCCTGACCGTGCATGATCCGCGGGCGCTCGATCAGTATGTCTTCTAAGCCATCGAACCCATCCTCACGCGGACGCGGACGCTCTGCCCACCCGCGCGAGATCTCCGCCGGCGGTGTCGTCGTGCGCGGCGAGCAGGTCGTCGTGATCGTCCCCACCCGGCTCGCAGGCGACGGCTCGCGCGTGCTGGCGCTGCCAAAGGGCCACGTCGATCCCGGCGAGAGCCCGCTGCAGGCGGCCACGCGGGAGGTCCGCGAGGAGACAGGTGTCTTCGCCGAGCCCGTCTTGGAGCTGGGCGAGTCGCGCTACTGGTACCGGCGCGACGGGCGCACCGTTCCCAAGACGGTCACCTTCTATCTCTTCACCTACGTTTCGGGAGACACCGCCGACCACGATGACGAGGTCCTCGAGGTCCGCTGGATCGATCTGAGCGAGGCTCTCACCGAGCTCAGCTACGAGGGTGAGCGGGAGATGGTCAAGCTCGCGCTGGTCCACCTTCACAAAGACCGGTAGCCTGCCTGCGTCATGCAGGTCCTCAACTTCTACTCCACCATCTTCGCCGACGAGCTCCTGCGCGGGCGCAAGACCGCCACGATCAGGCTCGGTGACAAGTCCAGCAAGTACCGCAAGAACCAGGCCGTCCTCGTCACGATCGGCTACCAGTACTCCCCCCGCGAACGGATCTTCGAAGCGGTCATCGACCAGGTCGAGGTGATGCCCCTCGCCGACCTCTCCCCGCGCGACATCAAGCACGACAACCCCGAGTTCCGCCGTCACGAGGAGCTCATCCACTTCCTCGAACAGATCTACGGCCGCTCGGTCAGGATGGAGGACACCGTGACCGTCGTGCGTTTCTCCCAGATCATCGACAAGCCGGCTGGGATGACCGAGGCCATGAAGGGTTTTGGCGGCGCGCAGAACTGAGCGCTCCCGCAACGCCGACGGCTGCGGTAAGCGGCTTGGACCGCTGTGGATGGAAGGACTGGCTGTGGCTTACCCATAAATGCTTACCGGCAAGTTCGCGGGATCTTCTATATATTGGGTAAGCGCGCCTTGGCACTCTCTCCCCGGGAGTGCCAAGATCGCGATTATTGTTCCCTACTAGCGGAGGTTCTTTCGACATGAAGCTCAAGCCCCTGGGCGATCGGCTGATCGTGCGGGCGATCGAGGAGGAGGAGACCACGGCATCCGGCCTCGTCCTGCCCGACACCGCCAAGGAGAAGCCGCAGAAGGGCAAGATCCTCGCCGCCGGCGACGGCCGCCTCGACGACGACGGCAAGCGCGTTCCGCTCGACGTCTCCGAGGGCGACGAGGTCCTCTACAGCAAGTACGGCGGCACCGAGATCAAGGTCGACGGCGAGGACCTGCTCGTCCTGCGCGAGTCCGACGTGCTCGCGAAGGTCCTCTAGGCCAGACCCGCCGCTCTTCGATCGGCGCACATTTTCAAGCACTGTCCAGCACTTTCAAGCAGCGGGGCCGCCGGTCTCGCAGAGGAGATTCATTCAAATGGCACACAAGGAGATCAAGTACGACGCCGAAGCGCGCAAGGCGCTCGAGGCGGGCGTGGACGCGGTCGCCAACGCGGTCAAGGTCACGCTCGGCCCCAAGGGCCGCTATGTCGTGCTCGACAAGAAGTTCGGCGCCCCCACCATCACCAACGACGGCGTCACGATCGCGCGTGAGATCGAGGTCGAGGACGTCTTCGAAAACCAGGGCGCTCAGCTCGTCCGCGAGGTGGCCACCGCCACCAACGACGTCGCCGGCGACGGCACCACCACCGCCACCGTGCTGGCCCAGGCGATCGTCCGCCAGGGTCTGAAGAACGTCGCGGCCGGCGCCAACCCGCTCGCGCTAAAGCGCGGCATCGAGAAAGCCGTCGATCAGGTCGTGGTCAACATCGCCTCGCAGTCCAAGGAGGTCTCCGGCAAGGATCAGATCGCCCGCGTGGCGACCATCTCCGCCGGCGACGAGGAGATCGGCGACGTCATCGCCGATGCCATCGAGAAGGTAGGCAAGGACGGCGTCGTCAACGTCGAGGAGGGTCAGACGTTCGGCATGGACCTCGAGTTCACCGAGGGCATGCAGTTCGACAAGGGCTACATCTCCCCCTACATGGTCACCGACCAGGACCGCATGGAGGCGACCCTCGAGGACCCCTACATCCTCATCGCCAACTCCAAGATCGGCTCCGTCCGCGACGTGCTGCCGGTGCTCGAGGCCGTGATCCAGAGCGGCAAGCCGCTGCTGATCATCGCCGAGGACGTCGAGGGCGAGTCGCTGGCGACGCTTGTCGTCAACAAGCTCCGCGGCACCTTCACCGGCGTAGCCGTCAAGGCGCCCGGCTTCGGCGACCGCCGCAAGCGGATGCTCGAGGACATCGCCATCCTCACCGCCGCCGAGGTCATCACCGAGGAGATGGGCCTGAAGCTGGAGAACACCCAGCTCTCCCAGCTCGGGCGCGCCCGGCGCGTCGTCGTCGCCAAGGACAACACCACGATCGTCGACGGCGCCGGTGACGCCGAGGCGATCAAGGGACGCATCAACCAGATCAAAGCCGAAATCGAGAACACCGACTCCGACTTCGACCGCGAGAAGCTCCAGGAGCGCCTGGCCAAGCTCTCCGGCGGCGTCGCCGTCGTCAAGGTCGGCGCCGCCACCGAGACGGAGATGAAGGAGAAGAAGCACCGCGTCGAGGACGCCCTGCAGGCGACCCGCGCCGCGCTCGAGGAGGGCATCGTGCCCGGCGGCGGCGTCGCTTTGCTGCAGGCCTCCAAGGCCGTGTCGACCGACGGCGACGGCGACGACGACGAGAAGACGGGCGCACGCATCGTCCTGCGCGCGCTGGAGGAGCCTCTGCGCCAGCTCGCCGAGAACGCGGGCCTCGAGGGCTCGGTCGTCGTCAACGACGTGCGCAAGGCCAAGGCCGGTCAGGGTCTCAACGCCGCCACCAACGAGATCGTCGATCTCGTCGCCGCCGGCGTCATCGACCCGGCGATGGTCACGCGCTCGGCGCTGCAGAACGCCGCCTCCATCGCCAAGAACATCCTCACCACCGAGGCCATCGTCGCCGAGGTCCCCGAGAAGGAAGGCGGCGGTATGCCCGGCGGCGGCGGGATGCCGGACATGAGC
>Ga0193728_1001362_pt1 | contig 12379 bp, 1 predicted proteins | sample U1c1metaG_FD_143037 | JGI IMG/M metagenome (GOLD analysis project Ga0193728, IMG submission 143037) | Soil microbial communities from a riparian zone of the East river system, Colorado, United States - U1c1 | ecosystem: Environmental > Terrestrial > Soil > Riparian zone | place: USA: East River...
GCGATCAGCATTAGAGGGTCCCGCCCACCGCTAGTAAGTCTCCCGCTCGCCACTAGTAGGTTACTTAATTACGTAGGCGGTAGGCGTGCTAGTAATAGAGCGATTAGCATTTAAGAGCTCCGCTCGCTACTAGTAGGTCTAAATTACTTAATAATATAGGAGGGTAGGCGTCTTAGAGTGACAAGTATTAGAGAGCTCCGCTCCCTATTAGTAGGTCTAGATTACTTAATACGGGCGGTAGGCGTATTAGAGTAGTTAGCATTAGGGGGCTCCGCTCGCCACTAACAAGGATACTATCTCCTTCCGTTATAGATATCTAGTAATATATATATATATTAGGCTTTATATCTAGCTAATAATTAATATAGGAGATAGTATAAACACATTAGCGCTGCTATTTATTAAGGAATACTAATACGATAACCTTATTAGAGCTAAATATTCTAGCTAGGTAGGTAGGGCGCTATTTCAACCGCAATTTACTAAAGGTATTAATTAGGCGGTAGGTCTAAGCTATTACAGACCTTTACTCTATAAATAGTATATATTAAATACCTTAGCTAGTTAAGAAGTCTAGGCTATAGGCGAAAGCTAGCGGCAAAGGCAGGACTGGCGCGCATTATAAAATCCTGCAATTCCCCTTAAGTAATAGCGACAAACACCGTTTCTCTTTAGAAATTTCGTTTAATTAATTTCTATACTACTACTTAAGAAAAGCTAAAAGCCCCTTACTAGTATTATATAGCCTATAGCCCTAATAATAAGCGCGGGTATACTTTAGAGGAAGTTTAATAGACCTTGTTTTCCCCTAAAAGACAACCCTAGGGCATATCGAGCTTAGCTACTTTTAGGTACTCCGCTCTATATAGGGCCTTAATTTAGATATTCCGCCTAATAAAGCGCCTATAGATTCTAAATATAATTATAAGAAGAATAATAATAAGGATAACGGGGATAGTAAGGATAAAGATATCTACAATGCGAGTGGTAATAGGGGAAGCAGTTAAGGTAGTTTATCCTAGCACTTTCCTATTATTTTCTAACATATATATCTAATAAGTAGTAGTAGATCTAATAGTTATCAAAGATAGCACAGCTAACTTAGACCTAGAAGCTAAAGATTATAGAAATAACAGTAGTAATAATAATAATAAGTTATCCTCATTAGAAGCGTTAGAAGAGCTCTCCTATATACCTACACGCAGCTATACTAGGCCTATATTACTAGACGGCGATAAACTAGCTAATAGCCGTTGTAATAGAACTACTCCACACCTTAGTTAGAAACCTATAACATTAGTTACTAGTTAAGAGTCTTTAGGAGTAGTAGAGGGCGCTAGTAAGTTATAAAGACTATAATTACTACAACCCTAGACTAATAAATATAAATATAGATAACCTATTAGCTAATAAGGGTAGGCATAAGAAGATAAACTTAAGAAGTATATTATTAACGTTAAAGAAGTGGAGACTTAATTAGCTTAAGCAACTAGAAAATATTAATTACAGCTCTAATAATTCTAAGAACCTCAGGCCTACAAAGTAATAAAAATTACCCTCCCATAAAACCTTTCCTCCTAGTCCTATCCTTAACCTCTATAACTATACTAATAACTAGGCGGCCTCCACTACGCGACCTACTAGCCCCTCCCTTTAGCACCTCTCTCCCTATAATACTACACCACCCTATAACAAGGTTAACAATAGTCTAAATTGAGTTCTCTATAATCCTACTAACGATTTAGCTAAAGCCGAAAACTATAACGACGGCAGTGGCGATATAGATAATAAAGGTGGGGGTAATAATATCTATAAGCATATAGCGCAACTGTTAGCGCCTATTAGCGGTTAGTTAAACTTAAAGCGCGCTATAAAGTATCATCTCTAGTGGACTTACCATTCCCTATCTATATATAAGTCATCCCCTATACATAATTACCACACCTAAAAACCGCTGTTAAACTTAGCTTCTAACTCTAATACCAATCTAGAAGAACTATTATTCCTAGTTATTCTAGGGCGTAGGAAAAACGGGTCTTATATTATAGAAGTTCCTCTAGATAACCTTCCTTAATTATTAAACTCTACCTCTAACCCTAAAGCGAGACTAGGAGCCGCGTTAAATACTAAAGAATAGTTATTCCTAGTGGTTCTTAGGTATAAAAAAAATAGATCCTATACTATAGAAATTTCTCTAAACGACCTTCCCTACTTATTAGGTAGTCTCTAGAGCTAAGTCCTAGAAATAAGTTAAAAGAGGAATAGAGTTATAGGATTAAAGACCGCGTCCTAAAACGACGTCTTAGATTAGTATAGATATGTTATTACTTAAAGTTAGGGGCCCGGCTGCTATAAGTTTTAGTCCTTTCCCTTTAGAGCCGCCCCTTACTTTACCTTTAGTATTACTTTACTACTACCCTTAATAATTTATTAGGAAATATGGTTATTATTATTAGTAAAATATAGTTTATTATTAGTAAAATATAGTTTATTATTTAAGTTTTTAGTACTAACCTCTAAGTATAGAGTGATATATTTCTCTACTATAGTAGTAGCGGGTAAAGTAAAGGACGGTGTATTAAATGCCTACAAAGAATACTCTTAGCTCTATATTGCTAATCTATATCTTTACTATTAATACTAAAAGCTATCCCTAGTTTAGATATAATTAATTTTAAAGGAAGATATACTTAAGGGGACTTATTAGTAAAAGGATTTAGTAGGGCTAATTTCTAGTTAGTAGGACCCTATACTATAAGGCATTAGTTTAAGAGCTACATAAGGTTATCTTTTAAGGATAAATTCTATAGAGTACTTTTTAATTCTAGAGCACGGCTTATTCTAGAGCACGGCTTATTCTAGAGTACAGCTTATTCTAGAGCACGGCTTATTCTAGAGTACGGCTTAGTCTAGAGTATAGCTTATTCTAAAGCATAGCTTATTCTAGAGCACGGCTTATTCTAGAGTATAGCTTTAAATTCCTTACAGAATTTTAATAAATAGGGGAAATTTTACCGTACTCTAGAGTAAGCCGTGCTCTAAATCTTTAAGGCTATTTATAACTTAGCCCAATTTAGAAAATATATTTACTAAAAATAAAGGCCACTAATAGTTAAGTTAGAATATTACGTGTGTTTGACTTATTTGCGCCTATATTACGAAAATTAAAGTGCGCGCTATATAAGTTTTATAACTACAATATTACGATTAAGTCTTAATTTTAGTTATAGTAAAAGTAGTAGAGTTTAAATTTAGATCGCACCCAAGTCAATTAATTAGATTGCGTAGTGCTTTATAAGGCGTCACGCAAACTAATTTAGGTGCTACCACCTCTACTTTACGCCCGCGCCCGCGCCTACGCCTAGTAGGACCTAAATAAGAGCCTATAATTGTAAAGCGTTACAGCAGTTAGCTAATTAATTTTACAACTAGCTCTACAATTATTAATTATATCGATAGATTTACTTATAGAGAGCCCTTAGCATTTAAGCGAAATACTAGCTATACTCTAGGCTCGTACTTTGATTTTCGTAATATAGGCGCAAATAAGTTAAACGTATGTAATATTATAACTTAATAAGGGAGCATCTAACTTAATAAGTAAGCGTCTAAACTAAATAAGGTAAGGGGTATATATATATCAATTAGGGGGTATATATCTATTAGTGGCCAAAATAAATAGATATTTATTCTTAATATAATTATAATAAATATACCTATTTTACAATAAATATAAATTTTAAAGATAGAAAAATAATATAGGTAAATTGCTATAGACATTTTTATAACTATTAGAGTCGTGTCCGCTTCCGCGTAGTATCTCCTTAGGAACTAAAATGTCTTTTTAAGAAAACCTCCGCCATATAATAGCGAGAGCAAGTAACTAACCTAGGTATACTATAACTAGGAACACTAAAAGGAGTATTAAGTTGTTGTTGCCGAATAAACTAGGACATGCTTTACGGAAACCTACTAATTCTAGTGCGGATATCTTGGTCTACTTAGAGGTATATTGTAATAGTTTTAGAAGGGTATCTTATATAAAACACTACTGGTTTCCTAAACCTTAGGTATAAGGCATAAATACCTTAAGCACCCTTAAAGGTCGCTAGGGTAACTAAATTAGTAACGAATTCTATTGCCGAAGGGAATATATAACTAATTGTGTCGGTAATTGCGCTAATTTAGTTTCGGCAGCGAATTGATCCCTTACATCTATAAAATCCTGCATTAAATTTTAGGGCGTAATCTAGCTTAAAAAAAAAGGATAAAGCTAAGAGTAATAGGACTAATCTTTGACGCTCCGCGGCTCCATAAGGCTGTATCCGTACTATTTCCCGCAGCTTAGCTATAATTAAAGTATTATTAATAGCTATCGGCTCCTTTAGCTTTACGTTAAACCAAAAGTAGTTTGCTTTTAAATTGTTATCTAAGTATATAGTAAGATCCCTCTATATTCTTTCGCTATTAAAAGAAGAAAGCTATAATCGATAGAGTCTTAGAATAAACCTATTGTTAAGGATATACCTAAAATATAGAGCTTAAGGCGACTAGCTCTCTATAGTACTAGTTCTAAGAGATAGGACTATATCAGCCCTATAGTCTTTAGACTAAATATAATAACTCTTATAAAGTCTAAAGCTTATTGGATTATTATACTTTAATCCCCTATCTTAAAAGGCGCCGAATAATTTTAGTTCTACAGCCCGGAATAACCTTATTAATTAATTAGTAGGTAGTAAAAGAGAAGATTAAAGGGCTTTAAATATATACACTAGGGCGGCAGAGGTAGCCCTAGTACTATTTAGTGATTAGCGTAAGTAGACTAGTTTATTAAAGGTTAACTTACGCTTACTAGACGTACGGAATCTCTTTAATACCGTTCTCTTTCGATTTAGTATACTTATAGCCTACTAAAAGCCTTAGTTATATTATTTACTTTACTAGCACTATTATTAGATAAACCACTTATTTTCTCTACGGAAGGGTTATAATTAGAAAATAAGAAAGGTGCCGCGTCTAAGATATTAGTGGCTGTTACGGCCACCTTTATACCTAAGTAAGCCGAAGCTATCGGATCTATTAAGCGTCTTATTACCCTAAAGATAATTTTAAAGTGGTTTTCTAAAGCTATAGCATCGTACCAACCGTCTAAAAGCCATATACGGAGATAACCGCGCAAACGCAAGAGGAATGACTTGGATATAGGCCTTTGGCTTTTAAAAAATTGCGTAAGAGTTTAGTTAAATATTTTACTACACCAGGCAACGTCTTATCTATAAAGAAATATAAGCAAGGCTTCTAGGCCGCCTATTTTTATAAGCGCCGTATTAGATAATAGATAGATTACTTACCGGAGCTCATACCGATAACTATATTAAAGAAGTCCTAGATAACACAGGACCTAAGTAATTTTTAAGTTTGTAAGAGGAACTCTAAAGGTATTACGCCTCTTATACCACTACCGTTAATTCTAAGGATACGGATACTATAAGTAGGCGGCTTTAGCTTTATAGTTAGAGAGCCTATAAATAGAACTACTTTATAAAGAATACAGGTATTAATAGTGTATTTATACTCTGCTCCTATTGCTGCATCGCCAAATATTTAAACGCAGATATTATAAATAGTGTGGCCGTAACTAAGCATATACTAAGGAGTTCGAAAGCAACAGAATAGGTATATCTTGTTTGTTTTAATATAGGCCCAATATAGACAAATATCTAGAGCTTAGGCTTTTGCAGAAGGTATATTTTATAATAATTCGAAAAGACTATAGATATGCTTTTTAGCTTAGCGGCTCTAATACTCTCCTATGCTTTCGTTAAAGACTTCTAATAACACGTAAATAAATGCAGATCGGTATAGTAAACGGTACATTTGCCTTAGTGCGAAATCTCGTAAAATAGTTAGTTAAAAGTAATAGTATAAAGGAGGTGACTTTACTATATACCTATAGAGGATATATATCTATTAAAATACTTAATGCAATAAACTTAGTAACGTCTTTATAGAGAATCTTCCCCTCCCTCCTAAGCCTTATAATGGTTTTTATATAACCACCAAGATCCTCGTATATATAATACTTTCGAGTTACTTAAATAATATCGAAGGGCTCTATAGCGGTTGTAGCTGCGTATAGCAGCGCTGCCTAATAGAGCGCATTGAGGTAATACGTAGTGAATAATCGGTAGTCAAGCCGTAAATAATATCTAATCTCGTCGACTTGTCTTAGTATTTCCTCCTTTAAATGCCTATAGCCTGCTAGAGGAGACAGAGAGCCGTTTATCTCAAGCGCGGCAATTTATAAGAAAATCTTTACTATATAAGCACTCATGCAAACAGCTCTAGCTTCTATTATATTCTTTTATAAAGAAACGACAATTAAACTAGGGCTAGTGCTTAGGAGGACACCTATATAACTACTAATATTAGCCCATTGTTTAAAAAAGGTAGGAATTTATTTAATAGAATTAAAGTTATTAATAAATATGGTAAGAACTGCAATAAAAGGTAGTACGATATAAGCAAATATAGCGTTAATAACTAACTGTCCGCTAGGGGGCTTCTAAGCCACTATATAAGTGGTACTCTTATAGTAGGACGTAGGCGCTAGGTAAGATAGGACAGCGCTAGTAAAATTACCGTCTGTAAAGATAATTAGGTTGTTATACGCTGTTAAAGATATATTAATTCGGATATTTAAGATTCCCTTAAAGCTATACCTCTTAAAGTTGTTATATAGAAATAGCTGCCGTAAAGCAATATCTTTACTCCTTCTACCTAGGAATAGAAGTAAACTCGGCGTCTATAAAGTAGGGTTTAGTAAGGCTTAAATAATATAGCTTAGCTAAGAAGTATTATTAATTATAAAGCTAGTAGATCCAGCCACTTATAGCCATATAGCGTGGTTTTTATAAGACATAATTATTAGGTAGAAGGGAATTTATTACTTTATTTAGTAAATACACAAGAGTACTTAAATATAGCTAAGTTTAGGCGTTATACTCTTATAGGGAATCTTTATATTAGCTTTATAACAGAATAGTTTAATAATATTAGTATTTAAGGTAAAAAAGCTATTTATAGAGAGAGAAAGGAAATATAAAGGCAACTAGAATCTTCTCTCTCTACTAGAAACTATTTTGCACAAAGAAAGGAAAAGGCACTTTTTCTATTTCTAGATAGGACAGGAATAGCTACTAGAAAGTAGCTAATAATAGTAGAATCCTTAGAAGGAGGTAACTCCTACTAGGCTTCTAGTAGATAGATATTAGAGAGTAAAAGGATAGAAATAAGCTATAAATAGGATATAGATAGGCGTTAGGATTTCTTAATTTCTTATAGTCTTTTCTACTGTTTTTAAACCACCTATTAGTTGTTAGCAACCTAGTATTTTACTAGGGACTAGTAAACCCCTAGTCTAGAGGTATATATTATTATATATAGCATAATATAACAAATATAAAAAAATAAAAAGCTATTTATATATTGTAATAAAAATAGAACAAACCTATTTTAACTAGAAAATACTTTAATATACCTAAAAAGGTTAAAGTTAAAGATAATAGATTCTAAGTTAGAGCGCGACTTATCTCTCTTTAACAAGAAATATAGTTATTTTTATAGGGATATAAAGATCCCCTTATTGTTTCTGAAGTTCGAGGACTAGAAGGTTAAAGGAGCTTAGACCCTAGATTGGGAAAACGTTCTCCAACTTATCAACATCTTTAAGACAGAGGGCTGCTACCGCTTAGAGCCGGAACACTATATATTAGCTTTAATTAGCTAAGAGACGCTTAATAAAGGTCTACGTAAGTCTAATTTAATATAGGTAGGTCTTCTAGACTATTAAAGCGAGCCGCCAGAACTACTGCTTAATAATAACTTTACGGTAGTTTGCTTATATAGTCAACATCGCATTAAAGTAGGTAAAGCTTACCTTGCTCTAAGGGAAAAGTAGTGGGTTATAAGGTTGTATCTTAATAGTAAGTTAACCTAAGGTATAGAATAACGTAATCTAAAACCAATCTATAAAGGCCTTCTATCGAATTATATCTTAAAACTTCAAACGAAATATTTAAATAAACGCCTATTCTACAACGGCGATATATTTCAACACCTTCTATATTTCCAGCGTCGCGTAGATCTTATATAATAAAATAAATAGCTTTCTAGGCTTTCTAAAAGTAAAAGAAAGGATATTAAAAAACCACTTAAAAAGATACCGCGTCTCCGCAATGCATTTAATAACCTCCTTCCACTTATTAGGCTTTAGCCGGCACTTCAGCTAGGTACTCTATATTATATCCTTACTTTAAAATACGATAAGGTAATTATAATAACTAAAGCTAGCTAAAATTTATAACTAACATTGTATAGGAGCTTATTCACTATCTTAACTATATTTATAATTTATAGTTATATATACTTAACGATAACAAAGCTCTTATACCTCTCTTAGATTCTTATATAGTTTTTCTTATTAAGCTTCTTATTCCCTAAGATTTATTATATAATAGATTAGAGATTGAAAATCTTATAAAAGATAGTCAACTCTTCCCAGCTATTATTTCTCACTAGGTACGAAGCGGAATCTTAGAGCGCCTAAACAATTTTCCGGGACAAATTCCTTCTCTATATACATTTTTCAAGGATATAAAATATCTCAAACCGTGCTCTAAGGTGGTTAAAAGACTTCTACTAAATAAATTTAAACATATAGTATAGATAGCTATAGGGCAAGCCTACCTAGGATTAAATTAAAGCTAAACAAGCATATAAATAGCAGAAAGCGTTTATACTACAGAGGAAAGTAATTTAAGGGAATCAAACTTTAGGCTCGGCTACCTATAAATTTAGCTTTTTGCTATGCGATACTTTCCTTAACTTACTGGTATAACACCCTAGAAGGACCTTAGCAAGCCTAAACTAGAGGTTAAGCTATGCGATATATTATAGGAACAGCTAGGATTCCTTATACAAAGACTAGGCTTTAGCTCTAATAAGATCACTCGGTTAATAAATGCGAATCACATAGAGAATATAGTACAAGACTTCCTTAGCACAACTCTCCTTAAAACTCTCTCTAAGCTTAAGCCAAGTCTTATACTTTAGCAAGTGTAGCAGATTTGTTAAATAATTAGAGATATACTAAGTCGCCATCCTTAGACGAGTTTCCTATCTCTTACAAATGACTCCGATCTGCTAATAGGAGATATTTATTTATTAGAAATATAAATAATTAGCAGCCTATTTAGGCAAAACAATATACCTTAACGTTTTATATTAAGCGGGATATATTCTATACTTTTTTTAGGGTTCCTAATAAACCTTTAGAGCAGCTTATTTAAAGGCTAAGCGGTAGACTACTAGGCACTCTCCCAAACCCTAACTTAGAGTCTCCCTTAAGCTCTAACTTAGGAGCCTTAGGCCCTAGTATAGGGAACCCCTTAAGTTATAATATAGAGAACACGACGAACCCTAAGCTAGAAGCCAGTTAAAGGCCAACTACTAACGCACCATTAAGTAAGAACGACCTAATACCCTTACCCAATAACTCTACGTTCTTAGAAATGATTTAGGAAAAGCTAATTATTCTATATCTTTATACAAATCGTAGGCTTTATATATTCTCGGCGTTATCTCCAAGATTTAAATACACTTTAGTAGATTTAGCAAATACTAGGTATAATTTTTTTATTACTAATAGAGAGTGTTTTAAGTAGATAGGTATAGGAGGTATAGGGGAGATAATAAAAGGATTGGTCTTTATAGGGGATACGAATAGGCTAGGGGGAAATGCTTAGTCCTTAAATCTAATTCTAATTCTAGACGAAACAGCCTATAAGATACGCCGAATCTCTTATTTTATTTAGAGTGGAGATAATATAGATACTCTACTATATTAATAGCCTTTTAACTAGATCCCTAAATAAATAAATATATTTTTAGATATCTTACGTATAGTATTAAGAGAACTATTTTAATTTTACATAATATTCTAGCACTTATTTTATTTTTAGAATTCTTTTTTTAAAAGAGGCATATATATATATATATATTATAGTAAAGCATAATTTTTTAATAAAGAGAAAAATGTCTTTATAAAGACGGGTTACTAAATTCCCAGCATATAATAAAAACGCTAAAACGATTAAACCTACCGTAAACGAGGATTAGGATCGACCTAATACACTTATAAAACGAAAATACATTTATAAGCGCAAGCGTATACCGTTCCATATTCCGCTTAAAGTCAATAGAGATTTAGGGCTCTTCTTATTATTATCTACCGCCAATAGCAAAAAAACCGCTCTACTATTAAAGGTACCAGAGACCCTTATAGCCTTAGGAAGTCCATAGAACTACTACCGCAAATTGCTTAAAGAAGATTAGGCAGGACCTATAGTTATTGCCTTTAAAATAGAGCCAACTTTCCCTATTATAGTTATTAAGACAAGAGTAATAAGTAAGATAGTAAACGGTTTAGAATGCTTAAAGTTACCTCACCCTAATATTATTAATATTCTAGAAGTATTTAAAGAGGGGGAAATGGTACATCTAATATACGAGTGCCTATCCGTATCGTTAGCAGATATCTAGGCCAGCCCTTTTAGAATATTAGCAGAGTTTAAAATTGCTATAGTCTGCAAGGAGGTAATATAGCTATTCTATTTAAAACTAGTCTCTAATTTTAAATATAGGTAATCTAAGAACTTCTATTTATCTATAGCATTTATATTATTTATAGCTCATTAAATTGCCAAAATCTTCTAATTTTAAGGAGTGGGGAAATTAAGATTAGTAAGTACCTAACGGTATATACTAAAATAAAAAGCTAACGGTTAAGTAGTAAATATAGGCGAAAGCATACTTTAAGTAGCTTCTTATTTAGAGGATGTTAATATAAAGGCTGTTAGCTATATTATAATGCAGCTAATAGAGCCCAGAACGGTTTTGTAGCAGCTAACTAGTCTTACTCTATAAAATCCAGAACACTAGTTAGATACAGCTTAGGACTTCCTTAATAGAACCTCTTCGCAGCCACTATTTTCTCTTAGTAAAGTACAGTTTCTAGGTTTTATCTCTTGTTATGGGTTTAACGGTATAGTAGGACGAGTTTTTGCTTAAATCACCGGGCCTGTCATACCTAATCCTATATATTTAGGTAGCTAAAAGGATAACAAGGCGGAAATAGAAGATATTTCCGGCCTTATTCTAACTTTAGATATAGCGCTAAATTAGTTAGTTATAGTATAACGCGCGTAGGCGCTAGAATTAATTAAGACGTAACTTAGCGTGCCTAAAATGTTGTAGGGGCATTAGAGCGGCTAATACATAAGATATATAAGTTTTCACTCTTCCTACTTTTTAATAACTAAGCCCTATCATTAATAGCTATACCTTAATTAAGAACTTTTATAATCCTTCCGCCAGTTATATCGCATATTACCACGCGAGCTAGCGTCCGATCTTAACAAATCCACTTAACCAACTAGCCGCCACAGCTGCACCCTACAAGGTAAGGCAGAAAAGTTAGAAATATCTCTAAACCTCTTTACGATACAATATAAGCCGTACAGCGGTGCCTAAAGAGGGGTGCCAGGGCTACTTTAGCCGATTATCTTATAAAGTGGCAATACACATATAAGGCGTGGCTGGAAGCATTTGCGTAGCAATAAAAGATATTAGTAAAGACCTTAGAAGACCTTAGAAAATAGGTTTAATAACTTAGAGCTAAGCAGTAGCAAAGTAGGTGTGTCTATTCTAATTGTTATAAGGCAATTAATAAAAAATAGGAGGAGCTAGAAAATTTCGCGTGTTAACTACAGGATATTAAAACTAGCGTTAGCGATTTGGATCACAACATGTCAATTCTTGATTTTAATTACAAAACATTTAAGTAGACGGCCAGGTGATGTAATTGTAGGATAGAGGTAGTGATAAAGAAGGTCCTTAAGATAGAGGAGAGACTAAACAATATAGATAAATAGGTTAACTAGTTATTAAGTGCTTTAATAGAATAGAGTATAGTTAGCGGGAATATAATCTTTAAAGTAAACAATAAACTTAATTAAAGATGCATTAAATAGCTAAAAGTACAACTTATAGAAATACGCCTCGGTTTTAATCTAGATAAGGCCGTAGCTCGCCTTTTACTTAGCTAGCAGCTTACTTATTTACGCTAGGCACTTACCTAGCTTACCCTAGGCGCTTACCTTAGGCGCTTATCCAGCTTACACTAGACACCTTAGGTCGCCTAATAGCCTTTATAATAGCCTATACCCTAGTCCTTTTTTTACTATATAGCTTAGGAACTTTTAAAAGTTCTATATAAGAAATAGCTTTACTAAGATCCGTACACTTCCCTACCTCG
>Ga0193728_1001363_pt1 | contig 12377 bp, 11 predicted proteins | sample U1c1metaG_FD_143037 | JGI IMG/M metagenome (GOLD analysis project Ga0193728, IMG submission 143037) | Soil microbial communities from a riparian zone of the East river system, Colorado, United States - U1c1 | ecosystem: Environmental > Terrestrial > Soil > Riparian zone | place: USA: East River...
CGCCGCGCCGACGTCCGAGCTATGGGACGTCATGAATAACGCGTTTGGCGCCAGACGCGACCCTTTGCTAGTCGCCATCAGCACGGCGGGTGTCAAGTCAGATCAGACCGGCGGGGATTCCACCTGTTACAGCATGTACCAGTATGGGCAAAAGCTAGCCAGCGGCGAGCTCGTTGACGATGCGTTCTTTTTCGCATGGTGGGCAGCCGGCGAGGATGACAACCCGGCCGACCCGGCTACGTGGGAACGAGCTAACCCCGGCTATAACGATCTACTCGACCCTGAGGATTTCGAGGCGCTTTACCGGACTGCGCAAGCAAAGGGCACGGTAAACGACTTCAAGACAAAACGCCTGAATATGTGGGTCAGCTCGTCTCGCGCATGGCTGCCTGAGGGCGCCTGGAAAACGTGTGAGCGTGCGTTTGATTTCATCGCCCCGCCCAAGGGCGTTGTTCTCGGATTCGACGGCTCTAAGAATGGCGACTGTACCGCGTTGGTCGCATGCACAGTTGAACCAGAACCAAAGCTCATTGTCTTGAATCTCTGGGAGAAACCAGACGGCAAAGACGTTGAATGGCGCGTACCGCGAGGCGCGGTCAAGGATGCCATACGCGAGGCTTGCCGCAAGTACGAGGTACGCGAAATCGCGTGGGATGAATTCCTATGGCTGGACGCCGCAGAAGACCTTGAAGACGAGGGCCTGCCGGTAGTCGTGTTTCCCCAAACGCTTAGCCGCATGGGTCCGGCCACACAGCGGTTTTACGAAATGGTCACCACGCAAAAGCTGTCTCACGCGGGTGATCCGAGGCTAGCGCGTCATATCACTAACGCGCAATTGAAAGTTGACTCCCGTGGATCTCGACTACAAAAGGACGCTCGCAACAGCCCTAGAAAAATTGACCTTGCTGTTGCGGCTGTCATGGCTGTTGATCGTGCAGGTTACTGGCTCACTCAAGACGGCCCTGACACATTCCAAGGGGTTCCTGTCAAGAGCATTCATTTCGTCTGGTAACGGCATTGCCGCCGGCCTCGGCCAGGCGGCCAAGCGCAAGGTGCATCACTTCATTGTGGAAGTGGGCGGGCTCGTGCTTGTGCTAGTCGGCATTTCCGCGTGGTCAATCCCCGCTGCGCTAATCGTTGGTGGCCTGATGCTGATAGGCGCCGTAGAAGTCAGGTCTTAATGAGTGTATTTCGCCCCCGCGAAACCCGCGACATCAGCGGTGGCGGATCTTTCAACCCCTTTGACAACCCGGCTGTGCCGCTGCAAAGCGTCGCCTTTGATTCTGTCTACGGTCTGCTGAACCGCCAGAACAACGCCTCTGGCGAAGTTGTCACGGTTGACCGCTCGCTAGCTATCCCTACCGTGTGGCGCTGTATCGGACTGCTCGCCACCGTCATTGCCGGCTGTCCCCTCAAGGTGTACAAGGACCCCGGAAAAAGGATCGTGCGGGTTGCCTCGCTAGACCCTAGCAACTTCGCTACGACGTACACGCCGTATGAGTTGTGGGAGCTGTGCGTAGCACACGTGTGCCTCTGGGGAAATGCCTACGTCAAGAAGATCCGCGGTGCCGCAGACCAGATTCTGGACCTTGTGCCGATTAACCCGTCACTAGTCAAGGTGGTTCTTGATGACGATGGCGACAAGGTGTTTCTTGTCAAGACGATCAACAAGGACGGCTCGACCGGAGAGCCAGAGGTACTGACCGAATTTGAGGTCATGCATATTCCCGGCCTCGGCTATGACGGGCTGCGCGGGCTCTCGCCTATTACCATCGCCGCCCAGACGTTCGGCACCACCCTCGCCGCGGACAAGCTGGCAGCCAAGTTCTTTAGCTCTGGTTCAATGCTCAGCGGCATTGTAAAGGTCAAGGTACCGCTACCTGACCAGGCATCGGCAGACGAGATCAAACGCCGTTGGCGTGTCACTCACGCTGGCATAGGCAACGAGGGCGACGTAGCCGTACTTGACGCAGAGACCGACTTTCAGCCGTTGACGATCCCGCCCAACGATCTCCAGTTCTTGGAGTCGCGCGAATGGCAAGTCAGCGAAGTTGCCCGCATGTTCGGCATTCCCCCGCATCTGATCGGGGACGAGAGCAAGAGCACGAGCTGGGGAACTGGGATCGAACAGCAGAACATCGGGTTTGTGGCGTACACCATTGCCGGGTGGACTGAGCGAATCTCGCAGCGCGTTACGCGCGAGATCGTAGCGACTCGCGGGCAGTACGCCTCGTATGACCTGACACAGCTTATGCGCGGTTCAACCACCGAGCGTTTCGGTGCCTACGCGCTAGGCATTCAATGGGGCTGGCTCACTCGTAATGAGTGCCGCGTCAAAGAGGACATGGAGCCGATCAAGGGTCTAGACAAGCCGTTGACGCCTCTCAACATGTCGGATGGCAGCATCCCGCCCGCGGCCGTTAATCCTAATGTCGTTCCCCCCGTGGCTGCCGATAAAGCGCCTCCCGGCGATGACCCCAAACAACTCAAAGATGAGAAATCATGATTGAATACCGCTCCTTTGGCGTCACTGCCCTTATGGCTGCCGACGAGGGCAGCATTACCGGACTAGCCGCGCCGTTCAACTCTTCGACCCTCATTGGCGAATTGCCGTGGGGATTCCGTGAGCAGATCGCGCCGGGCGCCTTTAGCAAGACGCTCCAAGAGGCTGACGTAGTGATGTTGTTTAATCACGACACCAGCCAGCCTCTTGCGCGCAAGAGCGCGGGGACGCTTGATCTGCGCGAGTCTGACCGCGGCCTGGAATTTGAAGCCGACCCGGCGCCGACTAGCTACGCGAGTGACCTTCGGGCAAACATCAAGGCGGGCAACGTCCGCGGTATGTCATTCGGATTCAGCGTCATCAAGGCTGAATGGACCGACGATGACGGCAACCCCTCGGACGCGATGAACGGCACTAACCGCATCCTGCGAGAGGTCAAGCTCGTTGAGGTCAGCCCGTGTACGTTCCCCGCGTACGAGACTACCGACATTTCAGCGCGGGACCTGGTAACCGCTGCGCGCGAGGCGCGCGGCAAGACCGCGTTGCCCGCTTACGCAGACACGGGCTTTCTCGCTGACAAGCTCCCGCACTTCCCGCTTGACACCAAGAAGCGCGTCAAACGAGCGTGGGCCGCTGTCGGGCTTGACGAGACTGCCGCCCTGTACAGCGCTGACGACCTGGCCACGATGCGCAGCAACATCACGAGGGCCGCGAAGACGTTTGGCATAACCATCACGACAGAAAACGGCCTCGCGCTCTTTGTCGAGTGGCGAGACCTGATCGTGCCCAAGTCACAGCGCACCAAGCCCACGATGCCCGCAGACGGCCCTGAGGCCGACGCAGACGAGACGCGCGACATCAGGGTTAAGGGCGGCACGCTAAAGCGCATCCCGATGATTCACACCCTGCTAGGGCAGTCCCTTGACCTCTTTAAGAAAGCCGACATCTCGTCACTTTCTAAAGATGCCCAGTCAGCGGTAGCGATGGTGTCGAGTGCAAAGACGCACTCGGGACACATCATGGACAAGGAAAAGCTTACGACGGCCGATGCCGCCAGAGCTGGGGAGCCGGTAGAGACCACTCCCGAAGACGAGCTAGACGATGCACTCAGGGCTGAGTTTGCAAAAGCCGTGAGCCGTGAAATCGCGCTTGAGCTGTAATCCAATTCGGCATATAGAAATGAGTTGATCGGTCATGACTAAGATGACCGCGGCCGAGCGCGAAATTCGTACTAAGCGCGCCAAGGTGTTTGAGGGCATGGCCACCCTAATGGCCAAGTTTGACGAGGGTATCAAGCTCTCGACCGAGGACCGCGCGGAATTCGATAAGCGGTCTGCCAAGCTCAAGGAGCTTGACGGGGATCTCTTGCGCGTGCAGGAGTACAACACCCGCGAAGAGGTCAAGGACGAAACCGCGGACACTCGCGGCGTTGGTCGTGACGAGTCAGAGACGCACGAACAGCGTTACGCCAAGGCGTTTACTGCCTGGTTCCGCGGTGGCGAGAAAGCGCTTTCTAGTGAGATGCGTACCGTTCTCGACTCGGGCCACGGTCTTTCTACGACCGGTGGCGAGCCGGGCGTTGCTGGCGCTACTGGCTTTGACGCTGGCTATATGATTCCTATGGGATTCTGGCAGAATCTGCAAATCGCTATGAAGGCATATGGCGGCCTGCTGAGTCATGCCCGCGTTATCCAGACCGACTCAGGGCAGCCGATGCCCTGGCCGACCGTTGACCCGACCGGCATTATTGGGTCCTATATCACCGAACAAAACCAGCTTGGTTTCGGTGGCGACTCTGCCGGTACTGACTATCAGTTTGGTCAGGGCATGTTGAATGCCTGGACCATCGTGTCCGGTATCATTCTGGCGTCTATCCAGCTCCTTAATGACTCAGCGTTTAACGTTGATCAGTTTGTGTCTGACCGCATGGGCGAGGCTATCGGCCGTAAGGTCGCCGCCGAGCTGCACACCGGGACCGGCACCACGGCGTTTCTCGGTATCGAGACCGCGCTTATTGCGCGTGGTCAGCAGTCCGGCCCGGCTCAGGGCGGCCTGTACAAGGCGGGCACCGCTACCAAGTGGGCTGCCACCGCTGGCGGTTCCGCGTTCACTATTCAGGGCGGCACTTCGGCTCAGCCGAAGTTGGCTAACGGGCTCATTGGCTTTGACGATGTGCTGGGCATGATTGCCACCGTTGACCCCGCTTACCGCGCCTCTGGCCGCTGTGTGTTCGTTGCTAATGACGTGACTCTGGCCATGCTGCGCACCATCACGGACGCCTACGGGCATCCCCTCTGGTCACCCGCGGTTGCGCCTGGCCAGCCGGACACGCTGTATGGCTACCCGGTGCAGGTTGACCAGAACACGACTGCCGTTTCTACGACTGCCGCGACCTCTGGCGGGCTGCTCTTCGGCGATTTCCAGAGCGCGATGGTTGTGCGTCAGGTTAACCAGGCCGGTGTCATGCGCCTGACCGAGCGTTACGCGGATTTCTTGCAGGTTGGTTATCTGGGCTGGGTCCGTATGGATTCGCGCTCTAATGACCTGCGTTCCGCCGCTCTGTTCTCCACTAACGCGACCTGAGCAGGTAGCGCCATGGCTGTAGTTGTGATCAATAGCACACCGCAAGCTGTGACGCTGCCTCCGGGTACCCCGATCACCATTAGCGCTGCCTGCACCTTTAGCTACACGGCTGCGGGCGCCGCTACTGGCGTGGTTATCACGGGGGCTGCGTTCCCGTTCATCTGGACATGGCCCGGTATTTTCGTGGGCCCTTACGGCGGGGTGACGCTCTTTGTTACCACCGCCACAACGGCCAACCTCGATTATCTGAGCTAAGGCTTGGGGGGGTCAGGCGTCGCCTCACCCTGACCCCCTCTCAGCTCAGTAGAAAGGGGTTGAACCGTGGCCACAATCATTACCCTCGCTGACCTCCGCGCGCATCTGCGGTACACGCCTACCGATACCACCGATGACGTTGCGCTCATGGGCTTTATCGGCGCAGCCGATGACGTAGTTACCTCTGAGTGCGGGGACGTTCTCCCGACGTTCTATGACGAGTATTACGACGGTGGGCACCTAATCATTTACCTTAAGCACCGGCCGCTACTGGAGATCAACAATGTAGAAGAGGGCTGGGGCTGGCAGAATCACGAGCTGGACTATCAGCAGGTCAACACTGTTCCCGCTGGCGCTCTCTATGCCTACTCTGTTGACTCGCGCATCATGGCCAGCATTTCGCGGCGCAGCGCCGGAAACGTCAACATCCCGTTTGTCAGCGGCGTCAAGAACATTCGCGTTCAGTACACCGCGGGGCGTAACACCGTGCCGGCCGCCGTGCGCCTGTTCGCGCTAGAGCTAGTTGCCTATTGGTGGCGCAACTCGCAAGCACGCGCTATGACCTCGGCCACCACGACTACGCAGTTCGCCGCCGTTAACCAGGACTTTACGCGCGCACAGGGCGTGTCGAGTTTCAACCTAGGCGTGCCCGCCGGATTGCTTGAGCTGATTAAGCCATTCCGCCGGCTGCCAGTTATGGCGTGATCCCGTGGGCTCGTGCATTCCCGCTGCAACTCAGTCGCTCTTTAGCCTGTTCTCTACGACGTTCCCCCTGTATACGGTGTGGTTCGGAAATGAGCTAGGCGTCTTTGCGACCAACAATTGCATTGAGATTAACGCCGTGTCGGGTGACCAAGTGCCCGCCGAGCTGGGACCGGACTACAGGCGCGAAGAGGTCTTTAGCGTTCACTGCCGCATCACCGTTATCCGCGGGGACGCAAGCGACCCGGCCTCATACCTCGGATGCATGACTGACGCCTGGACAACGTTTAACGCCCTAGAGGTCGCCGTCGCAAACAACCCAACGCTTACTCAGGTTGTGCGGTTTTCCGAGCTAGGCGAAATGGAATACGAACCGACCACTACCGGGCAAGGGCTCGCAATGGGCGTACTCACGTTCGTTGTCCGCTGCTCTCAGCGCGTTAACAGCCTGACCTAAGGATTGCACGATGGACCTTGTTTGCACACACGAGTTTGGCAATTTCAAGCCAGGCGACACTGTGGCCGTTCCCGATGGCGCGCTGTTCGACGGCTCGTATTTCGATAAGGCCGCGGTTGCTGACGCTGACGTTAAGTCGGCTACCGATGACAAGACTAAGGATAACAAGTAATGGCGCCTCTAGTTGGTTCGGGCATTGCCACTCAGGTTGTGTCGATTGCCGAAACTACGTTTGGCGTCGCACCGGCCCTGACCGGCGCCCGCGCGTATGAAGTCAAGAGCGAAACTCTTGAGTTGAAGAAAACCACCGTGCAGGGCCAGGGGCTACACGCTGGCGGTTTCTACGACCGTGCCCGGCGCCGAGTTTTGACCAACTACGACGTTCAGGGCGCCATCGTCATGGACTTGCCCACGCGTCAGATGGCGTATTGGTGTCAGTACATGGTGGGATCGTTCGGCCAGACCCTAGCGACGCCTACGCAGATTGCCACGACTGGCGTGTACAAGTCGGTACACCAGGGCGCGGGCGGGGCTCAGGTACTCGGTAGTCCTCAGGGTCACTCGCTCGTTGTGCAAAAGGGCATCCCCGCTGTTGACGGCACTGTAGAGCCGTTCACGTACGTAGGCACTAAGGTCACGAGCTGGGAACTTAAGGTCAGCACCGGGTCTATCGCTGAACTGACGCTCACGCTGGACGCGCGCAACGAGCTGGGCGGGGGCGGCAACGCTGACCCGCTGAACGGCTCTGTGCCGTCGCTGCTCGCCTGGCCGGGTCTGCCGACCTCTGGCCTCGGTACCCAGCTCTTCCACTTCCGGCAGGCCACCCTGTTTACCGGCGGTACCCCGACCTACGCCACGGGCATTGTCTCGCTCGTTGGCGAGACTGCCGCGGCGAACGTCAAGGACGCTGATATTCAGCACTCGTTCACGATGGACAACGCGCGGTATTTCCTGGGCTCGGCCGGCTTCAAGGCTGAGCAGTTGGAAAACGGATTCCGCAAGATCAACGGCACGCTTACTGTCGAGTGGCTTTCAAGCGAAGCCATGTATAACGCATTTGCCGCTGATACCACCACGTCTCTTCAACTGACTTTTGTTGGCCCCACCGTGGGCGCTTCCAACTACCTGTTTGACGTGATCATTCCCAACATCAAGCTTGATGGCGAGACGCCTAAGGCCAGCGGTCCCGCGGTCATTACCCAGTCCGTTACCTTTACCGGCCTGGACGATGAAGTCACCTGCCCAATCCAGATCATCTATCAGTCGGAAGACACGATTATCTAATGGCTCTAACCCGCGCTCGTGCCGACCTGGCCCCCCTCAGGTCTGCGTCTAGCCCTGAGATGATCAGGATGGAAGGTAAGCGATTGCGGGATGCGGCCAGCATCATTGCCGACCGGGCCAAAGAGATAGCCGCGACGTTCTCTAAGAAGATCCCGCCCACTATCAAGATAGCGGGCGGGACCGGCGGCCTTGAGATCACGGCTGGCGGACCTGACGGACAGGTCGCGCCAAACGCATACATGTTTGAAACCAAAGGCGCGCGTCATATGACTTTCGGCCATCGTGACGCGCCCTGGCATGACCAGCCTTACAGACCGTTTCTAGAAGAGGCAGCGGCGCAAACAATCGACAAGGCAAGCGAGGCTTACGCAAAGGTCATTGATGACTGGACACGTGAGCTTGGCTGGTAACTGAGAGGCAAGAGGCAATGGATATTACGTGGAATGACAAGGTTTACGAATTCGACCTTGATGACCTGACCATGCAACAGGCAAAGGTAATCAAGGAACGCCTAGGACTCACCTTGCTTGGCCTCGAGAAGGGGCTTAACGAGGGCGACGCGGACGCACTGCTAGCCGTCTACTGGCTCATGCACGCGCAGGCCGGCGTGACCGTTGACTGGGGTTCTGACTTCAAGGTCATTAGGTTTGCCAACGCCGTAGGCGAGGCAATCCAAGCTGACAATGCAGATACCGCGGATGACGTCCCAAAAGACTAAGGGACAAAGACAACCTACCTGATTACAACACTAAGCGTCTGTTTGACGGGGATGTGCGGGAGCTACGGACAACGTATCTCGGAGACTTTGCTCACCTTTTGCACATTACCCCCGCCGAACTAGACGCTTTGCGTTTGCGCGATTTCGCCGGGCTGACCCTCTGGGTTGACGAGTACCGGGCCGAGATGGCGCGACGCAACAGCGAGACATAGGGATAACCAGCAATGCCCGTAAAGACTGTCCGGTTTAAGGTCTTGTCTGACTCAACTCAGGCCAAGGCTGACTTGACCAATATTGACAGTCGGCTGGAACTGCTGAACCATAAGACGGCTGTTGCCCGCACCGACGTTAACAGCAGCGAGGGCAAAGCCAAGCTCATTGATATTCAGCTCAGGCTAGAGCGACTTAACGTCATGAAAGCCAGTGCTACCCTGACCCTGGCCGGCTCTGAGAAGATCAACGCACAGCTACTCAGGACTGACGCCGAGCTAAACGCCCTGAGTCACAAGGTTGTCAAGATCCAGATTGACACCGACTCCCCGCACCTGCCCGCGGGCGCGCAAGGCAAGGGCGGACTACTCGGGCTGTTTAACGTTGTCACCACGGGCGGCCTCTCGGGCGCCGTCGGTGAAATGACAACGTTCGAAAAAGTCATGCTCGGCATCAACTTTGCGACTGGCGTTGGTGAGCCGCTTATGGCCGGCCTTACCGTCGCTGCCGCCGGCCTCGGCGCCGGCCTGGTAGCGGCCGGTGCAGGCGCCGGGGTATTCGGGCTAGTGGCCAAGGGTGCAATCAGCGCCGTCACGCCAGCGATTACCAAGTACACCACGGCTCAGGCTGCCGCTGCGATTGCGACCACAAAAACCGCCAAGGCTGCCGCGGCTCTCGGGGAGAAAAACGCGTTTTCCGGGCTGACTGCATCGCAGAAAGCCCTGGCCTTTAGCATCATGGGCGCTCGTACCGAGTGGCAGAACTTTATCAAGGCGGCAACGCCCGGCGTGTCAAGCGTCATTGCTCAGGGAATCGGGCTCATCCCCAAGGCGCTCGCGCTGATGAAGCCATTTCTAGTGCCAGTCGAGACGGCGCTGCACGGCATCATTACCGAGATGGGCAAGGGGATGAATTCGGCGGGGCTGACGTCGTTTATCAGCATGCTCGCCAAGAACACCGGGCCGATGCTTACCGACCTGGTTAAGGCAATCGCCAACATCGGCAAGGGCTTTGGCGGAATCCTTACCGCGTTCATGCCCGTTACTCATGGCGTGTTCGGCGGCATTGATTCCATGACAGCCAAGTTTGCGCACTGGGGTCAGACCCTCACGCAAGACAGCGGCTTTGAGCGCCTCATGGACATGTTTAAGGCAGACACGCCTACGGTTGTGGGAATCCTCAAGCAACTCGGCGGCATTGTTCACACCGTTGCAAGCCAGCTAGCCAGCATGGACGCTATATCTAATTCCAAGCTGCTTCTAACGGCAGTGCTGCCTCTCATCACTTTGGTTGCCGAGTTTCTCAAGGCTAACCCTGAAATAATCACGTTCGTTCTCTACCTGAAACTGGCCTCTGACACGGCGGAAAAGGCAAAGCTTGCTTTCCTGAGCTTGCGCTCTGGCGTGGAAGGTGTCAAGACCGGCGTTCAGAACTTGAGCAATCTCAGGGGCGGATTCAAGGACACTGAGACTGCCGCTAGCGAGGCTAGCGGCGCGTGGGGCACGGCTGGCGGCAAGCTGTCTAACCTCGGCGGCACGGTCAAGACGCTCGCGCTGCGCATGGGTCTGTTGAAGGTCGCCACGGAAGAGGGCGCCGTAGCTCAAGAGGGCATGGACGTCGCGCTAGACGCTAACCCCATCGGCATTATCGTCTTGGCAATCGGCGTGCTCGTCGGCGTTATTGTCTTGCTCGCAACCAAGACGCATATCTTCGGCAATTTCTGGCATGACGTCTGGCGCGATATCAAGAACTGGGGAATGGACGCCTGGCATTTCATTGACAATGATCTCATTCACCCGATCATGCGCGCGTTTGATTCCGTGGTGTCATTCATCGGCGCGCATTGGCGCTTGCTCGCTGTCATCCTCGGTACGATCCTGCTCGGTCCCATCGCGGGCATTGTCATTTACGTTGCCACGCACTGGGCGCAGATAAAGGCGCTGACGTCTCGCTTTGTCGGGGACATACACGGAATCCTAAACTGGTTCGGCAACCTCCCGTCAATGTTTCACAGTTGGTGGGAAATGGGGCTCACCGCAATTCGCACGGCAACCGTTGACTACATTAACTTTGTCCGGGCGATTCCCGGCCGCATCATAAACGCTTTCGGGAACATCGGCCGACTGCTTTACAACTCCGGCGCTAACCTGATCATCGGACTTAAGAACGGCGCCGAGAGCATTATAGGCACCATCGGCTCTTGGATTGCCGGTATCGGAAACTCGATTGTTCATGCCGTAAAGAAGTTCTTTCACATCAAGTCACCATCGGGCACGTTCATGTGGCTTGGGCAGATGATGATGAAGGGTCTAGTTCTCGGCATGATCGGGGGCTCTAGCGGACTGGTTGATAAGGTATTCGGCGGCATGCTCGGCGGCCTTGAGGGCGTGCTGTCCAAGGGGCTGATGAAGGTATCGTCACTGCCCGCCAACCTGCTAGGCAGGGTGTTTAAGTCTATTGGCAGCTCAACTAGCGGACTGTTTAAGGATCTGCTCGGCGCCCTGGGGCTTGGTGGCGGTGGCGGTGCTGGCATTGGCGGCAACGTTGTTTCATGGATTAAGAGTGCCATGGCCATTACCGGTGCGCCTAGCTCATGGCTCGGCCCGCTGGAAACCCTTGTCTCTAAAGAGTCAGGCGGCAACCCTAACGCGGTTAACCCGATCACGGTTCTAGGCCAGCATGCGTCAGGTCTGTTCCAGACGTTGCCTAGTACGTACGCGGCGCACGCGCTCATTCCCGGCGGGGTGTTCAACCCCATTGCAGATGCCGTGGCCGGCATTCGTTACATCATGGCTGAGTACGGCTCACCGTTTAACATTCCGGGATTGCTCGGCGGCACATACCGAGGGTACGACGCTGGCGGTTTGCTGATGCCCGGACTTACGCACGCATACAACGCGACCGGGGCGCCAGAGCTGATCATCCCGCTGGCCGGCCAGGGCAAGCCGACCTTTGGCAGCGGCAACGGTGGCGGAAACATTTACATCTATGTGCAGGGTGACAGTGACCCTGACGGCGCGGCTCGGCAGATTCACCAGAAGCTACGCGACTACCGGAGGCACAAGGGCGGACAGCCCTTGGGATTGGGATAAGGCATGGCCGTAACTGCGCCGAGCGTACTTGACGGCAACCTGTTGACCGTAGCTGACAGCGACTTTGAGGCGGGCTCGCCCACGTGGGCGGCCAGCGTCAACGCTGGCACGGTCGCGGTTGCCGCCACTACGGCATTCTCAGGCACTGCGAGTCTCGGCTGGAAAGCCACCGCGGCCGGTAACTCGACTGTCGCTACCGGGTTCTACCCGGTCAAGGCCGGGCTGACTTACACGGCGTCGGCTTACATAACTACCGGCTCGGCGGCATTCGCCTTTACCGGAGTGTCCTGGTACAACGCTTCACACACGCTGATCTCAAGCACGCCCGGACCCCCGAACGGCTCTCGCGCTACCGCCCGCTGGCAGCCGGTTTTCTTCGCTGCCACCGCGCCTCCGCTTGCCGCATTTGCGACGCTGACAGCCACGGTAACGGCCAACGCCGCGGCTGAGCAGGAGTGGCTAGACCTCGCGTACTTCGCGCCCACAATCGTTCAGGTACTTGCGGATTTCTTTAACCCCACATTCGGCACCAGCGCCGCGGGCGGTAACGACTTTGCAGACATCACGCCGTTT
>Ga0193728_1001364_pt1 | contig 12373 bp, 9 predicted proteins | sample U1c1metaG_FD_143037 | JGI IMG/M metagenome (GOLD analysis project Ga0193728, IMG submission 143037) | Soil microbial communities from a riparian zone of the East river system, Colorado, United States - U1c1 | ecosystem: Environmental > Terrestrial > Soil > Riparian zone | place: USA: East River...
TTATAGACACCGCCCATCGCCTCGACAATGGAGCGGAAAGTTTGCTGCATATCCTGCGCTTGGCGCAATTCGTATTCCGACCAGCGAAAGTGGAAACGCAAAACGGGGATGCCCCACTGATCGACAACATCGGGATCAATTTCGCAGTAGGTGTGGGGGTTGGGAATCATCTCGCCGCGTCCCGCGAAGCCGATGGTGGTGCCATACATCTGACGAGCGCGGGATTTAAGCGTGGCTCCGTAACCCTCTTCGTCATGGCAAAGTTCGTGGAACATTCCTACGCCGGGCATGTCGCGTCCGCCATATAGCTCGATGTGATAGCCGCGCGGAAAATCATTTTTGCGATCAAACTTCCACCACGGGATATACAGGTGCATGCCGCCGACGCCATCGTGATTGTGGGGCGGCATTTTTTCGAGGGCCGGGAGGTGGCCCCAGCCATCGCTGCCGACGCTATCGGTTAGATATTTTCCGACGGTACCGGAGGAATTCGCGAGGCCGTCGGGAAATACAGTAGAGCGCGAATTCAGCAACAGGCGAGCGGACTCGCAGGCGCTGGCAGCGAGGACGACGGCACGAGCGTTGACGCGTTTCTCGGTGAGTGTGTTTTTATCGACGTAGGAAACGCCTTCGGCTTTGCCATCTTTACCGACGACAACGGCGCGAGCCATGGCGCCAGTGATTAAAGTGAGGCGGCCAGTTTTCATGGCGGGAGGCAGCAACACCTGGCTGGAACTGAAATTGGACGCGGTGGTGCAGCCTCGACCGCACTGGCCGCAGTAATGGCAAGGAGCGCGGCCATTAATGGAGCGCGTTAAAACGGCGAGGCGCGCGGGAATGCAAATGATGTTGAGCTTGTCGCAAGCTTTTTTGACCAGCAGTTCGGTACAGCGGGGCTTTGGCGGCGGGAGGAACATTCCGTCGGGAGCGCTGGAAACATTTTCTTTGGTGCCAAAAACGCCGATGTAGGATTCGACTTTGTCGTAGTACGGAGCGATGTCTTCGTAAGTGATGGGCCAATCGTCGCCCAAACCATCGCGAGTGCCGGAAGTGAAGTCGATGGGAGCAAAACGGAGAGCGATGCGGCCCCAGTGATTGGTGCGGCCGCCGACGATGCGCGAACGAAACCACTGAAAGTTAGCGCCTGGAGCGGAAGTGTAGGGTTCGCCGTCGATGTTCCATGCGCCGTTGGGCGCGAGAAATTCGCCGAAATTTTCGCTGGCGTGACCGCCGACACCGGCGCCACGATGAGGTAAATCGTAGGGCCACATCAACATTTTGAAATCTTTTTCGGGATTTACGTTCGGGCCGGCTTCCAGCAAAACAACGTTCAAGCCGCCTTCGGTGAGAATTTTGGCGGCCATGCCGCCGCCTGCTCCGGAGCCGACGATGCATACGTCATAGCTTTTTGGGGAACGAATAACCTGAGACATCCGTTAAAGCTCACCTTTTTTCATTTGTGAGACGGCGAAATCGCAGGCGCGGGCGGTGAGAGCCATGTAGGTGAGCGAAGGATTGACGCATGCGGAGGAGACCATGCAGGCGCCGTCGGTGAGGAAAAGATTTTTCACGTCGTGAGCCTGATTGTGTTCGTTCAAGACGGAGGTTTTGGGATCCTTGCCCATGCGCGCGGTGCCCATCTCGTGAATGGTCAGGCCGGGCGCGTTATTTTCAATGAAAGGACGGATGTCGGTGGCGCCCGCGGCGGTGAGCATCTCGGCAGCCTGGATAGACATATCTTTCAGCAAAGCTTTCTCATTATCGCCGAAGGCGCAATGAATTTTTAAAGTGGGAATGCCCCAGGCGTCGTTCTGTTCTTTATTAATTTCAATAAAATTGTCACGGTTAGGGAGGCATTCGCCGAAACCGTAGAACGAGAAATGCCACGCGCCGGGCTTGCGGAGGGCGTTCTTGAAATCGGCTCCGAAGCCCGCGGAGTTGATGCCGCGCGACCAGCCTTCGCGGTACGCGCCGCCCTGGTAGCCATAGCCGCGAAGGAAGGGTTCCTTGGTTTTTATATTTCTGAAACGCGGAACATATATGCCGTTGGGGCGATTGCCGAATTCTTCTTTGTCTTCGTGACCGGGAATGATGCCGTCGGCTCCGGCACCCATGACGTGATCCATAAGATTGTGGCCAAGTTCGCCGCTAGCATTCCCTAGACCGTTGGGGAATTCGGGAGTTGCGGAGTTCAATAAAATACGCGTGGATTCAAGAGCGGAGGCGTTCAGAAAAAGGATGCGGCTGCGAAATTCGAGAGATTGTTTAGTCTGGCCGTCGATCACGCGGACGCCGGTTACTTTGCGAGTGGCTGGATCGAAGATCAGGCTGTGCACCACGCTATATGGACGGAGCGTCATGCGCCCGGTTTTTTCGGCGGCGGGGAGCGTGGAATTCGAGCTGCTGAAGTAAGAGCGGGTGATGCAACCGCGGTGGCAAACTCCGCAGTAATGACAAGCAGCGCGGCCGCGATGCACACGGGTCAATACAGCGGCACGTCCGATGGTCAGCATGCGGCCGTCGTTGAAACTTTTTGGCAAGGCTTCTTTGACGACCAGTTCAGCGCAGGTCATTTCCATGGGCGGTAGGAATTTGCTGTCGGGAAGTTGAGGTAGGCCTTCGGCCTGGCCGCTGATGCCGACAAAATCTTCCACGTACTCGTACCACGGCTCGATGTCCTTGTAGCGGATGGGCCAGTCGGCGGAAATTCCATCGCGCACGTTGGCTTCGAAATCGAGATCGCTAAGACGATAGCTTTGACGTCCCCACATGATGGACTTGCCACCAACCTGGCGACCACGAATCCAGGTGAAAGGCTTGTCAGCATCGGTGGTGTAGGGATTGTCGAGATCGTTGACGAAAAATTTGCTGGAGTATTCATCGCAGGCGTAATAACACTCGCGCTGAACTTTCTGTGTTCTGAGGCGCTCCTCGCGGTAATCCCAGCCGCGATACTTCAATTCCCAGGAGGGAACATGTTCGACATAGTCTTGTTCCGGGACGATGGGGCGGCCGGCTTCGAGCAATAAAACGTTGAGACCTTTTTCGGCGAGTTCTTTCGCGGCCCAGCCACCGGTGATTCCGGAGCCGATGACGATTGCGTCGTAAATTTTTGTGCCAGGCATCGCTTCTCCCTAAGCCTTGATCGCACCAGCGGCGGTCACCGGAGTACATCCGTGATATGCGCCGGGAATGATTTGCTTGCGCAGCTCCTGAGTGAAGCCGACCTCGGAGGTGTAGTAGCCGTACAGAGTCATACGTTTTACGACGCCAAAAAAATCGCCGGTAAGCTGCTCATTGTGAGTGTGGCGAACGTAAGGATGGGCGGCCCGGTCTTCGCGATCCATGGCCCAGTGCTGATCGAGCTCACGAAGAAGAATTTCCTGCTGCGGGGGTGTAACGTCAATGAAATTTTTGCCGAAGATGGCGTTGCTGCGCTTGTCTACGCCGTCGAGACCGGAGAGAAAATGTTGACGTTCATCGTCGTGGGCCCATTCGGTCAAAATCAAATCGATAAATTCGTTTACACGCACGGCTTTGGCGCCAGGGGTGTCAGTTTCGGGGATGATCAAATCGATCATGGCGACGACCGTGGCGTTCTGCTGAGGGTTCAGGGTGCGGAGAGTGTAAGTGGATTTGGGGTGGGCGTCTTGAAATGCGGCGAGGAGATTCGAATCAAAAACCGGCAGAGCGGCGCCGGCTCCAAGTAATCTGAAAAGTTCACGCCGCCGCATGGGGCCTCCCGTGGGTGATGGATTGCGCGGATTGATTTCGTTGCGTGCTGCCGTATTTTGTGGCCATTTCGCGAGCGGCACGAAGAGCAGCAACGGTCTCGGCTTCGGGTATAAATTCCATGGCTACATACCCATTAAAGCCCAGTTGGCCGAGCTTGCGGTAGATATTTGGATAGTTGATCTCGCCGGTACCGGGCTCGTGCCGGCCCGGGACGTCCGCGATGTGAACGAGACCGATGAGGTCGAGATTCTTTTCCAACTTGGCGAGGAGATTGCCTTCGGCGATCTGGTCGTGAAACAAATCGTATAGAAATTGAACGTTGGGAGCGTGGACGGAGCGAACGATTTCGAAACCTTCGGATACGGAAGTGAGAAAATATTTAGGATTTTCCTCCGGGTCGATATTTTCTAGAAGAAGACCGACGTTCTTTGCGGCGGCGATATCGGCGGCGCGCTTCAAGCTTTCAATGCAACTCTGGTGCATTTGCTGATGGCTTTGGTCGGGAACTTTATCTCCGGAGAGGATGATCAGCTTATTGGATTCAAGCTCTTCGAGAACGGGGAGTTTGGCGCGCACTTCGTCGAGCAACGCGTCGCGCTGAGATGCATCACACAAACTGTGGGAGATGCCGCTGGTGGCGTCGACGGTCAGGTGCAGCTCGCGTTTTTTGGCACGGAATCTGGCGTAGTCTTCTTTCGTAAAATTTTTGCACTCGTTGACCAACTCGATGGAGTGGTAGCCGGCCTCAGCAACTTTTTCAATGCGCTGATCGAAGGGCAGTTTTTCGTATACAGTCCACAACATGACGGAGAGCTTGAATGGGGGCGTGCCATTCGCGGTTGCCTGGGCTGCGTCAGCATCGGCGAGACAGGTTGCGGCGGACACCGCGGTAGCGGCAGAAGTGGCGGCGGCGACAGTTGCCGCGGCTTGGGCGCAAGCGTCAAAAAATTGCCGGCGGCGCATGCTAGGTGCCCAGCAATTCGTTGCGCACATTTTTCAAAACGTAAGCGGCTCTTTCGACGCCGACTTCGCCGGTAAGGATGGGGTCTTCATTTTCGATACTGAGGATGCCCTGGTAGCCAACGTCCATGTAAGCCTTGATGATGGATTTCCAGAGCTCGGCGCCGTGGCCGTAGCCAACGGCGCGAAAAGTCTCCGAGGCCAGCGGCAAATCCGCGGTTTCGAATGCGAAATTAAGGACGCCATATTTGTTTACGTTGTCGGGATAGAAGGCGGTGTCTTTCATGTGCGCGTGATAGATGGCGCCCTGCTTGCCGAGAAAGTGGATGACTTCGACGGGATCGCATCCTTGCCAGAAGAGATGGCTGAGATCGCAGTTAGCGCCGATTTCTTCGCCGACGGCTTCACGGAGTTTCAGAAGGGTGCGCGGATTATAGACCACGAAATTCGGATGCATTTCAAAGGCGAGTCTGTGGATGCCGTGTTCGCGGGCAAATTTCGCGGCTTCCTTCCAGTAGGGGACGACCCTTTCTTTCCATTGCCAATCCTGCATTGCGGCGTATTCGGGCGGCCAGCGATAAGTAACCCAGTTGGGCTGCGTGTCTGCTGCGGAACCGCCGGGGCAACCGGAGAAGCCTACGATAACTTTGACGCCGAGGCGTTCGGCGAGCAGAACAGTTTTGTGAAAAGTTTCCGCGTCTTTTTTGGCGTGCTCGGGATCCGGGTGGATGGGATTGCCATGACAACTGAGAGTGGCGACGTGAATGCCGCGATCCTCGAATTTTTTCTGCCAGGCTTTGGCTTTAGAAGCGTCGGCCAAGAGTTCATCGACGGGACAGTGATGTGCTTCGGGATAACCGCCGGTGCCGATTTCCATGGCTTCGAGGCCGAGGGCGCTCACTTTGTCGAGCATGGCGTCCATGGAGAGGTCTTTGTAGACCGGGTCAAAGACGCCGATGGGAATCTTGCGCACGGATGATTTCGGAGGGGCCGCTGCTTGAGCGGCACTTCTGGAGGCAGGTTCGGCGGTGTTTCCGGCAACGAAGCTTGCAGCGTCTCCGGCCGGGGGCACTGCGGCAGCGAGAAGGCCTCCGCCAGTGGCAGCGAGGAAATGCCGACGATCCATGCCGGAAGCGACGCGAGAACTTTTCATATTCGGTGGTCTCCGAATCAAAAGTTTAATGCAATGGATGGGAACCGCGAAATTATACCCTTTGGAAGACGCAGAGGAGCAATGAAATCGTGACAAAAACTTGCCAGGTAGCAAGGGTGATGTTCGGTCTAAACCGGGCCGCCTTGAATGAAGCTTTGGCCCACATGGCGAGCGATATTTTTGGGAGCCTTGACTTGAGCTGACCCGGGCCATAGACTTTTGTTGCTCGGACGTTTCCTTCCTGTGAATAGGTCTGTCAACCACGGCACGCGCGTTTTCGTCGAGTTGGCGCTCGCTGCGGGATTTCTCGTGCCGGTCGCATTGGGACAGAAGCCTGGTCCCGCACCTCCACCTTCCGCCCCTCCAAGCCGGTCTCCGAATCCCGCTACAGCTAATTCGCAGCCGGTTCAATCGACCCAAGACCGGGTGATGTTTCTCCTGGGACGCGTGACAACCTCCGACGCCACAGCCGTTCCAAACGATGCATTGGTTGAGCGAATTTGCAACGGGGGAGTGCGTCAACAGGTCCATGTAGCTATCAACGGCGAGTTCAGCATGCAACTGGGATCGAAAAATGATTCTTTCCTTGACGCCACCGCCAACCCAGTTTCGCGAGGTGCGGTGGATAACCAGAATTCGGAGATGGGAATTCCACGGCAGGAATTGGCGAATTGTGAGCTACGGGCTTCGGTTTCTGGTTTTAGCTCCAGCGTCATCGACCTTGTGGATCTCGCTGGTTCTCTGAGCAACGTTGACGTGGGGGCTATCGTGGTTCAAAGACGTAAGAAGGTCGAAGGCCTGACGTTAAGCGCGTCGCCCTACATGGCACCAAAAGATGCGAGAAAGGCTTATGAGAAGGGCCTGGTGGCGGAGAAGAAGGGTGAACTCGCCAATGCGCACCGATATTTTGGAAAGGCGGTAGAGATCTATCCCAAGTACGCGAACGCCTGGTATCAGTTGGGGACCGTTTTACAGAAGGAACATGAGAAGGAAGCAGCGCGCACGGCGTTTACGCGAGCCACGACTATCGATACGAAGTTCTTGCCGCCTTATCTGTCGCTCGCGTTAATGGCCTATGAGACCGAAAACTGGACCGCGGTGCTTAATTTTACTGGTCACATCCTGGATCTCGATCCGTTGAATCACGTTGCTGGCTACGTCTGGGATCTGGATGCGTCCAATTACAACGATGCCTATTTCTATAATGCGGTGGCAAATTACAAGCTCAATAAGTTCGAAGACGCCGAAAAGAGCGGGCGCAAGGCAGAACAAGTAGACCTGCCCACTCGTTTTCCGCAACTGCATCTCTTGTTGGCTGAAATTTATGCGCGAAAAAAGAACTACGGTATGGCGATCGCACAGCTACAAATTTACGTGGAGCAAGCTCCTTATGCGAAGGATGCGGATCAGATACGGGAGCGGTTGGCAAAATTGGAGCAGCTGAATGGCTCAGTGTCAGCGAGTGAAAAACCCCAGCAGCAGTGAGTATTGGAAATTGGCTCAGGGCCCGCTTTGAAAGTAGTGCTTCTCGTCGGAGACGGCCTCCTCTGTCACGATTCACGGAGATACTAGGACGCGTTCACTTCACTTTAGGGCAGAGCAATTCACCGTGCAGGCGCGCTCTGCGTTTTGTTCACAACGACGTCGCCACTCTTCATCACCCACTTCACGTTATGGAGCACGACGTTGATGTCGGCAAGGGGGTCGCCGTCGACGGCTACCAAATCCGCCAGGTATCCGGGCGCTACCGCGCCCAATTCGTTTTCTTTTCCAAGCAGCGCTGCAGCATTTCTTGTGGCGGTTTGTAATGCTTGCTCTGGGGTCATGCCCGCTTTCACGAACCATCCTAGTTCGCGGGTATTTTCGCCGAACATTGTGTAGATGGCGTCGGAGCCCATAGCGATTTTTACTCCAGCTTTGAAGGCGCGCCTGGTGGTTTCCAAATTGCGCGGGATGAAGGCTTGCAAGCGCTCTTTGTAGCCGGACGCATAGCCAATCTTGTCTCCGTTGTCGAGGTAGTAGCGATTGTGGTCGATGGTGGGGACATAATAGGTACCGCGTTTCACCATTTCCTGAATGGTGGCATCGTCCATGTCCGTGGCGTGTTCCAGCGAGTCCGTGCCCGCTCGCACCGCGTCGCGCGCTCCGGCTGGCCCGTAGGAATGAATAGCGATTTTCTTGCCGAATTGATGGGCGGTGTCCACCGCCGCCTTTATCTCCTCATAGTTGTAGGTCTGGAACCCGGTCACGTCGTCATCCGTGCCCGTCGATGCGTACATCTTGATCCAGTCCGCGCCGGCCGCGATCTGCTGGCGGACCACTCTCAATACTTCCGGCACGCCATCCGCAATTCCGCCCGCGGGGAGATTCAGCCCGGGCTTGTAGGGCGTATTCGTGATGTACAAGCCATAGCCGACCACAAACATCCGCGGCCCAAACATCTCGCCATGATTAATGAGATCGCGCATGGCGATATCCATGTACTGGTCTGCTCCCAGGTCGCGCACCGTGGTTACCCCCGCCTCTAGCGTGCGTATGGCACCCTTGCGCGCGAGAAAGACCTCTACGGCCGGCGGATTCGCGGTGAGCTGCTTCAACATCGGCTCACCAGGTTTTTCGTCGGTATACATGGTCATGTGCGTGTGCACGTCGATCAGACCTGGCAGGCCAGTGTAGTTCGAGAGGTCGATCACCTCCGCGCCCTGAGGGATCGCGGACGCGTCGGTGGTCACGGCACGAATCTTTTCGCCTTCCACAATCACGATCGCGCCAGTCCACACTTTTCCGTGGCCATCCCACAACTTCCCGAAACGCACCGCCTTTACAGGGTGCACCACGGGCTTCGCTTGACCAAACGCATGCGGCGCGAAAATTACAACAAGCCAAGCAATCAAGACTGCACGCACAATTCTCATAGCGCTCCCAGGTTTCCGCTGGTGTCCCATAAATTCGTACGCTGCTGCTGCTGCGAGGAAAGTCTCAGGCCGGACGAAAAATTGTTCGCACGCGTTAATCGTCAACACGAGCGGCGCGAAGAGTACTGAAGTCAGGCTTGGTGATGGGCGTTGGCGTCCGACACCGAAAATCCCTTGGCGGCCTGTTCCACGGAAGGAAATATTTCGATGACGCGGTCGACCTTGGTTAGTTTGAGGCTATAGTCAACCATCGGTTGTGCGCACGCAATGCGAAGAGCGCCGTTCGCAGACTTCAGCTTTGTAAAGCATTTCACGATGACTCCAATCGCTGAGCTGTCAGCATGGGTCACACCGGACATGTCAAAAATCACGCGGGTTTCTCGGGCTTCAATCAGTTTGTCAATTTCCTGGCTGAGCTTGGCGCATTCTGGCCCGGAGTGAAGGCTACCTTTGATTTCTAGGGCGATCATGCCTGGTTGGAGAGTTCGTTTGTTAATTTGCAGGATCACGAGGCGATGCTCTCTTCGCCTTCATAGGGAAACTGGCGGATTAGACGCACGCAATCTCCGAGTGCGGAAAAAATAGAAGTCCCCCAGCCGCACGGTACGAACGAAGCGGATTTCTGATTCACGGCCTTGTCGGCCTCCGCATAAAAACGCAGACGTTGCCCGGGAGGCGGTACGGCAAATTCCTTGATGGTGATATTGAAGGGCACACCACCGCCGCATTGCTGTTTAATAATCGAAAAGTGATACACCTGCATTAACTGTTCCGCGGGATCTGTCTGGATGTACTCCCAATCGCTCATTTATGGTCCATGGCGTGTAAGTTGGCGGGAGTTTATATCGTGGGCCGGCGGCCGTCAACGAATTCGCGACGACGAGGTAATGGAACTGACAGTGTCAGGTTTTGAAGTCCTAGCTTGGGGAGTGGGGCTTTAGTTCGTTGAGGGCAGGGATGGAAACGGGGACGGTGAGTACGCGTTCGGGGATTTGCTTTTTTGATTCGCGGGCGTGGAAGAGCATTTCGATGGCTTGGCCGGCGTTGGGGGGAACAAACACAGTGGCGGCCAGAATGCCGCTGCGGACCCAGGATTGTCCGGTTTTGGGCAGGCCGTCACAGCCGGTGAAAGGCAAACTGAGCCAGCGCTCCTTGTCCAGCTCATTGGTTAATTCTTCAAAGGCCTTGCGAGCGCCCATGGCCATGGAATCATCTTGCGCTGCGACCAAGTCGATGGGGGCGCGCTGAGAAGTGCCAAGTTTGAGCCAAGAGCGAACGGAGCGGGTGGAGCTTTCTTCGGTCCATTGAGCTTTTAAGAGAGTGATCTGAATATTTGCGGGCTTGGTCTCGCGCATACCGAGGGTGCGTTCTTTGGCGGCGGAATTTTCTGAGGGACCCTGTATATAAAGGATGGAGCCGCCGTGAGGCAGTAAAGCCTTGAACTGGCGGCCCTGGATTCGCCCGATTTCGAGGTGGTCGGAGGTGAGACCGAAGATCGGTGCCGTGGCTGACTTGCGAAGATTAGCGATGTAGGAGGCATCCCGATTCAAGACTGCCCAGCCGATTCCAGCGCTCACGGCGGCCTGGGCGACCTGTGGCAAAGCGGTGCCACCAACTGGTTCAAAGATGATGCCGTTTGGGCGCGTGGCTTCCGGGGATTGGATGGCTTTCAGGACTTGCGTGCTTTGAGTGATGGCATCGTTATCAGCGTAAAGAATCTGGACTTCTGCGCCGAGCTTGTTGGCCGCCTGTTCGGCAGACTGCGCCTGCTCGATCTGATAATCGTTATCGCTGGTCGTGAGTGAGACCAAGAATCTGGGTTTAGGCATGTGGTTAGTTTAGTCAGCGCTAATCAAGCGGCTGGGCCGTGCAGCGGCGCGATTGCGGATTCGATTTACGAGCTCGTGAACAGCATAAGGCCGCGGGAGGCAGCAAGCAATTGGGGCGGCGACGGATGTTCCGAACGCATCAACTGCGAGGCGTAGTCCCAAAGGTTATCGGTTGGTATTAAGGGGTGCGCCACGACGATTGAAGGATGCGGGCAAATACCTGAGAATTGTGCTATAAAATCGATATTCTAAGCATGATCAGCCATGGGTTTGGAAAAGGTGGAGATCGCTCGCGGCCCTCACCGGTACCTTTTTTGCGAACCAATCAGGAGCAAAGATATTGGCGTTATGCGCAGGCTCCGGCATTCACGCACAGGCCACCCCGCTGACGGTGGAAATCGACGCGGCGGCGCCCGCGCATCCGCTTCCGCACTTCTGGGAACAAATGTTTGGGTCCGGACGCGCGGTGCTGTCGCTGCGCGAAAGTTACCGGCACGATTTGCGGGAAACCAAGCGAATCACGGATTTCGAATATATTCGCTTTCATGCCATTTTTCACGATGAGATCGGGCTGTATGACGAAGATAAAGATGGAAAGCCGTTTTACAACTTTTCGTATGTGGACCAGATTTATGACGGATTGCTGGAAAATAGAGTGCGGCCGTTCATTGAGCTGAGTTTCATGCCGGAGAAGCTGACCTCCGATCCGAATGCCAAGCATGCGTTCTGGTACAAGCAAAACGTGGCGCCACCTAAAGATTGGGACAAATGGGAGCAGCTGGTTGAGACTTTTACGCGGCATCTGGTGGAACGGTATGGCGAGGATGAAGTAGCGCAATGGTATTTCGAAGTATGGAATGAGCCGAATCTTGATTTCTGGGTGGGGAATCCGAAAGATACTACGTATTTTGATTTGTACGATCATGCGGCGCGAGCGGTAAAGCGCGTCAGTTCCAGATTGCGTGTGGGAGGGCCTGCCACGGCCCAGGCGGCGTGGGCAGACCGGTTCCTGGCGCACTGCAAAGAGAAAAATGTGCCGGTGGATTTCGTGTCGACGCACGTTTATGGGAATGACACCGCCAAGGATGTGTTTGGGACGGAAGAAAAAATTCCGCGCAACGAAATGGTTTGCCGCGCGGTGAAGAAGGTTCATGAGCAGATCGCGGCTTCGGCTTATCCAAACATGCCGCTGATCTGGTCAGAGTACAACGCGGCTTATGACAACAACCCGGCGGTAACGGATTCGGCGTACATGGGGCCATATCTTGCGAATACCATCCGGGAGTGCGACGGTTTGACGACGATGATGAGTTACTGGGACTTTTCAGACGTGTTTGAGGAGCAAGGGGTGGTGAAGACTCCTTTCTATGGAGGGTTTGGATTGCTCGCTGAAGAAAGCATACCCAAGGCGGCGTTCAATGATTTCGCTCTGTTGCACCGCTTGGGCGATACGCGGCTGGATGTGAAATCCGATAGCGTGCTGGTGACGCGACGGAAAGATGGAGCGCTGGCGGTGGCGGTTTGGAATTTATTCCTGCCGGAGGAAGCCGGATCGCCAAAGACATTCACGCTGCATTTTTCGGGAGTCAAAGGTAAGACGGTGCGAGTCACGATTGTCGATAAAGAGCACGGGTCGCCGCTGCCGTCATATGAAAAAATGGGCAGCCCGCGATTCCCTTCCCGGCCACAAATCGAGACATTGCGAAAAGCGGCGGCGATGCCGTCCGCTGAGGAGCAAGTCCTCAAAAATGGGGAACTGAAATTGACGCTGCAGCCGCATT
>Ga0193728_1001365_pt1 | contig 12371 bp, 16 predicted proteins | sample U1c1metaG_FD_143037 | JGI IMG/M metagenome (GOLD analysis project Ga0193728, IMG submission 143037) | Soil microbial communities from a riparian zone of the East river system, Colorado, United States - U1c1 | ecosystem: Environmental > Terrestrial > Soil > Riparian zone | place: USA: East River...
CCGGGTTGCCGTTGTTGTCACCTTCTTGAATGGCCGTGACTGGTCGCCAGAAGACGAAGTGGCGCTTGCTGTCCCAAGCAGTGATGATCGCATCAGCTATCGCCAGATTGACCAGCGCGAAGAGACGCGCGCTGTCATCGATGCTGGAGAGACGGGCGTTCGCGACATCTCGCGCCACCCGGTTGTAGACCGCGAGGAAATTGGTATTGAAGAACAAGGCCAGGTTGGTTTGGTCCGTGGTGCGAACACTGTTGAAGCGCGCACCCAGGGCCTTGACCTCGTTGTACGCCGTGGCGTATCGGTGGCTTGTCAAAGCCGGTGGCGCCACGGGACGAAACTGCGAAGGGCTTTTTAAGGTGAAGGGAGTTACCGTCGCGAGCCATGGTGCCAGCATCGGCGAATTGGACGCGGGTGGTCCCGGTTGATACGAAATGGTTGGGCGCCACTCGCCGGGAGCGTTGCCACCCGTGAAAGGTGGCGGTGGGGGCGATGGAAAGCTGCCGTCGTTGGCCCGCAAGGCAATTATGCCAGCCGCAGCCGCGGCACCAACGGCGACACCGGGATCGCTCTCCAACAGACCGTGAGCGGCCAAATAGTTGTGATAGGTCATGTCTAGGGATGCAATGAGAGCCGGAAACGGGAAGCGACTTACGAGCACGTCGTGAGCGGCCTTGGCGACAGCGGCGGCAGTCGAGCCGGAGGCTCCTGGGACGTGTACGGCGTAAGGTCGGAACCGGCCGGTGATCGACTCAACGGCGTCATAAACGGCGGCCTGGACCATCGCGCTGTCAAGGGTCGCGGTCGCGCCGGGATGGACGGGCGGGTTGGCGCACGGCGCGGCGGGACACGGCGCGTTGGAGATTATTTGTATGGCGATCGCATTCCAATCCGTTACGGCGTCGGCTCGTACGACTGACGACATCGCGAGGGCCATCGCTAAGCCAAGTAGGAGCACACAAAATCTTTTCAGTAGTCGCATTCCTGTTTCCTCTCTCTAGAAGGTTCCTATTGGGTGGGCCGAAGCAAGCTGGGGCAACGGAGTCAACAGGGTTGCGCGGAAGGGATCTGGAAAGCAGCTCCGTACCTGGGTCGCACCTGTTTGCTTGATGGACCATACCGCCCTGATGCGGTCGAAGTAAAGCTATTATTTCTAAAATACCCGTTGCCGGACGTACCAGACCCATGTTGCAGAGGCGGTTAAGCAACCAACGGTTCTCAAGTCTTGATTAACGCGGAAATCGGAAACTTGATTCTCAATGTCCGATTACGCGACTATAGTGTGCCACGAGCACGAAAGGCGGTTAAGCAACCAACGGTTCTCAAGTCTTGATTAACGCCGTTACCGGACAGGTAAATTCATGCTGAAAACCAGCGGACTGATGACGCTCTAGACGCTCTAGCGGCTTTCACCCTAGCCCCAAATCAAAAATTTTGCAGAAGCAAGTACTGCGAGAGATGATATTGCAATGACATACAGACGGTGTCGCCGCTCAGGTGTGAAGTCTTCACGTTCCCGACCCGAAAAGCCTCCGAAGCGCCTGAACTGTTTCGCCGTCGCTCCATAGAAAATTCCCGATATCCCTGACGCTATCATCAGCCAAGCCGAGGCAGTTGTTTGATGGCCAGCGATGACAGAGAGTTCAAAGCTCACATGTCTCTCCAAGTCCCGACGATTATATATCCAAGTCCTGATAACGCCGTAACCGGAAACTGACCCACTACCTGAGATGGCAACGATCGAAGAAAAGAACGGACACGTCGCGGCAAATGCCGAGTCGCGCGTCGAGAATGAGAATCAAACCGTCTCGGACTGGCCGCATCTGGCTGGCTGCCAACGGTATCCGAACCGGCTCAGTCGACTACTGGACGGAATGTGCTCGCCGTTTCTAGGGTAATCGGGGGTTGGCATCGACGACGTAGCACTACACCCGTAGTAGTAGTGGTGGCCGACGTTGCTTCAGCCTTCATGTTGGGTCAGGTAAATTTTCCTTACCCTGTTGCTGACGCTGTCTTTGACGACGTACCAAGCCCCAGCACTTTCGACAACACCAGTCGCGCCCGGAATCTGTGTCTTCACTGTCTCCGCTTGCGCGCTGGTTTCAAACGGTGTCCCCGCTTGAATGACCGGCAGCCATAGTGGTCTGCCGTAAGGCTCCGGCATCGTCGGATCGATCTTGAGGTAATTGATCATTCCGCGATGGTACACCCAAGGCCGGTACGGCCCAACCCGGCGCATCCCACGGTAAACGAAACCCAGACGAGGGGACAAAGAAACGATTCGGGTCAAAAGCATTGCTATTGTGAGAACGAATCCGCGGGTCATATCACCGGGGAGTTCGAGCACAAAGGTGAAGATGTCGAACGCACAGAAAAATCCAGTACCGCTACCGCTGGTCGCCATATAACCAGCAAGAAGACCGGACTGGACGTCGCAAAGGAGCGAAGCGCCCACGTCGAATCCAATCGGAAGGCATCAGCCAAGCTGTTTGACTCGACGAGGCTGTCCGTGGTTCCCGAGAGCAAAGGCGCGAAGCATTTGAAGAAGTAGATCCTGGATCAACCTGGCCGTCATCGGGAAACCGGTGGCGGCCTATTTTTGTGGGCAAAAAATTCGACCGGTTTTTCGACCGGTTTCCAGCTGAAGTCTCGTTTTTCTCGGTTCTATAGGTTCTAATTTCCTAGGAATATCAGTAATTTACGGATTTCCACACAGTGGTGGGGCCTCGACTCCCCCCGCCTCCACCATGTATCTAGTTGATTTATAATGGTTTACTTTAGACAGAAGCATCACGTTCCACTTGGCCAACTAAGATGGCCTGGCGTTTCGCGAGTGAAACATGTGCGAGCTGGGCAAAAGGAATGTGCAGTGGCGAATTGCTAACAGAGAGGGAATGAGGGGGGCATTGTTTAGGTATGATAAAGAGCCTGCTTATGAATGACGCCCAACTGCGAAACGCGACTAGACAAGCACTGTTTGCTCAGCACACGGGTGACGCTGAGACCGTGATTTTTGATGAGTTGGGTGTTCAGCATGGTCTCGCGCGGATCGATCTCGCGGTTGTCAACGGCGAGTTGCATGGTTTTGAATTGAAGAGCGATAGGGACACGCTTGCACGACTTCCCGATCAGGCGGAATCTTACGGACGCGTCTTTGATCGCGTCACGCTTGTGGTGGAGGAGCGCCATGTACGCGGGGCGGTCGATCTCGTGCCGGACTGGTGGGGCGTGCGAGTTGCTTGCCAGGAGTCAGACAAACTTCGTTTTTGCGATTTGAAGCGCGCCGTGAGAAACCCCTCGCCAGATCCTGGAGCGATCGTGGCGCTCCTCTGGCGGGAGGAAGCGTTGCATTTTCTGGAGGAATTGAGTATCGCCGGAGGAGTGCGCTCGAAATGTAGGGGCGAGATCTATTCGAGACTTGTCGGCGAAACTGAGCTCGATGTTCTGTGCCACATGGTTCGAACCTGCCTCAAGAAACGGCCAAATTGGCGATCTGCCGCGACACGACTGTCATGTGGTGGTTGATTCCCGCGCGCAGCCATATTTCATGGCTGCCGTAGTTCTTGCTGTCGAGGCTTTTCTCATGGATGAATGCGTCGCCCCAGCTGAAACCCTCGCCGTAAAATAGATTGTCATTGTCACAAAGAAGCTGGGCATGGCCGTGCCACTGCTCACGGCCGGGTCTCGTCTCTTTGGGGTCCGAGGTTGCCTTCCCTCGTACAGCGTCACCGCGCATGATTAGCCAGTCCTCGTCGAGCGTATACCGAACGCTCACACTGGGGTTGCAGCCCTCAACCGGTTCCTTGTATAAGCCGTATTGAATCGTGTAGTCCGAAAAGCTCGGCTTTCTGATTCCGTTCTTAGTGGTCGATACCGCTTTTTTCCACGCCAGCCAATCGGTTCTCGGAATCCTGCGATTGCCGGGTTCGAACCCCTGCAAATCGGGAGGGAAAGCGCCGCTCGCTACGCTGAGTGTTTGCCATTTACCGAGATTCGGTATGGTGGCGAGAAGCAAATCTACGCTGGGGACAGCCGGGTCGTTTGCCTCGTAGTCCACCAGAAGATGAATGGCATCTTCGGTCAAACGGAGTGATTTCAGAAGAGCCCGGATGCTTCTCGTGAAGCCTGCCTCGATGATATCGGCTGGTGTAAGTCGGAGGCAAATTCCGCGCTTGTCGTCTTTGACGATTGCTGCAACCGATGCCTGGTATTCCTTGGTTCGGGACAGTCCCGTGACGGGCACGAGCGCCAGTTTGTAGCTTCGGCCTACCTCCGCGAAGTATTCGAGAGCGTGTACTTTGGCACGAGTCCTGACGACGTCCACGGCGACATGACGCAGGTCTAAGAAGAAGGGAAAATTAGCGCATGATTTCAGCAGTTTCTTTGCTTCTTGGTGGACCACTTGTGCCGGGTCGAGTGGTGTGGCTACATGCTCCGCCGTGTTCCGCGATTTAAAGGTCAGCGGTGTGAGCTCAATCAGCGGCGTGATGCTTTTCCTGTCTTCTTCGTGCAAATATCTGAGCGCAAATCTCTCCGCTTGTTTCCAACGGAGAATCGGTACGTAATGGCTTGGACCAAACATACTGACACCTACGCTTCTACGGGCTCTGCGAAGAGCCTACGGACCTGTCCCTGCCCTACAAGCCGATTCAGGACTCGATAGGATTTTCGCTGATGCCTGATTCGCCCCGCAACGATAGCGGGATGTATCCGCAGGCGGCTGGCGAGATGCTGCACAGCATCAGGTGTGCGCAGCTTGCTCGCGGGACTCTTCTTCCATTCCTCCGAGGGAATTAGCGCCTCGCCTGCGAGGTGGTCAGCCTCTTGTTCCTGGATGCTGGTTTTATCTTCGACATCGAGATCATCGTAAAACGCGGTTAAATCTGCATTCAGATGTCGGGAAATGTGAATCAGTTCATGCATCAATACAAACCAGAAATTGTCGATCCGATCATAGCGAATAGTGAGGGCCACAACCGGTTGATCAGGACCTGCGAGAATTGCCGCACCATCGATGTATGTCTCGGGAAGTTGAGGCTCCACCACTAGAGAGACTCCAATTCTGTCCAGATACTCGATGGCATGTCTCGGGCCGTCATTCAGAGTGCTCAAATGTGCCAGCTCATGCATGAATTCGGACGACAGTGCTCGGGGTTCAAATTTTACAGATGGCGGCGTTTGTAATGCGCGGATACAGACACGAGCATTCCATGCGGCAAGAGCATAGAAGTCCATTTGCCTCGCGGAACGCAAGTAGTAGTGCGTTTGTTTGTAGAGGGCTGTCGGCGCCCAACTCTTTCCGAGTGGTGCAAAGAATCGGTGCATAACGTCCTTAGCTTGCCGACGCACGTCAGTGACGCTGTCTTTGATCCAACCACGCGCTACCATTTCACGAATCGGGAAACGTTCCCATTCGACACCTTCTTCTCCAAGGTCGAACAGGAATTGTTCTTGGAGCAAAGCTCTAGCCGGAATTCTCAAGCCTTTGTGAAGCGCCCGGGCCATCGAAAGCGTCAAGGGCCTTTTTCGCGAAAGAACTTCTGAAACCTTGCTCCGACTTCCCATGAGGGGAACAAGGTCACGCGGCGTCAAATTCATCTGCTCCATGCGGAATTTAATTGCTTCGATGGGATCCGGCGCCTCTATTTCGACACGTTTCTGCTCATAATCCTGCACGAGGAGAGTCAGGAGATTCAGATGATCTCCTTCAGAAGTACCAGCACGGACGTCACTGTCGATAAGCTGCTCGATTTCTGCAAGCGCAGCCTTGTAATCCACCTCGGAATTGATTGCGGTAATCATAGAGTCTCCTTTATCTCCATTTGGAGTACTCAGCGTGTGTTCCAATGCGCTTAACCAACACGACTGTAATCTCGTAGCTCACTTTTGTTTCTATCCTGTAGGTGTTACCTTTTATGTTGAAAATTACACGGTTTCCGCTCAAAAAGCTGGCACTTGGATATCGCGCCTTAATGTCGGCGGGGCCGGTCCAATTCGCCTCCTCGACCTCGAAGATCCACACACTGAGAGGGGCCCGAATTGCCGCGTGCTGCTTCGCGAATTGTGCCAACAGTTCTTTGCCAACTAGTCGCATTGGCAGCCACGGTTGAGGCATTCCAGCATAAATGCTCCCATGGAGGGAACAGTAATAGTGTTCCCAATAAGGGAACGGTATACCGTCCGGCCTGTTGTGTCAAGCGCGTCCTGGAGGGTGTGCGCCGGAATCAATGGCTTCATGCAAACCTGTTCGGGCAGTAGGGTTGGTGCGTGAACCCAAGCGCCAACGGAGCTCGCCCTGCACAGCCGAAGCATCTAGCACGATCACGATTTGAATAAGATCTTCCAAAAGTGGACGGAGAAGCGGAACATCGCGGAGATTCAGTAGAGCACGCAAAGCATCGGAGGGGATGCTGACAGGGGCGGGTTTTCTTTCGTGGGCCATTTTTCCATTCTATTCTAAAGTGTCCGGTTGATATTATCTTGCGTGCCGTGGAAAATGGGTGCCCGGACCAAGGGCACAAATGGTGTCAACTCCTGGGAGGCCTCATCCGCGAGTCGCTGAGGGTACAGGGACTATGCCGACGCCAGAACAGCAACGGGAGTACACGCGTAAGACGCTTAACAGCTGCGGGAGACTACAAACCGTTTGTCAAACTCTTGTCATCAAATGGGACAAAGATCGCCGAGCCGCAAACCAGGTTTCAGCAACTGTTAAAGCAACAACTCGCAACCCACAGTGCTCGCGCTCAGCAGGCTTGTTTACTCGGAACTTTCTGGCCCCAGGACGAGCTGGCAGATCCAGAATTCTTAATCTCTATATCAAGCGGCGACTTGAATGTGTTGCCGACGGTGGCCCTGAACTTTGAGAACTTGGTCGCGAAGGTACTCCCAATAACAATTTCCTCCGCCGCGATGGTGAAAGAAAAGGGGCGGCTGATTGGGATTGGGATTTTTGAACTTGACGAACACTTCTCCACTCTCGATAATCCGGCCGCACTTTGCGCACTGCTGTACTTCAGGCATTGTTTCCTCACTGATAGAGGACTCGAGCAGGCCTTTGCGATGTTAATGGGTGACACGCAGGCCTCTCGAGACCGTGGATACTGGTCCTACGGTAAGAACTTGTACCCAGAGCTATGGACCGTATGAAAGTGCTTGGGATGGGCAGGCTCTGTTTCTAGTTTTTTGCGCAATTTTAAAATGTGGTTATCGACAGTCCTTGTAGAAGGATAGTTCGCGTATCCCCACACTTCACTGAGTAGTTCGTCCCGTGAGATCACTCTCCGAGGGTTTTTGATCAGATACGCGAGCGTTTTGAATTCCTTGCATGTGAGAATAACGGGCCGACCATTGCGATGAATTTCCATCGTTGAAAAACATCCTGTCACTCCCCCAAACTCAAACGTGTCTGTGGGGTTGGGACGTCTCAACCAGGCCTTCGCTGCATCCAGCGGTAAGCAGATATCGCTGCTATCGATGCGGTCAGTGACGGACTTGTTGGGTCCCGGCTTTTTCTGGGTCGTCTTATCCTGTACCGCCGATTTTGGAACAAGCACGATCACCGGCAAGTAACGCGATAGCTTACGAAACTCTTCCGGGATGCCAGAAGCCGGCACGGACGCCAAATCTTCATTGAGGAAGTGCATCGGATTTGAATCGAATTCGCTCTTGGCTTGCGCAAAAGGGGAAATTGCCGCCTTGATTGTTGCTGTCATTGAGACACCTCTCTACTCAGCTTGCCTGGCACAATTGCAGCTGCCGACACTCTGCAGCAAGGGCATTCGAAGCAGCGCGATTTTCGCGTGAAACATCCGCGACTTTACTGCCCCGGTCGAAATCCCCAGAATCTTTGCAGTTTCTCTGATGGAGTGTTCTTGTAAGTGGATGAGCTCCACAACGTTGCGAGTTCGCGGCCGTAGCCCCGAGATGGCTGACTCCACCATCCGTTTCCGTTCACGAAGGGAGCAACTCTCTTCCGGATTGGGAGCGTCGTATCGAAATTCTCGTTGCGCTACGGATTCAGACGACGGGTTTGGCTGGTCTATGGGAACTTCTCGCGCTCTGCGGTTTTTACGAAGCTTCATCAAGGCGGCATTAATCGCGATGCGGGTCAGCCAGGTTGCAAATTGGGACCTTCCATCAAAAGTCTTAAGATGGACGAAAGCACTCAGAAAGCACTCTTGCGCTGCGTCTTCCGCGTCTTCACGGTTTCGTATGATCCGGCGAGTCACACAGGAGACTTGCTTCTTATGACGTTCGCAAAGCTCTCCGAAGGGAGCTCGTCTTCCAGTCTTGGCGGCTGCGATCAACTGCTCTTCGCTCCACGCTCGAAGATCGCTAACCGCTGAGGTATCCTGCACTGAGAAGGATGTCCTGTGGTTGCGTCCCGTCCGGGCGCGGTGATCCAAATCGGATTTGTGTCCCGCCGAGGTGAATGAATGCATCGCTGCAAAGTCTTCGCTCGAGATAATGCGCAGCTGGCATCGATTTGAGTGGACGATGGTTTCACGTTTCATGGATTATTTCCCGAGCTTTGCTTGCTCTTCCTTGTAGGACAATTCGTTCTTGATCGTTTCCAGGTCCTTGTCGGCTTTCTGCAAGCGGGCGCGAACATGGTCGATGGTTCTGAAAACGGTAACGTCGTAGACTCCGACGTTCACTTCAGACTGATGTTCTCTGAGGAAATTCTGAATGCGGATAAGCTCTTTTCCCAGAGTCTCCTTTGCGGGCTCATCCACAGTGGGATCGATCTGGGCTATGAGGTCGTTCCACGCGACGTTGCGCACGATAGGAATGACTTGCCCACGATCCTGACCGTACAAATACATGGCGAAGAACGCGAACAGCAAAAACATGCGTAAAATTAGAAAGCGGATCGTTTTCATATGGCCCTCTTCCTCACTTCTTTCACCCTCTACGTTTGTCCCAACTGCAGCTTTATGTAGGGTGAGCAGTTGACCAGAGTGACTCGCTCTACTTGCAACCTTTGCAAAAGCGCTATCCCATCGCTATCGAGCGAAGAAACGCCGCTGCAATCAATTTGAATCTGTTCGCCTCTCGCCAGAATTGGCTCGCACAGCAGCCTTAATTCATGTACCCAAGGCCCCGCCAGCTTGCCATCCAAACGCAATTTGGTTCCGTCAACCGTCACGTCGGTCTCTGTAATTCGAAGCATCGGTTTGAAACGCAAACTGCGCCTGATGGAAGGGCAAGCGGTCTGCCAAAGCGAACCAAGCTGGTTGCAAACACTAGGCTACTCAAACGACAAGGGTTGTCGGATTAGGTCATTCTTGCGGGCCACTACATTTCGTGGTGCATCCTCAGACTAAGTACGTGACCACGAGATATCGTGGTTCAGACGACCGCCCTTGACTCGTCGAAGGTTTCGGACAAACGTCGCGCATCGGCGATAGACCTAGCCGCAATGATCTTCATCGACCGCAACGTGGGCGAGCTTCCGTTGGAATGGAGTGTCGAGAAAAGTGCGTTCAAAGCCCGCTGCCGGTTTCCTCTAGGAAGGGGCTTTGGTCCCCGTAAGCCGGCTCGCCGTTCGTAGGCGCTTCGCCCGGCCGCTGGATGTTTAGTTTTTTCATGCGGCTGCGTAACGTATTCGGATGAACGTCCAAAATCCTCGCGGCGCCTTTTTCGCCTTCGATGACCCAGTTTGTAGCCGCCAGCGCGGATTCGATATGCCGGCGCTCGGCCTCTCGCAACGAAGTGCCTGGTAGAGAAGAGGCACCAGAAATAATCGACTCGAGAGTCTCAGCGACGGTGGCCGCCCGCGCTTCGTCCCCGGCGAGCGAGAATTCCCGATCCAAAACCAGAAGATTGCTCGGTGACAGGATCACCCCGCGTTCGATCACGTTTTGCAATTCCCGGACGTTGCCGGGCCACGAATATTCCACCAAGCGCCGCAGTGTTCCCTCGAACACTTGCGTCACGCTCTTGCCTAATTTCTGGGCGAATGTCTGGACTAAAAACGCAACTACTATAACAGCGGTGTGTCTTCCCTGCGTTCGCGTAACGGGGGACATGGTTACACGAACGAGCACAGAGTGCCGCGGAGCGTCCAGAACTTCCGTGTGTTGGGTCGCGAGTCCTGGGAGGAATGCGGATTGGGCCATGGCGATGGGGAGATCTTCTCCATGTCAGACCCGCACTCACTGATACTCTGTTTTATTGTGACACCACCTGCCGTTAAGACCCGGCGCTAGGGCATCCCGCAGCTGAAGCCGCGCTCTCAGGAGCTGGGTCTTGACATTCTTTACAGTGAGCCCGAGCACCTGTGCGGTTTCGTAGTCGCTCAGGTGTACCATGTCTCTCAGCGTGAAGACCTCGCGGCAGTTTTGTGGCAAAGACGCGAGCGCTTGCTGTAAGGCGTCTCGCACCCCTTTCCGCTCAAGTGCTGCCGACGGGATCTCGCGCCAGTCTATGAAATCTTTCGGAACATACTCGTCCGCATTATCCGTTTGCCGCCCGTCCAACGGCTGACCGTTCTGTCGAAGTCTGTTTCCGGGCTTCGTTGACGGTGATCTGGATCAACCATGTGCTGAATCTCGTCTGCCCTCGGAATCCCTGGATATTGCTGAGGGGTTTCAGCACCGCCTCCTGAGCGACTTCTTCTGCATCCGCCAAGTTCATCAGAATCGTTCTGGCTACCGAAAGCACCGCACGCAGGTGTTTGACCGAATGTTCCATGATTTAAATCAGAGTCTGGATTCGCGAAAATCAGCCGCGAGACTCAGAGTCTTTAAATGTGAGATGAGTCTGCCGGGCCCCACTAGCCTGTCGCACCGCCCGGAGAAGTTGGGCTGATGCAAGGCTCGTCGAGCCCGGCACTAGCAGAGTCCTACTCCAGGCGCTGCACCGGCGGACAGCTAATAATGAAATGGCTGTCTCCGAACGGTGCTCCGTTTGGACCGGTGAGGAGTCCGTCCTGCACATACGTCAAGATTTGAAACTCCTCGCGAAGCTGCTGCCGGTAACCCTTACTGACGGCGTCCGCAGTCCATTCATAGAGTTGGCCATTCCACATCGGGCTGTAATCGGTCGCGACGGTGGGGATTCCGCCAAAGGTATTGTTCGGACGAAAGCCGTCGGTAAGCGCAGCGTCAAGTCCCTGCCGTTGCGGATTTGCGCAGTCCGTGGATCCATTCGTAGCAATAAAGATTCTCTCCACCGGACTGCTAAAACCATCGTCTTCCCCGGTTACCAGGTTTTGCATAAGAGGGGCGTACGTATTGCCTTCGATCGCAGCTACTAACTGCGTGCTCGAATCCGTGGATATATACCAAAGCGGGTGGCCGAAACTAAAACCGTTGATAAGCTGGAACGTAACCGTCATACCGAAGGGGTCAATGGCCAGAACCTGATCGTGCACTTTGCTGTAATCGACGTTTCCGTTTGGGAAATTAATCTGGCTCGCGTCAACACCAAAGGCGACGATCGGAGCGTTGTAAAAGATTCCGCCTGCGTTGAGAACACGAACGAGTGGACCATAGTTGGCATCTCCGATGGATCCCGGTCTAAATACAGCAGGTGGGAAGGGAGCAGATGAGGGACCCGAAACCAGTACCCTTTCTGGCGAGAAATCGACCTTGCCAGCGTCGAAAATCAGATCGCCATTGCTGTTGAAGTTGGCAGTGCGAGCACCAGGGCCGGAGTTGGTCAGCTTGGCTGAGGGGTTCAAGCCAAGCAGAGTTGCCACCGTCGGGTCACTTACGTCGGTCAGAATGTACCAAACAGGTACGTTGCCTTTTTTCATAAAGCCCTTATAGAGGGGCAGCGTGATCGTACCTTTCGCTGCATCGACGTGGCCCGATTGTAGAAGTTGATACGGACCCACCAGACTGGGATTGCTGGCAGACGGCGGCGGACCAAAATACGACAAAGGCACGGATGCGCCGGTTGACGGAGGTGCTGGAAACAGATTGCAGCCTGGACCAGGTCCGAGTGGACCTGGTGCTGGTCCATTTCCGAATGTCGGGTCTCCTTGAGCCGCTGGCGCCGCGACCGATGCGACCTTTAGCATATCGGGCGTGGCATTGGTTTTCGGCATCACGGATGTCGGCTGGCCTGTAACCTGAACTGCCTGCCTGATATTCGTTTGTGCCATTAGCGGACTTGAAGCCGAGAGGAGGCCCAACATTGTGCAGGCGACTGCTGAATACGTTCTCACACTGTGAGTGCGACTTATCTTCATTTTTCTTTGCTCCTTTGAGGAAAAGGGTCAATTGCCCCCAATTGCGCCGAATACAAGGGCAAGCCGTGTGCCACAGCGAGCCAAGCCCGCTTCAAACACTAAGCCATTCAAATGACGGGAGTTCGTGGATAACGACGTTTCTTGTGGCCACTAGATTCCGTGGGGTAGCCTC
>Ga0193728_1001366_pt1 | contig 12368 bp, 20 predicted proteins | sample U1c1metaG_FD_143037 | JGI IMG/M metagenome (GOLD analysis project Ga0193728, IMG submission 143037) | Soil microbial communities from a riparian zone of the East river system, Colorado, United States - U1c1 | ecosystem: Environmental > Terrestrial > Soil > Riparian zone | place: USA: East River...
CTCGCCACCGCCGGCCGGTGGTACTGGCACGCCGACGTCCTCCTCGGCGGCGAGCGGAAAACCGCCCTGTACGGCGATGTCCTGATCATCCCGCTGTCCGCGGCACCCGGGGCGGCCGGGCAATGAGGTGGCGGCCGCACGCTTCCTGGGCCTCGTGGAAGGTGACGGGCAAGCGCAATCTCGCGGTGATGTCCGCAGCCTTTCTCATCTTCGGCCTGTCGCTGCTGCTCCAGCCGCACCGCTGGGCATCGACGCCCGCTTACCACGTCCTGCTGCAGGTCTTCCCGGCGCAGGCGTGGGGCGGCCTGTTCCTGGCGTCCGGCGCGGCGATGGGCGTGGCCGCGTCGCGGATCGGGAACCGGTGGCTGGTGACCGCCGCGCTGACCTTCGCGCTGACCCTCACCACCGGGTGGATGCTCAGCTTCGTCGCCCGGTACCTGACGAGCCCGGACACGACACCCGAGACGTGGGTGTCGTGGGCCATCTTCGACTACCTGCTGCTGATCGTCGGGTTCTCGATCGACCTGCCCGCCGAACCCGGGCACGGCGCGCTCCCGGAGATCGAGGTGTTCCGCCAGGCCGTCGATGACGCGCTCACCGCCGCCGCCGCCGACCAGCGGGACGTCCTGATGCGCGGAGTGGAGGCGTGGTCGGAGCGGAGCCGGCATGCTGTCGCGTCGGCGTGCGCCGCCTACGGGCAGGCGCTCGGGGCCATCATCCCGGCGGGCGCGATGCCGCCGGGGGACCTGGCCCTGGAGGCACTCACCGAGGCACGCAACGCGCTCAAGAGGGCGGAGGAGGCTTATGCGCGGGCAACAGGCCAGGCCGCGCCCGCACAGGACCGCCAGTGAGCCTCCTGGCAGCCGCAGGCACCGGGCCCGACCCCGTGACGCTGGTCACGGAAACGGCCCTGGCCGCAGCCGCGGTCGCGTCCGCGCTGACCCCCATCGTCCTGGCGCGCCGCCGGTCAGGGAAGGAAGCGCTCGCCGCCGCGTCGGCGTCGGCGGTGAGCAGTTCAGACCTCACCCTGGCCGGGTGGACCACGCTGAATGCCGCGCTGCAGCAGGAGATCACCCGGCTCCAGGGCGTCCAGGAGCGGATGCAGCAGCGCATCGACCTGCTGGAGGACGAGATCGCGGCCCTGCAGAAACTGGCGCTGCCGCTGCGGGAGGCGCCCGGTGCCTGACCTGGTCCTCGTGTTCCTCCTCGTGTCCTGCCTCAGCCTGGTCTTCCAGGTGCTCGCGTTCGCCCGGCTGGCCATCCAGCGGGCGAAAAGCACGGCAGAGGAACTCGCCGGCGGCGGTTACCTGCGCACCGTCGCGTGCCGGGTCCTGGCCGCCACGATCTACGTGGTCGTCGCGGCCGTGCAACTCGCCGGCGACGGCAGCCTCAGCGCGGAGGCCCTGATCGTGTTCTCCTCCGTGCAGGCAATCTGGATCACGAACTCGCTGCTGGACATCCGGATCCGCCGGGCACTGGGGCGGTCCTGATGCCCCACGACGCGCCCCGCCAACTCGCTTCCATTGCGGCGGTCACCGAAGACCTCGACAAGATCCTGGACCGGCTGTTCCGGAACGTGGCCGAGTTGAAGGCCATTCTCGGCAAGGCCGCCCCTGACCCTGCGCCCGCCAGGCCCCAGGCACCCGGCCCGAGCACAGGAGAGACGCCTTGAGCGAGAGCGACGAGCGGTCCGCGACCGCAGCCGAGCGGATGCCGGCCGCTGACCCGCTGGCAACGGCGGCGGGTCTCACCGAGGCACTGGAGGGCATGACGGAGGCCCTCGCGCGGGTGCAGGCCACCGTGCGCCGCGGCCGGGGCGTCGTCATTGTCCTGGTCCTGGTGGTCGTCGTGACCGCCGTCGTGGCCTTCGCCGCCGTGTTCGCCCAGGTGTCGTCGTGCAACTCCGGAAACCAGACCCGCGCCGCGGACGTCATGCTATGGGATCACCTAGCCAAGATCAGCCTGAAGCCGGGCACCCCGCCGGCGCAGCGGGCCGCCGACGACCGGCTGCTCGCGTTCATCCGCCGGACGTTTAAGGCCAGGAACTGCTCGATCTTCAGGCTGCGCTGACTACTCCCCGCCGCGCGGCGCGCAAGGCCACCCGCGCGCACCGCCGCGCCATATCCGGCGCGGACCCCGAGCGCACCCAACCCGAAGGAGACACGCCGTGAGCCTGGCCGGAGTAGATGTCAGCGCCTTCCAGGGCCAGCCGGGCGCGTGGAAGGCCCGGGCCGGGCCGATCACGTGGGCCGCGGTGAAGTTCACCGAGCTCCAGCCGGACGGCGTCCGGTACGTCAACCCCGACGCCGCGGCCGACTGGGCGTACCTGCACGAGCAGGGCAAGGGCCGGATCGCCTACCTGTTCGCCCACCCCGGCACCTCCGCGTCCGAGACGGCGTCGTTCTTCCTCGCCCAGATGGCCCGCGCCGGCACCATCAACGACACCGACATGGCCTGCATCGACCTGGAAGTCTCCGACGGGGCCACCCCCCCGAAGGTGTCGGCGTGGACCGCGGACGTCGCCGGCGCCATCACCGCCGCGCTGCGCCGGCCCGCGGTGCTCTACACCTTCCTGTCTTTCGCGTGGGCCGGCAACTGCGCGGGACTGGGCCACCTGCCGCTGTGGATCGCCGACCCGTCCAGCCCGGCCGGGAAACCCCGCGTCCCGTCGCCGTGGACCGGCCACGCCATCCACCAGTTCTCCACCGCCGGCGGCATCGACCGCGACGTCGCCAACTACGCCTCGCTCGCCGCGATGCAAGCCGCTCTCGGCGCCAAGCCGAAGAAAGGAACCGCGACCGTGGCCTACACCGCCGACGGAACCAAGTCGCTGCACGAGATCGCCTCCAGCGTCCACGGATCCCCGAGCTACATCCTGCGGCTCACCGCCGTGGAGGACGGCAAGTTTCCCGACGACGTCGCGAAGTGGCTCGACTCGGTGGTCAGCGGCCACGCCGTCCCGAAGGGATGCGTCCTGCGCCTCCCCGCCTAACAGATGTATGCTGGCCCGAGCGCCAGCTGCTGTCGAACCGCCCCTGGCACCTCGTCCTCGCGGACGGGTGCCAGGGGCGGTTTCTTGCGTGGCCGAGACAAGGGAGAACTGACCCATGGCAGGCTCATTCGGCCACGTGGTGGCCAACCAGGACGCAGGCGATTACCGGTACATCGGCACCCGCCTGCTGGAGAACGGCGGCGACCGCGGCGAGGCCGTCGAGGAGATGTACGGGATGATCATGTTCCTTTCGGACGGCGACCCGGAGCGCATCAGCGAAGCGCGCCGCAACGCGCTCGCTTCGCTCCAGGCCAGCGACGCCCGGCAGTACGGCACAGTGACGGCCCCGCTCGGCTCGTAGGTTCCCCGCCCGTCAACCAGGATCACCGGGTCCACGGCGCCCCTTTCCGCGTCCACGGCTACTGCGCGTCCGCAGCGGCCTGCGCGGCCAGCAACCCGCACTGCTCGCGGACGTAGGCCATGTCCCGGTAGCACGACATCTCGAACCGGCCCGGGTCGAGGCCGGGAGTGTCCCGGAAGACCGCGACCATGCCGGGATTCAGGTCCGACCAGTGGCTGCTGTCAAAGCCCACCCACCACACGCGGTCCGGCTCGCCCGGCCCGGGCACGTGGCAGATCGTCTCCGCCTCGTCTCGGTTCAAGATTCTATGATCTCCGCTATCTTCCTGAGTTCCCCGTACGTCTCGGGGAAGTGGTCCCTGGACATGGACATGAGATGGGCGGTCCTGTGGCCCGGCGTCCGGAGGTACCGGCGGATCGCCTGGTAGGCCACCTCGCGGCCCGCTGCCGGGATGCGGAGGGTGTCGATGATGCAGCGCTCCGGGCTGTAGATCCCGATCGAGATGGTGCCGTCCAGTTGCCTCAGCTCGCGGCCCACCTCGAATTTCTCGCGACCGAACATGTGCCAGGCCACCGGGGGTCGCACCCGGGGGCGCCTGGTGCCCCGCGGAAGCGCGATGTCGTACATGGAGGGGATGAGGTCCGACAGGTCATGCTCGGCGAGCGCGGTTTCGAGGCAGATGGTGGCCATGGGCGCGCGGATGGCGATCTCGATGAGGTCGAGGTCCGCCGGCTCTGCGTCGCCGCGGCGGTAAATCCCCTGCGAGATCCTGATTACCGACCCGGCCTCCGCGAGCGCGGCGAGCGCGTGCGCGCCGAGGCCGGCTTCGCGCGCCAGGGATGCGGTGAACGTCTCGGGAAGACTTCCCGGAAGATCGCTGGTCATGCAAAAAGTGTATACCGACATGGCCTGCCTGTAAACAGTTTGAGCTTCCGGTCGCCCGTGGCGCCAGCCAGCCGTCCCGCCGCCTGCGCTAAGATGACGCCTGCATCACCCCCGGAGCCGTCCCCGCGCCCCCCCGGCCAGCCGCCTAGGCACTGGGGGCCGGGGGCGGCTCTTTTTGATCTTCACCCAAGAGTTTCCGCAGGTCAGGGTGCTATCTCGAATCGTAGCCCCTAGCGATAGGCTGGCTGGGACGTCTGTCGTTAGGTGCTACGATGGCGGGGTGCCGATAAGCGCTGAGATCGCCGCCATCTACGCCCGCAACAGCAAGCTGCGCGGCGCCCGCTCGGTCAGCGAGCAGAAAGACATCGCAACTGGAGTCTGCCGGGAAAACCGCTGGCGGGTCCACGGTGTCTATGAAGACAAGCGGTCAGCGTCCCGGTTCGAGGCGCGCGACCGGAAAGACTGGCTGCGGCTGCTAGCCGACCTTGAGCGCCAGGCGTTCACCGTCCTGGTGCTCTGGGAAACCTCCCGCGGCGACCGGAAGCTCACCGGCTGGGCAACCCTGCTGGACCAGTGCCGCGACCGGCGCATCAAGATCCATGTCATCAACCACCATCGCACCTACGAGCCGTGGGTATCCCGTGACTGGCGAACCCTGGCCGAGGATGGCGTCGACAGCCACTACGAGTCCGAGAAGCTCTCCGAGCGCGTCCTGCGCGACTCCCTGATCGCGGCCGGCAACGGCCGGCCGTGGGGGACCGTCCCGTACGGCTACCAGCGGATCTACGACCCGCACACGCGCCAGCTGATCGCGCAGGTCGAGCTCCCCGAGGAAGCCGAGATCGTCCGGGAGATCATGCGCCGCGTCGGCGCGCGAGAGGCGGTGCAGGTCGTCGCTGATGACCTGAACGCCCGCGGGATTCTTTCCCCGAACGGCGGGGCATGGCGGCGCAGCACCGTGCGGGTCATCGCCCTGAATCCCGTTTACATCGGGAAGCGGGTTCACAAGCGCAACCTGCACGATGGCCAGTGGGATGGCCTGGTCACCGAGCGCGAGTTCCGCAAGGTGGTCGCTCACCTAACTGACCCGGCCCGGTTGACCACCCGGCCCGGATCCCAGAAATACTTGTTGTCTTACCTCGCCCTGTGTGGCGTGTGCGGCTCTGATCTCAGCGGCCGAGATCACGCCGCTAGCCGGCCTCTGCCGTTCTACAAGTGCTCGGCCTCCTCGTGCGTCGTGTGCCCCATGGACGCCCTCGACACCTACATCCGAGACGTGATCACCGGGTTGCACGCTGCGGGCGACGGCGTCTTCGCGGTCGGTGGCGACGAGCTCGCTGCGCAGGCGGCCGTCGATGAGGCCGAGCGGCACAAGGAGAGCATCAAGCGCCACATCCTCATGTCGGGGCGCGGTGACATCACCGAAACCGAGTTGGGCATCGTGCTGGCCGACCTGCGGCCGCGGATCGCCGAAGCCGAGGTGCGCGCCCTACGACTGTCTGCTCCCGCCCCTCCCTTCAACCCGGCCACCGGCTGGGACGCCCCGGTGCCGATGCAGAAGCTGGTCGTGCGGGGCTTCCTGGGCCGGTTCGACGGCAAAATCCAAGTATTCAGGGCCGACCGGCCGGGACGGCGCCGGGCAGGCGAGGCCATGGATTACTCCCGTGTGCTGATCTCCGGGGAACGGAACGGCGAACCCGTCATTATCCGGGCCGCGCCCGGGGACCGGGCACGGTACCTGCAATGACCCGGCTGCCGCCTTCCCCGCCCGAGGACTGGTCCTCGCCGCGTGATTTCGGGGGGAATCAGCGCGACCGCCGCATGCCGACACTCTGGCAGATCGCGCACCACTGGCATGTAGACGGCCCGTTCGAGATGCACATCAGGCAGCCATCCTGCTTCGCGTGCCGGAACGTCGGCAGCGAGCAGGTCGCGCGGAAGATGACGACCCTCTTCCCGAAGGATCGCTGGGCCCTCGGGAGTTGCTTCCTGGAACGCGCCCACCTCGTCAACCACGCCTGGGGCGGCCTGGACGCAGTTCAGAACATCGTGCCGTTGTGCTTGAGATGCCACCGCAAGATGCCATCGTTCCGCTGCGGCACTGGGCGCTGGGCAGTCGCCTGGGTCCAGGGCGGCGGCCGCTGGGACCGACTCCCGGAGACCATGCAGAAACTGACAGCTGAGTGGGCCGCGGGCGCCTGCGGCTGGCGCGACTACGTTGCGGGTTGCTACGCGCTTACTGGCGGAGTCGACTGGGAGAAGGCAGAGGCGTGCGCCCTGGCGATCGACTTCACTGGCCGCGGCCTAGGCGGCATCTACGCCGAAGCGCACGGTCACCTGCAATGACGGGGCGGCCGGCAGGTGGGAGGATCTAGGGCATGGCGAAGAACGTCCCGCCCGAGCCGCCCTACCGCTGGCACCCGCTCGGCACCGTCAGCGTCAACCTCCCCGAGCCGGGCCAGATCATCGCCTGGCGGCACGCCGCGTGGCGCGTAGTCGAGGTGAACCGCGACCCGGAGGCCGACTGGCCCGAGGAAGTCCGCAGGCGCATGGCGATAACCAAGCCGGAGTTCCGCGACAGCTACATCCCGCGCCACGTTGTCGTGCGCCCGGCCCGGTTCGCGTCCAACGGGGACCCCCTCCGCGACAAGAGCGCCACGGTGCACCTGGCAGCCCGGTCATCGTTCCGCTCCTGGGATGTCTACCCGAGCGATCACTACCCGGTGTGCTCGGAGTGCGGCGAGCCGGCGCCGTGCCGCACCGAGATGGCACGCACCTTGGGGGAGAAGGCCGAGAAGGACGCCGCCCGGTTCGAGATCGCCGGGGCATGCCCGGCCTGCCGGGAGATCCCGACGGCCCGGCACAAGGTCATGACGTTCGCGGAGAACCTTCGGATCCCGCTCGGGCCGCCCGTCACCTTCCACGTCGGCCGCCGCGAGTGCCGCCGCGAGGCCGTCAAGTACGAGCAGGAGCTGGCGAAGTCGCAGCCCGGCTACCAACTCGTCCTGTCGTGCCCCGGCACCGCAGTGCAGCACCCTTACGACCCCTATGACCGGCACGGCGGCTTGGAGTGCTCCGAGGGGCCTGCGTGCCGTGGGCCGAAGCTGCCGCACGCCGAGCGGATCGGCTGCCTGCCGCGCTGTACCCGCTGCCAGGAGGTCCGCGATGAGCGGGACGCCTCGGTCGCGACCCGCAACGCGGCTGGAGACTGGACCACCTGGTAGCCAGCGCGTGCTGGTGCTCCCGAAGCGCATCCGCGCGGACTACCTCAGGCAGACCCCGACCGCGCCCAGGAGGTTCACGCACGCGCCCGGCGGCGGGGCCGGAGTCACCGCCGCCGGCGAGGGCACGGGCAGCGCGGAGCCCAGGCTGGCAAGCGCAGACGGGGACAGCAGGCCGGTTCCCGAGGGGCCCGGCGACACCGGGGGCCTGGGCGGCTTTGCGGTGGCCGGCGCCCGGGCTCGGTGGCGGCCCGCGGGCTCACCGCCGAGTTGCACAGGCGGGGCGCCGCCCATCCGGCTCACCGGGGCGACGGCGGCGGCCGACGGCCCCGCCACGGGCGGTTCCCCCGGGGCGCCCTGCGGGAACCGGATCACCGCGGCGGACAGCATCACGAACGCGACGGTCCCGGCGGTAACCAGCAGGACCAGGGGGACCATGACCAGCGGGTGCACGCGGAACGCGGCGGTGCCGTTCCGCAGCGTCGCGGCGGCCTGGTCCCGCGCGACCGCGGCCCGCAGGCCAGCTGGGGGCAGGTACGGGCCGAGGCCCATCCGCCCGTTACCGCAGGCACTGCTTAACGCGGCCCGCCGCTCGCCGCTGGTCAGGCCGGGCAGCAGGCAGACAATGGTGTCCCGGCCGGCTTGCTCGGCCTTGACGTGCACCCCCGGGTCCAGGACCGCATAGCGGATCTTGATCATGGCAGGCCCTCCCGCCCGTTCCATTGACGCTTCCGTGGCGCGCGACATGGGGGCATGTCACGCAATGACGGACGACGCTACCATCCCTGTGCAATCGCACGTGAGATCGCCGCGGCATTGCCCGGCACGGTGCCCGATTCCAAGTTCAGGCAGGTAGCGTCTGGCCATGGCCGAAAACCCGACCGTACTGATCAACGGCGCCGCGTACGTACCCGTCAGCGACGCCCACATCTCCGCCCGGGCGATCGAGGACGCCATCGTCAGCCAGTGGGCCGGCGATAAGTGGCGCACCGACTACCCGGACTCGATCAACTATCTGCGCGTCGTGGTAGGCGACGAGGCCGGCGAGGGCGAGACGGTGGTCGAGTTCGTCGCCCGGCTGCTGGCCGCGGCTACATCGCCGAGTGGCCCGGCTGATGGCTGATGACGACTGCGGGTGCATCTGCAACCATGCGGGCGCATGCACCGGGTGCGGCATCTGCTGGCTTGAGGCGTACGGCCAGCAAGCGCAGATCCGCGCACTGTTCGCCTTCCCGCCCAGTCCAGATGGCCCGCACCCGGCCACGCCTCAGCGCTGACGCCGCCCGTCAGGGCATGCCGGGATCTACTGCCCATGCCAGGCGGTATCCAAGGTGATCTGACCACGAGGCGGCCTGGTCAGCGATGATGCCCCGGACGATCCGGACCGCGGCTTCGTCAGCGACCTCGGCTACCTCGGCGTGGAGGCGCAGGAGCTTGCGGCCGGCCGCGACGTCCCGCAGGACCCGGGCCGGGTCGTGGCGGACGATGTGTGCGGCTTCCTCGCCGCTAGCGTTGGCAACGCAGACGCCATTCCAGTACGGGTCGGGGTTCGCGGTAAGGATGTCCTCGCCGGCGGCGCGCCAGGTCCCCGGTGCGGCAGCTTGCACGGCCAGCGCTAGCGCCTCGTCCTCGTCCAGTCGGGCGCCGTAGAACTCGGTCAGGTCATCGCTCATTCCTCTGCATCATGGCCGCCCGGCCGCTTTACTGCCTCCGGAATCCGCACGATCGCCCTCGCGCAGTGCCAGCCAGTTGCACAGGCCGTGCATCGTGTTGTCCGCGACGATCATCAGCCAGGTGGCCATCCAGTCTGGGCGGTCAGGCGGGTAGCCGGTAGCCCGACATTGCGCCCACGGCGGGTTCGACCCGGGCGGCGCGAGGTTGTTCTTGGCCCAGCACACGTGCCGCGCGAGCCGCCACCGGTCGATCACGAAGTGGCTTCCCGCGATGAGCGCGAGGCGGCGAGGATCGCGGGTCAGCGCCAGGAACGGCAGCGTGTACGTGACCGCGTGTGCTGCGGCGGGCAGACTCTCCCGCGTCTTGCTCAGCGCCATCCAGTCCGACTGAAGCAGGTAGTCGCCGGCCAGGTGGGCGAGAAGCTGGCCGCTCACGTGGTCACCATGTATGCATCCTGCTCGCCCGGACGCTTTCCTGCCTCCGGAATCCTCGGAATTTGACACCAAGATAATACCGGTTATCTTGGTCTTATGGACTCGACTCCGACGCAGGATCCGCTGCGCATCGCCACCGACGCGGCCTCGGACGCGGCTGAGGATATCGGCCGGTTCCTTGTCGCCGCAGACGAGGAGTATTTCCGGAAGGTCGTCATCGTCGATGCCTTCGGGAATCTCGACTCTGCGGGCATAGCTGGCCTGCGTCACCCGATCACGCGGGACCGATGGCTGCGAATGCTGGCCATCGTCCGGGCCGAGACGGTACGCAAGACCACAGATCCCTCCCCCCGAAGGGCCGCCCGTCGCGCACGCCAGCGGGGCAGGGTGCGACTGGCCAATATTCAGTCCCGCCAGGATGAGGCGAATGCCCTGAGCCGAGAGGAGCAAGAAGCCGCCTCCCAGGGAGCTCGGGCCAACCTGCGGTGCGCGGAGTGCGGTAAGGAGAGCTTCCAGTCACGGGCAGGCGCCCGTCTTGTCGCGACGTACATTCAGCGTCGCGCCGGCGGCAGTCGGCTAGCCGACTACCGGTGCCCGGTCACGCCGGGCCGGTTCCATCTCGGCCATGCCGACGACTTCACGGAGGGGTCATGACCATCCACCAGTCGACAGCAGGCCAGCAGATCCGGGCGACGTGCCCGGTCTGCCACCGTGACGACATCATCATCAACAAGGGCGGCGTCCGGCCGAGCCTGCGCAAGCACAAGGCGGAGATCTTCCGCGGCCGGGACTCCAATGGCGACCGCGAGGTTCTTGAGTGGTGCAAGGGCAGCGGGCGGGCGGCGTGATGGCAGAAGGCTTCCGGCACACCATCGGTGATCATCTCTACGACCTGTACGAGGACTACGACGGCCAGATCCCCTCGCGGGTCCGGATGTACCCGGTCGTGAAAGTCACCCCCTGCTTCGTGGACGTCCTCGGCGACCAGTCCGGCGCGATGTGCTGGCGGGACGTCACCTACCGTCTCAGCCGAGAGCAGCTGGAGCGCGAGGGGTCTGCCCACCACCGCCGCCTGCGCCGTTTCCTGTACGTCCGCCCGCAGCCCGACTGGCCGCTCCTGGTCGTGGACGTCCGCGACTCCCGGCCCGCAGCCATAACATTCCACCCCGAGAGGACCACCATGACCACGCCACTGAAGCGGAAGCGGGCAGCGTCATGACGCGCGGGCCTGCTGGCTACGGCCGGTACAACGACTCGCCCGAGCACGTTGGCTGCCCGTTCGCGAAATCGGACATGACGCCGTGCGTGGCTCGCGACGGTGCTATCTGCCTGTCGCCCAGCCAGGATGCCCCTAATGCCGTGTGTGTCGGCTGCGGTCATGCGCCCAGTTACCTCTTGGCCGATCTTGCCGAGGAGTACGAGCCGGCCCGTCGCCAGAGCGTCGGCGAACCTGCTGTCATAGCCGCCCGGTTCGCTGAGCTGGTACGCGCGGCTACGGCAGTGCCGGTGACCCGCTGATGAGTGTCGCTGGGTCCTGTCGAGCAGCGGCGCGACAGCAGATCCTGCACGACAGCACGCCCAGCCGATGACCAGGCGCGGCCGGGCCGGCGTGGGCGGCAGTACACGACCGACGGCAGGCGCATCCCGGCCCGCAGCAATCGCCGGCGACGTCCCGACCCCGAACACCGCTCCGAGACGCCAGTGCGCTGGCGCCGGGAAGCCTGCCGTATCGCGTGATGGCGACAGCGACCTGATCGACATTTACCCGCCCTGCCCAGAATGCGGCCGTGATTTTGAGGACTCCAGCGCGAGGGGCCGCCGGCGTCAGTACAGCGCCTGGGACGCGGTTCCCGCCCACTACCCCGAGGACGCGCCGTGACGACTGAGATCACCGGGACCATCGTGCCGGCTGGCACGCCGCTCACCCGGGACGACAACCCGGCGGATGATCGGGCGGTGCAGCTCGCCCGAGAATGGCTTGTGACCCGGAAGTCGCCGAACACCCGGGCTAGCTACGGCCGGGACGTCGGCGTTCCCGTCCTCGCCGCCAGGGAGCCGTCAGGCGGCCGCTCCAGGACGCCCAGGGCGCCTTCCTGGCTGCAATGGTGCGCTGTCACGGGCATCGGCCCGCTGGGCGCCTCAGAGACTCACCTGGCGGTGTGGGCGCGCGGCATGGAAGCCGCGGGCCTGTCCTCCCCGTCGATCGCACGGAAGCTCGCCGCGGTGTCGTCCTGGTACAAGTGGCTGGTCCGCAACGGCCACGCCGCGGTCAACCCGGCCGCCGCGCTGCCCCGGCCCGACGTCGACCACCACACCTCGAAAACACCGGGCCTGACCCGCGAGCAGGCCCTCGCGATCCTCGCCGCGGCGGCCGCCGAGATCGACCAGCCCCGCGCCCGGCAGCCGCTCCGCACGGTCGCACTGGCCTACCTGTTCCTCTACACCGGGGCCCGCGTCAGCGAAATCACCGAGGCCGACGTCGGGGACATCGGCATGGACCGCGGCCACCAGGTGCTGTGGGTCACCCGCAAGGGCGGCAAGCAGCAGCCCCTGGTGCTGCTCCCCCAGGTCATCGTCCCCCTCAACGCCTACCTCGCGGCCCGCGACGACCTGACGCTGCTGCCCGCCCTTGTAGGCGACACGGGCGGCCTTAGCCGGCCGCTGATCGTCACGGCAAGCGGCAAGCGGATGGACCCGCGGGACGTGTGGATCCTGATCCGCCGCCTCGGCCGTGCGGCGAAACTGCCCGCCGAACTGGTCCGCCGGATGGGCCCGCACTCGATGCGGCACACCTTCGCCAC
>Ga0193728_1001367_pt1 | contig 12365 bp, 10 predicted proteins | sample U1c1metaG_FD_143037 | JGI IMG/M metagenome (GOLD analysis project Ga0193728, IMG submission 143037) | Soil microbial communities from a riparian zone of the East river system, Colorado, United States - U1c1 | ecosystem: Environmental > Terrestrial > Soil > Riparian zone | place: USA: East River...
TGTCCGCCGAGCCATTGAAAAACAGCAATCGGGCGGGAACGCAACCACATATTTCCACACCGGGCCCGGCGGCGAATCCGACTGCGGTCAAGAATGTTGCAGAGGATTTGCGACGAAATGCGCCGGAGATCAACTGGGACTATGCGATCATCCAGCGAGTGAACCCGCAAGATCTTTCCTCGAAACTTATCTGGATGAGTCCGCGGAAGGCAATTCTGGAACGCGACGAGGCAAGCAACCTGGAACTGCAGGCGGGGGATATTGTCACCATCTTTTCGCAGCGGGATATCGAAGGGGAGGTGGTGCGGCCGGGAGTATATAAGCTGGAAACCAATGAGACGTTGCGTGCGGTGTTGCAACGGGCCGGAGGATTGACTCCGAACGCATACGTTTACGGCGCGCAATTGAGCCGTGAATCAGCCCGGGTGGATCAACAAAAAAGCCTCGATGAACTGGCGCACGCGATGGAGGTACAAATCCGGCAGTCGGCGGTTTCAGTGGCCGCCTCGACCAACCCGGGAGATTTGCCGCAAATGCTGGCGGCGCAGGAAGCCATTATCGCCCAGCTGCGTGAAACCCGCGCCAGCGGACGGGTGGCCTTGCCGGTTAAACCGAAAGATAAGGCCCTGAACGATTTTCCCAACCTGGTGTTGGAAGACAGCGACCGGCTGACCATTCCTCATACCCCATCGACGGTATCGGTGGTGGGGGATGTGTACAACCCAGGATCGTTTATCTTTGAATCCCGCAACAGTGCGGGCGCATATCTAGCCATTGCGGGAAGGGGAAAGCCGCAATCTGACCTGCGGCATGCCTTTGTGCTGCGCGCGAATGGGATCGTGGTGGCGGCGAATAATGTGAACGGGTTGTTCCAGGGAACGAAGTTTGATCGCATCCGGATGTATCCCGGGGATCAGATTGTTGTGCCCTACAAGCTGCCCACGGGAGCTTTCGTTCGCGGGTTGCGTGATTGGACCCAGATCACTTCGCAACTGGCGATCACGGGCGCGGCCCTGGCTGTTGTCCTGCCATGATGCATGCCGATCAGCGCTGGATTGGAGATCATGGCATTGGGCGGTTTGCGCGCCTTGTGCTGGCGGAACTCGATTATCGTCCGGTTCGGCTTCCCTCGCACCCGGCAGCGCCGTTGGATTCGTGGCGGCTGGCGCGTGCGCTTGGCGCATTGACACGCAGGGACTTGTTCTTCTCTCCCGGCTACAATTCTCCCTTGTTCTGCGCCGCGCCGTTTGTCTTTACCATCCACGATTTGAGCCACATCTACTGTCCGGAGAACAGCAGATGTGGCTCAAATTCTTACCGGCTCGGAGTTTACGCGTTCTCAGATCATCGAGTGGGCAGCAGTCCCGGAGGACAGAGTGTGGAATGTGGGTTGTGGAGTCGGCGCGGCCTACCGGCCGGGCGAGCAAAGCGACAGACTTCCCTTTCCTTATCTTCTATGCGTCAGCAACCGGAAGCGGCACAAGAACGAGTTCCGGGTGGTGGATGCTTTTGCCACCTCCAGCCTCGCCGAGCAGTTGCATCTGGTTTTCACCGGCAACCCGACGCGAGAACTGAGGGAGTTCATTGAGCAACACCACGTGACCAGGGAAGTGTACTTCGCGGGCACGATTCCCGAAGAAAAATTACCGTCCCTCTATGGCGGCGCGCAGGCGCTGATCTTTCCTTCTCTGTATGAAGGGTTTGGCCTTCCGCTGCTGGAGGCGATGGCTTGCGGCACGCCGGTGCTGACCTCCAACGTCACGGCCATGCCGGAGGTGGCGGGGGATGCAGCCTTGCTGGTGGATCCGACCTCTGTGGAGGAGATTTCAGTGGCGATGCGGAAGATTGTGAGTGATAGTTCACTCCGCGAGCAGCTTCAGAGGAAAGGCCGGGAGCGGGCGGGCCAATTTACGTGGAGCAATACGGCACGGCGAGTGCGCGAGCGATTGGGCTGAGCATTCGAGGCTGCGGTCCGGATGCGTGGTCCGTGCCCGAGTGAAAGGAGCGAAGGTGGAAAGCGCAGGCCTCAGCCGCCTCCGGCCAGGATGCGCATTCGCCGCGGCTGGAGGAAGCGTTGCGCGCTCAGGCAGAGCCAGGAGAAAAAGTATATGCCGACAAGAACATAGAGGCCAGAAAATCCAGCGGAAACCGCGATACAACCGGCTAACTCCAGCAGCATGGTGGAGGCAAATGCCTCCATCATGGAAGGCGTAGAAGACGCGAATGCCAGTTTGACGTCCAGATCGACGCGGCGCAGGATGATGCCGAGCATAAGCCCTACCGCCACCACCCCGAACAATCCGAAGTTGAAGAAGCCTTCGCCAAACATACCCGGCCGCAATCCGGGATGCACTTGAGGATCGAAACCAACGGTGGTGGCTGTGGCCACGCCCAGACCCCAAGTGTCACGGAACTGGGAAGCAAAACGGGGAACAAACGAGAGAAGCGCCGCGAGATAGGTTTTGCCTGCCCAAAAGACGTGATCCCAGGAAGAATAGACCCAGGCGAAATCGCGAAGGTCGGAGAAATTGTTCCCGTAGAGCAACAAAAACGCCAGCGACCCGAACAGGCCACTCAAAGAAAAATCGCCGGAGCGGGCATTCCCCAAATAAAACCCAAAGCAGGTAATGCCGGCGATCAGGACGATGATGCGGAACAGGCTGATCCTGCTGCGCAGCTTGACCAGATAACACAGCAATATGTTGATGTAGATGCTGACCAGGTTGCCTCTGGCTCCGAAGAACACCAACCCAAGGGTAAGCAGCAGGGTGCAGGCCAGTAGGATCCGCTCTCTGCGATCCACGTAACGGGCCAGACAGTGGGAAGCAATAAGGACGGAGTAGTTGGAGATAACCAAGGCAACCGGCCGCAAGGCAGGGTTGGCGAAAGTGAAGGCGCGAAGGTCAAAAGCAAAACCGCTTTGTGAAAAATAAACCGCCAGAATCGACAACTGAAGCAGTAGGCAAAGACCGGCGTGAAAGACGAGGACGCTGCGGGAAGACATCAACATCAGGGAGGCGCGGGGAATGAGCGAAAGCACGCTCGCCGCCGCTCGGCGCGCGCCCAGGCCAAGCTGCAAACGCCAAAGGCCGCCGCCAGCAATTACGGAGAAGAAACCCAACAGCGTGATGAGGTAGACGGTGGGGAGAACCGAGACCACAGCGGAGAGATCCCTTCCCAGGACAATTGCGTTCAGTTCGCTCCTGGCGAAGGGAAGCATGATCATATTAGGGAAGACGCAGATGAGAAACAGTTCGGCAAACCAAAAGTCGATGCGATAGCCCTGGCGATAGCATCTGCGGTGGTAAGCAAGCGCGAACCAGGCGAGAGCGAAGACATCGATAGCGTAGAGCGCATTCCCGGACATGATCATGCGTCAACGTATTCTAGGAGATATGGGCAGCGAGCGGCGATAGTCTTGCAGGCCGAGCCAGACACTTCTGCAACGGGCAAACTGCAGGCGGAGCAGGCGGCGCGAGAAGCGGATGGCTAGGAACAAAAAGGACGCCAGCTTCGGCGCCGGGGAGTGAAGCGACAACAGGCGCAAGCCGGAGGTGGTTTGAAAGCGATCGAGGAGGATTTTGTTGCCTCCGGTGCTGGCGTTCACCTTGTGCAGGATGCGGGAGGAGGGGGCGGCGGCGAGACGCCAGCCTTTTTTGCGCAGCCGGAGGCAAAATTCCGTGTCCTCCCAATAGAGAAAAAATCCTTCGTCAAGCAGGCCGGCATCCTCGAAGGCGGTACGGGCCAGGAGCAGGCTGGTGCCATTGAGTGAATGGAACCAATCATCTTCGTGGGGAACGGTGGTATTGCGGCCGTAGCCGATCCAGAGATTGACCCGAGCGCCGGCCCATGCCTGTACGGTTGATGGCGAGTCGGAGGAGTAGCAGATGGAGGCGACGGCGCCGATGCGCTCATCACTGAGAGCTTTTGAGAGCAGGGCGGAAAGCGCATCCGGAGCCGGTTTGGTGTCATTGTTCAAGAGCCAGATATAGTCAGCACCGTGGGCAAGGGCATAGCGGATTCCGGTATTGTTTCCTCCGGCGAAACCTAAATTTTTCCCGCTCTCCAGCAGCAGGGTTTTGGGATGAGCGCTTCGTATTCTGGCGACGGAATCATCAGTTGAACCGTTGTCCACGACAATGACAGTGAACTGGGGATACGCGCACTCCTTCAGCGCGGAGAGGCAGGCGATGGTATCCCGCCAGCCATTCCAATTCAGGACAATGCAGGCAACCTGCGGATTCATAGGCCTTCTCGTTTTCCCATTCTTCCGGTCAGGGCATCCCAGGTTCCTAGAAGGAAATTGCGGAACTTGCGCGTCCGGTCCTGCTCGCCAAGAAAGCATTTCACGGTTTCTCGAAAGGACTCGTTCATGGATTGCAAAATCCAGCGTGGAAAACGGCGAAAGTATTTCCTATACACGACAATTCGATTGCGCGACATGTAATAACGGCGTATGGCACTGTGGTTGGTGGGTTTGAAGGTGAACTTCAAAATGCTGATCTTTGTGGGATGGCCGGCATGATGTAGCAGTATTGCTTCCCTGGAATCGGCAATAAGGTAGCCCGCGGCGCGGATGCGGTAAGAATATTCAGTATCGACTTGATCGATAAAATATTCGGAGGCAAATCCTCCGATTTTGTCGAAAATCCATACCGGAATCAATGCTCCGGAGGTAAGAGATCGTACCGGGCCGCCGTCACCGGCCCGTGGGACCGGGGCTTCAATACGGGTTTCCGGATCTAGATACCTAGGATGAATCGAAGCTACGCGAGCGCGGTCAGGATGAGACTCCAGCGCCGCAAACATCTGTTGAACGAAGCCATCCGTGATTCTGCTGTCTTGGTCAAAAAGAATTACCCAAGAATAGCCATTCTCCTTGGCCCAGCGCACGCCCCGATTCAACGCCTCGGCTATACCGAGATTTTCCCCGTTCTCGATCAGATGAAAGCCGAGTGCACGGCTGCTTGTACGCAGTCCTTCAAGTTCAACGGGGTAAGAACCGTTGTCCACAACCAGCATTCCCTGAACCTGGGCGAGAACCCGGGGCAAGTGCGCGAGCATAGTGGGCCTAGGGTGATAGGTGACGATCACGGCACAGACGGAGTGGGTGGTAGCGTCCATGGCTCGACAACCATTCACAATCTCGGCTTGGCGGGGCGCGGCTTGCCGATGCGGCGGATCAACTTTTCCAGCCCGGAAGCGGGTTTCCCGATTTGCGGCGCCCATTTTTTGGTATGCGTGCCACGTTCGAACACCACGACGCTGTCATAGAAATGCAGCGAAATCGTAGATTTCGTAAATTCAGTTGGGGGCAAAGCGCCGCGGGAGTGGTCCGCGTTCAGTTCGTCGATCAAATTCTTGCTGACTTCAACAAAGGTGGAAGGTTTGCGCAGCCCACCCTCAAATTCGTCCCAATAGGCGGTATGGAGATCCTCCACCACATAGACGCCGCTCTTCGCCAAACGGGGGTAGAGGAACTGGAAGCTGGACAGGATATGACTCATGATGTGACTGCCGTCATCGAGGATGATATCGGGCGTGCCGACGGCGTTGATCACATCCTGCAAGAACCGCTCGTCCTGCTGCGGACCGATGTGGACCTCGATCTGATCCTCGGCGAAAGTCTTGCATGCGGCATTGGTGTCGATGCCGACGATGCGGGCGTGGGGGCCAAAATACCGTTTCCACATCTGCAATGAGCCCCCGCGGCCACAGCCAATCTCAATGAAGGTTATGGGCTTGTAAACGAAGTCCTTAAAGTGGCGCTCATAGATGGGGAAGTAATGCTTCCATTTATGGATAATTTTCTTGTCGTTGGTGAGGAAGTCAGACCAAAGAGTCATTAGTTCCGCCTGGCACTACTTATCTTCTGTTGCCCGCAATCTAAATCAAGATTCCCAACCCATTGCTCTCCGTGAAGTTGTAAAAGCGCTTGCCGGTCTGGCGAGAAAGATCGATCACCGCGCGTTTGACTGCAGAAAAGCTTTGCGTGTCATGAAAGAGGACACACTGAGCGTGGTGAGCGCTCCACAGTCCGCAGGTAAAAGTATCGATGTAGGTATGAACAATGTCGACATGGATCAGGTCATATGAAGTATTGTCCTCGGCTATCCAATCGCGGTAATCGCTCCGAACGAGATGGATATTACTAAAGCAAGAAAGACGCTGTGTGGTTTCGCCGAAGATATCCCTTTTATCGAGGGTATGTTTGTCCCCGACAAATCGATCCACTCCAATAACGGTGTCGAAGAAACAAGAGAGGGCTGCGGCGGAGTAGCCATATTCCACACCGAACTCCAGGCAGCGCTGGTTGGCAATGCCGAAGCGCTGGATCAAATCGCCCAATACACTTTCGATACCCTTCCATGCGGTAGCTACCGGCAAGACTCTTGGAGGCAGTTGGCGGCGCTGAGGCACGTAAGGCGTAACCGAAACCCGTGGCGCCATCAAGCTGCCGAGAACCGACTTCCAATATTCGATTTCCGTAACCACGCAGCACTCCGAATCGATACCAGGACAGTTTTATCCGCAACCTTACATCATTGATAGTTTAGAACATTTACAGGGCTCTCACTGGGTTGTGCCGCAGCAAGGCGTTCCGCTCGGAGGCGGTCAAGCCAGCGAACCAGGCGAGGAGGAGAGTGGCAATTCCCCAGAGGAAAAGGGGTAGGAGGTTGAACAACATTGGGACATGCCAGCCGGCGAACAGGAAAAGCGCGAGTGAAGGCACAGCGATGATTGCGGGCTGAAGCATCCCTTCGAACAGCAGCCGGGAGCGAGAAGCGGCAAGAGTTTCATGGGTCAAGCGCATGCTAATGGCGAAATGCAGGGCAACGCTAACGAACGATCCCAGAACCGTTCCCAGCGCCACGCCCACCGCGCCAAAACGGCTGGCAAGGTAGATGCTGCTGCTCAGATTGACCAGGGCCTCAGATACCGCCGCCGCCGTGGCGGCGCCTTGCCGTCCCGTGGCGCTAACCATGGTGGCATAAGGGATGCACAGGTTGCGAACGATATTTGCGAAGACAAGAATTTGAAGGTACCGAACGGTATGAAGGGCATATTCGGGGCCGACCCAAACGCGCAGAAGCTGGAAACCGCAAAAGATGACGGGCAAGCCGGTCAACAGAAGGATCAGGGTGCTGTAGCGGGTGATCCGGACCAGGAAATCGCCCATTTGAGCCGCGGTGCGTTGAGTGCTGAGGGCGGAGGAGGCTGGCATCAGGGGACTCACGGCTGATGAAAGGATCAGTAGGACAAAGCTGGTGGGCAGGGTGGCGATGGAATAGTACGCCGTCTGAAGGTAATCGTAGTGGCCTACGATGGCGACATCGAAGCCGGTAATGCACAACATCGCACCGGTCCAGATGGATTGCAGCGAGCAATAGCGCGCCATGGTCTTAAGGACGCGCACATCCACGAAGCGCGGAGAGACGCGTATATGGGAGGCCCGGTTGCGCCAGGCAAGGATTTGCAAGAATCCCGTGGCAACGTTCACTAAGGCGACAGCGATTCCCATGGCAGTGAGGTTGCCGCGGAACGCGACCACTACGATGACGATGGCCGCAAAGGATGCCCGATTGAGAATGGAGATTGACATGGGAATCCAGTAGCGCTGGAGGCCGAGAAAGACCGCGGAATATACCGCGCAGATCAGACCGAACGACAAAGAAGAGCCGACCAGGATCACGCCGATGCGAACGTCGTGGTAGAGACCGGCGGGCATGCTGCGGAAAAGGCGCGGGACCTGCCAAGCCAGAGCCAGAGTGATGGCAATCCCCAGAGTACCGGCAAACAACATGAGTGCCAGGCCGGCACTGGCGTGACGGCCGGCGCCGGCAAGATCGCCGCGGGCGTCGTATTCTGCGACGAATTTGGAAACGCCAGTTTGTATGCCCAGATCGAGATAGGACACGTAAGCCCCGAGTTGGAGGATGAGCACCCATGCGGCATAGGTGGTGACGGGCAAATGGTGGGTCAGGTAAGCCGGAAGAACCAGCGCCACCAGAGAGACGGCGAAGACGCGCGCCAAACTGGCTACAATATTTCTGGAGACGGTGGCGGCGAAACCGGGAGATTTTGCCGGAGCCTTGCCGGGCAAATCGGGGACTATGGTAGAGGGATCATCCAAGGCGCTGACTCTGAAGGCGGCGAGTAGTTGCGGCCAGGGGCGCGGCGAGTTTCCGCAAACCATTCGGGCTGCTGGCGGCGCAGTGATGAAACCGAGTATTCATGCCGATTCGCCTGTCCGATGAAAAGGATACACCAAGACTTCAGGAGGACATTTCATGCCTGTGAACTGGTGGGCTGGGTGACGGGTTTGCGATGGGCAAGAATCAGGCCGGCGCAAACCCCCGCCAGTTGCGCACAGGACCGCGCCGCCAGCAGCAGGGTCGAAAGCAGTCCGATGAGAAAGTCTTTGGCGAGAGCGCGGAAGGCGAACGGCAAGGTGCTTATCAGGAAAGCAAGCAGCACCAGCAGGGAAAACGGAAGCCCAGGCCGTAGCGCGAGATCGAAGATGGCCGCTGCCACCAGCGCCGGCGCGAACAGAATCTGAAGCTTCATGATCTGGGGCGTGTGGCTGTCTCTCAGGGCTTTGCCCGGATTCTTACGCACAGCCAGCATGCGCCAAAAGGCGAACTTGTATTTCTTCCCGAGGTACTGGAAGAAGGTGGCGGGATGAGTGTGATAGACGACAGCGGCGGGAGCAAATTTCATCTTCCAGCCGCGGGCCGACATGCGGTAGGAGAGTTCGATATCCTCGGCGCAGGCCACCGGGAATGACGTGTCGAAGCCGGCCATCTCGATAAAGCGATCTCGGCGAAAGGCGGCAGAGTAGGTGTCGACGAAGTCGATACAGTCGAGATTCGACATCATTCGGTAACGGTCTTCGTACTCGATCTGCACGAAACGCGCCAGCAAATTCCTTTGGTGAGTGCGATAGGTTCCCTTGACCGCAACAACTTCCGGGTCGCGGAAAGGCTGGAGCATAGCGCGCAACCAGCCGGGCGCCGGTACACAGTCATCGTCAGTGAACAGGATGATGACGCCGCGGGCGGCGGCGGCTCCGCGATTGCGGGCGGCGGCTGGTCCAGCATTTGCCTGCGTGATACAACGAACACCGGGATAGCGCGCAACGGCCTCAGCGGTATTATCGGTGGACCCGTCATTCACCAGCAAAATTTCGCCGCCATGATCCGCCGCTTGCAGGCAGAGGGCATCAAGGCAAGCACCCACCCGGGAGGCGGCATTGAAAGCTGGAACGATAATCGATACCGGAGTGGACTCGATGGAATCCTCCTTACGAGTTGCTCCCTGAAGGACTGGGAACCGGGGTGGCTCCCCGGGGCGGCGCGGGCTGAGATGTTTCTTTCTTGTCGTGCTGACTGCCGCGCAACAAGTATTTCGAGAGCGTGATGAATCCTTTGAGGTTCCGCTGAAACTCGCGGCGATCTTTCAGCGACTGCTTCAACTTGTAGAACAGATACGAGGGGCTGAGATAGAAGCTGCGCCGGGCCCGATCGCAGAAGCTGACCAACTGTTCATGAGTGATGTTGGGCAAAGTGACCACACTATTGTGAAGACCGTCCTTGGTGAGCCATGCTGCCCAATCTTCAATCTGGATGTAGTTCCGCTTCCTGGCTTCTTCGTAGGCGGTGGTGCCGGGATAAACCATGATGGGAAAGAATTGGGCGGTGTCGGGCTGGAGAGTCTTGGCGAATTTAAGGGTTTTTTCCATACTGGCCGGAGTTTCGTTCAAATTGCCGACCATGAAGCAGCCGTGGACCATGATGCCCGATTCCTGGCAGCGACGAACGAAGCGATGGGCCTCTTCGTGATATCTGGCGTCACGGCGGTCGTCGTTGTTCTTCTTCATGCCATTGATGACGTCAACGTCGCCGCTCTCGAAGCCGACGCAGAACAGGCGGGCGCCCGCCCTGTGCAGAGTGGAAAGCAGCTCGCCCTCGGCGCCGATATCAGCGCGGCAATTGGCATCGAAGGGCAGCCGATTGCCGCGACGGATCAATTCGTTCGCCAGTTGCAGCGTGCGCGGCTTGCTGATGATAAAGGTGTCGTCCTCCAGCATGACGGTTTTGATCTCAGGCATTTCGCGGGAGACGAAATCGAACTCGTCAGCCACGTTACCCACGGAACGATAGCGCATGGTGTGGCCGCTGAAGGTTTGGGGGTAGACGCAGAACGAGCAATGATAGGGGCATCCGCGGCTGGTGTCGAAGACTACCAGCGGCCAAAGGGAGTGGCCGTAGAAGTAGTCGGGAGTATGAAGAAATCGCTTGTAGACTTCCGAGACGAAGGGCAGCTCGTCGAGATTCTTGATGGCTTCACGAGGATGGTTGGTGACGATCTCCGCGCTCCCGGGGCGTCGCCACACCAGGCCATCGACGGCGGAAAGATCAGCGCCGCAAGCCTTGGCCGCCAGCCAGTCGCGCACGGTGTATTCGTACTCGCGCAAGGCGACGGCCTGCAGGGAGGTGGACATGGCCAGCGTTTCTTTGGGCAGCGAGGAGACGTGCCGCCCAACCAGCAGCACGTGCAACGCCGGCCTGGCGGCGACCAGAGACTCAATGACGTGGACGTCGTTGAGAATGCTGGGAGTGGAAGTATCACAAACTACGGCTTCGATGTTCCTGTTTGCGATGAGGTCGATGACAGCCCTCACCGAGCAACCGGCGGCGGGTGCGTCGACCAAGTCGACATCATGACCATTTCGGATCGCAACGCCCGCGGCATGAGCCAGCCACTTGGGATAATAAAGCGTTCCACTCTTCGTAACCGCAGGACTGCGTTGCTCCCGGGAAAAGCGAGGGTGAAAAGGGGGATTTAAAAATAAGACACGCATCTTACGCACTTATTGAAGATGCGCGGTCCAGGGTGAGGGTTGCGCCAGAAATTCCAGGATATGTACTGGTGATATCAAGGACCCAGTGGTGTGTGGGGAAATATTTAGAAAGCGCTGCGGTAAAAATCACTCTGCGGATCGCAGCGTTAATTAAAATGATTCGCGACATGAAACGTAAAATGATTGGCGACATGAAACGTCGATTATGCCGCCGGTCTTCGCGTCTTCCATAAGCCCTTGATGGAGTGAACGCGTTGGCGGTTTTCCGGCAATTCGAGGGCGTAGGCCAGTCGGTTCCGCAACCAGACCCAGAACACGGCGAAAACGAAAGCGAAAAGCGTAGATCCGAGCACGATCAGGAGCCGGTGCGGAGATGACCTTCTGTCGGGAGGCACGGCAGCATCCACGACTTGAATAATGGAACCTTCGCGGGCTTCGTCGAGCTTGGCCACCTCGGTTTCTTTGGCTAGCAATTCGAACACCGTCTCCTGATACTTGAGGTCGCGGTAACGCCGCAGGTATTCCATGCCCGACTGCGTGACTCTGCCTTTTGAGAGATTGATATCGGATCCGGGATCGTGTTGGGAACCGGCCACGCGTTCGAGCTGGGATTGGAGCGCAGAGAGTTCCTGCCTGGCGAGTATGAGGTTGGGATTGTTATCGGTGGCAAAAGCGCGCATGCCCTCAATCTGCACCTGCTTGGCTACAACTTCGGCACGCAAGACGGCGGCCGACTCGATCAGCGACCGGGCTTGACTGTCAATCTGTAAAACGCCGGTGGATTGTTGCATCCTGGTCATGGCCTCTTCGGCCGCGTTCAGATTGTCCTTTGTCTGCTGCAACTGGCTTTCAAAGAACATTCTGCGGCGCGCGGCTTCTGTGATGGCAAGCAAGGCGGAGAGTTTGCGGAATTCATCGACGTAACCGTTGGCCAGTTCGGCAGCCCGCTTTGGATCATGGTCCTCAATCGAAAGGCGAATCAAGCCGTCTTTGGTTCCGGCCACGGCAGTGGTGCGGCGCTCGAACTCTTTTCGAGCGTCCGACATACGCTTCTCGCCGTATTCCTGCATCAAACCAAAACGCTGGATCATGGCGTCTTCGACGGTTCTGCTGGTGAGCAGGGCGACGTACATGTCGGCGGGGTTCTTAATGCCAAGAGTCCCCGCCCCCGTCAATGACGCCAGCGAGCCCAGGGATGCCAGCGGTCCCAGATTTCCCACTTGGCCCAAGAGGGCAGAACCGATGGACGAATTTTGGGCGGGCGGAAGCAGGACAATCTTCGCCTCGTACCGAGTTGGAAGGATCAAAGAAACCACCGTGGCTAACAAAGCCATGGCGAGCACAAAGCGAAGGATAAAATGCCTGCCTTGGGAAATGAGGAGAAAGATATCAAGCAACGAGAGATCAGAATCGGCGCGAGAATCTGCGGTGATTTCATTAAGGCAGATTCGGAATGGATATCAGTTACCGGCATATTGGCAACTCGGCTATTATGACATTC
>Ga0193728_1001368_pt1 | contig 12356 bp, 2 predicted proteins | sample U1c1metaG_FD_143037 | JGI IMG/M metagenome (GOLD analysis project Ga0193728, IMG submission 143037) | Soil microbial communities from a riparian zone of the East river system, Colorado, United States - U1c1 | ecosystem: Environmental > Terrestrial > Soil > Riparian zone | place: USA: East River...
ATTAAACTATAGACGTTTACGGGTCTACTAAACTAGTTACTTAGCTATGCCCCTAATCATAAACGCAAGTAGCTAGCGGTAGAGTTACGCCTAAAGGATATAAGCCGAGCGACAAGAGTATAATAAGGGAGGAAGTCGGATTAGGGAAGGCGGCTCGGCCTAAACCCTATATTCCGCGTAAACGTTAGCGACGCAAGATTTAAAGGTAAGGAGCTAAAAATTAATACGATCGGAGATTTAAATATTCCCCCACCTCTATACACCTATTAAAAGCCACTCCTTAACCGGCTTTTTAGGCAAATATACCTATACCTCTATCCTCAGAAAACGAATATTTAAGGGATTATAATAATAACATTGGTTCTCTACTTTTAAGTTAAACTACAAACAAATATTCTATTTCTCTCTACGTATAAAAATAGGATCCTACTAATAATAGGTATTAAGTAAGGTAAATAGAATAGCTAAGCTCAAAGGACCCGTAAGAAAAAAATTAAATACGTAAATTCTAATAGGAGTATAAAGCGAGAATTAGTTAATTAATTAAAGAAAATTAAGAGAGCCTAAATAGAATAAAACTAATTCTAATATAAGGCCTTACCGTATACGGGCAGTTAATACAAATCTTATTAGGTAATTTTATTATTTTCTTTATCTATCTATCTCTATATTAAAGCTAGTTTACAGTAAGTAACATCTAGAGCGGATTAAAGGCAGCTACACGTACTTTCTAGAGTTACGTATCTACCTATTCTATCCACGCTACATATTTAATAATTCTATAATTATCGCTTTAAGACATAAAAGTCGATCTTTAACAGTAGATCCTCCTAAACTAGCTAGATTAGTAGCCTATAGAGGAGGTTAATTACTAGTATCTAGTAGAGGAGTTACGTAGGAAGGCTAAGGGGTTACGTTTAAATATAGAGGCTAGTTATTAGGCCCTACAGCTATTAGGCTAATAGGCGCAGTATAGCTAGTATCTAGTAGAGGGGTTACGTTCTAACGTCTACGTCTTATAACCCTCTCCCGCGTTTTAGAAGGAGTAAACACTAGAGGCGAAATTCCGGATTTACGGTAGAGGCCTTATAGGAGACTCTTAACCTAGGGACGATTATAATATCTCTCTAGTGTGCCTTTAGCATACTAATATATTCTAGGCTTACCTAAAAATTTCAGCCTCAAATATTGCATTAGTGCGTTTAAATATCCCCTAGATAGAGGAGTAGTATAGCGTCTAAAAACGCTCTAGCTTGCAATAGTTATCTCCGCTTTAGTTTTAGTTCTTAGGAGGTTAATACTACTCTCCTTAAAGAGAAATAGCTATTCTCCTCAATTGGTTATATATTCTTTATATCCCTTAACCACAGCATTCCCTCCTAGAAGATATACTACAACTAATTTATAATCTAAGTAACCCCCTTAGGGAGTAGGGGTCTATAGAAGCAATTAATATCCACTAGCATATAGTCTATAGCCTATAATCTCCTTTTTAACTTTATTATTATATACCTATCCTCTAGACGTATACAGTCTAGGCCTAGTAGATGGAATGTCTAGGGGTTAATTAACTCCTATAGATAGAATCGTACCATTAGGGGGCTGGCTTCCGTCTCTATTATTATTACCTCCTATAGTTAGGACTATGCTATTAGGGGGCTGGTTTCCGTCTCTATTTTCATTACTTCCTATAGGTAGAATAGTATTACTAGCGTTCCCTAAGGTTCCATCACCGCTACACTACTCTTAGCTGCCGTTTTCTTACGGTATTACATTTCCGCTAGACTCTCTATTATTATTATTATCCTCTTAAGTTGGCTTAAGTATATAGTAAAGCGTTTCTATAATAGGATAATTATGGAATTTATAAATGTATTTAACTATATGCGATCTAACTTTCTACCAATCGTTATCTATAGTAGCTCTCCTATACATCCTTTCGTAGGGCAACTAAAAGTTAGGATAAAATATATTACTAATATCTTAAGACCTAGATTAGTTCGCGTTATAAAATACAAGCCTCGCGCTACCTTTATCCATATTAATGTATATTAAGGAGGTAATCGCGGTAACAATTACGTTATAGAAAGTGGTATTACCCTAGTCTCTCCCTACATCCCAAACTCGAGGATCCTATATATTAAGATCTAGGTTATATTTAGAGAAATACCATCGTATTAAAATGCTACTCATACTACTTCCGGGATCTATATAGTTAGCACGGAAATCATTTAGCCATCTATCTAGATCAAAGTTAGCTATATTCTAAATTTCTTACAATCTCTATTTCTCTTCTTTAAAGAGATACCAAATCTTAGGATAAATGTAAAATAACTTGCTAAGTAATCTATCCCTCTCCTAATTCCTTATTATAGCACTTTCTCTATAAGGAGATTGTAGTAAAGCAGTACCTCCTATGCTAGGAGGTGGTAGAGGGGTACCTACTCTGCTAGGAGTTAGGGATAGTATATAAAATTCGCGCCAACTTCCGTATATTAGAACCGAATTTCTATATATAGGACACCTATTTGCCAAACCGCTGGCTTTAATATAGTCTTAGTGCAATATATAGTCGCATAGTAAGACTACCAATAGAGTACTTTATATTAGTCTATCTCTATATATAAAGCACTCCATCTTATTTTCTAACTCTAGTAGACGACTTGTAAAGCTTATAGACTAAGTGTAATAGACTAGGCATCCGTTATTAAGACCGCTACGCTAGATACAGTCCTAGTATATAGTATAGCTATATCGTATATATCCAGAATCCACTAAATTACTTATAGCCTAATAATAAAAGCTATATCTTAATTCAACGTAGAGAAAAGCTAGCGGTTTTTCTGCTAAGCGAAATACTTATTCCAGCATATCTCGGGAAAGCTATAACGGAAGCTTATTCCAATCTTCTTCTAGTGCTTCTTACCACCTTATAGAGACTTTCTATAGAGGGCTAAGTGCCTATAGTAGAGGTAAAGCGGAAGGTTAGTCTAATATATTAGGCAGCTAGTTTATAGTTTCCTCTCTAGGGGTTAGTGGCTAAGATCGAGTTTCTACTAATACTGGCTACTAAGGTTATTAGGGGGTTAAAGTAGACTTAATTAATTCTATAGGTTGTTGCTATAGAGTTAACAGAGATAAGAGGATATTAGGAGACTCTCTAGAAATAGGATTTTCCTCTTTAGGGGTTACTAGCTAAGATCGGGTCTCTAGTAATACTAACCGCTAAGGTTGTTTAGGAATTAAAGTAGACTTAATTAATTCTACAGGTTATTACTATAAAGTTAACGGAGATAAGAGGATATTAGGAGACTCTCTGGAAATAGGATCCCTAGGAGGCGATTGCTATTCACACGTAGACAAGGTAGTAACTTCCTCTTTAGTAACTAGTAACTAAGATCGGGTCTCTAGTAACACTAACCGCTAAGGTTATTTAGGAATTAAAGTAGACTTAATTAATTCTACGGGTTATTACTATAAAGTTAATAGAGATAAAGAAGAGATATTAGGAGACCCTCTAGAAATTAGATCTCTAGGAGGCGATTGCTATTTACCCGCTAAAGTAGACAAGGTACTAGATTCTACAGATTACGACAACTATTCTTACCACTGGCTTAAGGGAGTTAGAGTAGCGTTCTTACTAGAGGAAGGCCCACTAGAAAGTTCTAGTAGCTATTATAAGCGCTTAGAGGCAGATATAATAGCTATAGTAGCAGTAGGAATAGAAGTAGACTCTATAGATTATTGTAGGGGAAAACGAGGTAGTGGTGGTATATTTCCTGCGGTTGTGGTACTTATATATATAGGAGTTTGACTAGTACGCTCCTTATAAATTAGTAGATTACTTTCCCTTAGGGATAGTATAGAGTTAAAATAAGAAGTGATATTAGATTAACCTCGCGCCTAGGGCACTAAACATCTTCTTAGTAGTAGATCGTAGCCCTACAGCACCTACAAAACAGACCCCCTACTAAGACGTGCGCTTTAACGTCCACTAGTTTGTTTACTAGCGGATTACATAGGGACGAGTTTAAGGCTTATACTTACTTAATATTAAGTAGTAGGGGACATAAAGAACGAGCAGAATGTAAACCACAACGTAAACGATGTATGCCCTAGACAATTAGGCTAGCTAATTGAAATCTATAAGCGATTTAAGTAGAAGAACGTAAAACGATTTTAGGGCATATAGGATGTGATTACCGTAAAGCACCGTCCTTTTATACTTCTTTTTAGTATTTAGAACTCTAAAGACTAGAAAGGGGCCACCTAGTCTAAGGCCCATTTTTAGGCTCTATATAAGAGGGACCGAAAAGCGGCTTCTATTAGCTATAATTAGTTACCTATACTCTAAGGGTCAGCTTTACTATCCTACGCGAGGACCGTATTCTAGACCCCTTCTATACTCTTAGGATATCTAGAGTAATTATATAAATGCGGTTACTCCCACACTTATATTAGCAAGTTCTATAACAATAAAAAAGGCCATATATTTACTCACTATTGTATAAGTTTTTATATTTTCTACTAGGCTAGGTCTAGCTTAAAATTAAAGCCTTAGTAGTATCGCCCTAGATATAAATATATTCGCCAGTAAACCCGCACTAACTCCTTTTTATCTTTTACCCTTAGTAAATAGCTCGTACCCTTATATAGAGGCGGCTATTTAAATCTAGATTAGTAATCTATCAGGCTCTAGTATTATTAGCCTTACTAATTTCGCCATTATATCTAGCTCTTATAGGCCTAAAAGTACCTCTCTCTTAAACTTAACCTTAATAGTGTATTATAGTCCTTATTAAACGGACAGATCTCCTACTACGTGCTCCGCAACCTCTTAGTCTAATATTACTATAATCCTACTAAACGCTGCTAACTTATCCTTTAACTTTAATGTAACTGCTAGAACTTTAGTTTAACCGTTTATAACGCCTACACTAATAAACCCTAGCATTCTTACTAGAGTAGGTATCCTATCTAAGCAGGGTTTCCTAGGTATTTCTATACTTTTATCTACTATCTTTATTTAGATAGCTATAGTCCTAATCTAGCACTAATATAGTTTCTTACTTTACTGCTTTATATATAGATATAAAGGTAGAGGCGATAATGCAATCAATTAGAATTATTTATCCGCACTTACTTTACGCTAGAAGATTACTATTAAACTTATTAGTTATTAGTAGAGTACTACTCTATTTATATTATAAGCGACGCCATTATAGACATATTATCTAAGCAGTAATCTTATTAGATAGGAGTAGAGTAGATTTAGCCTTAGATCCACTCCAGTCTAAATTGCTTTAGGCTTAGTATCTTCCTATATTAGCTAGAAACCTACCTAAAGAGGTATAACTTTATATTAGATCTAATATAAGGTGGATTTGGATCTAATAATATTACTATATCTAAGCAATATAGTTTAGGAATAATCCTTAGATTTACAAATAAAGAATAAATAGATATTTAGCGCACTACACGAGGCTAATCCCCTTAACCTATAAGGAGACATCCTTCTTACTCTTCCCCAGTATTACTAGCTAGATCTTCTATTACTATAGGTTCTAATAACCGTATAGTAGGTCTTCTAAAATGGATTTAACTAGGCTTATAAAAGCGCACCACAGTTACCTTCTCTCCATTAGTAGAAGATTTCTCCTATATTCCTTTTATAATGCGAGGGGAGTAAATTAGCTTATCCTCTAATATAGGCCCATAAGAGCTCTTTTTAGGCCACATTAGCATATAACCGCATCCATAAAATATACTAATTTATTTAATTTTCAGTCGAAGTAGTAATTAATCTTCTGGATCAAAATGGCTTAGATTAGCTTAGTAGTATTTCTAGAGATATAGAAATTAATTATAATAAGGGCACGCTTAAATAGACCTTTAAAAGGCAGAGGCGCCTTATAAATAATAGTTGCTATTCTAGAAATAGACCTACTATAGAGGGCATATTGCTAGGAGCACTATTGTTCCGTATGTTAACGGGCCCAAAACTAGGTCCTTGGCTAAAAGTAGGTCCTGGATAATAATAGTAAAAGGGACATATTTCGGGTCCCTAAGTTTCCCGCCTAAAAACTAGCACTTAGCAATGTTTTCCGCTATATTACTATTAAAGTGTATCCCTATTTATCTTACAAACGATAATATAGATACTAACTCTAGCTATAAAACTAAGATTTTAACTATATAACCCTCTACCCTAAATAAAACTTTCTCTATTAAAACCTTAATAAAAAGGGTTAAAGAGTTTTAGAAAAGGGACTAACTAGAGACTCTTAAAAGGCTTATAAGGGAGAATTTCCTCTTACAGCGACGTCTTATACACTAATATACGCCGTCCTTCAGTTAAAACATAGCCCCTTAATAGCCTGGACGTAGTATTAAATATAGTAATACAGTTTAGGTAAGACCTAAGAGTCTTAGGTACTAGTTCTATCTAATCTATTAGGTAACCCGCATTAATACAAAAAGAGAACCATTAAGTTCTCGCATCAATACTCGACCTTAATCTCTTCCTATTAACTAGTAACTTCTTATTATTAATAATAGGCTTTATAATACTTTATAGATTATAAATATCTCTCGCATAAACCTATATAACTTCTAAGCCGTACTTACTACCTATAAGAATACGTTTAAAAAAGAACAGCAGACCCGTCTTTAGTGCGCTAATACATATAAATCCCTATATACGTAGTATAAGAAAGCGATTACGGAACTCAGCAATATAGTAAATAAGTATCTATCCCTATATTAGGAACTAGAAAGTACTTAAGAAACCATTTACACCTATAAGTCTAGGATTTAGGAATACAAGCGATATCTAGGTAGTAAGGCCATTCTAGGCAATAATAAGGACTATAATATAAGTAAGGCAGACTAGGATACAGTAGAAAATGCCACCGTAATAAAGGAGATACTTAAAGGTAGGGTTAAGGAGCTCCTAAATAAGAAGGCTAAGATAATATAAGAATATATAAACGAAAAATCTAAGATAATACAAGATTATAAGAATAAGAAGTTTAAGATAATGCGAAATTATCTAAATAAAAAGTCTAAGATAATACAAGATTATCAGAATGCATTAATTAATACTACTAATCGTATCAGTACTACTAAGGGGAAAGTTAATAAATTTAAGTAGATAAAATTGGAATTAGTAGGCCTAAAGTTATCTCCGGAACCAACCTAGTCCCTAAGTATTAGGAAAAGACTATATAGAGAGAGCTTACCCCTTAGGAGGGGCAAAAAGCATAGGTAGGTAGTAATAAGGTATAATATAGGGATATAAAAGTATAATAGAGTTAAAGAATAGCACTAGCGTTCTCTTGTTTCTAGAGCGTACAGTAGGCATATAGTTACACTCGTTCATATATTAGTTAATTTCAATTTTATCTTTAAATAGGATCTCTCCCTAATACCAACATTTAACTAAGTAAAAACTTTAGACGGTTAAATGCTAACAACTATATAAAGGGTATAAGAACTAATACCCCATATCTAGTACAAGCTAGGAGAGTAGCTACTAAATTAATTAGCGAGAAGTTACTAATATTATTCTCCTATATTACTAGAACTTTTATATCTCCTTTATAGAAAGGATATAGCTTACGCTAGGTATAAGCTTTTCTAAGCTCCGCGGACCCTAGTATTGCGGCAGGAGCTATAAACTAGGACCCTACAATTTCTAAATCTAATATGGACCAAAAGCGGGCCCTAAGCATTTATAGTAAACGACTCTCGCCGCCAGTATAATACTATAAAGATGCGAATCTATAGCCGTAAGTATAAGCCTATAGATAACCCTTAATATAAGAATTATACCCAGACATAAGCGAATAAAAATCTATCTTCTCCCCCCTACTTCTAATAGACCTCTAACGCCCACCGCTACTAATATAGAAATTAGTCGCAACAATAAGTTATCTATAGCAATTAAAGCGACTAAAAACAAATTGCAAATATCTAAGGAAATGCCAACTCCTAATCTTTAATAGATGCTTAAGCAGATAACGCGGGAGAATGGCTAGCTTATACTAGAGCTTCGGCGTCTACGGTAAAAGTACTATAGAAGTATATATATTATAGCAGAAGCAAGGCTTATTATCAAATCCCTTTAGCAGGTACTTAATAATTACCAAAAATTATAGAAGGAAATTAAGGATAAAATTATGTAGGAGTTAAATTAAGTTAAAATAATTACTAAACGTTCTGCCGAAGCAGACTAGTATAGATATCTATATAGTGTCTTATTCTTATAACTACTATCTATACTCGCTACTCCCTTAAATATATTAATCGAGCTCTATATAGGCTATTGTCTCGGCTATTACCTTAGCCATTGTATTGCTAATATATCGTTAACTAATAATCTTTAGTACCGGCTCCCTTACTATATATATATAAAAGTTCTAGAGCCTATTTTTAGAATTAGAATCTTTAATTTATCCCTATCTATAGACCCTCCCGATTAACAAAATATTAGTTCCTTTAGATATACTCTAATAACTTCCTACAGTTAAAATATATCGATCGCTATATCCGTGTAATACTTAGGGTATAACCAGCGAGCTATATAGGAGTGCGCAGGAGATAATAACTAAGCGTCTTCGTCGACTTCTATCGAACGTTAAGGTTACTATTAGGTACCACCTTATAACTTATACCCTATTTCTATTACCTATTACTAACTAAGTAGCAATATTAACCTAGTCGCGATTAAGTAACAGTTACCAAATCGTCGTCAGCGTTATTATTAGTCTTTTGCCCCTACCTTATATATATAGAGAGCTCCTAGAGCCAGCTTTAATTAATAGAGTTCTTATAAGTGACTTGTCCGTCTAATAACTTTATAGTAAATTACAAGAGGACTCTAGAGACTCTTAAGTATCCGAGAAAATCTACCCCTCTAAATCAATTATATTAAGCGAACCTACACACTTCCTCCAATATCCTTTAATCTCTTAAGATTAAACATACTCTTTAGCTACCTATTATATCCTCTAGGTAAGTATAGACGAAAGTCCAGTTCCTTTAAATAAATATCCTTATCTAATATACGTTAAACAATCTTACAAATCTTGTCGCTCGTCTTATTATTTATGCATACTATTTTTATATTTAGTAGTAATTAAAAGGCGGACTAGTCTTTATAACTTACAAAAAACCACTATACAACCCTTTCGACCTTTAATTTTAGATCTAATTAGACTTTTAGCGTTTATAATAGTATACGCTATACTAATACGCTCTCTATAGTGAATAATATCTCCTTACTTTGTTTTACTAGAAAGATAGTTACCTAAGACAAAAAGCTAAATGTCTAGAATCTAACACCTAATTAATACGAATACCTTATTCTAGAAGTAGACGAACCTTATTAATATCTCTACTAAGCAGCTCTACTACCATATTAGCGACCTAAGCCGCGTATACTTAGGGAGTTATTAGCAAGTCATTCCTATAGAAGTGTAAGGGAGCTTACGTTTAGAGTCTAATTCCCAAAATAGAGCAATCCTTTAGGTTTTTACTTTGTAATTATAGTATCCTTCTAGAAGCCGTGTGACATACGGAAGCTAACCTACTATTCTAATCCCTATAGCAAATAGTAAAACTATCCCATATAATTCGAGGTTAAGTTTATTCCCATACGGCCCCTTAATTACGGCTCTTATTTTAGAATTATAGACGAGATTATTATTAGCGTATAAGAATAGGCTCCTAGTAAATCCACTCCTTTTCTAGATAATTAAAACCATAATATTATTGCCCTCGGTATTGCAATACCACTAAGATATGTAAAAGGAATATAACTGTGTAAATGAGGTATAGCTTACTTCTAGAATGCAGAGGTATATATACTAGCCAGCTTAAGGCTTCTAAGGCCTTAATAGTTAGATATATATATAGACTGCATCCGGAACGGGTATCTCCCTCCTATAAGGTATCTTAAAAGTTATTTATTATACTCTTACTTAATTTATCGGCTTTCTATACTTAACGTTGCGGTATAGCACTTAACTAAATTATAGGATAGCTATAAATATCTAAAGGCATATTACTACAAATAAATATACCGCTAGCGGCGTTAATAACTCTTTAGATGGACTATAGAGATATATTACAGCTATAACTATAGCGCTAAGTATTAGGTAGAGCTTCGAGAAGATTTTGTAGGCGTATCGACGTATACTAGCAACTGAAGAGAGCAGCACGATAGCTATAGTAATAGCAGCCTAAAGAGCTCTATTAGCTTATATTTGCTTCCTAGGACTAAATTTAGCTTACTATTAGGGCCGCTATATCTAAATATATACGTAGGTTAGGCTTCCGTAAAGATATAGCCGCCGCTATATAAATAAGGCTTTTAACTATAGCCACTCTTCCTAACTATTAGTGTATCTAGAAGTAGGTACTAAGCCTAATTCTACAGCGGCTAGCAATAAGATTTATCTAGGCCCCTAACAATAGTAGCGTAAGATTAATCGTAGATATTAGTCTAGAGCGTCTTATTAGCCTAGAAATATCTTTAACTTAAACAGTAATGCAAAGAACGTTTGCTACTAAGAATGCCAGAATTAAAACCGCGTTAAATAGCGTTATCTTTCCAGAACCTCTTAAATATTAATAGATCTGTAGATAAAATACGTACTTACAAAAATAAAATGTTACGTAGGTGCGGGCGAATTTAATAGTTTTTAATAGTGGAGAAGCGGTAATAAATAAAGCTATAAGGCCTAAGCCCACTAAATACCATTGTGTAATATCTATAGTAAGTAATAACAGTAATTTGCAAAGCCCATAAGCGCGATATACGCTTACTATCCGTGCTTTATATTTAACCGACTTCAGCTTAGAATATACTAATATTAGTTATACTTTAAAAAGGTAGGATAACGGAAATGGGTCCTCTGCTAAGAGCAGTAATATTATTAGATTGGCGGCAATTTAGCGTACTGGATGGAACTAGCTTGTTCTAGTAGTGGATTAAGTGCTTTTATTAGTAGCGTCAAGTAGATTTAGGAGCTTTAGCGCTCCTAGAGCGTCAATACTATACCTAAAATAGAGGTCCTTAAGTAGTAACAGGTACGTGTATAAGGGGGAGCAGTTAGGGCGGCAAGGGCATAAGCTTACGTGGTAATAAGATAATTACTACCTATATACGTGCTATACACGGGCCTATCCTATTCTCCTATAGTATACTTTAATTAGATATAGGTTTAATAACAAGTCTAAAATTATATATATTTTCTTTTTTCTAATACCTAAAATATACTAAGACTTGCTATAAATAGTATATATCAAAACTGGAGCGCTATAGCGCTTAGTAGATGGAGTGGATTTTACCTTAGATCTACGCCACGCCAATTTAATAAGATTACTAGCTAAGAGCCTTAAGCTTTTTTTAGAAATAGAATTTTCGCTAATATACGGCCGGCGATCTAAGACTAAAGGATTAGGAACATTTGCATACTTTATAGTATACACTATAGCGAAGTAGAAGTAGTTAGTTAAACTTTATAATAAGCAACTAAAGAGATGGTTAGATAGCCTAAAAAGTAAATGCTACTAGTATAGAAAGCTGGAAAATATCAATTTGGTATTAATTATCTAGAACTATAAAAAAAAAGAGATCTATATATATATATTAATAGATTAAGAGTTATAGTAGCCGTCTAAGGAGTAAGTTGTAAGTAGGCAGCCAAGTTATAGGTATCTTCACCTCTAACGTCTAGTAAGTAGCTAGCGTACCCTAAGTCTATAAACGAGCTGCCTATAGATATAGAGAGAATTAGGTTAGGAAAGTATTTAAGGCCTATAAGTATAGCTAGGAAGAAGAGATCAAAAGGGGTTAGGGAAGCGATTATATCTAGGGAATTAATATCTAAAGAAGGGTAGATATTGGAAACAAATCTACCTAAAAGATTAGTTGCGAAAGACGCACTAATCTTTCTAGAACTGCTATTGTTTAATTTAACTATACTAAAGAGAAGAAAAGTATAAGTAGGTTTCCTTTGGCGTCTTCTATATTAGGACTATAGTTATTAGGGGTTAAATAGAGGAGGTAATAGTAAGGGTGTAGCCTAGGCTTAATAGATTAGAGGGGAGTAAGGAAGTACATTATTAGAGTTCGTAAGATAAGTTAGAAATTAGCGTATAATAAGACGTGAAAGTATCTATTACGACTTAGGTTTGTAGGTAAGAGAATACAGTTATATTAAGTAGGCAGCACCTCTTGTATTCCGCTATAGGGAACTTTATAGCATATATAATAAGACAACCACTACCTAACTCTACTATTACTATTATTAATAATAATAATATTATTATTTTTAAGTCGCAAGCTA
>Ga0193728_1001370_pt1 | contig 12354 bp, 10 predicted proteins | sample U1c1metaG_FD_143037 | JGI IMG/M metagenome (GOLD analysis project Ga0193728, IMG submission 143037) | Soil microbial communities from a riparian zone of the East river system, Colorado, United States - U1c1 | ecosystem: Environmental > Terrestrial > Soil > Riparian zone | place: USA: East River...
GGCGGTCAGGGAGCCCGCGCTATGCACGGTCGCGGCGATCAGCGCGTCGGCGTGCGGATCGGAGTAGTTGCTGGAGTTCGAGCCGGAGCCGGTGGCCCAGATCTGGTCGCCGGTCGGGTACGGGTCCACGCCGTAGGTCCAGCCGCCGCCGTAGTTGAGCATCTGCCAGGAGCACGACGCCTGCGTGGAGGTGCAGGGGGCGAGCAGGCTGATGATCGAGTCGAACGGAGCCGAGCTCAGGTTGATCTGGATCCCGGCCTGCGAGAACTGCGACTTGAGGGCCTGCATCTCCTGGTTGGTCACCACCAGGCCGCTGCCGAACTTGAGGGTGAAGCTCAGCTTCGTCCCGGCCGCGATGCCCTTGCCGCACTGGCTGGCGCCCGTGCCGGGTGACGTGCAGGTGGTCACCCCGTTCGGCTGGACCTTCCAGCCGTGGCTGGACAGCAGCCGGGTCGCCGTCTTGGGCGAGTACGGCCACGGGCCCTTGGTCTCGTAGGCGTCGCTGTAGGGATTGGCCGGCTGGGTCGGGACTGGGCCGTAATTCACGTGGCCGTAGCCCTTCAGCGGCCCCTCCACGAACTGCTTCTGGTCAATCAGCGACTGCATGGCCTGCCGGATGTAGGCCTGCGCGATGATCTTCCCGGTCGCCGGGCTCTGGTAGTTCATCAGGAAGTACGTGGTGCCCCAGCCCTCCCACGGGTCCGTGGTGTAGCCCTGGGCGGCCAGCTCGCCCTTCTGCGATGCCTCCTGCTGGGGGAGGTAGCCGTAGTCGATGGAGTTGCCCGACCGCAGCACGTTGAGCTCGGCGGTGTCGGTGGTGAAGGGCTCCTCCACGAAGAACTTCAGCTTGGGCTTGGTCGGCCCGGCGTAGGCGGTGTTGGCCGTGAATTTGGAGTAGCCGTCGGACTGGTAGGCGACGAGCTTCCACGGGCCGTCGACGGTCTTCCACAGGGGATTCGTGCCGTAGGTCGCGATGTCCTTGGCCTGCGCGGTCAGGAAGTTGAACACGGCCGTGGCCCCCGCCGGGGTCTGGTCGTAGTTGCCGACCTTCCCGGTGGCCGAGGTCTTGTCCCAGGCCTGGGTGGGGAGCGGGGTGATCTGCGACAGCTGGTCGTAGGTGAACCAGGTGGGGTTCACCGGGCCGGTGAGCGTGAGCACGATGGTCTTGGCGTCCACGATCTTGTAGCTCTTCAGGCTGTCCGGGAACTCGCCGGGAATGTAGGCCGCGAAGGTCTTCTTGTTGGCCCGCAGCAGGTTGATCCAGAAGGCGACATCGCGCGTGGTGACAGGGGTGCCGTCCGACCAGGTGTAGCTGCCGAGGTGGATGGTGACGACCGTGTTGCCCTGGCTGTAGGTCGGCAGCGCGGCCAGGCTGAGGGCCGGGTCCACCACCGGCTGGCCCTGGCCGTTGCCGATCCAGTACAGGGACCGGAAGGACAGGCGCTGGAACTGCTCGATGTTGGCCACGCTGTAGTAGGCGGCGGTCAGCATCGGGAAGATGTAGTTGGGCGTGGTGCCGGGCGGCAGCGCGAAGGTAGCCGTGCCGCCGGCGACGGGCTTGCCGCTGGCGCTGCTTCCTCCGCCCGAGCTTCCCGACGAGCTGCACGCCGCGGCCAGCAGCGCCAGGGCGGCGGTGCTGGCGACGGCGGCCATCCGGAGACTGCGTCTCATGCTGTGCTCCCTAGGTAGATACCGCCCGCGCTGGCCGCGCGGCACGCTTCGATCACGCAATCCAGGCCAGCCGCCTGCAGGGCCATGGCCATGGACGGCTGCCGGTCGGGCTGGCTGACGAGCTCGGGCAGGAGTGGGACGTGCAGGAACCCGACCAGGCACGGCCGTCCCAGCGCGGCGGCCGCCTGGGCCGCGGTGTAGAAGGAGAAATTGCACAGGTAGCTGCCGGCCGTCTGCGACAGGTAGCCGGGGATCCCGGCTGCCCGCCAGGCCTGCAGGATCGGCTCGGCCGGCAGCGTGGTCAGGTGCGCGGCCGGGCCGTCCGGCGCGATGGGCGCCCGGCTGACGCTGACGCCGTCGGCGTCCGCGTCGGCGGCCGCCCAGTCCGCCAGGTTCAGCGCGACGGCCTCGAGGCTGAGCGCCGTCCGCCCGGCGGCCAGGCCGACGCCCAGGTAGACGTCGGGCTGGAGCTTGGCCATGAGCTCGGGGATCTCGGCGGCGGCCCGGTCGAGGGAGACCGGCAGCACCTCAGTATGGACATCCGGGTCGCCCCGCCCGGCCAGCGCGCGGACGAGCAGCTCGGACGGGTTGACCGTGAACTCCCCGAACGGCCCAAACCCCTGGATCACAGTAACCATGCGGCGTACCTCGCATCACTAGATGATCCGGACCGTACATGTTGTTCAACAATCCCTCAATACTTAGATTGAAACTTCACTAGATTTGACATTGACTGGTGCGACCGGGAGGAGGGCAGGAGAGCGATGGCTCAAGGGATCACTGAAGACATGGCCAGCGCGCTGGCGCACGACCGGTCCGGGCTGGTGCCCGCCAGCACGGCCGACCGGGTCACCGAGCTGCTGCGGACCCACATCATGGAGGGCCTGTTCCCGCCCGGCACCCGGCTGTCGGAGGAGGTCATCGGCCAGGCGCTCGGGGTCTCCCGGAACACCCTGCGCGAGGCGTTCCGGCTGCTCTGCCACGAGCGGCTGGCCGTCCACCAGATGAACCGCGGTATCTTCGTGCCCGTGCTGACCCGTGCGGACGTCACCGACATCTACGTGCTGCGGCGGCTGGTCGAGGGAGGCGCGGCGCGCCTGGCCGGAGCGGCGAGCATGACCGCGCGGCTCGCGGTCCGGACCGCTGTCGACGCGGCCGAGGGCGCCGCCGCGGCCGGCCGGTGGTTTGAGGTGCGAACCGCTGACCTGCACTTTCACCAGGCCGTGGCCGCCCTGGCGAACAGCCCGCGGGTGGATGAGCTGATGCGGCGGGCCCTCGCCGAGCTGCGCCTCATCTTCCACGCGATGGCCGATCCGGAGCAGTTCCACGCGCCCTACCTCCAGCGCAACCGGGTCATCGCCGAGGCGATCATGCTCGGCCAGGGCGAGGCGGCAGAGCAGGAGCTCATGGCCTACCTGGCCGACGCCGAGCGCCAGATCCTCGACGTCTATCTCGTCCCCGCCTAGGACGGGCCGCAGTGAGATTCCGGCCGGCCGGCCCGAGCGCGCTCCTGGTCGAGGTGGACAGCCTGGACCAGGCCTGGGCCCTGCACGCCGAGATCGCCCGCAAGCGGGCGGCCGGCTGGGCGCCGTCCCTGCTCGACGTGGTCCCCGGCGCCTGCACCGTGCTGCTGGACGGGGTGCCGGACCACGGCCGCGCCGCCCGCGACATCCGGTCCTGGACCATCCCGCCGGTGCCCGCCGGCAGCGGCCCGGTCACCGAGATTCACTGCCGGTACGACGGCCCTGACCTGCCGGCCGTCGCGGCGCAGTGGCAGCTGTCCGTGCCCGAGGCGGTGCGGCTGCACACCTCGATCGAGCACGAGGTGGCGTTCTGCGGGTTCGCGCCCGGCTTCCCGTACATCGCCGGGATCGGCCGGGGCCGGGAGGTAGCCCGCCGGGACAGCCCGCGGTCAGCCATCCCGGCCGGCAGCGTCGCGCTCGGCGGCGAGTACACCGGCATCTACCCGCGGGCCTCGCCCGGCGGCTGGCAGGTCATCGGCCAGACTACGGCCGTGATGTGGGATCTCGGCCGCGACCCGGCCGCCCTGCTCGTGGCCGGGGACCGGGTGCGGTTCATCGACGTGACGCCGTGACCGGGTGCAGCATCCAGGTCGCCCGGCCCGGCGCGCTCACCACGATCCAGGACTGCGGCCGTCCCGGCTACGCCCACCTGGGCGTGCCGCGGTCGGGCGCCCTGGACGCCCCGGCCCACCACCGGGCCAACCAGCTCGTCGGCAACCCGCCGGGCGCGCCGGTCCTGGAGACGACGCTGACTGGGGTCGCGGTCACCGCCCGGGCCGCCGTCACGGTCGCCGTGACCGGGGCGCACGCGGCCGTCCGGCTGGACGGCCGCCGCGTCGGGCTGGGCACGGCGGTCGCCATGGCGGCCGGCCAGACCCTGGATGTCGGCCCGGCCCGCCTCGGGGTCCGCAGCTACGTGGCCTTCTCCGGCGGCCTCCAGATACCGCCGGTCCTCGGCAGCGCCTCGACCGACCTGCTGTCGGGGCTCGGCCCGGCCCGCCTCGCGGCCGGCGACGTACTGGACCTCGGCGAGGCCGCGGCGCCCGACGGCCCGCCGGTGCCGGGCGGCGGTGCCGCGGTGCCGGGCGGCGGTGCCGCGGTGCCGGGCGGCGGTGCCGCGGTGCCGGGCGGCGGTGCCGCGGTGCCGGGCGGCACGCTGGCGGCGGCCGGGTTCCCGCCGCGCTGCCCGCAGGCCGGCGTGCCGGCCGCGCCGGTACCCGGCGAGCGGGCCGAGCTGCTGATCCACCTGGGCCCGCGGGATGACTGGCTCTCCGCCGTGGGGCTCGCGGCCCTGCGCGGCGCCGCGTGGAAGGTGTCGCCGCAGAGCAACCGCGTCGCCCTGCGCCTGGCCGGTGCCGCGCCGCCGCGGAGCCGGTCCGGCGAGCTGCCCAGCGAGGGCCTCGTGGCCGGCGCGATCGAGGCGCTGCCCGACGGGCAGCTGGTGGTGTTCCTGGCCGATCACCCCACGACCGGCGGCTACCCGGTGATCGCCGTCCTGGATCCGGGGTCGCTCCCGGTCTGCGCCCAGGCCCGGCCCGGGCTGACGGTCACTTTCCGCATCGCCTAGAGTCCAGCGCGGGCCTGACGGTCACCCTCCGCATCGCCTAGAGGCAAGGCGTCACCGATGCCCGCCCGTGCTGGCCCGCAGCCGCCCGTCCTCAGCATCATGCGTACCGTCAGCATCACCCGTGTCGCTCGGAAGCTGCTGGGGCAGAGCGCCTCATGATCATGGGAACATTACTCACCACCCAGGGTGAGCAATCTTCCCATGATCAAGGCCAGCCCAGAACTCCTGTGACCTGCGGGGCGGCCGGGACTGAGCCGCCGCTGACGCCGTGCCGGACGGCTCCCAGGCCCCGTCATTCCGCGCCAAGGCGCGTCGGCCTGGGCGTGTCGCCGGCCGAGCCGGCGCCCGGCGGCCGGCGCCCGGCGCCCGGCGGTCGGCGCCCGGCGGTCGGCGCCCGGCGCCCGGCGGCCGGCGACACGCGCCCGGCGCCCGGCGCCCGGCGGTCGGCGCCCAGCGGCCGGCGACACGCGGCCGGCGCCTCGGCCGCTAATCGCCCAGCAGCCAGCGTCCCGGCGCGACCAGCTCGCGGGCCGCGGCCGGTCCCCACGATCCGGGGGCGTAGGGGACGACGGGCGGCGGGCTCGTCAGCAGCGGCCCGGCCACCTTCCAGACGGCGGCCAGCCCGTCCGGCCGGGTGAACAGCGAGCGATCGCCGAGCAGCACGTCGTGGAGCAGCCGGACGTAGGGCGGCAGCGGGTCCGCGCCCTTCAGGCCGGACAGCGGGATCGAGGCCCGGGCGACGTCGAGGTCCAGCGCGGCGCCGGGCTTCTTGGCCACCAGCGACAGGTCGATCTCGCCGTTGCCCGCGAGGGAGAACGACAGCACGTTCGCCTCGGCCGGCAGCTGCCCGGCCAGCGGGCCGGCCGGCTCGCGCAGGATCAGGCTGACCCGCTGCTCGGTGGCGGCCAGCCGCTTGCCGGTGCGCAGGTAGAAGGGCACGCCGCGCCAGCGCTCGTTGTCGATCCAGAGCCGAGCCGCGACGTAGGTGTCACGGTCGGACCCGGCCGCCACGCCGGGCACATCGCGGTAGCCCTCGAACTGGCCGAGCACCACCTCGCCGGGGTCGAGCGGCCGGAACGAGCTGATCACCTTCTCGCGCGCGGCCTGCAGGTCGAGGGCGTGCAGGCTGGCCGGCGGCTCCATGGCGACCTCGGCGGCCACCTGGAACAGGTGCGTGACCAGCATGTCCAGCACCGCGCCGGTCGCGTCATAGAACTTCGACCGGTCGGTGACGCCGAGCTTCTCGGGCACGTCGATCTGGACGGACTCGACGTGCTGGCGATCCCACATGGCGTCGAACAGGCCGTTGGCGAAGCGCAGCACGTGCAGGTCCTGCGTCGCCTCCTTGCCGAGGAAATGATCGATCCGGTAGACCTGCTGCTCGTCCAGCACCGAGTGGACGACCCGGTCGAGGGCGCGGAATGCCTCCTGCGACGTGCCGAACGGCTTCTCGTACACGACGCGGGCGCCGCGCGCCAGCCCGTGCTGGCCCAGGGCCTTGGTCAGCTCGGTGAACGCGACCGGCGGCACGGCCATGTAGTGAACCAGCTGCGGGTCGCCGCCGAGCGAGGTGCGTGCCTGGGCCAGGACGTCGAGCAGGCTGCCGGGATCGCTGGAGTTGAAGCCGCCGCCGGCGAACAGGACGCGCTGCGCGAAGGACTCCCACGGGCCGGCCTCCGGCTTCGGGCCGAACTGGGTCAGCGCGTCATGGACATGGGCGCGGAAATCCTCGTGCGCGAAGTCACCGCGGCCATTGCCGACCAGCAGCCACTGCCGGGGCAGCAGCCCTTCCAGGGCGAGCCGGTAGAACGCCGGCAGCACCAGCCGCTTGGCCAGGTCACCCGTCCCCCCGAAGAGCACGAAGATGGTCGGGCCGGGGTCGGAAGCGGGATGTGCAGCGGTCGCCATGGGTCCTAACTTATGCCAGGGTGAGGCCATGACACGGGCACTGGTGCTAGGTGGCGGCGGTCCGGTTGGGATCGCCTGGGAGTCGGGGCTCGCGGTCGGCCTGGCGGCGGCGGGCGTCGCCTGGCGCGACGCCGACCTGATCGTCGGCCCCGGCCCGGAGTTCCTCGGCATCAGCGGCTGGGGGGCCAACCTCATGAACCCCGCCCTGTCCGCCGACGCCTACCAGGCCGGCGTCCGGCAGGCGGCGGCCGAGGCCGAGCGCCTCCGTTCTGTCTGGAAGGCCTAACCGGGGTCGGACCGACCGCACCTCGCAGGCGCCGGGGCCGCCGCCTGCCCGCCACCGGAGGTAGACATGGACGAGGAATCGTTCGGCCAGGTACTGGACGCCGTGCGGCGGTTCGTGCGCGACCAGGTGATGCCCCGCGAGGACGAGATCGAGGAGTCCGACGCGATCCCCGCGGACCTGCGCGCGGCCACCGCCGAGCTCGGCCTGTTCGGGTACGCGCTGCCGGCCGAGTTCGGCGGCTTCGGGGCCACCATGGCCCAGGATGTGCGGCTGGCGTTCGAGTTCGGCTACACGACGCCCGCGTTCCGGTCCCTGTTCGGCACGAACAATGGCATCGCCGGGCAGGTCATCGCCAAGTTCGGGAGCACCGGCCAGAAAGAGGAGTTCCTGCCCCGGCTGGCGGCCGGGGAGATGATCGCCTCGTTCGCGCTCACCGAGTCCGAGGCCGGGTCCAACCCGGCGGGCCTGAAGACCTCCGCGCGGCGCGACGGGCCGGAGTGGCGGCTGTCCGGCGCCAAGCGGTTCATCACCAACGCGCCGCTGGCCGACCTGTTCGTCGTCTACGCGCGGACCGACCCCGGCGCGGCGGGCGGCCGCGGGATCTCGACGTTCCTGGTCGACGCGGCCAGCCCCGGCCTCACGGTCGGCCCGAAGGACCGCAAGATGGGCCAGCGCGGCGCCTGGACCGCCGAGGTCAGCTTCGACGGCGTCCGCGTCCCGGACGGCCGGCTCGTCGGCGAGGAGGGCCGCGGCTACCGCAGCGCGATGACGGTGCTCGCCCGCGGCCGGCTGCACATCGCGGCCATGTGCGTCGGCACCGCGCAGCGGGTCCTGGACGAGTCGGTCGCGCACGCCGCTACGAGCCGCCAGGGCGGCCAGCCCATCGGTGACTACCAGCTGGTCCAGGCCATGCTGGCTGAGTCCTACGCCGAGATCGCGGCCGGCCGCAGCCTCGTGCTCAGCGTCGCGGCCGCCTACGACGAGGGCCGCGACCGGGCGGCCGGGCCGTCGTCGGCCAAGCTGTTCTGCGCCGAGATGGTGTCGCGGGTGGCCGACCGCGGGGTACAGGTCCACGGCGGGCTCGGCTACATGAGCTCAACCGTCGTCGAGCGCATGTACCGCGACTCGCGGCTGTACCGGCTGTACGAGGGGACGAGCGAGATCCAGAAGCTCATCATCGCCCGGGAGCTGCTCGGGGCCGCCCGCCCGTGACGCCGTGGTGAGCGTGCTCCAGTCCGTGGCGGAACTGGACTTCTCCCGCTACCTGCGGCCGGGCGACGGGGTCTTGTGGGCGCAGGCCTGCGCCGAGCCGCGGACCCTGGTCGAGCACCTGCTGTCCTGGCAGCTGGCGCCCGGGCAGGCGGTCGCCGGCCTGCGGGCGTTCATCGGCCTACCGGGAGCGGGCACGATCGAGCCCCGGCACGCCCGGCAGCTCCAGCTCACCTCCTACACTGGCGCCGGCGGCAACGCCGCCCTGCACGCGGCGGGCGCCCTCGACATCCTGCCCGCGCCCTACTCGTCGTTCCCCGAGCTCATCCGGCGCGGCGCCATCGGCGCTGACGTGGTGCTGGTGCAGCTGTCGCCGCCCGATGCCAGCGGCCGCCACAGCCTGGGGATCGCCCGGGACTACCTGGTGGCCGGCCTGGCCCGGGCGCGCGCGATCATCGCCGAGGTCAGCCCGCTCGTGCCCTGGACCGCCGGCGGCCCCACGCTCACGGCCGGCGACCTCGCGGCGCTGGTCCCGGCGCGCTACCCGCCGGCCGAGGTGGCGAGCGCGCCGCCCACGGCCGTCCAGCAGGCCATCGCCGCCAACGTCGCCGGGCTCATCGAGGACGGCGCGACGCTTCAGTTGGGGATCGGCTCCCTGCCCGAGGCCGTCCTGCGCCAGCTGTCGGGCCGCCGGCACCTGGGCGTGCACTCGGGCCTGCTGCCGGACCCGCTCGTGGACCTGATGGAGCAGGGCGTGGTCACGGGCGAGCGCAAGTCCCTCGACCGCGGGCTCGCCGTCGGGGGCATGCTGCACGGCAGCCGCCGCCTGTTCGATTACGCCGACCGCAACGAGCGCATCGCGCTCCGCGATACCGACTACACCCACGCCGCCAGTGTCCTGGCCGCCCAGGACCGCTTCGTGGCGCTGAACGCGGCCGTCGAGGTCGACCTGTCCGGCCAGGTCAATACCGAGGTCGCGAGCGGCCGCTACATCGGGGCGGTCGGCGGCGCCGGCGACTTCCTGCGCGGCGCCGCCCGCTCCCGCGGCGGGCTGCCCGTCGTGATGCTGCCCGCCCGGGCCGGGACCGCGAGCCGGATCGTCGCGCAGCTGTCCGGCCCGGTCAGCACGTCCCGCAGCGACGCCGGCGTCGTCGTCACCGAGCACGGGGTCGCCGACCTGCGCGGGCTCTCCCTGCGCCAGCGCGCCGAGCGCATGATCGCCATCGCCGCCCCCGAGGACCGCCCCGCCCTGGACCAGGCCGCCGACGCCGCACGGCCGCCGTCATGACCGCCTCGCCGAAGTTGACCAGCTCGAGGGGCGTGCCGGTGGTCGGGTAGTACGGCCCGAACTGACGGGCGTGCCGGGCCAGGGCCGCGGCGCCGGCCGGCCCGGGAGCACCCCTGCGGGCGGCAGTTCGGCGGCGGCCCCGTTTCGAGGAAAGCAGGGAATGCATGCGAAACGATGGCGCGGCCCGGCGCGGCCCTTCCGTCAGGCCGGCCCCGGTCCGGGCCGGAACGGGAGGCCCAGGTCGGCGAGCGCCGCCCGGGCGGCCCATTCCCCGCACATGCCGTGCACCCCGCCGCCCGGCGGGGTCGACGCCGAGCACAGGTAGACGCCCGGCAGCGCGGTCCGGTACGGGTTCCACCGCAGCGTGGGCCGGGCAATCAGCTGGCGCACGGTCTCCGCGCCGCCGCCGATGTCGCCGCCGACGTAGTTCGGGTTGTGCTCCTCCAGCTGCGCGGCCGTGCGGACCGACCGGGCCAGGATCAGGTCCGTGAAGCCCGGCGCGAACCGCTCGATCTGGGCCTCGATCCGGCCGGCCATGTCCACGGTCGAGCCGGGCGGCACGTGACAGTAGCCCCACAGCGTGTCCTGCCCGTCCGGCGCCCGGCTCGGATCCACCACGCCGGGCTGGGTCACCAGGCAGAACGGGCGCTCCGGGGGCCGGCCCGCGGCGACCTCGGCCTCGCTCCGGGCGACCTCCGCGAACGTGCCGCCCACGTGCACCGTGCCCGCCTGCGCGCAGGCCGGGGCCAGCCAGGGCACCGGCCCGCTCAGCGCCCAGTCGACCTTGCACGCTCCGGGGCCGTAGCGGAAGCGCTGCAGCGCCCGGCGGCGGCCGGCCGGGAGCCGGTCGCCGGCCAGGGCCACGAGCTGGCGCGGCGTGACGTCGAGCAGGACGGCCCGGGCCGGCGGCAGGCTGTCGAGGGTCGCCACCCAGCGGCCGGTCTCGACGCGGCCGCCCAGCGATGCCAGCTCGGCAGCCAGGGCGTCGGTGATCGCGGCGCTGCCGCCCGCCACGACCGGCCAGCCGACCGCGTGCCCGGTCATCAGGAACAGCAGGCCGAAGGCGCTGGTCAGCGGCGCGGTCAGCGGGAGCATGGCGTGCGCGGCCGCGCCGGCCAGCAGGGCCGCGGCCTCCGGCTCCTCGAACCGGCGGGCCAGCCAGCTCGCCGGGCGCAGGCCGGCCAGGCCGAAGCGGGCCACGGCCAGCGGGTGCCGGGGCACTGACCGCAGCGGGGCCAGCAGGGTGGGCAGCGTGAGCGCGGCGTCGCGCACCAGGGGCTCCAGCAGCCGCTCGTAGGCGCGCTGGTCCCGGCCCAGGGCCGCAGCCGTCTGGGCCACCGAGCCGCTGACCGCGCCGGCCCGGCCGCCGTCCAGCGGATGGGCGAAGGCCACCTTCGGGGTCAGCAGCGTGACGCCGCGGGCGGCCAGGTCGGTGCCGGCGAAGAACGGCGAGGCGCCGGCCAGCGGGTGGACCGCCGAGCAGACGTCATGGCGGAAGCCCGGCCAGGTCAGCTCCTCGGTCCGGCAGCCGCCGCCGGGGGTGGCCGCCCCCTCGATGACGTGCACGGTCAGGCCCGCGCGGGCCAGGGTCACGGCGGCCGCCAGCCCGTTCGGCCCGGAGCCGACGACGATCGCGTCGGCCGGTCCCTGGGCAGCGTTCGAGGAGGTCAAAGCTGGAGTGTCTCGCCTTCGGCGGCCACGGCGGCGCCCGGCGTGCCGCCGGCCACCCGGGCGGCCAGCTGATCGAGCTCGCGGTCCGTGCGGTCGGGCTTGTGGTGGGTCAGCAGGACCCGCCGCGCCCCGGCCCGCCGGCCGAGCCCGATCGCGTAGTCGGCCGCCGAGTGGCCGAACGAGGCCAGGGCCGCGACCTCCTGCGGCAGCAGGAAGGCATCGTGGATGAGCAGGTCGGCGTCCCGGGCGAGGTCCAGCGCGGCCGGGTGGTACTCGCCCCAGCCCTCCGGTCCCGGGCCGCACGCGGTGGGGCAGTGATCGGGCAGGTAGGCGACGGCGCGGCGGCCGTCGCTGACCCGGTACCCGAGGGTCGGGCCGCCCTTGTGCGGGATGCGCCGGGCCTCGATCGTGAAGCCCTCGGCCTTCAGCGCGCCGGCCGCGATGGCGCCGAAGGTCCAGTCGCCCCGCAGGTCGCCCGGCCCGATCGGGAAGTTCGGCGGCGACATGCCCCGGGCCAGGGCCTGCTCCGCGCTCAGGCCGCCGTCCTGCTCGGGCAGCAGCACGCTGACCCGCGCGTCGGGCCGGTCGCCCGCGGTGAAGAACGGCAGCCCCTGGACGTGGTCCCAGTGCAGGTGGGTGAGCAGGATCGTGCCGTCGAACGGCGCCCCGCCCAGGATCGTGGTCAGCCGCCGCAGGCCGGTGCCGCCGTCCAGGACGAGCGCCGGCCCGGCCGCGTCGTCGTGGGCCAGCGCTATGCAGGAGGTGTGGCCGCCGTAGCGCAGGAACTCAGCGCCCGGCGCCGGCGTCGAGCCGCGGACCCCGCACAGATACAGGCGCACGCCGCCTACCCTAGGCCCAGGTCAGCGTCTTCTCGCCGGTGCCCGCCGGAGAGCTCCTCCAGGGCCGGCCGGTCGAGCTGGCGGGCGTCGACGGCGGCCGCCCGGCAGGCGGTCACGGCCGCGAGCGTCGAGGTCCGGTTCCCGCCCTCCAGGTAGGCCCGCTCGCCGAGCATCGCGCCCGGCCCGTACTCGGCCCAGGAGCGCGAGCAGGTAGCGCACGTCGGGCTCGGCCGCGATGCGACTGCCATGATCATGGGAAGATCACTCACATCCCAGAGGCTGTCGAGTAACTGATGATCTGAGCCGGTCATGGCGGGGCGGTCCTGTCCCTCGCCCGTGCCCCGGCGCGGGCCGGCGGCGGCCGCGCAGGGCGCCGGCCGCACGACGGGGCG
>Ga0193728_1001371_pt1 | contig 12345 bp, 12 predicted proteins | sample U1c1metaG_FD_143037 | JGI IMG/M metagenome (GOLD analysis project Ga0193728, IMG submission 143037) | Soil microbial communities from a riparian zone of the East river system, Colorado, United States - U1c1 | ecosystem: Environmental > Terrestrial > Soil > Riparian zone | place: USA: East River...
GCTCGGCCGCTCCCGCTTCCAGGCGCGAGAGGTCGAGCAGATTGTCGACGAGCCGCGAAAGTCGCTTTGCCTCCTCGAGGATCACCGCCGCCAGCTCATCGCGCTCCGGCTCGGACAGCGAGGAGGAGCCAAGCGCCTCACCGGCTGCCGAGATCGCCGTCAGCGGCGAGCGCAGGTCGTGCGAGACGGCCCGCAGCAGCGCCGTCTTGACCGTGTCGGCGCGACGCAGCGCCGCCGTCTCGACAACATCGCCAAGCAGGCCCTCGCGCTCGAGCGCCGCGCTCAGCAACGCCTCGAGCGCCGGCACGACGCGCTCCTGCAACCGCCGCAGGCTCGTCTCCGGTGTATCCGCGCCGACGAGCAGCGTGCCGAGGCGGCGCGTGCCGTCGCGGAGCGGAAAGGCGATGTTGCGCTCGCTGCCCTCGACGGCGTCCATCTCGATCGCGGCCGAGCTCAGCTCGAGCGCCTGCGCGAGTCGCGACGCAGCCGTCGGCAGCGCGGCGGCGAGGTCGTCGCCGCGCAGCAGCAGGCGCGCCATCTCGGCCGCGAGGTCGGCCTCGCGCCGGCGCGCGTCGGCCTCGCGCGTACGGGCACGCGTCACCTCGGCGACCGAGCTCGCCAGCCCGGCGACGACGAGGAACGCGATCAGCGCGACCCAGTTGCTCGACTGCCTGATCGCGAAGTGGCCCACCGGCTCGAGGTGGAAGAAGTTCAACGCCGCGGCGCTGAGCACGGCGGTCGCGCCGCCCAGCCAACCACCCCAGACGACCGAGACGACCAGCACCGCCGGCAGGTACACGACCGACAACGAGACGACCGGAGCGACGTGCTTCAGCGGATAGACGATCAACGTGCAAAGCGCGACCGAGAGGACCGCGAGAACGATCCCCGCGCGTCGTGAGGGCGGCACACGCGCGAGCAGGAAGCCGAACGGCGAGGACATCGTGACGTCAGCCTAATGCCGCGAGGCGCTACCAGCTCGGCGGCAGCGACGCCATACGACGTCCGTCTGCGCGCTGATCCGCCGGTCAAGGGCCCGGGTAGTTACACCGACGCCAATCGCAGACGTCTATCGATGAGTTCGCGTATCTCCATCCGCTCTCCGCTCGGGCCGGCCGCTAGGCCGATGCTCGGGCTGTTCCTCGCGCTCGGCGCGTTGCTCGTGAGCGGCGCGTCCTTCGCTCACTCGGCAACGGCGCGCGCGCTGCCGATCAGCCCCTCCGAATATGGAGTCAGCGCGCTCTGCTCGGCGCCCGCGCCGGGCTACTCGGGCTGCCTCGGGCTGCGCCTCGTCGCCGACGACCCGTCGGCGGTGCCGAACACGCGTATCCGTCCCGCGGCAGCAGACGGCGCGGGCGCGGGCGCGGGCGCAGTGAGTCCGCCAAGCGACGCCGAAGGCGTACCGGGCTCTGGTCCCGAAAGCGAAGCAGGTTCCGAAGGGCAGTCGCTGTCAACGGTCGAATACACCGAACCGATCCACGGCAGCCTCAGCCCGGCGAACATCCTCAGCGCGTACGGCCTGAGCAGCACGACGCCACCGACACCGCAGACGATCGCGCTCGTCGATGCCTACGACGACGCGACGATCGAACACGACCTCGACGTGTTCGACAAACAGTTCGGCCTGCCCGCGTGCACGACGGCGAATGGCTGCTTTCGCAAGCTCAACCAGAACGGCAAAACCTCGCCACTGCCGGCATCGAGCGGCGAAAAAGAACGTGGCTGGGCGCAGGAGATCGCGACCGACGTCGAGGTCGCGCATGGCGTCTGCCAGGCCTGTCAGATCGTGCTGATCGAGACCAACTCGAACTCAAACTCGAGCCTCTACGCCGGCGAGCAGACGGCTGCCGCGCTCGGCGTCAACGAGATCTCCAACTCATGGGGCGGGCAGGAGCCGAACGCCGACAACGCGGCTTTCAATCACCCGGGCATCGTGATCACCGCATCCTCGGGCGACTTCGGCTACCTCGACTGGTTCTCCGAAGAACCGGCGCAGGCGGCGAACTACCCGGCAAGCTCTCCGCACGTCGTCTCCGTCGGCGGTACGCGCTTGACGCTGAGCGCCGCGAAGACATGGGAAAGCGAGACCGTCTGGAACGACGGCGGCCAAAGCAACGGCAAACTCGAAGGCGCCGGTGCAGGCGGCGGCGGCTGCAGCGGGCGCTTCGCTGCGCCGGCCTGGCAACTCGCGCTGCCGAACTGGTCGTCGGTCGGCTGCACCACGACACGCGCCGTCGCCGATATCTCGGCCGACGGCGATCCCTACAGCGGCGTCGCCGTGTACGACTCGACCGAAAGCCCGCACGGCGAAAAAGGCTGGGCGGCGATCGGTGGCACGAGCGTCGCCTCGCCGATCATCGCCGCCGCCTTCGCGCTCGCCGGCGGCAGCCAAGGCGTCGCTTACCCGGCCCGCCTGCTCTACGAAAACCTGCAGCAGGACCCCGCCTCGCTGCACGACATCGTGTCCGGCTCAAACGGCGAATGCCTGAAGAAATTCCACAAAAACTCGGGCCTGTCGGGCTGCACGAGCACAGAAGAGGCGCAGACGTGCAGCGTACAGGCGATCTGCCTCGCCGGCGTCGGCTATGACGGCCCAAGCGGTGTCGGCACGCCGAACGGCCTTACCGCCTTCCAGCCGCCGACGAGTGGTGGCGGTGGGGGCGGTGGGGGCGGCAGCGAACCCGCCGTGAGCACCGCTCCGGTCGTCTCGCCGCCGGCGACAGGGACGAGCTCGCCGGGGTCCGTGAGCGCTCCGGCGCCTAGTGCGCCGAGTGCGCCGATCGTCTCGGCGCTGAGCCTGACGCGCAGCGCGATGGCGGCGCTAAACCACCCGCGGGCGAAAGTCTCAAAGGTCGGCTTTGCATTTACGCTCAATACTGCCGCGCGCGTGCGCGTGACGATCGCCAAGCGTGTGCGCGTGCACGGTCGCTTGAAGTGGAAGACGATCTCAACGCCGCTGACGATCGTCGCGACTCGCGGCTCGCATACACGCCGGCTGAGTGGCCGCGCCGCGCTCCCGCCCGGTCGCTACCGGCTCACGCTGACGCCCGAACGCGGCACCGCCAGGTCGATCGCGTTTCAATCCAGCTGACGCTCTGCCCGGGTGGCGCCCAGGGCGCCTGCACGAGCGCGCCCGTCGCTTGAGATCGCACAACGGCGTGGCTAGCTTGGCCGGTTCATGCCGAGTTCCGCACATCGCCCGCCGCAGCCGATGAGCGTGCGCAAACGCCCTCGCCGGCGGGTGCGCCCGCTACTCGCCGCCGTCATTGCGCTTACGCTCGCGCTCGCCGTCGCGATTGGCTCGGTAGCCGACGGCTCGACGCCGGGCGCGCTCGAAAGCAAGCTCGGCGCCTCGCGCTCTAAGGAAGGACAGGTCCGCGCCGGGATCCACGCTGACAGCAGCCAGATCGCGGGCTTCCAGGGCAACATCGACGACCTGCAGACGCGGCTCTCAGCGCTCGAATCGAGCCTCTCGGTGGAGCGCAACCTGCTCGACAGCATCCGCTCGCAGCTGAGCGTTGCGCGCACGCAACTCGCCGCGCTGCGGATCCAGCTCGCGCACGACCGGCGCGTGCTCGTCGCGCAAGTCGTTTCCGCCTACGAGTCACCACCGCCGGACATCGCGACGGTGATCCTCCAGGCGCACGGCTTCGCCGACCTGATCGAGCGCGTCGATGACCTGCGCGCGATCTCGCGCGAGAACGCCGCAGCGACGACGCACGTGATGCAGACGCAGAAGGCGATCACCGCGCAGGCGGAGCACCTCGCGGCGCTCGAGAGCACGCACGCGCAGGAGACGCGCGCGGTGCAGGTGCAGCGCGACGAGGTCGCCGAACTGCACCTCGCGCTCGTCAAGCGCCAGCTCGAGTTCATCCACGCACGCGACGAAAAGAGCGCCGAGCTCGAAGAGCTCGAGTCGCACAAGCACTCGCTCGAACACGAGCTCGCGCACGTCCAGGCGAGCGAACTCGCGGCATCCGGCACCTTCTCCGGCCCGATCGGTGAATTCACCGGCACGCCGGAAGGCGATTACGGCTTCTTCCCCGCCGCCGGCACGAACTACAGCGTCGGCGATGAGCCGGCGCTCGCCGAACACCTCAACACGCTCGGCAAGGCGCTGCACCTGCACTTGATCGGCATCTCCGGCTACCGCTCGCCGCAGCACTCCGTCGAGGTCGGCGGCTTTGCCAACGATCCGCACACGCGCGGCGAAGCGTCGGACACGCCAGGCGTTGAGGGCGTATCGGAGGGCACGCTCAGCCAGTTCGGCCTGACGCGCCCCTTCCCGGGCGCAGCCGAGGCCGATCACATCCAGCTGGCCGGAACTGCGTAGCTAAGCGCGCTCGGCCGGGGCGAGCCGCGCAGGCGCCCCGTAGGGCACGAGCACCTCAGGCAGCTGCACTGCACCGTCGGCCTCCTGCCCGTTCTCCAGCAGCGCGACGATCGTGCGCCCGACGGCCACTGCCGTGCCGTTCAGCGTGTGCGGCGTCCGGGTACCCTTGCCGCCGCCCGAGCCACTGTCACCGCGCATCCGAATACCGAGGCGCCGCGCCTGGTAGTCGGTCGTGTTCGAGCACGACGTCAGCTCGCGGTAGCGCTGCTGGCTCGGCAGCCACGCCTCGCAGTCGTACTTCTTCGCCGCCGAGTTACCAAGATCGGTGACGGCGATGTTGATGACGCGATAGGGCAGCTGCAGCTCGCCGAGGATCTCCTCCTCGATCGCGAGGATGCGCTCGTGCTCCTCCTGTGAGCGCTCGGGCGCGATGAAGCTGAACATCTCGACCTTCTCGAACTGGTGCACGCGGAAGATCCCGCGCGTGTCCTTGCCGGCAGCGCCCGCCTCGCGACGAAAGCACGGCGAGAAGCCGGCGTAGCGCAGTGGCAGCGCAGCGGCGTCGAGGATCTCGCCGTCGTGCAGCGAGGCCAGCGCGACCTCCGAGGTGCCGACGAGGAACAGCTCGTCGGCAGGCAAAGCGTAGATCTGCTGCTCGGTGTCAGGCAGAAAGCCGGTCCCGTACAGCGCGCGCTCGCGCACGAGCACCGGCGGGATCACCGGTTCAAAGCCCTTGCCGCGCAGCTTCTGCAGAACCCAGCCGACGAGCGCGAGCTCGAGCATCACGAGGTCGCCGCGCAGATAGGCAAAACGCGATCCCGACAGGTTCGCGCCGTGGTCCATGTCGATCATCTGACCGGCGAGCTCGAGATGGTCGCGCGGCGCGAAGGAGAAGCTCGGCGGCTCGCCGACGTTACGCAGCGGCTCGTCCTCCGGGCCGTCGGCGGCGCTCGGGTCAGGCAGGTTCGGCAGCCGCGCGACGAGCTCGTCGAGGCGCGCCTTGGCGCTCGTCGCCTGCTCGGTGAACTGCTTGACCTGCGCGCTCAGCTCTTGCATCGCCGCGCGCAGCTCCGGCGCATCCTCGCCGCGCGCCTTGGCCGCGCCGAACTCCTCCGAGCGCGCCTTCTGCTCGGCGCGCAACGTCTCTGCCGAGGTCGTCGCGGCGCGCCACTCTTGGTCGGCGCCCAGCAGCTCGTCGATCGCCGCGCCCAGGCCCTCGCCACGGCGCGCAAGCGCGTCGCGGACGCCCTCCGGATCCTCCCTGATGTGCTTGAGGTCGAGCACGTCGCGCAGTCCCGCGCGCGTCTTATTTAGTCGAGAGTTTGATCGGCGTAGCCGGCGCGGTCTGCTTCTGGCTGCCCGAGTACTTGCCGAGGAAGTTCGCGATCGCCTTCGCGTCGTCGCCGAGCACGATGTTCTCCGGCATGATCGCCCCGGAGAATCCGCCGTTCTCGATCGCGTAGAGCACCTGTTCGGGCTTCTCTTCGCGGATGTTGAAGTTCGGGCCGCTCGTGCGCACGCGGTTCTTGATGCTCGACGCAGAGCCCTGCGCGCCGACGATCGACAGCGTGTGGCAGCCGGAGCAGTGTTCGCGGAACAGCACCGCGCCGCGGTAGTACGGACTCGTCTTCGCGACGCCGACGCCCTGAGACCCGCATGCGCTGAGCGCCAGCGCAGAGACGAGCAGGATCGTGGCAATGGCGGCGATCTTCGCGCGAACCTTCATGCAGGGGCGGAATATATAGCCCTGCGGCTCAGAACCCGTGGGCGGTGCCGGCCGCGCGCAGCGCGAGGAAGACGACGGCGAACGCAGACAGCGCCATCACACCGATCTCGCGGCGCACGATCTCGATCACGACGCGGCGCTGCTCGTGCTCGGGCAGCGCACCGACCGCCTGCGCGCCGTCGAGCTCGCGCTGGTCGAGGATCGTCTGCGCCGAGGCGATCCGCAGTTGCTCGGCGATCAAGCCGATCGCGAGCGGCAGCAGCGCATATAGGTAGAAGAGATCGTCGCTGGAGTAGTTGCCCGCCGCCGCGAGCGAACCGACCGCGAGCGCCAGCGTCAGCGCCGAGCCCTGCGCGACGCGCAGGAGCACCCAGAATGCGCCCGCCCCGCGCTCCCCCGGCGCGCCGTCGTACCACAGCCAGGCGCCGAGCAGACCGGCGGCGAGATTGAGTGCCGCGACGGCGATCGCGCCCGCGACTACCGCTTGCGTCATGGGCCGGCGCACGGCGCCCCAAAGGCCGTGCTCGCGCTTGTTTCTAGCCTTGATATCGAGCCGTTTGTCACTATGTAACAGATTGCCACAAGCGGTGATATAACAGCGTCCGGTGCTGCGCAGCTATCTACCGGCGATCATTTTTCTGGTGCTCGGCGGCGCCGTGGGCGGCGCCTTCGCGGCGCTCAATTCTTACATCGGGCCCCGGCGCGAGACGCCGCACAAGCAGGATCCGTACGAGTGCGGGCTGCCCTCCGAGGTCAAACGTGGAATGCGCTTCGGGATCAGCTTCTACCTGATCGCGATGCTGTTCATCCTGTTCGACATCGAGGTCGCCTTCCTCTACCCGATCGCAGTCGAGCTGCGTGCGTTCGGGAGCTTCGCGCTCGCCGAGACGATCGTCTTCGTCGTGCTGCTGTTCGTCGCCTTCGTCTACGTCTGGCGCCGAGGGGCGCTCGAGTGGAAGTAAAACGCGAACCGGCACCTGCGCTGCGCGTGCGCGAGCTGAACGCGCACCAGCTGCTGCGTGGCGGTGAGCTGGAGGGCCCGAACCGTCCGGCGCGGCTGGAGGGTGAGGAGCTCGAAAAGTACGTCGAGGAGCGCGTGCTGCTGACGACACTCGACAAGACGGTCGCGTGGGCGCGGTCTAACTCGTTCTTCCCGCTCGGCTTCGGGCTGGCGTGCTGCGCGATGGAGCAGTTCCACGCCGCAGGCCCGCGCATGGACATCGCGCGCTTCGGCTTCGAGGCCTTCCGCGCCTCGCCGCGCCAGGCCGACCTGATCATCCTCGCGGGCCGCGTCTCGATCAAGATGGCGCCGATCATCCGCAAGCTCTACGACCAGATGCTCGAGCCCAAGTGGGCAATCTCGATGGGCGCCTGCTGCAGCTCGATGGGCGTGTTCAACAACTACGCGCTCGTGCCGGCCGACAAGTTCATGCCGGTCGACCTGCACGTGCCCGGCTGCCCGCCGCGCCCAGAGGCGCTGATGCACGGCATCCTCAAGCTGCGCAAGCTCGTGCAGGACGACCCCGAGATGGGCTGGCGGGAGCGCTACGGGGCCGTCGGCACCGAGGAGGCCCCGGCCGATGCCGGCTAGCCGCCCCTCGGCGAGGCGAAGGCGCCTGGATGCCTGACGCGACCGGGCTGGAGTTGCTTGCCCAGGAGCTCGGCGAGGCGTCGCTGGAAACGGTCTACTTCCGTGAACGGGCGACGCTGATTGTCGATCCGGCGCGGATTCGCAGCGTCCTGAGCACGTTGCGGACGAAGGGCTACGCGTTCCTCGCGAGCGTGCACGGCGTCGACCACTACCCCGAGGAGCCGCGCCTCGGGGTCGTCTACGAGCTGCTCGACATGAGCCGGGTGGATCGCGTGACGGTCAAGCTCCGCGTTCCCTCTGACACGCCGAACGTCGAGTCGGTCACCGCTGACTGGCCGACCGCCGACCACCAGGAGCGCGAGGTGTACGACATGTTCGGGGTCGTCTTCGACGGACACCCAGACCTGCGCCGAATCCTGATGCCCGAGGACTACGAGGGCCACCCACAGCGGCGCGACTTCCCAGTTGGCGGCGAACCGGTGATCTTCACCCGCAACGAGGCCAAATGGCTGGAGGCACGCGAGTGACCCCGCCCGAGCCGACGATGTCGGAGTACCGCCGCCGCGAGCAGAGCGTCACGCTCTCACCGCTGGAAGAGCCAACGGAGTTCCAGGACGGCGGCCCGGACACAACGCAGGAGCTGTTGACGCTCAACTTCGGCCCGCACCATCCGGCGACGCACGGGGTGCTGCGCCTGCTCGTGACGCTGCAGGGCGAGATCGTGCGCGACATCAAACCGGTGATCGGCTACGTGCACACGGGGATCGAAAAGACGGCCGAGGACAAGGCCTATTGGAAGGTCATCCCGATCGTCGAGCGGATGGACTACCTGTCCTACTACTTCAACGCGATGGCCTACTGCGGCGCCGTGGAGACGTTGCTCGAGGTCGAGGTGCCGACGCGCGGGCAGTACCTCCGCGTGATCCACCTCGAGCTAAACCGCATTGCTTCGCACCTGATCTGGCTCGGCACGAGCGCGCTGGACCTCGGCGCCGTCTCGATCTTCCTTTACTGCCTGCGCGAGCGCGAACTGATCCTCGACCTATTCGAGATGTCCTCAGGCGCGCGGATGCACACGCGCTACTTCCAGGTCGGCGGCGTGATCGAGGACATCCCGGCGGGCTTCGAGCGCAGGCTGCGCGAGTTCCTCAAGGTGATGCCCGAGCGAGCTGATGAGTACGGCGCAATCCTCAACTCGAATCAGATCGTGCTCGAGCGGCTGCGTGGCACCTGCCCGCTCGACGCCGAGACGCTGCTCTCGCTGGGCGTCACGGGTCCACTGCTGCGCGCAGCGGGCAATCCGTGGGACCTGCGCAAGGCCGCCCCGTACAGCTCCTACGACGACTTCGACTTCAAGATCCCCGTCGGCACGGTCGGCGACAACTACGACCGCTTCGCCGTACGCCTCGCCGAGATCTACGAGTCGGTGAAGATCATCGAGCAGGCGATCGACGGGCTGCCCGAGGGGCCGCACATCACCGAGGACCGCAAGGTCGCGCTGCCGCCGCGACACGAGCTCGCGACCTCGATGGAGGCGCTGATCCACCACTTCAAGCTCGTCACCGAGGGCTTCCGGGTGCCGCCGGGCGAGGTCTACTACGCGGTCGAGGGTCCGCGCGGCGAGCTCGGCTGCTACGTGCTCGCCGACGGGTCGTCGAAGCCGGCCCGCGTTCACGTTCGCGATCCCTCGTTCGTGAACCTGCAGATGCTGCGGGACATGTGCATCGGCGGCTACATCGCCGACATGATCGCCACCGTCGCGATGCTCGATCCGATTCTTGGAGGAATAGATAGATGACGCCGATTCCGGCCAGAGCGTCCGGATGGGACCGTGCGACCGATCCCGAGAAGGACCCAGCGCTGATTCCCGACCCAGCGACGACGGAGGTCCCGGCGGAGCTGCGCGCGAGCATCGAGGCGGCGATGGCGCGCTACCCGGAGCGCCACTCGGCAGCGATCCCGGCATTGCACGCCGCGCAGGACTTGCACGGCTGGTGCTCGCCGGAGGCGATCGAGCAGGTCGCATGTGTGATGCAGGTAACGCCGGCCTACCTCGACTCGGTCGCGAGCTTCTACGACATGCTCGAGACCTCGCCGGTCGGCCGGCACAGCGTCTACGTGTGCACGAACATCTCGTGCTCGCTGCGCGGCGCCGACGCGCTGCTCGCGGCGGTCAGCGAGGCGGCCGATGGCGACGCCGACTTCAACGTGCGCGCGTTCGAGTGTCTCGGCGCGTGCGATATCGCACCGATGGCCTCCGTCGACGGCGTCTACGTCGGCCCGCTCGAGCTCTCAGACGTGCCGCAGCTGCTCGAGGACACGCGCGCTGGGCGTCCGGTACTGCCCGAGAAGCAGCTCGCGACGCGGCTCGTCGCCGACCCGGATGCCAACTCACAGGAGTTCCCCGCCCACGCCGTCGAGCAAGGCAAGCGATGAGCGACGCGCTGCTGTTCAAGGACATCGACGAGCCCGGGCTGAACACACTCGCCGTCTACGAAGCGCGCGGCGGCTACGCGTCGCTGCGCAAGGCGCTTCAGATGACACCCGCGGAAGTGCTCGCACAGCTCGAAGCCTCCGGCCTGCGCGGGCGCGGTGGCGCCGGCTTCCAGATGGGCAAGAAGGTCTCGTTCCTGCCGCAGGGCTCGATGGACAAGTACCTCGTCTGCAACGCCGACGAGTCCGAGCCGGGCACCTTCAAAGACCGGATCGTGTTCGAGCAGGACCCGTTCGCCGTGATCGAGGCGATGACCATCGCCGCCTTCGCCTGCGGGTGCGAGCGGGGCTACGTGTACCTCCGTGGCGAGTATCCGCTGGCCTGGGACCGGCTCGTGAACGCGGTCACCGAGGCCCGTACCCGCGGCCTTCTCGGCGACGACATCATGGGCCACGGGCTGCGCTTCGACATCGAGCTGCGCAAGGGTGCGGGGGCGTACATCTGCGGCGAGGAGACCGCGCTCTTCAACTCCATCGAGGGCTTCCGCGGTGAGCCCCGCAACAAGCCCCCGTTCCCGGTCGATGTGGGCCTCTTCGGCAAGCCGACCGTCGTGAACAACGTCGAGACGCTCGTGAACGTGCTCGACATCGTCCTGGAGGGCGGCCGCGCATTCGCCGCGACCGGCACCGAGCAGTCGACCGGAACACGGCTCTTCTGCCTGTCGGGCTGCGTCGAGCGCCCGGGCCTCTACGAGGCGCCGTTCGGGGCGAAGCTCGGCGACGTGATCGAGATGGCCGGCGGCGTCGCCGGCGGCCGCGAGCTGCGGGCGATCCTGCTGGGGGGCGCGGCGGGCGCCTTCGTCGGCCCCGACATGCTCGACCTGGAGCTGTCGTTCGAGGCCACCCGCGCCGCCGGGGTGACACTGGGCTCCGGCGTGATCATGCTGCTCGACGACACCGTCGACCTGGTGCCGATCCTGCTTCGCATCGCCGCCTTCTTCCGCGACGAGTCCTGCGGTCAGTGTGTGCCCTGTCGGGTCGGCACGGTGCGCCAGCAGGAGGCGATGCTGCGCCTGGCAAACGGCCGCCCGCGGGGGTCGATCGACGACGAGCTGGCGCTTCTGGACGAGATCGCGCGCGGAATGCGCGACGCCTCGATCTGCGGCCTCGGCCAGACGGCCGCCAATGCGATCGAGTCGGCGCTTCAGGCGCTGCGGCCGTTCGCGGGGGCGGGAGCCGCATGAGCGCCGTCCCGGTCACGCTGCGGCGCACCATCGAGCTCGAGATCGACGGCGAGGCCGTGCGCGGCCGCGAGGGCGAGACGATCCTGCAGGTCTGCCGCCGCCAGGGGCTCGAGATCCCGACCCTCTGCTACGCCGAGACACTGACCCCGGTGAACGCCTGCCGCGTCTGCATGGTCGAGGTCGAGGGCTCGCGGGTGCTGGTGCCGTCGTGTGCCCGGAAGGCCGAGGACGGCATGGTCGTGCGCACCGCGTCGGAGCGCGTACGCCACAGCCGCAAGATGGTACTCGAGTTTCTGGCGTCGTCGGTCGACCTCTCCACCACGCCTGACGTCGAGCGCTGGATCGGCGAGTACGACGCCCGGCCCGATCGCTACGGGCCGCCCGCGGAGCCGGCCAAGGCGGGCGTCCGCGACCATGCCCGGCCCGGACACCACCACGCCGGCGACGGCCAGACGGCCGCAACGGTCGCCCAACCCGTCAAGGTCGACAACGAGCTTTACGTGCGCGACTACAGCAAGTGCATCCTCTGTTACAAGTGCGTCGAGGGCTGCGGCAGCGACTGGCAGAACACCTTCGCGATCGCCGTCGCCGGACGCGGCTTCGACGCCCGCATCGCCACCGAGTTCGCGGTCCCGCTCCCGGATTCGGCCTGCGTCTACTGCGGCAACTGCATCGCGGTCTGCCCGACCGGCGCCCTCATGTTCAAGAGCGAGCACGACCATCGCGCCGCGGGCACGTGGGACGAGGCCGGCCCGGCGCGCACCGACACCATCTGCCCCTACTGCGGCGTCGGCTGCACGCTGACCCTGCACGTGCAGGACAACGAGATCGTCAAGGTGACCTCACCGCTCGACCACGACATCACGAGCGGCAATCTCTGCATCAAGGGCCGGTTCGGCTTCCAGTTCGTCCAGAGCCGCCCGCCCAAGCTCCCCCGCTAGGTGATGCGCTCCGGCCCGGTGTAGATGTTGAAGCGGCTGCCGCGCAGGAAGCCGACCAACGTCATCCCGAACCGGCG
>Ga0193728_1001372_pt1 | contig 12345 bp, 11 predicted proteins | sample U1c1metaG_FD_143037 | JGI IMG/M metagenome (GOLD analysis project Ga0193728, IMG submission 143037) | Soil microbial communities from a riparian zone of the East river system, Colorado, United States - U1c1 | ecosystem: Environmental > Terrestrial > Soil > Riparian zone | place: USA: East River...
GCCGAGACCCTGCGTCTGCGCGATCCATTCGTAGAGCGCGAACCCGACGAGCCAGGAGGCGATCATCCCCGGTCTCCACGCCGGGCCTTCGAATATCTCCGCCCGTGTGTAGTGGCGGCCGGCGGCGAGCCAATCCGCCAGCAGCACGCCGAACAGCGGCACGAAGAACGCGCCGAGCAGCAGGAGGAACTGTTGGTACTGCGTGAGATCGACACCGAGCGAGATCGCCGTCGCGAGCACTGCAACGCCGACGATCAGCAGGCGCTGCGACGCGCGTGGCACGAGGTTCTGCAACGACACAGCGGTCGAGTAGATGTTGGCGAACGCCTCATCGGTCTCGTCGACGGTCAGCGCTAGCAGCGCGAGCAGTGAGCCGACGCCGCCCGCCGCAACCGTCGTCAGGACGTCAGTCGGGCCGGCGATCGCCGGATGCGAGAGTACGAGCACCGCGCCGAAGCCGAACTGGAAAAGCGTCGGCAGCAGATATCCGAAGCCGGCCCCGACGAATGCCGCGCGCGGGCTACGCGAGAAGCGCGTGTAGTCCGCGACGAGTGGCACCCACGAGACCGTCAGCGCAATGACCAGGTCCACGCCGAGCCAGAACGAGCCGCCACTGCCGCCGGAGTGCCAGAGCGTGCCGAGGTGCCCATGCCGGACGATCCAGATTGCGAGATACACGATTGACGCAGCGACGAACCAGATGCCGACCTTACGCACGAACTTCCGGACGAAGCCGATCGGTCCGAGCAGCGCGAGCACGAGACCGAGCCCGCCGAAAACGAGCTTCCACATCCACACGAGGTGTACGCCGAACAAGCGCTGGGATAGAGCGCCGGCCGCGAACGCGATGATCGTGATCTCGAAGACCGACCAGCCGAGGCACTGCAGCACGTTGAGCGTCGTCGCGATGTACGAGCCGCGCTGCCCGAGCGGTGCGCGCTGCAGCGCCATCGAGGGAACGCGCGCATCGGCGCCGATCCATGCGGCCACGCCGAGCATCGTGTTGCCGAGCACGCCGCCGACGACGGTGGCGAGGAGCGCCTGCCGTAGCGAGAGGCCGAAGTACGACGCGGCGACGAGGACGAGGAGCGAGATGCCGAGATTCGTCCAGAGAAGGAACGAGTCGAGTGTTCCGAGCACGCGAAGCCGATCGGGCACGGGCTCGATTCCCCACGACGGCGTTGTCTCGTCCACGTCACTCCCTTCGCCGGTACGAGCCGGATCAGGTTCTGCGGGTGTGATCTCAGCCGCGCCGTGCGCGGCACCCCGGTGGGCCGAGACTAGATGATTGATGCCATCTAGCGCAGGCCGACTATGAGCGCAGCAGGCGGCGGAGCACGTACGGAAGGATGCCGCCGTGGCGCAAATACTCGCGCTCGCGCGGCGTGTCGAGCCGGACGCGCGCGCGGAACTCCTTGTCGTCGGCGCGCACCGTGACTTCGTTCGCGTTGCCGTTGTCGACGCCAACGACCGAGAACTCCTCTCGACCCGTGAGCCCGAGCGACTCGCGATTTTCGCCGGGCAGGAACTGGAGCGGCAGCACGCCCATCATCAGTAGGTTCGAGCGGTGGATCCGCTCGTACGACTCTGCGATCACAGCGCGCACGCCGAGCAGGTTCGGCCCCTTCGCGGCCCAGTCGCGCGACGAGCCCGATCCGTACTCCTTGCCGGCGATCACGATCGTCGCGACGCCTTCGTCGCGGTAGCGCTTCGCGGCGTCGAAGATCGTCGTCTCTCCGCCGTCGGGCAGGTGCATGGTCCACGTGCCCTCGCTGCCGGGCACGAGTTGGTTGCGCAGGCGCACGTTCGCGAACGTCCCGCGCACCATCACCTCGTGGTTGCCGCGTCGCGCGCCGTATGAGTTGAACTCGCGGCGGTCGACGCCGTGCTCGATGAGGTACTGCCCCGCGGGCGAGTCGGGCCGAATCGCGCCGGCGGGCGAGATGTGGTCGGTCGTGACGGAATCGCCGAGCATGACGAGCACCCGTGCGCCAGAGATGTCCTCGACTCTTCCCGGCTCTGCCTGCATCCCGTCGAAGTAGGTCGGCCTGCGGATGTACGTCGAGTCCGGCTGCCAGTCATAGAGATTCCCGGCGGGAATCTCCAGTGCCTGCCAACGCTCGTCACCGGCATACACGTCGCCGTAGGAGCTTCGGTACATCTCGCCGTCGATCGACGACGAGATCGTCGCATCGATCTCCTCCGCGGTGGGCCAGATGTCGCTGAGATACACGGGACCGTCGTCACCTTCGCCGAGCGGCTCGTTCAGCAGGTCGATGTCCATGCGTCCTGCGAGCGCGTAGGCGACGACGAGTGGGGGCGAGGCAAGGTAGTTCGCCTTCACGTCGCCGTGGATGCGCGCCTCGAAGTTGCGGTTGCCGGAGAGCACGGCGCACACGATCAGCTCGCCTTCGGTGACTGCGTCCGCGATGTTCTCGGGCAGCGGGCCCGAGTTGCCGATGCACGTCGTGCATCCGTAGCCGACAAGGTTGAACCCGAGCTCGTCGAGATATGTATCGAGGCCGGAGCGCTCGTAGTACTCGGTGACTACCTTCGAGCCTGGCGCGAGCGACGACTTCACCCACGGCTTGCGCTTGAGACCCTTCTCGACAGCCTTCTTCGCGAGCAGTCCCGCGCCGATCATCACCGACGGGTTCGACGTGTTCGTGCACGAGGTGATCGCGCAGATCACGACCGAGCCGTGCTCGAGCGAGTAGTCCTCACCCTTCACCGGCACCGACTTCTTCACCGCTGTCGCGACATGGGAGTGCTCGACCTCGCGGTCGGGCTCCGGCTCGGGCTCGCCGGCGGGCTGCTGCTCCTGCGTCGGGTCGCTTGCGGGGAACGTGTCGGCGAGCGCCTTGTCGTGGCTGCCATTTGTGTACGGGACGCCGAACGTGTCGAGCGCCGCGATGAACGACTCCTTCGCCTCGGAGAGTGGCACGCGATCCTGCGGACGCCGCGGCCCGGCGAGCGAGGGAACGATCTGCGAGAGATCGAGCTCGACGACCTGCGAATAGGTCGGGTGCTCCTCCGGCAGATGCCAGAGCATGTTCTCCTTGCAATACGCCTCGACGAGCGCGATGCGCTCCTCCGAACGGCCCGTGAGCCGCATGTACTGCAACGTCACGTCGTCGACCGGGAAGAAGCCGCATGTCGCGCCGTACTCGGGGCTCATGTTCCCAAGCGTTGCGCGGTCGGCTAGAGCGAGCGACGGGACGCCATCGCCGAAGTACTCCACGAACTTGCCGACGACGCCGACCTTGCGCAGCGTTTCGGTCACCGTCAGCACGAGGTCGGTTGCGGTCGCGCCTTGCGGCAGCGCGCCGGTCAGCTTCATGCCGACGACCTGCGGCACGAGCATCGACAGCTTCTCGCCGAGCATCGCGGCCTCCGCCTCGATGCCGCCGACGCCCCAGCCGAGCACGCCGAGCCCGTTGATCATGGTGGTGTGCGAGTCGGTGCCGACGAGCGTGTCCGGGAACGCAACGCCGTCGCGCGACTCGACGACGCGCGCGAGGAACTCGAGGTTGACCTGATGGCAGATGCCCGTGTTCGGCGGAACGGCCGCGAAGTTGTCGAACGCGCTCTGGCCCCAGCGCAGGAACGCGTAACGCTCGCGGTTCCGCTGGAACTCGAGCTCGACGTTGCGCTCGAGCGCGAGCCGCGATGCGAACTCGTCCACCTGCACCGAGTGGTCGATGACGAGCTCGACCGGGATCAGCGGGTTGATGCGGCTCGGGTCGCCGCCCTGCTCGTGCATCGCGTCGCGCATCGCGGCGAGGTCGACGACACAGGGGACGCCGGTGAAGTCCTGGAGCAGCACGCGCGCCGGAGCGAACGAGATCTCGCGCGAGGGCTCGTCGGTGGCGACCCAGCCGGCAACCGCCTCGACCTCCGTGTCAGTCCCGTTCCGGAGCACGTTCTCGAGCAGGATCCGCAGCGTGTAGGGCAGCCGCGCGACGTCCCACTTCGATTGGAGCGCGTCGAGCCGGTAGATCGAATAGCTCGCATCTCCGACGTTGAGCTGCTCGGGCTGGGCCATACCTCGATTCAAGCAGAAGCAGGGCCATCGTCCCTCCTCGTGGGCCGGCTCACGTAGGCTCCAGGCATGCGAATCGCCCTCGCACTGATGGCGATCGTCGTCGCTCCGTCGGCGACGCCGGATGTGAAAAAGCTGCTCCTCCAGCCGGCGCAGGTTGGAAAGGGCTACGTGATGCTTGCTGCCGCGGGCGGAAGTGGCGTCGCCGGCGATCGCACGATGAATCTCTGCGGGATCGACTATCCGAGCGAGAGCCTGCGCGTGTCGCGGATCCAGGTGAATTACCTCAAGCAGAAGGCCGTGATCGGCATCACGAATGAGGTCGTCACGTACAAGGGCGCAGGTGCGGAGCAGGCGATGCGCGAGGCGTTGCAGCACGCGACGAGCTGCCCGACTCATCCGATCGACTCCGGCGTCAAGGGTCTGCCGAAGTTGACGTTCCGCGTCAAGCAGGTCCGCGATTCGCGGCTCTTGAAGGGCTATCTCGCGGTGCAGATCGACGTGCGGGGGACGGTCAACGGCAGGCCCGTCGCGCAGACGTCGTACGCGGTGTATCAGCAACGCGGCAAGGTGCTCTCCGGCGTCTACAGCTTCGGAACGACGCCGAAGGGGCAACTCGCGCTCTGCCTGCACGCCGCCGAGCAGAGCGCTCGGAACCTCCGACGCGGTGGATCCGGCTCCAGCTCGGCGCCGACGGCGTAACCCCCCGTGTTGGCTAGCCTTGCGCGGTGGAGCGCAGGGAGGAGTTCCAGCTCGGTCGCGCAGGCTCTGTTCAGGATGTCGAGCCGGTCGACGACGAGGAGCTGTGGACAGGGGAAGAGGACGGCGACCACGCAGGTTGGTACTGCGTGCGCACCGATCCGTTCCCGTGTCCCGCGCCCGGATGCACGTTCGTCGCCGTCTTTATGACGGCGGCGCATCTCGTGCTCGTGTGGCAGGAGCGCGACGATCCCAACTTGCTCCGTCACGCGCAGCGCGCGATGGAGGTCGGGCGGAATCCGCGCGTCGTCTCGTACGAGCACGACTACGGCCCGAGTGCTTCGTATTACGCGTGGGAGGCCGCAGGGCGACCTGTGCACGGCATTCGCAAGTGATCGAAGCGAATTTCGGCAAATCGCCGCGTTTTTCTCTCGGTGTCGAGGAGGAGGTGATGATCCTCGACGCGGACACGCTTATGCCGGCAGCTGCTGTCGACGTGCTCATCCGCGGCGCCGCGGGAATGTCGCTGCCCGGTTCGCTGAAGACCGAGCTGCACGCATCCGTCGTGGAGCTCAACACCGGTATCTGCGAGAGCGTCGAGGAGGCGATCGAAGCATTGCGCGTCCTCCGTGCCGCGGCGCACGAGATCGCGGATGCGCACGGGCTGCGTATCGCCGCTGCGGGCGCACACCCGATCGCGCCGCTCGAGTCGCTCCCCGTCGTGCCGGAGCCGCGCTATCTCGAAATGCTCCAGCAGGTCGGGTATCCGGCGCGCCGCCAGGGTGTGAACGGACTGCATGTGCACGTCGGCGTCGAGAGTGCGGAACGGTGCTATGAACGGCTGGAGTCGGTACTCGGCTGGCTGCCGGTCGTGCTCGCGGTATCGGCGAACTCGCCGTACGTCGACGGTGTCGCGAACGGGATGCTCTCCAACCGCGTCGGTGTGCTCCAGGAGCTCCCGCGTGCGGGCCCGCCGCCGGCGTTCGGCTCGTATGCGGAGTGGGAGACTTGGGTCGAGCGGCTCGTCGCGATCGGCGTGATGGCCGACTACACGCGCATCTGGTGGGACGTGCGGCCGCACCCGATGCTCGGCACGCTCGAGATCCGTATCGCCGACCAGCCGACGTCACTGGCACGAACCGAGCTGCTTGTCCGGATGCTGCGCGACCTCGTCGAGCACGCGCCGACGCAGCGCACCCCTCGGGGCGACTACGCGCAGAACCGCGTGGCGGCGGCGAGCCGCGGGCTCGATGCGGAGCTGATCCATCCGCAGGGCGACCGCCTCGTCGCCGCCCGTGACCTCGCCCGTGAGCTGATCGGCTCGGAGCCGCCGGAGCCGGAGGCTCTGTTTCAGCTCGCCGCGGGCGATTCCGTTGCCGCGGATCTCGTGGCCCGGACGCTAACGTAAGGCTCATGGCGTCCCGGTCGGACACGTTCCAGGTGAGCGGCATCCGCTGCGAGCGGTGTGTGCAGCGCCTCGCCGGTGTGCTCACCGACCACGACGGGCTCGAGGGCGCGAATGCGAACCTGATGGGCCTCGTCACGCTCGAGTGGGACGACGAGCGCACGACGCGGGACGCACTGCTCGAGAAGATGGCGAAAGCCGGATTCCGCGAGCTTCCAGCCGGCGTCTAGCACGGCCCCCCGGGAAGACGTACGACTTCCTTGACGGGGACTGTCCCCGTTACGGGTTCCTTGCGTCTTCCAGACGAGGGATCTTCCGGCGCATGGTTCGGCAGCGTTTGGCAGACCACAGTGCAGCCTGGCGGCGGGGCCTTCGCCCTGGCGCGTACGACTTTCGTAACGGGGACTGTCCCCGTCGTGCAAGCCGGAATCTTCGGACCCGTTCCGGCGTTTAAGCCCTGGTGATGACCAGTGGTAGTGTGGCCGTGATGGCCGAGCCCCGCACCAATGGGACAGAGCCAGACGCGAACCGTCTTGCGACCGAGGCGCGGGATCGCGTCCGCTTCGAGGAGGAGGCGCTCGGCCTGTCCGATCAGGTGTACCGCGTTGCGCGGCACCTCGCGAGCTCCCGCGAGGAGGCCGACGACCTCGTGCAGGAGACGTATGCCCGCGCATTCCGCAGTTGGCGCTCCTACACACCGGGAACGAACCTCCGCGCCTGGCTGCTGCGCATCCTGACGAACCTGAACATCGATCGCGGCCGCCGCAAGCAGCGTGCGCCCCAGATGCAGCCGCTCGAGGCAAACGACTACTACCTCTACGACAAGCTCGCGGAGTCCGACGGCGGTCCGAGCGACGAGGAGAAGGTCGTCGAGCGACTCTCGCAGGACGACATCGTGTCGGCCCTGTCGGAGGTGCCGCACGACTTCCGCGACGTGATCGTGCTCGTCGACATCGGCGACTTCAGCTACCAGGACGCCGCCCAGATACTCGGGATCCCGATCGGAACGGTGATGTCCCGGCTCCATCGCGGCCGGCGCATCCTGAAGCGCGAGCTTGCAGACACGTTCGGTGACGTGGAAGATGCGGAGGACGCAACATGACGACACACGAAGACCCCTGCGCGCACTGCGAAGAGATGATGCAGCCGTACCTCGATCACATCCTCAGCGACGCTGAGATGCGAGAGGCGGAGGGACATCTCGACGACTGCGAGTGGTGCCGGCGGCGCTATCGCTTCGAGGAGAGCCTGCGCGTCTACGTGCGCCAGGCGGTGAGCAAGGAGCCGATGCCCGCGGAGCTCAAGGCCAAGCTCGTGGCGCTCCGCATCCCGCTCGAGTAACTACTCGAGTAATTAATTGCCGACGGCGCGCGGCGGGCCGGCGATCACGACAAGTCGCCGCGAGTCGGCGCCGCCGGGCAGCGGCTGCACCGGAACGCCGAGTGCCTTAGCGAGCCGCAGGCCGACCGCCTCGCCGCCCGGTGGGTAGTACACCTGGGTCTGCGGATAGTTGAAGCTCGATGCGCGCCCGACGTGCGTGACCTTGTAGCCCATCGCCTGCACCTTGCTCGCGAGCGAACGCGTGCTGACGATGTTGCCGCTGCCGTTCAGCACGACGACCTTGATCGCCCATGGCGCCGGCAGCGTCGCTGCTGCAGCGGCCGCGGTGGATGCATCCGTCCTCGGCGAGCTCTGCGCGAGGACGACCGCGAGCACGCCGGCGAGGACCGCAAGCCCGATCGCGCCGACGGCGGCGAGACGGCGCCACGGATTCGCGACGAAGGGGATCGGGGGAACCGGCATCCCGGCGAGCTCGAGCGCCTCGCGGTGCTCGATGCCGAGGGCCGTCGCGTACAGCACGGTGGCGAGCAGCGCACGGTCCGGCGTCGGGAAGCGATAGAGGCGGCCCTCCTCGAGCCACTGCACCTCTTCCGGCGGCAGGTCGGCCCGGCGCGCGGCCTCGTCGACCGTCAGTTGGCGGTGCACCCGGGCACGCGCGAGCGGCGACTCGTCCGCCGCGTGGGCGGGTGCAAACTCGAGCGTGCGTGCGACTTCCATGGAGACCTTCTTCGTTCGGCGTTCCCTGCTTCTGCCCTCCTGCAACTCATCGGCGAACGTCGACGTCACCTGGAGGGGTGAGGTCGTCGCAGGCGACGAGCCGGGCCTCGAGGGCGCGTGCTCCTTCGTCGGGAACGAGTGGCCAGGCCGCGCGGGCCAGCAGGACGGGGTGGAGACGCTGCCCGCCGTAGGCCGCCGCGACGACGTCGCCGCCCTCCGCCCGCCAGGAGTCGACGACCCGGTCGATCGCCCGGGGATCGAGATCGGGCCCGTCGGCGAGCACCACGAGCGCAGCCTCCGCATCGTCTGGGAGCGCGGCGAGCCCGCAGCGCAGCGACGCCCCTGGCCCGAGCTCCCAGTCGGGGCACGTGACGGTCTGCTCGTCCGTCGGGACGTCGTGCGCCCCGAGCACTACGAGGATTCCGTCGACGCTCGTGCTCTCGTGCAACGCCGCGACCACGCTCGGCAGCAGCTCGACCTGCTTCGGCGGTGAGACGCCATACCGCGACGACGCACCGGCCGCGAGCACGACCCCGTGGATCACGCTACGAACAGCCGGCGAGGGACGCCCAGCGCTGCTGGACGTTCGCGATGTACGTCTGCGTCTCGGGCCAGGGGGCGCCACCGGCCTTGTCGACGGCCGTCGGGCCGGCGTTGTACGCCGCGAGCGCAAGGTCCGTCCGCGAGTACCGGTTGAGCAGGATCTTGAGGTAGCGCGCGCCGGCCAGGACATTCGTCGACGGCGTATTCACGTCGAGGCTCAGCGACTCGGCCGTCGCGGGCATCACCTGGAGCAGGCCGCGCGCGTCGGCGCTCGAATGCGCGGTCGGAACGAAGCGCGACTCGACCTGCGCGACCGCGATGAGCATCGAGAGCTGGAAGCCGGTGTCCTTGGCTGCGCGCACGAATGCCGCCCGGAACTTCGACGGGATCGGGCAGCGGCCGACGACGACCTCGTCGCGCGCAGGAAGCGCCGGGATGCGCGCCTTGCCGGCGGCTGCCCGCTGTGGATGCCCCGCACCGGCCGCGACAGCGACCGCGCCCGTACAGGCGAGGCCGGCAACGCAGAGGAGGAGAGCGAGTCTGGCGTGCACGGAGTCCGGGATCCTACTGCGCCGCTACCGCTGTCATCGCGCGTCGAACGAGTGCCCGGGCAACGTCCACCTTCCAGGCCGTGCGGGGCAGCGGCGTCGCCGCGTCGAGGCCCTCGGGGCCGTCGAGAAGCCACGGAATCGGGGCCACGCCGGACAGCGCGATGCGGGTTCCAGCAGCGGTTCGGGCAGCCGCGACGCCGACCTGCGGGAACGACCAGCGCTTGCGGTCCATCGCCTTCAGATAGACGCTCGCGTCGACGGGAGGCAGCTCGATCTCGAGGATCAGCTCCCCGGGGGCGAGTCTGGTGATATTGCGCTCCGCGTCGCTCGGGAGCCCGTAGAGATCGGTGAGTGCGAGCTCGCGCTGCGTTGTGTGCAGGCGTGCGTCGAGCGCGAGCAGCACCGCCGCGATGTCGGACGGGTGCGCGGACGCGCAGTAGTCGTTCGCGAAGATCGCATGCTCGCGATGCTCCCCCTCGCGCGCGTGGCAGCGGTCACCGCCGTGCAGATGGCACGGATACTTGAGCCGCCAGTACCAGCAGCGCGTCGCCTGCAGCAGGTTGCCGCCGATCGAGCCCATGTTGCGGAGCTGCGGTGACGCGGCGAGCCTGCACGCCTCGCGTAGCGCCTCGGGGATCGCCGTGCTGCCCTCGAGCTCCGCGAGCGTCGTGCCCGCGCCGACGCGGTTGCCGTCGACCCCGCGCGGGATGACGCCGCGGATATCGACGAGCGTCTCCGTCTCGAGGATTCCGTCGCGCAGCAGCGGCACCACCTCGGTACCGCCGTGCATCGCAAGGCCGCCGTTCAGATCGTCGAGCGATGCCGCTCTAACGAGCTCCAACGGACTCCCTCTGGCGGTCCTTCGCCTTTGTCTCTGCGTCGCGCAGCGCGCGCAGCATCTCCTCGCGCGTGATCGGCAGCTCATGTACGTCGGCGCCCGTTGCGTCGCGGATCGCGTTGGCGATCGCTGCGGCGAGCGGGATGATCGGCGGCTCGCCGAGCCCCTTAGAGCCGAGGCTCGTCAGATGCGCGTCCGGCTCGTCGACGAACTCGCAGACGATCTCCGGTACGTCGGCGATCGTCGGCATGCGGTATGCGTCGAGGCTCGTCGTGAGGATGCGTCCGTTCTCCATGTCCATCAGCCGCTGCTCGGAGAGCGTGTGTCCGATCCCCTGGATGATCCCGCCCTCCACCTGGCTGCACGCGCCGAGCGGGTTGATGATCCGCCCGACGTCGTGTGCCGCCGCGACCCGCTCGACGCGCACCTCGCCGGTCTCGATGTCGACCGCGACCTCGACGACCTGGACGCCGAACGTGAGGACGCTCATGCCGGTCGGATTGGGCCCGCGCGCACCCTTGCCGAGGATCTGTGCATCGCCGAGGAGGCCCACGAGATCCTCCAGCGGCTCCGAGAGGTTGCCGTCGGCCGAGACGATCTTCCCGTCGACAATGTCGAGCACGCGCTGCTCGAGGTCGAAGCGCTGTGCTGCGATCTCGAGGATCTGACGCTTGAGATCGGCGGCGGCAGCGCGAACCGCGGGGCCGATCGACGGCGTCGTCGAGGAGCCGGCCGAGAGCGTCGCGTACGGGCCGCGTGCGGTGTCGCCGAGCGCGACCTCGACGCGATCGGCGGAGATGCCGAGCTCCTCTGCCGCGATCTGTGCCATCACGGTGCGCGTACCGGTGCCGATGTCCTGCATCGCGGTGATCACGGACACGCGGCCGTCCGATGTCGCGCGGGCCCATGCATACGAGGGCGGTCCGCCGCCGCCGTACCAGATCTGGCTCGCCATGCCGACGCCGTGCTTCCACGTGCCGTCGGAGCGCGCGCGAACCTCGTCGCGCCGGTCCCAGTGCTTCTGCGCGAGGGCGTAGCACTGCATCAGGTTCTTCGACGAGTACGGCTTGCCGTCGTTTGCATTCGCGTAGTTCTTGCGGCGCAGCTCCAGTGGATCCATCTCGAGCTTCGCGGCGAGCTCGTCGATGAGGGATTCCAGCCCGAACGTTCCCTCGACGAAGCCCGGTGCGCGGAACGCCTTCATCGGCGGCGTGTTGATCTTCGCGCCGTACTTCACGGTGCGCACGTTGTCGCATGCGTAGAGCATCTGCATCGGTCCGTCGGTGCCGGCGGACCAGCCCGACCAGCCGACGGCGTTGATGAACTCGCCGCCGAGTGCGACGAGCGTGCCGTCGCTGCGCGCGCCGACGGTCAGCTTCTGGATCGTCGCATTGCGGTTGCCGGCGGCCGTGTTCTCCTCGCGGCGCGTCAGTGCGCAATGCACCGGACGGCCGGTGCGCTTCGCGAGCTCCGCGGCGATGAACGTGTACTCGCCCGGCTCGTTCTTCGCTCCGAAGCCGCCGCCCATGTACTCGCAGATCACGCGGACATTGTCGCCCGGCATGCCCAACGCTTGCGCCACGCCGTCGCGCACGCCCCAGACGTACTGCGTCGAGATGTAGACGTTGAGCGTGTCGCCAACCCAGTCGCACACGGCCTGGTGCGTCTCCATCGAGTTGTGTACGACCACTGCGGTGCGGTACGTGCCCTCGACCACGACATCGGCCTGCGCGAGCGCCTGCTCGTAGTCGCCGCGTGCGTACTCGGCCGTATCGCTCACGAATTGCTTGCGCGCCACTGCCTCCTCGGGATCGAGGACGACGTCGAGCAACTCCCACTCGATGTCGATCGCCTCGACCGCGGCGCGTGCCTGCGCGAGCGTGTCGGCGGCAACGGCGGCAACGGCCGCTCCGCCGTAGCCCACTTCTTCCTCGAGGCCGTTCGCGTCGCCGGGACCGATGGCGCCGCGCACGCCGGCCAGGGCAAGCGCCGGCGCGAGGTCGATGCGCTTCACGCGTGCGTGCGCATGGGGCGAGCGCAGCACCGCGGTGTGCAGCATCCCGGGAAGCTGGATGTCGGCGGTGTACCGGGCCTCGCCGCGCACCCGCTCCGGACCGTCCGACCGTGTGGCCGGGCGGCCGACGACGGAGAGCGGACCGGCAGGCCACTGTTGCAGCGGATCCTCCTCGACGACGAGCCAGACCTCCTC
>Ga0193728_1001374_pt1 | contig 12337 bp, 11 predicted proteins | sample U1c1metaG_FD_143037 | JGI IMG/M metagenome (GOLD analysis project Ga0193728, IMG submission 143037) | Soil microbial communities from a riparian zone of the East river system, Colorado, United States - U1c1 | ecosystem: Environmental > Terrestrial > Soil > Riparian zone | place: USA: East River...
CACTGCGAGCTCCGCGAGCTGTAGTTCGGGATCACTGGCCCCGCTGCAGCGAGCAGCGGCGCGTGCGCTCCCATCAGGCCGCCGCCTCGGGCGCCCGCGTGACGGCCGCGCCCGCCGTAGCGCCGTCGGCGTGCCTCACACCCGAAGCTGCCTCGTGCGCCGCCTGCGCCGTCTCCTCCGCGAGCATCTGCTCGATCACGCCGAGTGTGAGCGTGCCGAGGACGCGGCCATCGGTGTCGATCACGCTCACGGCCTCACCGCCCGCCGTGAGGATCACCGAGAGCGCATCCTTGACCGACGCGCGAGCAGGCACGCTGGCGCCTCCCGCTTCTGCGCCGTCCCCTGGCGCGGCCAGCTTCAGCTCGCCGACCGCCGTCAGCGACAGGCGCTTAATCCCGCGATCGGCGCCGACGAACCGCGCGACGAACTCGTCAGCCGGGTGGATCAGGATCTCGCGCGGCGTGTCGTACTGCGCGAGCCGTCCTCCGTCGCGCAGGATCGCGATGCGGTCGCCCATCTTGATCGCCTCGTCGATGTCGTGCGTGACGAACACGATCGTCTTCTTGACCGTTCTCTGCAACGCCAGGAACTCGTCCTGCAGCCGCGACCGGTTGATCGGGTCGATCGCGCCGAACGGCTCGTCCATCAGCATCAGCGGCGGGTCAGCCGCGAGCGCCCGCGCGACGCCGACGCGCTGGCGCTGCCCGCCAGAGAGCTGCGCCGGGTAGCGCCCCGCCATCTCCGGGTCAAGGCCGATCAGCTCGATCAGCTCGTGCACGCGCGCCGCGATGCGCTGCTTCGGCCAACCGAGCAGGCCCGGCACCGTCGCGATGTTCTCGCCGACCGTCTGATGCGGGAACAGCCCTGTCTGCTGGATCACGTAGCCGATCTCGCGCCGCAGCTCGCGAGCGTCGCGCTGCAGCACGCTGCGCCCGCCGAGCAGGATGTCGCCGCTTGAGATCGAGATCATCCGGTTGATCAGGCGCATCGCTGTCGTCTTGCCCGATCCCGAAGGGCCGACGAGCACGCACACCTCGCCGGCGGGCACCGTCAGCGACAGATCGCCGATCGCCGGCTCACGCTGGCCGTCATAGCGCTTGGAGACGTTGCGCAGCTCGAGCTCTGCCGCCTTCGACTCAAGCTCGCCTGACTTCGCGAACCCTGATGACCCCTCGTTTTGGGCGGTGTCTGCGGTGTTCAAGGAAGATCCTCGGCCGGAGCGGCCATCCTAGCCAACTCGCACAAGCCGATCACGACTCACGTGCCCGTGCGGCTTGCAGCGCAAACCGTGTCGCCTGCCGCTGCTCGCTAGCCTAGGTGCCCCAAGGGACTGGGGCGCGTAGCTCAGTTGGCTAGAGCACCTCGTTTACACCGAGGGGGTCGCCCGTTCGAGTCGGGCCGCGCCCATCGATCTTGAGCAAGCTTTCGTGACAGACGCGAACACTCCCATCCGCATCGCCGTGATCGGCTCAGGCCCGGCCGGCTTCTACGCCGCCGGGCACCTGCTGAAGGACGCCGACGCCGGCTACGAGGTCGACATGATCGAGCGCCTGCCGACGCCGTGGGGGCTCGTGCGCTCGGGCGTCGCGCCAGATCACCCGAAGATCAAGTCCGTCACGCGCGTCTATGAGAAGACCGCCGCGCACCCGCGCTTTCGCTACTTCGGCAACGTCTGCTTCGGCGAGCACGTCTCGCGTGCTGACCTGCTCGCACACTACGACGCGATCGTCTACGCGACCGGCTCGCCGCTCGACCGCCCGCTCGGGATTCCCGGCGAAGAGCTGCCCGGCTCGCACGCCGCGACGGAGTTCGTCGGCTGGTACAACGGCCACCCCGATCACACCGGGCTCGAGGTCGACCTCGTCTCAGCCGAGCGCGCCGTCGTGATCGGCAACGGCAACGTCGCCGTCGACGTCGCGCGGATGCTGATGCTGAGCGCTGAGGAGCTCGCGCCGACGGACACTGCAGACCATGCGCTCGACGTGCTTGCGCGCAGCCGCGTGCACGAGGTCGTCGTCGTTGGGCGCCGCGGCCCCGCGCAGGCCGCCTTCACCAATCCGGAGCTGCTCGAGCTCGGCGAGTTGGCCGACGCCGACGTGATTGTCGACGGCGACGAACTCGAGCGCGCGCTAGCGGTGCACGACGAGGCCGCCGAGCAGGACCAGACCTCGCGCCGCAACGTCGAGATCCTGCGCGAGTACGCGCAGCGCACACCGACAGCTGGGCGCAAGCGCGTCGTGCTGCGCTTCCTGCTCTCGCCTGTTGAGCTGATCGCCGGCGACGACGGCGCGCTCGCGGCCGTCAGGCTCGTGCGCAACGAGCTCGTGCGCGACGACGCCGGCGCTTTGCGCGCGCGCGCGACAGACGAGTCGGAGACGATCCCGGCCGGTCTCGTCTTCCGCGCAATCGGCTACCGCGGCGTGCCGCTGCCAGGCGTCTCCTTCGACGAGCGCGCCGCGACGATCCTCAACGACGGCGGGCGCGTGCTCGATCCCGAGAGCCGCGCACACGCGCCCGGCGAGTACGTCGTTGGCTGGATCAAGCGCGGCCCGTCTGGCGTGATCGGGACGAACAAGAAGGACGCGCAGGAGACCGTCAACGCGATGCTCGCCGACCTCTCCGGCAACGGCGCTTCCGAGCAAAACGGAGACGGCGCAATGGCCGGCGCACGCCACACGCCGAGCGAGCCCGACGCGGCCGCCGTCGAGGCGCTGCTGCGCAAGCGCCAGCCTGAGCTCGTCACGTACTCCGGCTGGGAGGCGATCGACCGCCACGAGCGCGCGCTCGGCGAGGCCGGCGGGCGACCGCGCGTGAAGCTCACCGAGATCGAGCAGATGCTCGCGATCGCCGCAGCCGAAGAGCCCGCCTGAAGCACGCGCCGATGTGGCAGACTGCGACCGCTGGGCCCCGTTAGCTCATCTGGTAGAGCGCCGGACTTTTAATCCGGTGGGGCGGGTTCGAGTCCCGCACGGGGCATCATCGCGAAGGCAGACCAAACAATTATCGGCGAGGAAGGTATCGCCGAGGCTACACTGCTACCGTAGTTTGGTTGCTCCGTATATTGGGATCCCATCATCCTGCGGAATCGCGCTCCAAGGAAGCTGAAGCGCCACTGGAGCTAGCACGCCCGGCGGGCGCGAGCGACGAAGCGGTGCTGCTCGATCCGCGGCTGTTGGCAGAGCTCGAGCGCACGACGCGAACGGGCCGCTGGGCATTCGACATCGGCGCACAAACGATGCAGTGGTCGCGCGAGATGTATCGAATCGCCGGCGTCGATCGAGCGTCGTTCGCACTCACGTACGAGTCGGTCGTGCGCCGCGTCCACGCCGATGACGTCGGCGCGCTGCGACGGCACATCGCCGACTGGCACGAGCGCCCAGGGCCGTTTGCGTTCACGCTCCGCGCGGTTGGCGCGCGTGGTGAGGCACGCCCGATCGAGCTTCGTGGCCGCGTCGAGCTCGACGCCCACGAGCACCCGCTGCGCGTGCTCGGAACCGCAACGGACGTCAGCGAACGAGTCGCGCGAGACCACGCTTTGCGCTCGAGCATCGACAAAGTGCAACTCCTCACGCTGCGCCACGAGCGCATGCTCGAGGATCTCGTGCGAGCCGAGCAGGGCGAGCGCACGCGGATCGGCGGCGAGATCCACGACGACACTGCGCAGGTCCTCGACGCACTGAGCTCGCAGCTCGCTCGAGGCGAGCTCGAGGCTCACGCTCGCGACACAGACGAGACGCTGAGCGCGGCGCGCGAGACGCTGCGCGGCGCGGGCGCGCGTCTGCGCCTGCTGATCTTCGAGCTGATGCCGCCTCGCGCAGACGGAGACCTGCGCGCATCTGTCGCCGCGTACTGCACGCAGCTCTTCGCGGACAGCGAAGTCACGTGCGAGCTCGACGGCGAGCCAGGCGCGCTCGCGCCGCGGCGTCTGTGGCTCGTCTATCGGCTCGCGCAGGAGGCTCTGCGCAACGCAGCGAAGCACTCACGCGCGCAGCGCGTGAAGGTCAGCTTCGTGCCTTGCGAAGACGCGGTCGTGATGCGCATCGGCGACGACGGCGTCGGGCTCGGATCGCGCGCGGAGCACCGCTCGCCGCTGCACACCGGCCTGCGTCTCCTCAGAGAGCGCGTCGAGTCGATCGGCGGATCGGTGACAATCGGTCCGGGTCTCGACGGCCGCGGGCTGTCGGTCGAGGTCAAGCTCCCGCGCGCGGACGGGCGATAGCTCGCGACTAGGAGCTGTGCGAGTGCCCCGGCGCGAGCGTGAACGCGCCGGCGAGGAAGTCCTGATTGCAGATCATCGTGCGCCGCGTATCGCGACACGAGTAGCTGCCGGGGAAGACGATCTGTTCGTTTAGTGCGAGCGTCTGACCGCGCGTCGCGAGTTTGAGCTGGATCGTCCGTGCTTTGCCGGTCGAGCGCAAGCGATAGGCGCGCCCGTTGGAGAGCATCGCGCATGCGACGTTGTTCGGTTTCGGCGTCCACAGGCAGCGGATGTTGCCGCTCGGCGTCGAAAAGTGACACGGCGCTTTGGCGCTGTTGCAGATCCCGCGCGCGGCGACTGCGGTGGGGCTGCCTGTCGAGATCGGCACAGTCGCGGCGACGGAGCTCGGCAGCGCAAGCAGCGCTACGAACACGCTGAGCGCGATGGCATGCTGCAGCCGCGGGAGTCCCAGGCAAATGAACTGTTTTCTTGGCCTGCGCACAACGCGAGCGTAGCCAGCGCTCCGGCGGGAGTCAAAGTCAACAGACGGATAGGCACTGCCAGGCTCGCGCGCGACTGCGTGACCTGCTCACCCCGCCCCGCGCGCGTTCGCGAGTACGCTGACTAGCGGCGTCATGCAGCAACTCGGACACCACCGCATCGCGATCGTCGGCTCGGGCTTCTCGGGCCTCGGCATGGCGATCCGGCTCAAGCAAGAGGGCGTCGATGACTTTGTCGTGCTCGAGCGCGCGGAGGAGCTCGGCGGGACGTGGCGCGAGAACACGTACCCGGGCTGCACGTGCGACGCTCCGTCGCACCTGTACTCGTTCTCGTTCGCGCCGAACCCGAACTGGAGCCGGACGTTCTCACGCCAGCCTGAGATCTGGGCGTACCTGCACCGCACGGCGCACGAGCACGGCGTCGACGCGCACATCCGCTATCGCCACAAGGTCACGTCGGCGAGCTGGGACGACACACGCGAGCTTTGGCGGATCGAGACGAGCGCAGGCGAGCTGACTGCATCGATGCTCATCGTTGGCGCGGGCCCGCTCGCCGAGCCAAAGCTGCCTGAGATCGACGGAATCGAGGATTTCGAGGGCGAGATCTTCCACTCGGCGCGCTGGGATCACGAGCACGCGCTCGAGGGTGAGCGCGTCGCGGTGATCGGCACTGGCGCGTCGTCGATCCAGCTGATCCCGCAGATCCAGCCGAAGGTCAGCAAGCTGCACGTCTTCCAGCGCACGGCGGCGTGGGTCACGCCGCAGCGCGACCGCCCGATCAAAGCGTGGGAGCGGCGGCTGTATCGAGCGTTCCCGTTCGCGCAGCGGCTCATGCGCGGCGCGATCTACGCAGCGCGTGAGCTGTTCGTGCTGCCGCTGATGCACCCGCGCGAGGGCTCGCTGCCGGAGCGGATCGCGCGCCGGCACCTGCGCACGCAGGTGACCGACCCGCAGCTTCGCGCGAAGCTCGAACCGAGCTACAGGATCGGCTGCAAGCGGATCGTGATCTCGGACTCGTACTACCCGGCGCTGCAGCAGCCGAATACGGAGCTCGTCACGGACGCGATCAGCAAGATCACGCGGCGCGGGATCGTCACAGCGGATGGCAAGGAGCGCGAGCTCGACACGATCATCCTCGGCACGGGCTTCTACGTCGCTGAATTTCCGTTCGCCGAGTGGGTGCACGGTCGGGATGGGCGCTCGCTCGCGGCCGCGTGGGAGGGCAGCCCGGAGGCCTACCTAGGCGCGGCTGTCAGCGGCTTCCCGAATCTGTTCGCACTCGTCGGCCCGAATACAGGCCTCGGGCACAACTCGATCGTCTTCATGATCGAGTCGCAGTTGCACTACCTGATCGAGTGCTTGCGCTACATGGAGCGCCATGGGCTCGACGTGATCGAGGTTCGCGAGCAGGTCCAGCAGCGCTACGACGAGGAGATCCAGCGAAAGCTGCAAGGCACGGTATGGGAATCGGGCGGCTGCGCGAGCTGGTACCGCAACGAGCACGGCAAGAACACGACGATCTGGCCGGGCTCGACGTGGCCGTTCCGCCGCCGCCTGCACGACTTCGAGCCGAGCGACTACGAGCTTCGTCCGCGCGCGTCCGCCGGCACTGCGTCGCTCGGCGCCGTGGCAACTGACGCCGCCTCTCCTGGCGCCAGAGAACTTCGAGAGCCGGTGCCGGCCTCGTGAGTGCGGCGCCTTTCGACGTCAATGGCCGCACGGCCTTCATCACGGGCGCGGCGCGCGGGATCGGCAAGGCGACGGCAGAGCGCCTGCACGGCAAGGGCGCAAATGTCGCGCTCGTCGGCCTGGAGCGGGAGCGCCTCGAGCAGAACGCGGCACAGCTCGGCGTCGCGGCGCAGGCGATCGAGTAACGACCCGTCACCGCGCGAAGCTGCCGGCAGCCGACGGGTCTCGTCACTCGCGCTCCGGACGCGCTTGTTCTCCGCGTCAGGCGCCTATGCCTGCTCTTGCTCGCCGCCGCCCGTCTCAGGCTCGCCGTCGGCGAGGATCCGGTAGAGGTCGCGACGCGTCACGGTCAGCACCTCACGCGCCTTCGAAATCTGCGCAGGGCTGCCGGTGCGCATGACCTGCGCGAACGCAAAAGCGACCTCGCGCATTAGCTTGCCGAGCGCGTGGGCCTCGTCTGAGACCTCGCCGCTCATCTGCTCCCACGGCGCGGGCTTGTCATCGCCACGCTCGTGCACGTGCGCGCGCCCGTCATCGGTCAGCGCGAACAGCTTGCGCCCGTCGGCTTCGTCAGAGCGGATCAGGCCCTCGTCCTCGAGCTGCTGCAGTGCGGGGTAGACGGAGCCGGGGCTCGGGCGCCAGACGCCGTCTGAGCGCTGCTCGACCTCCTGCATGATCTGGTAGCCGTTGCGCGGCTCCTCGGCGAGCAGCAGCAGCGCAGCCGTGCGAATGTCGCCGCGGCGCGCCTTGCGTCCGCGACCGCGCGGCCCGCCGCCGCCGGGACCGAGCCGCCCTCGCCTCCGCCGAAGCCTCTGTGCCGCTGACGCCCGCGACCGTGGCCTGGTCCGCCGCCGTGCCGCCCTGGTCCGTGATGGCTCATCGCCATCCGCAGAATGCCGATGTCGCGGCAAGGGCCATCGTGTTCGGCATGGGCGGCGCCAGGGCGCTCGCCTGCTGTGTGAGTTGAATCGCTGCACATTTTGTTCTCCCTATCGTGAACTATCAAAGTACAGTCACGATATATCGTTATACATATTTAATCAAGTCCTCGACGCGCGCGGGGTCGCGAAGGAGCTCCGGGAAGGACGTAGTGCAGCTGCGGGGAGAGAAGCAGCGCTAGTGGCGGAAGTGGCGCACGCCGGTCGCGACCATCGCGACGCCGGCCTGCTCAGCGGCGGCGACGACCTCGTCGTCGCGTACCGATCCGGCGGGCTGGACGATCGCGGTGACGCCGGCGGCGATCGCAAGCTCGGGGCCGTCGGCAAACGGGAAGAACGCGTCTGAGGCGAGCACGGCGCCGGCGAGCAGCTCAGGCTGCGCGGCCTGCGCCTTCTCGACGGCAATGCGCACGGCATCGACGCGGCTCATCTGCCCGGCGCCGATCCCGATCGTCGCGCTCGCCGAGTCGCCGTCGCTTCCGGCGGCGGCGGCGATCACGATTGCGTTTGAGCGCACGTGGCGACAGACCTTCCAGGCGAACAGCAAGCTCTGCCACTGCGCCTCGCTTGGCTGCATCGCAGTGAGCACGTTCATCTGCTCGCGCGTCTCTGCGACGACGTCGCGCGTCTGCACGAGCTGGCCACCGATGACGGGCTTTGCTTCGACCTCGTGCGCGGGTACGGGCCAATGCGGCAGCTCGAGCAGGCGCACGTTTTTCTTCTCTTGCAAGAGCGCGAGCGCGTCGTCGTCGAAACCGGGCACGAGCAGGACCTCAATGAACTGCTTGGAGAGCTCGTGCGCACAGGCGAGGTCGATGCGGCGGTTGACGGCGATGACGCCGCCGTAGGCGCTCTGCGGGTCGCACGCGAAGGCGCGCTCGTAGGCAGCCTGCACGGATGTCGCGACGGCGCAGCCACATGGGTTGTTGTGCTTGACGATCACGCACGCGGGACCGTCGAAGTCCTCGACGAGCTCGCGCGCGGAGCTGAGGTCGAGCAGGTTGTTGAACGACAGCTCCTTGCCGTGGAGCTGGTTGACGCCGTCGAGCAGGTGCGTCGGCGAGGCCGTACGCGCGTAGAAGGCGGCTGCTTGGTGCGGGTTCTCGCCGTAGCGGAGGTCTGAGACCTTCTCGTAGGAGTCGCTCCACGTCGGCGGGAAGCCATCGTAGGTGCGCTGCGCAAACCACGATGCGATCGCGGCGTCATAGCGCGCTGTGCAGGCAAACGCCTTCGCCGTCAGGCGCAAGCGCGTCTCGGGCGAGAGGCGGCCACCGCTCTCGCGCAGCTCGGCGACCACGTCGTCGTAGTCGTGCGGGTCGACGACGACGACTGCAAAGGCGCTGTTCTTGGCGGCGGCGCGGATCATCGTCGGGCCGCCGATGTCGATGTTCTCGACGATCTCGGCGTCGCTCGCGTCGCCGCGCGCGACGGTCTGCTCGAACGGGTAGAGGTTGACGCAGACGAGGTCGACCTGCTCGATCTGCTGCTCGGCAGCCGACGCGAGGTGCGCGTCGTTGTCGCGCTTGGCGAGCAGGCCGGCATAGAGCCGCGGGTGCAGTGTCTTCACGCGCCCGTCCATCATCTCGGGGAAGCCCGTGAAGTCCTCGATCTCGCGCGTCGCGATCTCCGCGCTGGCGAGCTCACGCGCAGTGCCGCCGGTCGAGACAAGCTCGACGCCGAGCTGCTCGAGGCCACGCGCGAAGTCGACGATCCCGGCCTTGTCGGACACCGACAACAGCGCCCTGCAGACACGCACCTCGCCGGGCTGCGAGCGCTCGATTCCAGCATCGCTGCCGGTCTTCATGTCGCCTCGCGAGATCACGCCCAGAGCCTATCCCTCGCCCGCGTCGCTCGCGGAGCGGCGGGCGCGCAGCCCGGTCGGCCAATCGGCGGAGGTGTCGGGCACTGGTGTCGGTCCGCGGCGCGGGTGGCGCGGATCGCTTGGATCGATCACGAGCTCACGGCGTGCGAACATGCGCACGGCCTCGGGGAGCAGCGCGTGCTCGAGCGGGCGCAGCGCGCGCAGCACTTCGTCCTCGTCGCGCGCGTACGGCAACTCGACGGCGCGCTGCATGATCACGGGCCCGGTGTCGACGCCGTCGTCGACGAAGTGCACAGTCACGCCGAACACGGCGACGCCGTACTCGAGCGCTTGCGCCACAGCGCGAATCCCGGCGAAGGCGGGTAGCAGCGAGGGGTGCACGTTGATCACCGCCCCGGGAAAGCGCCGCAGGAAAGCGCTGCCGAGCAGCTCCATGTAGCCGGCGAGCACGACCAGCCGCGCGCCACGCTCGTCGAGCCAGTCGGCGAGCGCGTCGTCGCGCGCGGCGCGGTCGGGGTAGTCGCCACGGGTGAAGACGGCGCTCGGCACGTCGCGCTCGGCCGCGCGTGCGAGCGCTGGCACATCGGCGATGCTCGAGGCGACAGCGACGATCTGCGCCTCGCTGCCGTGAACAGTGTCGAGCAGCGCCTGCAGGTTCGTGCCGGTCCCTGAGACGAGCACGGCGATCGGCAGCGAATCGGCCACGCGCCGCACGATAGCCGCGCAGCTGGCGGCGCGCGATCGTGCGCTCGCGCCGAGAACGCGCCGTGCTCTGCAGCTGCCTTGCGCCTGGTAGCCGAGCTTTGCGTAGAGATGTTGAGATTCGGTTATCCGGACCGGAACGGAACTCTGTGACCAAGCGTGACCAAGCTCACAGAGGGTTCGGGTGAGGCGGCGTTGAATGAGAGATCGAGGATGGAGAGCGGTGCAAGCCGCTTCGAAAGGACAACTCCATGCTCACAGCAATCCTCACTCCGCTCGCGATCGTCGTCGCTCTCGCTTACGCATTGCGCGCCGGCAGAGACGGACAGACAATCATCCACCGCCCGTACAACAACCGCTACAACGACGCCTCGGGGGCGCGCCGCGACCACCTCGGCTAGGTCCCCATTTCAGGGCTCGTCGCCGGGCGTCAGGCCTTGATCAGCGGGAGGATCTGGTCGTCCTCAAGTGAGTACTTGCCGGCCTCGGCGTCGCTGTTGGCCAGTGGGTACTCACCGCTGAAGCACGCGTCGCAGTGCGTCGCTCGCTCGCCGCGCACGGCCTCGTAGACGCCTTGCAGCGAGAGGTAGTGCAGCGAGTCACAGCCGAGCTCGGCGGCGACCTCGGCGGTCGTCCGCCCGTGCGCGATCATCTCCTCGCGCGTGGACATGTCGATGCCGTAGTGGCACGGGTGCTTGATCGGCGGCGCGGAGATGCGCATGTGAACCTCAGCGGCGCCGGCGTCCTTCAGCATCTGCACGATCTGACGCGTCGTGTTGCCGCGCACGATCGAGTCGTCGACGACGACGAGGCGCTTGCCGGCGATCACCTCGGGTAGCGGGTTGAACTTCAGCCGCAGCCCGTGCTTGCGCAGCTCCTGCCCGGGCTGGATGAACGTGCGCGCGACGTAGCGGTTCTTGACGAAGCCGTCGTCCTGCGGCAGGCCGGCGGCGCGCGCAAGCCCGCGTGCGGCGGGGTTGCCTGAGTCGGGCACGGCGATCACGAGGTCGGCCTCGACGGGCGCCTCCTTCCAAAGGATCTCGCCCATGCGCCCGCGCGCGACTTGCAGCACGTTGTCGTTCATCCGCGAGTCTGGGCGCGCGAAGTAGATGTACTCGAACACACAGAACGCGCGCCTGCCGCCGGGCGCGACCATCCGGCTCTGCAGCCCGCGCTCGCCGAGCGTGACCATCTCGCCGGGCTCGACGTCGCGCACGAGCTTCGCGCCGATGATGTCGAACGCGCACGACTCGCTCGCGACGCAGTAGCGTGGCTCGCCGTCGGGGTCGTCGGCGCCCGGCTCGAGCACACCGATCGACAGCGGGCGCAAACCGTGCGGGTCGCGAAAGGCGACGACGCGATCCTTCGTCATCACGACCGTCGAGAAGGCGCCCTGCAGGCGCGGGATCACCTCGGCGATCGCGTCCTCGACGGACTCCGCCGGGTGCGTCGCGATCAGCGCCGCGATGATCTCAGAGTCGGACGTCGAGCTGAACGTGACGCCCGTCTCGAGCAGCTCGTTGTGCAGCGCGACGGCGTTGATCAGGTTGCCGTTGTGCGCAAGCGCGACCTCGCGGCGCGAGCCGTTCGTGCCCTCGGAGCGCTGCACGGGCTGTGAGTTCTCCCACGCGTTCGAGCCGGTCGTCGAGTAGCGCACGTGCCCAATCGCGAGCTCGCCGGCGAGCGTGCGCAGGTCGTTCTCGGTGAAGACCTGGTTGACGAGCCCGAGCTCGCGGCGCGTGATGATGTGCCCATCGCGATCGGCGGCGGCGATGCCAGCCGACTCCTGCCCGCGGTGCTGCAGCGCGTAGAGGGCGAAGTACGACAGACGCGACACCTCGTGATCGGGCGCGTACAGTCCGAATACGCCGCACTCATCGCGCGGTCCATCACGCATCACGAGCACACGCTAGCAGGGGCCAGGAGGCGCATTTACGCGAATAGCTCCGCCATGCTCGCGTGCGCATGCGCGAGCTGCTCGAGCGAGAGCACGATCGGCTCGCCGGCGCTGTCGCCCGCGGCGAGGACGATCGTCAACCCCTCGCCGCCGACCGTGCCGAGTCGGCGCAAAGAGACATGCTCGCCGAGCGCGCGGAGCGCGGCGGGCTCGCCGCTGACGATGAAGCCACCGGGGCCCTCGCCGAACATTGCGACATCGGCAGTGGCTGCGGCGGGCTCGTCCAGTGCCAGCTCGACGTCGGCGCCGAGGCCGCCGGCGAGGCAGCACTCGGCGAGCGCAATCGCAACGCCACCCTCGGCAACGTCGTGCGCGCTTGAGAGCGCACCGTCGCGTACGGCTTCGCGCACGGCAGCCTGCGCGGCGCGCACGGCGTCGATCTCAAACTCGGCGAGCCCGTCGGGGAGCGGCTCGCCGCGCAGCTTGGCGAGCTCGCTCGCGCCGAGCGCGGGGCGAAAGCTGCCCACGAGGGCGACTCTGTCGCCGGTGCACCGAAAGCCGAGGCGCCCCGCGCGCTTTGCGTCGGGCAGG
>Ga0193728_1001375_pt1 | contig 12336 bp, 22 predicted proteins | sample U1c1metaG_FD_143037 | JGI IMG/M metagenome (GOLD analysis project Ga0193728, IMG submission 143037) | Soil microbial communities from a riparian zone of the East river system, Colorado, United States - U1c1 | ecosystem: Environmental > Terrestrial > Soil > Riparian zone | place: USA: East River...
TCGAGCTCGAGCATCGTCATCCCGGGCTCGAGCACCTCGGCGCAGAGGGCAAGCGTCTCGTGGACAAGCTCGCCTGCAAGTGCCATGCCCTCGATCTCGGCCGCCGACTTGCGGATGATCATGCTCTCGCCTGGACCTGCTCGAGGGTGTCCTCGATCTCGGCCCACACCTCGTCGATCGGGCGCTCGGCGTGCATCTTCACCAGCTTGCCTGTCGCGAGGTAGTGGTCGACGACCTGCTCCGTCTTCTCGTGGTAGTCGCGCAAACGCCGTTCGATCGCCTCGGGTTGGTCGTCCGCGCGGTGCTCCAGCACAGCGCGCCGTCCGAGGCGCTCGCGCGCGGTGTCGTCCGAGAGCTCGAGCAGCAGCACTGCGGAAAGCGGGCGGTCGATCTCCTCGAGCATCGCGTCCAGCGCCTCGGCCTGCGCAATGTTGCGCGGGAAGCCGTCGAGCACGAAGCCGCGCTGCGCGTCGTCCTCGCCGAGCCGCTCACGAATGAGCGCAATCGTGATGTCGTCCGGGACCATCTCGCCCGCCTCGAGCAAGGGTTCGACCCGACGCCCGAGTTCGGAGCCCGCAGCAATCGCGGCACGGAACATGTCGCCCGTCGCAATGTGCGGGACGTCGTACGCCTCCGCAATCTTCTTCGCCTGTGTCCCCTTCCCGGAACCCTGGGGGCCGAGCATCAGGACGTTCACGAGTGTCCCGCCAGGTCGTGTGCCCACGCCTCTGGGGCGCGAGCACCAAGCGATGCAAGGACGCAGGGAACCCCGGTAGTGGTTCTACCGGGGTGACCGAGGACGCGGCAGCGCGCAGCGTGATCGCGTTCCAGAGGCCTGGAGTACACGGCCTGGTGGGGCACTAACGCAAGAAGCCTTCGTAGTGGCGCATCATCATCTGCGACTCCATCTGGCGCATCGTGTCGAGCGCGACACCGACGACGATCAGCACCGACGTGCCGCCGAGCGCACGGCCGGTCGCCTGCGAGAAGCCGAAGTAGCGGATGAAGATGCTCGGCGCGACGGCGATCGTCGCGAGGAAGAGCGCACCGGGCAGTGTCAGTCTCTGCAAGACGCGATCCAGGTACGCCGCGGTCGGCGGTCCCGGACGGATGCCCGGGATGTAACCGCCGTTCTTGCGCAGGTTGTCGGCCTGGTCGACCGGGTTGAACTGGACCGATGTGTAGAAGTACGTGAAGACGATGATCAGCGTCGCCTCGACACCGAGGTACACCCAGCTCGTCGGCAGGAAGTGTCGGTTGACGAAGCCCGTCCACGCCGGCACGAACTGTGCGAGCGTCGGCGGGATCGCCATGATCGCGGCGGCAAAGATGACCGGAATGACGCCGGCCATGTTCACGCGCAGCGGCATGTACGTCGCTCCGCCCGTGGTCTGGCGGTTGCCGAGTTGCCTGCGTGCGTACTGCACGGGGATGCGCCGCTGGCCCTCCTGCACGAACACGACCGCGACGACGACGGCGATCGCGAGAATCGGGAAGAACAGCCGCTCGAGCGTGCCGCCGTTGATCCACGCGGTGACGCCCGCGGGGGCCGCGGCGAGGATCGACGCGAAGATGAGGAGCGAGATGCCGTTACCGATGCCGCGCTTCGTGATCAGCTCGCCCATCCACATCAGGAGCGCAGTGCCCGCGGTGAGCGTGAGCACGATGATCACGAGCTTGCCGGAGTTCACGTTCGGCAGCGCGCCCTGGCGCTTGAACAGGAACGCGTACCCGATCGCCTGCGCGGCGGCGAGCACGATCGTCAGATAGCGCGTGTACTGCGTGATCTTGGCGTAGCCCGCCTCGCCTTCCTTCTGCAGCCGCTCGAGCGTCGGGATGACGACGGTCATGAGCTGCACGATGATCGAGGCGGTGACGTACGGCATGATCCCGAGCGCGAAGAGCGAGAAGCGCGACAGCGCCGAACCGGAGAAGAGGTTCAGCAGCGTCAGGATGCCGCCGCCCGCGCCGTTGAAGTACTGCTGGATCGCCGCCTGGTCGATGCCCGGCGCCGGGATCCACGAGCCGAGCCGGTAGAGCGCGAGCACCGTCGCGGTGAACAGCACGCGCTTGCGCAGCTCGGGGACGCGCCAGGCATTGGCGAGCCACGACAGCATTTAGCTCTCCGGCGTCGCTTCGGGGGCGGCTTCGTCGGCGGCCTCGGCCGCCGGCTCGTCCGTCGCGTCCTCAGCAGCAGCGGGCGCTGCAGCCGCCGGCTTGGCCTTGTGGTGCTTGACCTTCTTCACCTTGGGCTCGCGGAGCAGCTCCACGGTGCCGCCGGCGGCTTCGATCTTTTCGCGCGCGGTCGCGGAGATGCCGTGCACGCGGACGGTGAGCTTCTTCGAGATCTCGCCGGAGCCGAGCAGCTTCACGTCGATCTTCGTGTTCTTGATCAGCCGCTTTTCGACGAGCGCCTCGGGCGTGACGACGTCGCCGGCATCGAACCGGTCGAGGTCGCGCAGGTTCACGGGAACGGTCTGCGTACGGAACGGGCCGATCGGCATCGCGTCCTTCGACGTCGCGCCGCGCAGCTTGCCGATGCGCATGTAGATCGGCATCTGGCCGCCCTCGAAGCCGGCGCGCATCTTGTGCGAGCCCGCGCGCGACTTCTGGCCCTTGTTGCCGCGGCCGGCGTACTTGCCCTTGCCCGAGCCCGGGCCGCGGCCGACGCGCTTGCGGTCCTTCCGCTCCTGCGCAGGCTTGAGATCGGTCAGGTTCAGTGCACGTTCGGCCATTACGACGTCTCCTCGACCTTCACGAGATGGCGGACCTTGCGCAGCATGCCGGCGAGCACAGGGCCTTCCGACTGCTCGACGCTACGGCCGATCTTGCCGAGCCCGAGCGCGCGCAGCGTGCCGCGATGCCTCTGGCTCTGGCCGATCTGGCTCCTGACCTGGGTGATCTTGACCCTGGCCATCTAGTCGCGGCCCTTCTTCGGCTGGTCGTCCTCGCGGATGACGGTCTTCTTCAGCCGCTTGGCGACGCTCTTCTTCTCGGGCTTCGCTTCGGCGGCCGGAGCTTCAGCGGGCGCAGCCTCGGCCTCGGCGGCCTTCGGCTTCGCGGCGCGCTTCGGCTTCGGGGCCTCCTCGGCGGCGGGAGCGGCCTCTGCTGCGGGCTCTGCTTCGGCTGGCGCGGGCTCGTCCTTGGGAACGACTACGACGCCGGTCGCGGCAGCGGCGGCAACAACAGCCGCGGCAGCCTGGTAGAGCTGCTGCTTCGTCTTGATCGACGGCAGCGGCAGGACCTCGCTGATCTGCTTCCCGCGGATCCTCGCGACGTCCTCGGGACGGCGCAGCTCGTGCAGCGCAGCCATAGTCGCCTTCGCCATGTTGATCGGGTTCGTCGTGCCTAGGCTTTTGGCGAGCACGTTGCGCACGCCGCCGAGCTCGAGCACTGCGCGCACGCCGCCGCCTGCGATGACACCCGTACCTTCGGAGGCCGGGCGCAGCATCACGCGTGCAGCGTCGAACCGGCCGAGCACCTCGTGGGTGATCGTCGAGCCGTGCTTCGGCACCGTATAGAGATTCTTTTTTGCATCTTCCACGGCCTTCGTGATCGCGAGCGGAACCTCGCGCGCCTTGCCGTAGCCGACACCGACGCGGTCGATCTCGTCGCCGACGACGACGAGCGCGGTGAACGAGAACCGCCTGCCGCCCTTGACGACCTTGGCGACACGGTTGATCTCGACCACGCGCTCCTTGAGCTCGCGGGTCTCTGAAAATTCAGTCGACATCAGAACTGCAACCCTCCCTCACGCGCGCCGTCGGCGAGCGCCTTGACGCGTCCGTGGTACAGGTAACCGCCGCGATCGAAGACCACTGCCTCGACTCCGGCACTCTTTGCATTCGCGGCCAGCGCCTTGCCGACCTCGGTCGCCTGCGCCGACTTGTCGCCCTTGAACGACTTGGCCAGGCCGAGCCACGACGCGGAGGCGACGGTGCGACCGGCCTCGTCGTCGATCAGCTGCGCCGTGATGCCGCGGTTCGAGCGGAAGACAGCGAGACGCGGCCGCTCGGCCGTACCCGCAACCTTGCCGCGCACGCGGCGGTGACGCCGGGCGCGAGACTCTCTGACGGTCAAACTAGGCACGCTTGCCCACCTTCCTGCGCACGTACTCGCCTTCGTAGCGGATGCCCTTGCCCTTGTACGGCTCGGGCGGCCGGACCTTGCGAACTTCGGCAGCGGTCTGACCGACCTGCTGCTTGTCGGTTCCCTTGACCGTGACCTGCGTCGGCGTCGGAACCTCGAACGTGATGCCGGTGCGCGGCTTGATCGTCACAGCGTGCGAGTAGCCGACCTGCAGCTCGAGGTCATCGCCCTTCAGCGCGGCGCGATAGCCGACGCCCTGGATCTCGAGGCGCTTCTCGAAGCCTTTCGTGACGCCCTCGACCATGTTCGCGATCAGGGTCCGCGTCAGGCCGTGGAGCTCACGATCGGGAGCGCGCTCGGTCGGGCGGGACACGGTGATCGTGCCGTCCGCCTGCTCGATCTTCATCCGGTTCGGGACCACCTGCTGGAGCGAGCCGAGTGGGCCCGAAACGGCCACGCGGCCAGGCTCCAGCTGGATGCTCACGCCGGTGGGGACTTCGATGGGTGCTCTTCCGATTCTGCTCATGCGATCACCAGATGAAGCAAACGACCTCGCCGCCGATCCCGCGCTCCTGCGCGGTTCGGCCCGTGACGAGACCAGACGACGTGGACAACACTGCGACGCCCATTCCGCCAAGCACGCGCGGGAGACGATCCTTCCGCGCGTAGACCCGGCGGCCCGGCTTCGACACGCGCTTCAGGCCAGAAATGACCCGCTCGCGGTTGCGGCCGAACTTGAGGTCGACGACCAGGGTATCGAAGGACTCGCCCTTCTCGACGTGGTAGTCCCGGATGTACCCCTCCTCCTTCAGGAGGCGGGCGAGCTCCACCTTCATCTTCGAGCTGGGCATCGTGGCCTTCTCGTGGAGCGCCTTGTTGGCGTTCCGGATGCGGGTGAGCATGTCTGCGATTGGATCGGTCAGCACGTCTTCTCTCCTACCAACTTGACTTCGTCATGCCGGGGATGGCGCCCTGGTGGGCGAGCTCCCGCAGGCAGATACGGCAAATGCCGAACTTCCTGAACACCGCACGCGGCCGCCCACACCGATTGCAGCGCGTGTAGGCGCGGACCTTGTACTTCTGGGGCCGCTTTTGCTTGACGACGAGGCTTGTTTTCGCCATGTGGTGTTAGTCCCTTCTCTGGCCGTCGGCGCTGGCGAACGGCAGGCCTAGAGCCTGCAACAGTGCGCGCGCCTCCACGTCGGTCCTGGCACTCGTCGTGATCGTCACGTCGAGCCCCCTGACCTGCTGGATGGCGTCGTAGTCGATTTCCGGAAAGATGATCTGCTCGCGCACGCCGAGCGAGTAGTTGCCGCGGCCGTCGAACGAGCGCGGATTGAGACCGCGAAAGTCGCGGATGCGCGGGAGCGCAATCGAGACCAGCCGGTCGAGGAACTCGTACATGCGTACACCGCGCAGCGTGACCTTCGCGCCGATCGGCATGCCCTCGCGGATCTTGAACTGCGCAACCGACTTCGTCGCCTTGCGGATCTGCGGGCGCTGGCCGGCGATGATCGTCAGCTCGTCCATCGCAGCATCGAGCTGCTTGGCGTCGGTCTTCGCCTCGCCGACACCCATGTTGAGCGTGATCTTCTGGATGCGCGGCACCTGCATGATCGAGCTCAGGCCGAGCTCGTCCTTGAGTGCGGGACGGATCTCGTCCTCGTACTGCTGCTTGAGGCGCGGCACGTATGTCTCGGTCGTAGCCATTACTTGTCGATCTCCTGGAGGCACTCCGGGTTCTTGCAGACCCGGACGCGCACCGTCTTGTCCTTCACATGCTTCGTATGGGTGCCGACCCGGGTCGCCTTCTTGCACGTCGGGCAGACGACCATCACGTTCGACACCTGGATCGCCGCCGGCCGCTCGATGATGCCGCCGGGGATGATCGACGGGCCACCCATCCGGCTCGAGTTCTGAATCGGACGCGGACGCGTGTGGCGCTTGATGAGGTTGATGTTCTCGACGAGGACACGACCCTGCTTCGGCAGCGCTTCGATCACGCGGCCGCGCTTGCCGCGGTCCTTGCCGGTGCGCACCTCGACGGTGTCGCCGCTACGAATCTTCATTGTCTGAGACATCTAGAGCACCTCCGGGGCGAGCGAGACGATCTTCATGAAGTTGCGCTCGCGCAGCTCACGCGCGACCGGCCCGAAGATGCGCGTGCCGCGCGGGTTGCGCGCGTTGTCGATGATCACGGCGGCGTTCTCGTCGAACGCGATCGACGTGCCGTCGTTGCGGCCGAACGGCTTCTTCGTCCGCACGACGACTGCGCGCACGACCTCGCCCTTCTTGATCGCGCCCTGCGGGGTCGCGGTCTTGACCGTGCCGACGATGATGTCGCCCACCCGTGCGTAGCGGCGGTGATGGCCGCCCATCACGCGGATGCACAGGATCTCGCGGGCGCCCGTGTTGTCGGCCACCTTGAGGCGGGATTCCTGCTGGATCATTTCGCGGCCTCGACGATCTCTGCCAGACGCCAGTTCTTCGTCTTCGACAGCGGCCTCGTCTCGACGATGCGGACGAGGTCGCCGACCTTGGCGGTGTTCGCCTCGTCGTGCGCGTGGAACTTCGCCGAGCGGCGGATGACCTTCTTGTACCGCGGGTGCGCGCGGATCGTGTCGACCTTGACGACGATCGTCTTGTCCATCGCGTCGGAGACGACGACACCGCGACGCTCCTGGCGGCGACCGCGATCGTGCTCCGGCTTCGGCTCGCGGGAGATCGGCTTGCGCTCGCCCGTCGGCGCCGGCCGCTTGACCCTGGTCTTCTTGGGACGCTCCGCGCGCGGCGGCCGCTTGAACTTCTTCTTCGGCTGCGACTGTGCCTGCGGCTCGGCCGGAACCTCTGGCTCTGCGGGAGCGGCGGGCTCGGCAGCGGGCTCGTCGGCGGCAGGCGTCTCGGCCTCCGCGACGGGCTCTTCCGCGGCGACGGGCTCTTCCACAGCAGGGGTCTCCTCCACAGCCGGAGTTTCCTCGGCCACGGTCGTCTCCTCCACGGCGGGAGTCTCCTCAGTTGTCTCGGTCTTCTCTTCGTCTGCCATCTCTAGCTCGCCTTCGCCTTCGTCGCTTCACGCTCGGTGACGACCGTGAGAATCCGCGCGATCTCGCGCTTTGCCAATTTCAGACGCGCCGAGTTCTCGAGCGCGCCGGTGACGGACTGGAACCGCAGGTTGAACAGCTCCTGCCGCCGTTCCTTGAGCCGGTCGCCCAGCTCGTCGTCCGACAGATCTCGCAATTCAGTTGCCTTGGTCAAAAGAGTTCGTCCTCCCGCGAGACGACCTTCGTCCGCACCGACAGCTTCTGGCCGGCGAGCCGAAGAGCTTCCTTCGCGAGCGGCTCGGGAACGCCGGCGAGCTCGAACATCACGCGGCCCGGCTTGATGACGGCGACCCAGCCCTCGGGCGAGCCCTTACCGGAGCCCATGCGGGTCTCGGCCGGCTTCTTCGTGAACGCCTTGTCGGGGAACACGTTGATCCAGACCTTGCCGCCGCGCTTGATCTTGCGGGTCATCGCGATACGAGCCGCCTCGATCTGGCGGTTCGTGATCCAGCCGCGGTCCATCGCCTTCAGGCCGTAGTCGCCAAACTGCACGGTCGACTGACCCTTCGTCTCGCCGCGACGGCGGCCGCGATGCACCTTGCGGAACTTGGTCTTCTTGGGCATCAACATCAGGCGTCAGTCCCCTCGTCCGTCTTCGGCGGGGTCTCCGTGTTCGGCTGGTCGTCGGTCGTCGTTTTCGGCTCGTCCTTCGGGCGGGGCCGGTTCGAGGCCGGACGCGAGCCCTGCGCGGGCGGACGCCCACGACCGGTGCCTCCTCCTGCGCCGCCTGCACCACCGGCTCCACCGGCGCCGCGACCGCGACCACCAGCACCACCTGCACCACCCGCACCGCCGCGACCTGCGCCGCCTGCGCCGCCGGGACCACCCGGGCCGCGCCGACGCTTGACCGGGCCGAGGCCCTCACGATCCTGGCTGCGACCGCGGCTCGACTCGCGCGATGCGCCGAGACCCTCGGTTGCGCCGCCGCGACGGCGACGCGCGTCCTGGTCGCCGAGACGCTGCTCACCGCCGGTGATGCTCTCGAAGCCCTCGGGCATGATCTCGCCCTTGTTGATCCACACCTTGACGCCGATCCGGCCGGACGCGGTGCGCGCCTCGACAAAACCGTAGTCGATGTCGGCGCGGATCGTGTGCAGCGGTACGCGACCCTCGTTGTACGTCTCGCGGCGGCTCATCTCTCCGCCGCCGAGGCGGCCCGAGCACTGGATCTTCACGCCGGCAGCGCCGGAGCGGATCGCAGAGGCGAGCGCGCGCTTCATAGCGCGGCGGAATGCGACGCGGTTCGAGAGCTGCTCGGCGATCGACTGCGCGACGAGCTTCGCGTCGAGCTCCGGGCGCTTGATCTCGTTGATGTTGATGTGGACGTTCTTCTGAGTCAGCGCGTGCAGCTCACGGCGCAGCGCGTCGACCTCGACGCCCGACTTGCCGATGACGATGCCCGGCCGCGCGGTGTAGATGTCGACGGTGATCCGCTGCTTGTCCTTGCGGATCAAGATGTCGGACAGCCCCGCGTGCGCGAGCTTCTTGTAGATGTGCTCGCGGATCTTGACGTCCTCGAGCAGGTACTGCGGGAACTCCTTCGGCCCGGTGTACCAGTTCGACTTCCAGTCGTGGATGACGCCGACGCGCAATCCGCCCGGATGAATTTTCTGACCCACGGTCTACTCGCTCCCCTCGGTCTTCTTCTTCCGGCGAGCAGCCTTGGGCTTCTCCTCGGAGGGAGCCACAACGGTCGGCTCCTCAGCGGTTGCAGTCGTCTCGACAACAGTCTCTTCGGTCGTGGCCTTCGGCTTGCGCGCCCGCGGCGTCTTCGCCTCGGCGGCAGGCTTCGCGGACACGCCGCCGGCAGGCTTGTCGAAGACCAAGGCGCGCGGGTTCGGCGCGAGCTCAACCGTGATGTGACACATGCGCTTGTGGATCGCCGACGCGCGGCCACGCGCACGCGGGCGGAAGCGCTTCAGCGTCGGGCCCTCGTCGACATACACGGTGGCGATGACGAGGTCGTCTCCGTTCCAGTGCAGGCCGGGGCGAGACTCGGCGTTCGCAACAGCGGAGCGCAGCACCTTCTCGACGTCCTTCGCAACAGCGCGCTGGGAGAACGCAAGGACAGTGCGCGCCTCCGGCACGGAGCGGCCGCGAATCAGGTCGGTGACGAGCCGCGCTTTGCGCGCGCTCGAGTGCACGTACTTCGCCTGTGCGCGAACGATCTGGGTCTCGACTGCAGCCATTACCGCTTGACCTTCGTCTTGCTGTCGCCGGCGTGGCCCTTGAACGTACGCGTCGGGGCGAACTCGCCGAGCTTGTGACCGACCATCTGCTCGGAGACGAACACGGGCACGTGCTTACGGCCGTCGTGGACGGCGATCGTGTGACCCACCATCTCCGGGAAGACGGTCGAGGACCGCGACCAGGTGCGGATCATGTTCTTTGACCCCGATGCGTTCATCGCGGTGATGCGGCTCAACAGCCGCTCCTCGATGAAGGGGCCTTTCTTAGAGCTTCTGCTCATTACCGGCGCTTATCCTTTCCGCGACGACGGCCGCGAACGATCAGGTTGTTCGATTCCTTGTGCTTCGTGCGGGTGCGCTTGCCGAGCGTCGGGACGCCCCACGGAGTGACCGGGTGACGGCCGCCCTTCGACTTGCCCTCGCCACCGCCGTGCGGGTGGTCGACCGGGTTCATCGCGGAGCCGCGCACGGTCGGGCGCTTGCCCTTCCAGCGGTTGCGTCCCGCCTTGCCCCAGTTGATGTTCTGGTGGTCGACGTTGCCGACCTGGCCGACGGTCGCGCGACACGCGAGCGGGACGCGGCGCATCTCGCCGGACGGAAGGCGGAGCACGGCGTAACCGGCGTCCTTGGCGACGAGCTGGATGCCCGAGCCTGCGGAGCGGGCCATCTTCGCGCCCTGACCCGGCTTCAGCTCGACGTTGTGCACAAGCGTGCCGGTCGGGATGTTCTCGAGCGGGAGCGCGTTGCCGACCTTGATGTCTGCGCCGGGGCCTGACTGCACCATCACACCGACGCGCAGCTGCGCGGGGGCGAGGATGTAGGCCTTCTCACCGTCGAGGTAATGCAGCAGCGCGATGTTGGCCGACCGGTTCGGGTCGTACTCGATCGAGTGCACCTTCGCCGGCACGCCGTCCTTCAAGCGCTTGAAGTCGATGATCCGGTAGCGGCGCTTGTGGCCGCCGCCCTGGTGGCGCGTCGTGATGCGGCCGTTGTTGTTGCGGCCACCCTTCTTGGTGACCGGCTCGAGCAGGCTCTTCTCCGGCTTCGTCTTCGTGATCTCCTCGAACGTGGAGACCGACATGAAACGGCGGCCGGGGCTGGTCGGCTTGTACCTACGGATTGGCATCTAGAGCTGAGCCCCCTCGAAGATCTCGATCGTGTCGCCGACCTTCAGCTGGACGACGGCCTTCTTCCAGCCGGGGCGGATGCCGCGGAACTGCCCGCGCCGCTTCGGCTTGGCCTGCACCTTGATGATCGCGACGCGCGTGACCTTGACGTCGAAGAGCTCCTCGACGGCCTGGCGGACCTGCGTCTTGTGCGCATCCTGGTGCACTTTGAACGTGTAGCGGTTCTGCGCGATCTGGCCGTAGCTCTTCTCGGAGACCACCGGTGCAATCAGCACTTCGCCGGGATGGAGGCTCATGCCGTTTCCCTTTCCTTCGCTGCGCGCGCCTGCATGAGCGGGAGCGCGGCCTCGCTGACGAGCAGCGAACGCGCCCAGACGATCTCGGCGACCTCGACCTCGGTCGGGACCGTCACGAGCACGCGCTCGAGATTGCGGAACGACTTGATGACCGTCTCTTCGGCCTCGGTGACGATGAGCACTGTCGGCGTCGTCTTGCCCCAGTCTTCGAGCAACGACTTCGCGGCCTTCGTCGAAGCGTTCTCGAACTTCGAGCCGTCGAGGACGCCGATCGTGCCGGCCAGTGCGTGGTCGGAGAGCGCGCTGCGAAGCGCGGCCCTCGCTGCCTTCTTGTTGACCTTCACCTCGAACGAGCGCGGGCTCGGCGGGAACACGACGCCGCCGCCGGTGAACTGTGCGGCCCGGATCGTGCCCTGACGCGCACGGCCTGTGCCCTTCTGGCGCCACGGCTTCGCGCGACCGCCGGAGACGAGACCGCGGCTCTTCGCCGCGCGCGTGCCCTGACGGCGCGCGTTCATCTCGGCCCGCACGGCCTCATGCACGAGGCTCGGCCTGATCTCGGCATTGAACACGCCGTCGTCGAGAGAGATCTCCTTCTTCGTGCCGCCGAGCACAGGGGCCTTCGGAGCAGCCATTAGTGCATCTCCCTGATCTCTACGATGCCGTTCTTCGGGCCCGGGACGGCGCCCTTCACGAGCAGCAGGTTGCGCTCGACGTCGACCGCGTGAATCGTCAGCCCGGTCTCGGTGACGCGCTTCGCGCCCATGTGACCGGCCATCTTGATGCCCTTGAAGACGCGCGACGGAGTCGCCGACGCGCCGATCGAGCCCGGCTTGCGGATGTTGTGCGAGCCGTGCGACACAGGGCCGCGGTGGAACTTGTGGCGCTTGATCGTGCCCTGGAATCCCTTGCCGATCGAGGTGCCCGCGACCTTCACCTTGTCGCCGGGCTGGAACATCTCGACGGTGACGCTCTCGCCCTGCACCGCGTGGTCGAAGTGCCCGCGGAACTCGACGAGATGCCGGTACGAGCCGCTGACACCGTTCTTCGCGAGATGCCCGCGCTCCGGCCGCGAGATCTTGCGGTCGGCGACGGGCTCCCACGCGAGCTGCACGGCCTCGTAGCCGTCGACGGCCGGCGTGCGCACGGCGACGACCGGGCACGGGCCTGCCTCGATCACGGTGACCGACGTCATGACGCCCGACTCCGCATCGAAGAGCGACGTCATACCGAGCTTCTTTCCGAGTAGGCCGCGCATCGCTACAGCTTGATCTCGATGTCGACGCCTGCCGGGAGGTCGAGCCGCATGAGCGAGTCGACCGTCTTCGGGGTCGGCGAGTGGATGTCGATCAGCCGCTTGTGCGTGCGGATCTCGAAGTGCTCCCGCGAGTCCTTGTCCTTGAACGGGGAGCGGATCACGCAGTACACGTTCTTCTCGGTCGGCAGCGGCACAGGACCGGTGATGGTGGCGCCGGTGCGCTGGGCCGTGTCCACGATGTCGCGCGCAGACTTGTCCACCTGCTGGTGGTCATAG
>Ga0193728_1001377_pt1 | contig 12327 bp, 12 predicted proteins | sample U1c1metaG_FD_143037 | JGI IMG/M metagenome (GOLD analysis project Ga0193728, IMG submission 143037) | Soil microbial communities from a riparian zone of the East river system, Colorado, United States - U1c1 | ecosystem: Environmental > Terrestrial > Soil > Riparian zone | place: USA: East River...
AAATTTCTTTAAATACATGCCCGCATCAACGGCGCGGCAAGTGCTCAAGAATAGAACTCTAAGGTGGAGCTCTCCAGCTCTTTTCAATGACCCATTCGATGTGCCGAGAGAATTGGCATATGGAGTAGCGCCAAAGGAGATTGTGGAGGCAATTGAAAATAGGTTTATAGGATTGCTAGAGAATCCGCCCGATGACACTTCAAGATTGGAGCCATCCATAGGATTTATCGTGGATCTGGTAAAGCGGGAGAACTCTGCGGAATTGACGGCTGAAATGATTGCGGGCATCCGCGCACCCGACGACGCACCAGAGCCAACTTGGGCGGCTTTGGAAGAGATGAGAGTCTTATGGCGAAGCTGGATACCTGATTTTCGAATCTTGTGCCTTAGCGAAAGCCCCGACCATATGGCGATGGTTGGGGGAACACCGAGTGCTCGCCTCCGCAATTCAAGATTACTCAATGAAGCATATGCGATTCGCAGCCAACTAGTGCATACAGGGAAGGTGGACGAAAGCAAGAAAAAATTCAATCTGAGTCGCGCGGAAATAGTGGAGAAGACTATAGGAATTGCCGTTGATCTAATAAAAAGCTTAATTCGGCGCAGCGCAATTCCAAAGTGGTCGGAGTTCGATGTGATCGAGCAACCAACCGAGTAAAGGCTGCGAAGTCTTTCAGTGGCTCTTGTATCCGCGCGGCACAGTCACCGGCACAGCTCGCGCAGTGCATCTCTTTTTGTGGCAGATCGAGCAGCGCATCCGTCGCGCAACGTCGCTGAGTCGCGCATCCCATCCGCAAAGAGCCGCCAGCGCGTTCGGAGTTGTCGTGGGTTCATGCGTCGCGTCGAATTAGGTTTCGGATTGTGCCGCATCAACTTGTGTGGGCTGTTAGGAAGTATTTCACGACGCAATAAAGAAGCGAGAGAGTTGCGTATAAGCACAACGTATTCGGGATGCGCCGGTCGAATAACGCCTTTTCGACGTACATCGCTTCAATAAATCGGGACCATCGATTCGTGAATTCTTGAAGCTTCCCCTGCGTAGCATGCTCAATAGCCAAAAGAGCATCCTCGATTAGATAATGTCGTAAATAGATGTTCATGGAGGCTGTGAGATACCACGTCGCCGCCAGTAAAAACGCTAAGAAGGCAGGTCGGCTTAGTGGAGGAAACTCCACGCCAAGTCCTGCGATCTTTGTAGGGTATAGCCCGGTGTGAGTTACCAGGATGCTAATGAAGCTCGCCAGCACTGAATTGCGTCGCGCCTTTCGATAGTCATCGCTATCTGACCGCCAGCCATGCTTCTACGGTCCCTTCGGGCGCATCGGCAAATTCTCTCCAGGCAAGTGCATATGCCTTGTCCTGTTCCGTTGCTATCTCCTCCGGCGGTAGTTGAATCACATTTTTGAGTCCATTGTCTTTATGCGGCGGTGAGATGGTTAGCTTTCGGTCGAGAAACCTTCCTATCGCTCGCAGAATTCCCCTTTGCTCTAGAGGCGGCCAAGGTCGATGTGGAGTTTTCCAAAACCGTCGATATCGCGTGAATGGTGTGCCCGTGCCGGATGGAGGATGTTTGTGGATCATCGGATGAGCTGCTTTTAGTCCTCGACTCTTTCGTAGGTCACTAACATCGATTTTTCTGCATTAGAACTATCAGCGCCCTTCGCAACGACAACCTTCGCATCGTAATGACAATTCTTGCTACCCATGGGCGCGGTGTTGAATTCGCAATCGTGTGGTTTCTTTGCGATTCCGACCCGCTCCACGGGTACTGCGTGCGTCAGCGCGTACCAGCTCTTGACCGGGTCGAGAGACATATAGGGCCAGAGAGCGGCGAGGATCAACCCAACAATTCCAGTCCACAACATTACCTTACCTATCGCCAGAACATCCTTCCGGACCTTAAGCCAAACGACAAGCACACCGGATTCGCGCAACATCCAACGCAGGCCAGCGACGAGAAAATTTGCGAATGGGACAAGGACAACCGTTGCTAAGAGAATGCCGACTAATGCGCAAAGTATTTTCCCCGTTTCCGTGTTGCCGCGTAGTAGCTCATACAATCCCCAACTCAGAATCATTAGGACAATAGCGGCAATTACCTTCGTCAGAATCGGTTCGGATCTCCACCATTCCCGCCATTCGCGGGGGCGAAACAACACGAACGCCTTCAATTCATTGGGTGTAAAGAATGGCTCGCGGGACATTGTTGGGTAAACCCTCTTTTGCGACATGAGAAATTAAGCACGATTCACGGGACACCGCCTAAAACCAAGTCTTTACAAGCCCCTGAAAAAAGCCGGGATGGGTCTTGAGTACACGCTTGAGATTAAGCCCGGTACCTATATTTGCGAGTCCTACAAGAGCCATCAAGTCGGCCGTAAATCCAGCGACAAGCAGAATGACCGCCAGAAAAATGGGAAGTTTCGGGGCATGCGGCAAGGTTTGACTAAACATTATGAAGCCAGTGCAAAAGAACAGCGTAATGGCGAGGCATATAAAAGCTACGCCGATAAGGATTGCGGAATTAGACGCTAGGAGCAGCGTGGGAATCCCCATCGGCTCGGTATCTAGATAGTTCAATAATTCGAGCTTGCGTAGTTCCCGCTTTGCAATCGTGCGTCCCCATAATTTTTTTGCAATGGCAAGTGTGGCTCCGGTCGACCTGTCAATCAGCCGAACCAGGTACACACAGGTAACCCCAACCAGAAGCGGGGCGACTACGATCGTGAGCCAAAATAGCGGCGACTGAATTGACTGATTGAGAATCTCGCGCATGTCTTCAAAACCCTCCTTAGTAGAGCTAAGGATACTACGCGCTAGCCGTCGCGCTTCGTTTCGGGCCGCGGTCCGTGCGGTATGAGTCGCAGTTCAACGCTTCAGGGACTCAAGTACAGCCAATCTTTGTGCTTCTGCTGTCGCTTTGTTTTTCCTGTCCGTCTGTTCTTGCGCAATTCGAGCGGCGTGCTGATTTCGAACCTCGTTAATATAGTCGCTGTTGACGCGGGCTACGTGGGCTTCGTACTGCGTCAATACCGCCTTGGCGTTGTTAACATCTGTCGGAACTGAGAATTGCCTGACGCCGGTCCACTTCACTGATCCCGGCATGCTGCTCGTGTACATCGCAACGCGATTGCCGCTCATAAATATCTCCTTCCAAAGTGCTGGAACCGGCTCCGAAAGAGTTAAGTACAGCCGGCCTTCCTTCCAATCCAGATCCTTTAGGATAGTCATAGGTCTTTGAACTATCGGATCTTCAATATCGGACTCGGGCACAATCTCGCGCTTTAGGGCGTCGAGCCTTTGATGAGCAATCGCGATGTTGGAAAGCATTGCGATTTGCGCTTTTAGCTCGTCGATCGATTGGAATCTTTCGCGCGGGTCCTGGCGAATCATGCGAGCAACCACTTCGTCGAGATATGCGAATGTAGCCGCCGTGGCGCCTACTAATCTATAGCCCGATCCGCGCGCAACTTCTCCGGTAAACATTTCATTCAAGATCAATCCTAGAGCGTAAATGTCCGCGGTTTTATCAACCGGTCGCCCCTGATGGGCTTGCTCTGGGGCACAATAACGAAAGTTGGCTAGCCGTTCTTGCGCCTGTGTCTTGACGGCGTCGTAATGCTCAAGATCACTAAAGTGCGCGATGCCGAAATCCGCTACGACAACGTTGGCCCTATCGGCTGAGAGCAGGATATTCTCCGGCTTCAAATCTCTATGCCAAACACCCGTCAAATGCGCGGCCTCGACTCCATGCAAGATTCGAGTGAATAGATCCAAGACATCGCTACTGGCGATCCCTTTATCCATTATTTTTCGTAGCGTCGATTGGTACACGGGCATTACGTAGAACGGAGACGATTCAGAATCTAGCTCGACCACGCCGAAATCGAGAATCCGAACTATGTTTTTGTGGGAAGTCTTTTGTCCAAACTGTATCTCGTTTTGGAACCGCTTTCGGGCGGCACGTGCCGCGCGAGACGGATTTAGATATTTGATAGCGACAGTCGAGCCATCGCCTGCTTTCGCAGAAACCACAAACCCAGTGCCGCCCTGCCCGATCTGTTCAATGGTCTTGTATTCGTCAAAGGTCGTTTTGAAGACTTGAGGAACCATTTAACTGGCGCACGGACCGACATCTATCATCGGAAGCAGTTCGTCACCAATACGGACGCAGAGAGTCCATTCGCGAAAACCAGCCATAGTCGAAGTATTTCGCGACATATCAAAAATGCCGGACGACAAGTCCAACATGCGAAAGTCATTATTTGAAAGATGCAGCATTACTAGCGGCCGATCACCATCCAAGAAAAGTGCGTTTGCTGTTTGCTCGCGAGGGCTATCGGCTTCGAATGCGGCCTCCACGTTTGGGGTAATTACGAGGTCGCCACCATACGAAAGCGCATCGCTCTGGGCGACCTCTGCGCGCAATTCAAATCGCGACCGATCTATGGGGTATGCGGCGAATATAAAATCAGGGGTCGATCGAGTGTTGCGCGCCCAGATGCCGCGCTGGCCGTCGATCTGAAGAAGGCTCCCCGCCGTTAGCGCTGAGATCGCCACGACGGAGACGCTCGGTTCAAAGGTGATCATGCGAATAACTTCCTTGTCTTCCTGAATCTTTCAGCGGTACCTTATGCGGTACCTCAATTATAAATTGCCGCGGTACCTTGAATCGTAAGTCTTTGTTTTAATTGGTCGGGGCGACAAGATTCGAACTTGCGACCCCTTGCACCCCATGCAAGTGCGCTACCAGGCTGCGCCACGCCCCGACCGAGACCGAGAATGATAGCCCAATTGGGCTCCAAGATCTTGAGTGCCGCTCGAGGCTTGCCTTAACGGCGCAGAATCTTGATCAGCTCTTCCAGCTCCAAACGCATTTGATGGATCAGCTGTTGGCTTTGATTGAGGTCCACTTGCGCATCGTCGCCCGTGAGACGATTGCGGGCCCCGCCAATGGTAAAACCCTGCTCGTACAGCAGGCTGCGAATTTGCCGAATGATCAGCACGTCTTGGCGCTGATAGTAGCGCCGATTGCCGCGGCGCTTGACCGGCTTGAGCTGTGGGAATTCCTGCTCCCAATAGCGAAGCACGTGGGGTTTGACGCCGCACAGATCGCTTACTTCGCCGATGGTGAAATAGCGCTTCCCCGGAATCGGCGGCAGTTCGCTATTGTTGCTTGGTTCCAGCATATGCCTCGACGCGCGCCTTCAGTTTCTGACCAGGACGGAATGTGACAACGCGACGGGCGCTGATGGGAATTTCCTCACCCGTTTTAGGATTGCGCCCAGGACGGCGATTCTTATCCCGCAAGTCAAAATTACCAAACCCGGATAGCTTGACTTGTTCCCCCGAGGATAGCGCAGCACGAATCTCCTCGAAAAAAAGATCGACGAGTTCACGCGCCTCGCGCTTATTGAGCCCCAATTGATCGAATAGGGCTTCGGCCATTTCCGCCTTTGTCAGGGCTGCCATGCTTATTGATCTCTTATTGTGGCGCTCAATACATCCCGTAACCGGGTAGCCACCGCGGTTACCACGGCATCTGCGTCGATATCAGTAAGAGTGCGGGAAGAGTCCTGTAAAATCAAGCCTAAAGCGACACTTTTTCGTCCAGTTTCTATGCCGGGGCCCCGATAGACATCGAACACCCGCAGCTCGCTCAATAGACCTGACGCGCTAACAGTAACATTTTCCTGCAAAACTGCGAGGGGGACGCTTTCGTCGACCACGATGGACAAGTCCCTCCGGACACTCGGAAACTTCGATATCTTATGCAATTTTAATACTTTAGAACGAAATGCTGAGTTAATTTCTAGTTCAAATAAAAATGCGGTCGCCGGCAAATTGAGTGCTTTCTGGACTTGAGGATGAATCTCTCCAATCCAGCCGATTGGCTTGTCGTCGCGGCAAATTCGCGCCGCGCGGCCGGGCCGCAATACGGACAATGAATCCGGTTCGAATGTAACGCCGGCCACTTCCCCGGTCAGCGTCAATGCCTCGAGCACATCGCCCTTCACATCGTAAAAGTCCACGGGTTCGCTCTGACTGCCCCACTGCTGCGGCCAGCGCGTGCCCGTTGCAATGCCGGCCAGGGTTTCGATTTCCTGCAACTCCTGACTCTGTGCATTTTTAGAAACGTTGAATTTGTTGCCGATCTCGAATAGCCGCACCCGGGTTTGCTGCCTTCTTAAGTTTTCGCGGCAGGCATGGATGAGCCCCGGCCACAGCGACACGCGCATCTCGCTCAAATCGGCCGAAATTGGATTCGCAAGCTTCAGTGTGGGCGTGTCCGGAAATAGTTGTTGCTGCATGAGAGGATCGACAAAGGCGTAGCTGATGATTTCGCGATAGCCTCGGTCCGCCATCGCTGCCAGCAGCCGCTCGTTCGATACCCGCGCTTCAGTCGCGGCGCCTGGTATCTGCTGCGCGATCGCGTGAATCTCCGGGATGCGATCGAAGCCCCTAAGCCGCGCGACTTCCTCGATGAGATCCGCTTCGATTCGAACATCGAAGCGATGCGCGGGCTTGCGCACGCGCCAACCGTCAGGTGTGGTTTCAACAGCCTCGCTGATCGCTCCCAAGACTGCGCGCACTTCTTCGTCGGGCACGGGCGCGCCCAGCAATCGCGTCACGCGATCGCGGCGCAACGGCACCCATGTCTCGTCGCGTGCGCTTGCAGCGCCACGCGTCACTTGTACCGGTCCCGGCGCGCCGCCAACACAGGCTTGCAGCAGCGCCGTCGCCCGCTCGATGGCGATCGCCGGCAAGGTGGGATCGACGCCGCGCTCGAAACGTTGCGCAGCATCCGTGAAAAGCCCCAACCGGCGCGCGCGTCCCGAAACGGCGTCCGGTATGAAATGAGCTGACTCCAACAGCACGTCGGTGGTGGAGTCGGATATGGCGGTACGCCGCCCGCCCATGATTCCTGCCAGCCCGACCGCCCCGCTCGCATCGGCGATGACCAAAACTTCAGGATCGAGTTCGTACTCCTTGTCGTCCAGCAGTGTGATGCGCTCCCGAGGCGCAGCCGCGCGTACCGAAATGCCTTTTGCCAGTTTGGCCACATCGTAGGCATGCATGGGTTGTCCCAATTCGGTCATGACGTAGTTGGTGACATCGACGATCGCGGAAATGCTGTTGATACCAACGCGGCGCAAACGCTCGCGCAGCCACTCTGGAGACTGCGCGTTCGGCCTCACGCCGCGAATCACACGAGACGCGAATACCGGGCATCCCGGCGATTCGAGCGACACCGGGAATACGGCCGTTTGACTGTTGCCGATGGGGGCAACCGGGTACTGGATGTAGCGCCGCTCTCGAGCCGCACTGTAGTCGCGGGCGATGCCGAACACGCTCATGCAATCGCCACGATTCGGCGTCGCATTCACGTCCAACACGCAGTCATCCAGATCCAACGCCTCACGCACGTTTTGATTCAGCGGCAGTGAATCATCGAGCTCCATGATGCCGTCGTGCTCGTCGCCAAGGCCCAGTTCACGCGCCGAGCACAACATGCCGTTGGATTCCTGGCCGCGCAGCGTGGCGCGCTTGATGAGCACATCGTTCGGCAACCGGGCGCCCACCGTGGCGACAGCCACCTTGAGACCTGCGCGGACATTCTTTGCGCCGCACACGATCTGCAGTCGATTCTCACCATCAGTGGTCACTTGGCAAAGCGATAGTTTTTCGGCATCCGGATGGCGGCCGGCTTCCAGGACCTGCCCCACGACGACGCCGGAAAATGGCGGCACCACCACGCCCACGGACTCGACTTCCAGGCCGGCCATGGTGAGCTGCGCGGCCAGCTCTTCGGGCGATGCGCTGATGGACGCAAATTCCTTCAGCCAGTGATAGGTCACTTTCATGTCCGGCGCGCGCTCACGGAAACTGCTTGAGAAATTGCAGGTCGTTCTCGAAGAACACGCGCAGGTCATCGACGCCATAGCGCAGCATGGCGAGGCGATCGATCCCCATGCCGAAGGCATAGCCCTGCCACTTTTCGCTGTCGATGCCGGCGGCCACCAGGACATTGGGATGAATCATCCCGCAGCCCAAGATCTCGAGCCAACCTGTGTGCTTGCAAACTCGGCACCCCTTGCCGTCGCAGAACACACACTCGATATCCGCTTCAGCGGAAGGCTCGGTGAACGGAAAATACGAAGGCCGCAGCCGCATCCCCAACGGCCGTTCAAAGAACTGTTCGAAGAAGGTATGCAGCATCGCCTTCAAGTTCGCGAAACTGACGCGCTCGCCGATCACCATGCCTTCGACTTGATGAAACATGGGCGTATGCGTCATATCCGAGTCGATGCGGTAAACGCGGCCCGGGGCGATGATCGCCAAGGGAGGCGGTTGGGAACGCATGGTGCGAATCTGCACCGGCGAGGTATGCGTGCGCAGCAACCTGCCATCGGGGAAGTAGAACGTGTCATGCATGGCGCGCGCGGGGTGATTCCGCGGGATATTGAGCGCTTCAAAATTATGGAAGTCATCTTCGACCTCGGGGCCCGACACCACGCTGAACCCGGCTTGGGCAAAGATTTGCTCTATCCTCAGGCGCGTACGCGTGACGGGGTGCACGCTGCCCACATCCGGACCGCGGCCCGGCAAGGTGACATCAATCGCCCCTTTGGCCAGCTCCCTCTCCATGGCGGCCTGCTCGAGGCGGATACGATGCATCTCAAGCGCGGCATGAATGGCCGCCTTGGCATCGTTGATTCGCTGGCCCGCCGCGGGACGTTCGGAGGCCGAGAGCGCCCCTAAGCCCTTAAGCTGCTCGGTGAGAAGCCCTTTCTTGCCGAGCAGACGCACGCGCACCTCGTCCAACGAACTTAAGTCCATCGACGCGTCCACATCGGCGAGCGCTTGGTTCACAAGCGCCGACAGGGATTCCGCTGCGCCCACGACTTTACGCCGCGAGGCTGGCTTTGGCCTTTTCCGCGATTGCCGTAAAGGCCGGCATGTCGTGCATCGCCAAATCCGCAAGCACTTTGCGGTCGATTGCAAGACCTGCCTTGTTCAGCCCGTCGATGAGCGTGCTGTAGGTCATGCCGCAAAGGCGGGAAGCCGCGTTGATGCGCGTGATCCACAATGCGCGGTACTCACGTTTCTTTTCGCGCCGGCCGCGATAAGCATACTGGCCGGCCTTGATGACCGCCTGCTTGGCGGTGCGAAAGACTTTGCGGCGGGCATTGAAATAGCCTTTCGCTTTCTTGAGAATTTTCTTGTGCCGCCGACCCGCGACGACACCGCGTTTAACTCGTGCCATATTTTATCTCCTGACTCTTTAAGCGTTCGGCAAACATTGTTTGATGCGCTTCACGTCAGACTCGCTGACGTGCATTTCGCGGCGCAGCTGGCGCTTACGCTTGCTCGGCTTTTTCGTCAGGATATGACGACGGTGGGACTGACCGCGTTTGAAGCCATTCGCTGTTTTGCGAAAACGCTTCGCCGCAGCCCGTTTAGTTTTCAACTTGGGCATGATCGACTCCTAATTTATAGCCCTGCTCACAGGCCCTCCGGCAAAGGATCGGTATCCTTTGAAAGACTGCCGCTACAGGCGGGGTGGCAAACTTTTTTAAGGTCTGCCGCTCACTTCTTTTTGGGCCCGAACACCATGATCATCTGCTTGCCTTCCATCAGCGGGTTCTGCTCCACCACCGAGTACGGTGCGAGGTCTTCAGAAATCCGCGTGAGAAGTCGCCGGCCAATGTCCTGGTGCACGAGCTCACGGCCGCGGTAACGCAACGTCACCTTGGCCTTATCACCCTCGGTCAGGAAGCGAATGATGCTACGCAGTTTGACCTGGTAGTCCGCCTCTTCCGTCCCGGGACGAAACTTTACTTCCTTGACTTGAATCTGCTTCTGCTTACGCTTCGCCGCGTGCGCCTTCTTGTTTTGTTCGAACAAGAATTTGCCGAAATCCATGACTCGAACCACCGGCGGTTCCGCCATCGGCGAGACCTCTACCAGGTCCAGAGTCTGTGAGAGGGCCATCTGCAGCGCTTCCGCGCGTGTCATGACCCCTGCTTGGCTCCCATCGGCTGCGATCACTCGCACCGATGGTGCGGAGATCTCCTCATTGCGTCTGACCCGCTTCGACGTTGCGATACACGATCCTCCTAAACAAGACGGCCGCGGCCCGCGACCTCATCGCGAAGCAAGGCATAGAGCTTCTCGAGCTCCATGGTGCCTAGATCTTCGCCAGCGCGCGTGCGTACGGACAGGGTGCGTCCCTCGACTTCCCGCTCACCCGCGACCAGAAGGAAAGGAACACGCTTAATTGTGTGCTCGCGGATTTTAAAGCCTACCTTCTCATACCTCAAGTCCGTTTCTACTCGAAGCCCCTGATTTTTCAGGTTTTCCGCGACTTCAAGGCAATATTTGTCCTGATGGTTGGTAATTCCCATGACCACGGCCTGTACCGGGGCCAGCCAAGTGGGCAATTTGCCGGCATGATGTTCGATCAAAATCCCGATAAAGCGCTCCAAGGACCCGAACATGGCCCGATGCAGCATGACCGGCGTGTGCTTATGGCTGTCTTCGCCGATGTAGCTCGCGCCTAGGCGCCCCGGGAGATTGAAGTCCACCTGCAGGGTCCCGCATTGCCAATCGCGCCCTATGGCGTCCCTTAGAACGAATTCCAGCTTCGGCCCGTAGAAGGCCCCTTCCCCGGGGTTCAGCGCGGTCTCGATGCCCGCAGCCGCAGAGGCGTGCCGCAAAGCCATCTCGGCGCTATCCCAAATTTCATCCGAACCCACCCTCCTGGCAGGTCGATCCGAAAACTTGATGCGCACATCGTCGAAGCCGAAATCCCGATAAATGCTCAAGATCAGTTCGGTGACTTTCACCGCCTCGGCGGTGAGCTGGTCCGGCGTGCAAAAGATGTGGGCATCGTCTTGTGTGAAGGCACGCACTCGCATCAATCCATGCAACGCGCCGGAGGGCTCGTAGCGATGCACCTTGCCGAATTCGGCAAAGCGCAGCGGCAGTTCTCGATAGCTGCGCAAGCCTTGTTTGAAGACCTGAATATGCCCTGGGCAATTCATCGGCTTGATGGCAAAGGTGCGCTCATCCGGCGTGGTGGTCATGTACATGTTTTCGCCGAAAGTCTCGATATGACCCGACTTGACCCACAGCTCCCGGTCCATGATTTCGGGCGTATTGACCTCTTGGAATCCGGCCGCGTTCTGCCGCTCGCGCATGTAGGCAATGAGCTGCTGGAAAAGCGCCCAACCCTTGGGATGCCAAAACACCGCGCCCGGCGCTTCTTCCTGCAAATGGAACAGGTCCAGCTCCTTGCCGATGCGCCGATGATCGCGCTTCTCTGCCTCCTCCAGCCGAGTCAGGTACTCCTTGAGCTGTTTCTCGTTGGCCCACGCGGTGCCGTAAATTCGCTGCAGCATTTCGTTGTGCGAATCGCCGCGCCAATAGGCGCCCGCAACCTTCATGAGCTTAAAAGCCTTGAGTTTGCCGGTGCTCGGAACGTGCGGCCCGCGGCACAGATCCTCCCACTCGCCCTGCCCGTACAAGCTGATGGATTCGCCCTGCGGGATGGCGGCAATGATCTCCGCCTTGTAGTGCTCGCCTATCTTCTTGAAGTGCGCAATCGCCTCATCGCGAGGCAGCACCCGCCGGTGCACGGGCAAGTCCTTGGCGGAAATCTCGGCCATGCGCTTTTCGATAGACGCCAAATCCTCGGTCGAGAAGGGGCGCTTGTAAGCGAAATCGTAGTAAAAGCCGTTCTCGATCACCGGGCCGATCGTGACCTGCGCGTCGGGAAACAGCTCTTGCACGGCATTGGCCAAAAGATGGGCGGTGGAGTGTCTGATGATCTCCAGCCCTTCCGGGTCCTTGTCCGTCACGATGCTCAACGTGGCGTCCCGATCGATCGACGCCGAGGTGTCGACCAAGGCACCATTGACCTTGCCGGCCAGCGCGGCTTTCGCCAGCCCTGAGCCGATGCTGGCCGCCACCTCCGCCACGGAAACCGGGTGGTCGAAATGTTTTTGGCTACCGTCGGGAAGTGTAATCGCTGGCATAGAAGACATCACAATCTTAGGGGGCCGGCCCCTACTCTCAAGGGATGGTGCGCGCTAGTGGGATCGAACCACTGACCCCCACCATGTCAAGGTGATGCTCTACCGCTGAGCTAAGCGCGCCCGAAGGGCGCGAAAGATACCGGATTCGTGGTCACCAATAAAGCGAAACTCGTCGAAGACGCAAAAAATCACCCCTTTGGGGGCACGCCTAGGGGTTTGGCCGCGTAGCGGAATTGGATATCGCCGAGCGTCACAATGTCCCCGTCGTTCAAGACCTGCCGAGTCA
>Ga0193728_1001378_pt1 | contig 12326 bp, 10 predicted proteins | sample U1c1metaG_FD_143037 | JGI IMG/M metagenome (GOLD analysis project Ga0193728, IMG submission 143037) | Soil microbial communities from a riparian zone of the East river system, Colorado, United States - U1c1 | ecosystem: Environmental > Terrestrial > Soil > Riparian zone | place: USA: East River...
GAGCACGTAGCGATACTCGTCGCCGAGCTCGCGGCCGGAGACGTATTCGATGCCGCGCGGGCGATCGCGGCGCATCCGCAACGGCAGGTGCGTGTAGCCGAACGGCGACGTGCGCGCGACGAGGAAGCGGGTCGCGATCACGTGGACGCGGGTCTCGGGCGTCGCGCCGGTGAGCGTGACTACCAGATCGCGATCGACCGCCAGCGACTCGATCGCCGGCGCGCGGCGCGACAGCTCGACGACCTCGGTCGGCGTCACGGCCTGGCGCATCGCGATCGCGGTCGGCGCGACGACACGCAGCCGGGTCGGCAACAGGCCCGGGCCGCGGAGCTGGTAGTCGCCCGCCGGCAGCGCCGCGATCCGGATCCCGCTCGCGAGCGGAACGAGCTCGGCGTCCGTCACGTGGCGCAGCGGCACGCCGGCGCGCAGCTCGACGAGCGACAGCCCGCGCACGAGCTCCGCGGAGCTCCGGCTCGGCGGCACCGGCACGAGGATTGGCGTGCCCGCCTCGACGACGAGCTCGGGGCACACGAGCTCCGGATCGTCGGTGATCCATGTCTGCGTACTCGCGCCGAGCGTCGCACTGATCCGCTGCACGCCGGGCAGCTCGCCGAGCTCGACCCGGCCGTGCGCGTCGGTCGCGAGCTCGCACGTGAGCTGGATCCGCGACCAGCGGTGCACGAGCACGACGCTGACCGGCCGTTGCGCGCGCGGCTCGCCCGACTTGCCGAGCGCGGAGAGCACCCAGCCTGCTGCAGTGCGCGCGAGATACAGCGCCTCGGTCGCGAACGTGCCGTACATCGTCGCGACCTCGATCGTCTCGGCGGCGACGAGCTCTTGCTCGCGCTGCTCCGTCACGACCGCGACCTTGCCGCGCACCGCGATCTGGATCCGCGCGACGTCATCGCCGAGCGGGAGCTCGAGCACGGCGACCTCGTGATCGACGAGCGCGAGTGGTTGCGACTTGGTCGTCGTGACGCCGGAGCGATCGGCGACCGTGATGTCCCACGTCGGTTGCTGGACCAGCGCGAGCGAGGCCGGCGCGCCGCCGCAGCGCAGCCGCACGCGGGCGAGCGCGCTCGCGGTGCGACCGGCGGTGAGCTGCTGGCGATCGAGCGCGAGCTGGAGCTCGAGGTCGTAGCGCTCCGCGACCAACGCGAGCGCCGCGACCTCCGAGAGATCACCGTGCATCAGCAGCATCGGCAGCGCCGAGTGCGCCATCGAGAACGGCAACACGAACGAGCCGCGCTCGTCGGCGACATACTCGCGCTCGCCGACCCACGCGCGCGCACCGGGCAACGCGCGGCCGGCCTCGTCGAGCACTTCGACGACGTGACCCGCGGCCCCGACCCGCGTCGCGTAGCGCAGCCGGCCCTTGTAGACGACCGCGCGACTCGCGATGCCGTTGCCGATCAGATCGATCACGTACGTGCCGGGGCGCGCGCACATCGGCAGCTCGATGCGGCGGCGCACGCGGCGCACCGGCGGCTCGGTGAAGCGCAGCACGAGCTCGTGACTGGCGGCGAGCCCGTCGAGGTCGAGATCGACGCCGACCTCTTTCTTGTGATGCTGGAAGTACGCGAGCGGATCGACGCGGAACACGTTCACGGTGAGCTCGGGTACGTGCTTGACGTCGGCGTCGAGCACGACCAGCTCGTCGGCCGCGAAGCGCGTGCGGTCGTGCAAGCACCACGCGAGCTCGACACGCTCGCGCACCAGCGCCGCCCGCGCCGGACCGAGCACGCGGGTCGCATTCTCGGCGTCACCGCTGGCGGTGAGGAGCCGGGTCTCGGCGATCACCGCCTCGAGCCACGCGCGGTCGAGCCACGCCGCGTAGTGAGGCGCGTCGTCGATCCGGCGCTGCAACAGGTCGCGCACGAGCTCCTCGTCGCTGCCCGCGACCCACAGGCCCGTGACCGCGGAGAAGTCCGCGTTCGCCGTCGCGAGCTCTTCGTTGCGCACGTCGCGGTGGACCGCGTACGGGGCCGTGCGCGGCAGCTGCAAGTACGCGGCGAACAGCTCGCGATCGGGCCCGGCATCACGCCGGCGCTGCGCGTCGAGCAAGTGCCACAGCACGTGCGCCTTCAGCGAGTTCGATGCGGGCGGCAACCCGGCCACGAACGCCCACAGCTCGACGAGGTACGCCTCGCGCGCGTCGCGATCGATCGCGAGATCGACCGACGCCGGCGGCCGCATCCGGCGCACGACCGCTCCGATCCACGCCTGGTGCGTCCGCAGCTCGCGGCGCTGGCGCGCGACCTCGTGGAGCTGGTCGAGCGTGAGCTCGGCGTGAATCCGCGAGCCACCGAACTGATGGCCGCGGATGTCGAGATCCGCGGCGACGAGCGCGGGCAGCTCCTTCGCCGGCGTGTGATTCACGCGATCGAGCAGCACGTGGCGGCGGGTCGCGTCGAGATTCGCGCCGAGCAGCTCGTATACGCCCTCGTCGGTGATCTGCGCGAGATCGGGCGAATACTCGACCCCGCGCGCGAGCAACGCCGCACCGTCGAACGTGCCCGGTGCGAGCCGGGTCGGTCGTGACTGATTGATCTCCGCGACCTCGGCCTCGTGCCAGTGCGAGACGTTCAGGCGATCGCGCAGATCGTCGGCCGCGCGCTCGGGCTCTCGCACGACGCGATACATCAGCTGGCGCAGCGTGAGCCGGCGATACAGCGCGTCGTCACCGTGGCGATCCGGCCAGCTCGCGAGGACGCGATCTGCCGCGTCCAGATCGCCTCGTTGTTGCGCGTGGAGGCAGTGGAAATAATCGTGGTCCTCGCTACCCGGGAGCAGCTGTGCAAGCGCTGCACTGCGGTCGTCGGATAAGGCGAGGGCCTCCAGGATCTCCAGGTCCATCGCGCGAGCGTACTCTGCTAAGGTCCGCGCCATGTCGCGGGTAACGCCGATCCTCGTCGTTCTGTTCGCGGGAGTGAGCGCGTTCGCCGCGCCCCCAAAGACGACGCCGAAGACGACGACAAACACGACGAGAGCATCGCGCGCGAACAACATGCCGCGCGGCTTTACGTGGCCGCCGAATCGCACGATGGAGGCCGCGGCCAAGGCGTGCGAAGCGCAGCTCGATACGCTCGGCGTGAGCTGGCGCGCCGCGAAGCGCGCGGGTCATATGGTCGATCCGGTCGAGCTCGTCGACGGTCAGCTCGGCGGCATCGCGTACGTGCCGGTCTACGCGAAGACGCTGCCGGCGATGGACTGCCAGCTCGCGCTCGCACTCGCGACGCTCGCGCCACGCCTCTACGATGCGGGCGTGCGCGAGGTCCACGTCGGCAGCACGTATCGCTGGAGCAACGTCCGAGTCGGCGGCAAGACCCTGCCGATGTTGTCGCGCCACGCGCTCGGCCTCGCGATGGACGTCGTGTCGTTCGTCGATGACAGCGGCCGCGAGGCGGTGGTCGCGAAGGACTACAAGGCAGGCGACGAGCTGCTGCTCTCGATCGAGCGCACCGTCAACGACAGCGGCGTGTTCCGCACGGTGCTGACGCCGAAGAACGATCCGAAGTCGCACCACGATCACTTCCACCTCGAAGCGAATCCCGATTACGCCGACGCGCCCGACGACCAGCCGTCGTCGTGATGCGACAAATGCATACGAGTTGCAGGTGCTTGCGCGCTTCGCCGCGAGGGCGTAAAGTGGCCGCATGGCGAGCCGGCAGCACAGCCTCGACGAGCTCCGCAGCGCGGTCCGCGGCGTAGGCCTGCGCGCGACCCCGTCGCGGCTCGCGGTGCTCGAGCTGCTGCGATCGTCGGACACGCCGATGTCGCACGGCGACGTTGCCGATCGGCTCGCGAACCAAGCGTGGGACCGCGCGACGATCTATCGCAACCTCACCGACCTCGCGGAGGCCGGCCTCGTGCGCCGCACCGATGTCGGCGACCACGTGTGGCGGTTCGAGGCCGTGAGCGAAGAGCATGCCGGCAGCGCGCACCCGCACTTCGTGTGTACCGAGTGCGGCACGGTCGAGTGCCTGCCCGAGCTCGAGCTCGCGATCTCGCGCCAGTCCTCGCGGTCGAAACCGCCGCGCTCGGTCAAGCAGCGGCAGGTCGAGGTCCACGTGCGTGGGCTATGCGACGCCTGCGCGTAGAGCTCGCGCTGGCGCTCGCGCTCGGCGTCGCCGGGTGCGCCGCGAACGACGATATCCCGGCGCCGTTGATCGCCAGCATCGTGCCCGATCACGCGACCGCGGGTGCGATCGTGATGATCGCCGGCAGCTACTTCTGCCAGCGCCCCGCCAACGGTCAGGATGATCCGACCTGCGATACCGCGGGCAGCGTCGACTTCGGCACGGTGCCGGGCGTCGCGACGACGTGGGCCGACGACGCGATCATGGTCGAGGTCCCGCACGCGAGCGGCGACGTCGATGTCTCGGTCGCCGCGGCAGGCCGGATCTCGAACTCGGTCTCGTTCACGGTCGAGTGAACTGCAACCGCGCCGTGAGGTGCGTGCGCTGCTTCGTGGCCGGGAGCTGGAAGCTCGTCACGCCGTGCTGGATGCACCGGTCGAGGTCGTCGTTGACGCCTTCCGCGTGCGCGCTCGAGACGAGGCCGGATTTTTCGATCGCGAGATCGACCGTGACGGTGCCCGAGAGGTTCGGGTCGTGCTGGAGCGCGGTGTTGAAGCAGTAGAGCAGGCGGTTGTGATTGCGCGTGAACACGCGCTTGGTGCCGTCGGCGTCGAGCCCGGGACCAAAGTTGTAGTCGCCGAAGTCCAGCGCGCCGACCGGTCCCGGGTTGCCGCCGCGCGGTGGTCCGCCGAGTCCACCCGGCGCCGGTGCACCGGCGGTTGCGCCGGCATCTGCTCGTCCTGCTCCGCCTCCCGCGCCTCCGATGTCGCCACCGGTGCTCGGATTCGCATCTGCACTGCTGTCGTTCGCGCGTTCGCCTGCGCGACTCGCGATCTCGCCGCCATCGCACGGATCGCCGCCCTTCGCGACGAGCGGTGCGGGCTGGGTCGCGGGCGGCGGCGGCGCGGGCTCCGCCGTGGCTGCCGGTGTGATCGGCGCCGGCTTCGGCGCACCACCACACCCGAACGCGACAACGGCGACCCCTAGTGCGCGGTTCATTTCATCGAGAACGTTAGCGGATAGCTCACGCTCGCGCTGGGATTCCGCGTCTTCGGAAACGTGATCGCGTTCGCGGCATTGACGAGGCATTGCTCCACTTCGCGGTCGAGCCCGCCGGAGGTGTCGGCGTCCGAGACCTTGCCGTCGCCGTCGATCTTGAACGTCAGCGTCGTCGTGCCCGCGATGTTCGGGTTCGCCGTCGCGGAGCTCTCGTAACAGAGCACGAAGCTCGCGGTCGCCTTGTTGAGGTAGCGCGTCACGGTCGCGAGATCGATCCCGCTGCCGCGGACCTCGATCGTGCCGCGCTTCATCAACGGGGCGCCGACCTTCTGCGTGTGCGTCGCCGCGGTCACCTGCGCGGGCGAGCTGGGCGACGGATTGGACGCGAGGATCACCGGCAGCGGCGCGGGACCGAGGCTGCCGGTGGGGCCACCCTTCTCGGGGATCACCGGAGCGGTGCCCGGAGCATCGGGCTGCGGCGGAGCCGTCGCCTCGGTATCCGACGTGGGTGGCGCTTCGCCCGGCGGGGGGCCCGCGGGTGTGGCGGGTTTGATGGGGGAACCACCGCAACCAAGCAGGATAGCTACGAGCGCGTACCTCATGGGGTGACGTGAATGCATGCGTCGTACCACGCTTCTCCGAGACGTTCGTCTCGCACGACGATCCACCCCGGGATGTCCTCGGGACCGTCGAGATCCTCGGCATAAGGTGCCGTGAAGTCGGTGAACAGCGGAGCCAGGTTGCCGAACGCGTCGTGGCCGCCGCCCGAATCGCCCGTCGACAAGCTGCCGTCGCCGATCACCCATTGATACGTGATGCTCTCGGTGAACGTGCTCTCGCCGCCATTGATGGTGGGCGTCACGTACGTCTCCCGCACACCGTCCGGTTCGATCGGCGTGAGCCGGACAATTTGCCGCGGTGTGACTTCGAGCTTTTGCGCCCCGGGCGCATCGCACGAATTCAGCGCCATCGGTTGCGGGTTCGTCATCTCGGCGTTCGGGTCGCTCGCGACGAGGCCCGCCAGGGTCGGGTTGTGGTTCGCCTGGATGTCGGCCGGGATGTTCGGCATCAAGCGCAGTGCTTTCTCCGCGTAGATATCGAGCGACGAATCCGCGTCGGCGCCGCCGAGCTCCAGATCGAGGCCGTAATAGATGCCGCCGAGCCCGTGGAACGGGTCGTTGTTCAAGTAATCGATCACGACGCCGAGCAAGTTGCCGTTCGGGTTGATCGTCGTGCACAGCGGCGGCGGCGGAAACGTGTCCGGATCGGGCGCGACGCCGGCATCGAGCACCGCGTGCGGCGAGGCCGGATCGCAGCGATCGTCGGTGCCCGGCACGCACAGCGTCCACGTGTAGCGGATCTCGCGATCGAAGTTGCGATCCGAGACCAGCGCGCAGACCTGCGAGGGCACGACTTGCTGGAGCAGCGTCGTCGGATCCGTTGTCATCGAGACGTCGATCACTTGCTCCGGTGGTTCGGCGACCATCGCGAGCACGCGCAGATCGATCACGACGTTCGGATCTTCGAACGTGCCGCACGCGGCGAGCAGGACCAGTGCGAGCCACTTCACCATGTGCCTTTGACCCCCAGCGTCGGTAGGATCGGAAAGCTCGTGATCGGCGAGCGTTGCCGGTAGCGATAATCGTACTGATACGCCTCGACGTTCGTCGTGTTCAGCACGTTGATCACGTCGATGTAGACCCCGAATGTCCAGCGATCGAACAGCCAGTCGCGTTCGACGCGCGCGTCGAGCTGGTAGAACGTCGGGTCGCGGGCCGAGCGCGTCGCGCCGTCCACCGGCACGTAGCTCCCGGTATCGGCGTCGTAGGTCGCGCCGATCACCGGCGTCTCCGGACGGCCGCTCGCGAGCTGGAACCGCGCGCCGAGCTCGAACCCGGCGCCCGGCTTGTAGCTCGCGACCGCGTTCAGCACGTGCGGTTGATCGAACGTCGTCGGTGTCCAATCCGAATCGGGGTGGCGCTTCTCTCGCGCGTTGCTGTACGTGTACGACAGCCAGCCGTAGAGGTGTTCGGTGATCTCGCGCTTGATGATCGCTTCGAACCCGTACGAGTAGTTGCGCGCCTCGTTCGTGAAGTTGACGTACGAGTACGTGCCGTCGGCGCTCTGGGTGACGTTGTCGGAGAAGATCACGAGGTTCGAGCGCGCGACGTAATAGATCTCGCTGTCGATCGACCACACGTGATCGGGACGCCACTCGTAGCCCAGCCCGTAGTGCATGCCGTGCTCGAGCTGGAGCTCCGGGTTGCCGAAGCGGCGATCGAGCGCCTCGGGCTGCGGGGGTTGCGTGAACCGACCGACGTAGCCCTTGAGCGTCCATTGATCGTCGATCTTGAAGCGGGCGACGAACCGCGGATCGATCGACGGGCGTTCGACGCCGTCGAGGATGAACTCGTCGACGCGCAACGTCGGCACGAGCTTCAGCCGATCGGTGACGTCGATGCCGAGATCGATGTACGCGCCCATGCCGAACATCAGCGAGCCGCGGAACACCTGGGTCGGCTGGATGTCGACGCCCACGGTATCGATCGTGGTGTCGTCGATCGGTACGAGCGCCTGGTAGTGCGTGATCCGCGACAGCAGATCGATCCCGGTATCGAGCGTGAGGCGCGACGCGACCTTGCCCTTCACGCGCATGCGATACGACAGGTTGTCGTTGATCACGCCGATGCTCGTGAACGGCCCCGATGCCTCCGCCTGCCCGCCGCTCGCCGAGATCGTGTCGCGTCCCCACGCCGGCGACAGCGTGAGCTTTAGGTCCCCCGCCAGCGGACGTTCGTAGGCGCCGATCACGCGCAGGAACTTCACGGAGCTGTCGAGCTGCTGCGACACCGCGGCGTCGGGATCTTGGTTGAGGACGTGCAGCCCGTCCGACGAACCGATCACGAACACGCTCGCGCGGCCTTCCTCGTGCAAGTTGTAGTCGACGCGCGCCTGGTAGTCGTAATAGACCGGTGTCACGACCCGCTGCGCGCCGCGCGCCGGCGCCGGCAGGATGAAGCCGAGAAACGCGTCGATGTACGAGCGCCGCCCGGCCACCGCGACCGACAGGTCATCGGTGATCGGCGCGCGGATGTAACCGCCGGCGTCGATGAAGTCGACCTTCGCAGAGCCGTGGATGCCGTCGGATTTGGTCGGCCGGGTCTCGAGCGCGACGACGCCGCCGTGATGGCGCCCGAACCGGCCGGGGAAGCCGCCGGGATAGAGATCCAGCGACTCCAGCATCTCGGCGTTGAAGATCGACGGCCCGCCGAGGAAGTGGAACAGGCCGGGGACCTCGTGACCGTCGACGAAGATGCCGGTGTCGTCGGGGTTCGAGCCGCGGATCAGCAGCAGGCCCAGCCCGAACGGCGCGCGCTGCACGCCGGGCAGCGTCTGGATCACGCGGATCGGATCGCCGAACGTGCCCGGGATGCTGGTCAGCTGCTGGCGCTGCAGCGTCCGCTTCGTCACCTCCATCGTCTCGCGCTCGCCCTCGATCACGGTCTCGTACGGATTGCCGCCGCGCGGCCGCATCCACAGCCGGACCTCGAGCGCTTCCTTCTTCGAGATCTCGATCGGGCGCTTGAACCGATCGTAGTGATCGTCGACCGCGAGGATCGTGTACTTGCCGGGCGGCACGCCGTGAAAATAGAAGTCGCCCGCGGAGCCGGTGATGACGTCGACGCCGAGCTCGGCAATCGACACGATCACGCCCGCGAGCTTCTTGCGCGTGCCCCGCTCGACGACCACACCTTGCAACGTCACCGGCGCCTTCATCGCGCCTGCGTGGTTCGGCGGACCTGCGTGCGTCGTTGGCGGTGGAGGCGGCGGCTCCTCGGGCGGCGCTTGTTGCTCGATCACGAAGTTGATCGTGGTCTCGACTGCGATCGGCCCGGGCTTGCCGTCGATCTCCGCGGGATCGAAGACGTACTGCATCGCGGCCGCGACCGCGGCTTCGTCGAAGCCATCGCCCGCCGGCTGGAGGACGTCGACGCTCGTGACGATGCCGGTCGCGTCGATATGAATCCGAACCTTGACCTTCGCCTGCTTGCCGGCGGCGAGCGCGGCGGGCGGATACTCCGGCGCCTGCGCCTGGATCAGCTTCGGCGGCTTCGTGACGACGTTCGTCAGCTTCGGCGGCGGCGGTACATCCGGTGCTCGCGGTGCATCGTCGGCGCGTGACAGGGCGCACAGCGCGCACAGCACGACAACGACCCGGAGCATGGCGCGGAGTATACGACCGCGCATCGACGCGGATCGTTGCTCTCAGCTCTGCGATTGCTGGCGGAGGTGCGCGAGCAGCTTGTCGAACATGCCGTGCATCGCGCCTTCGAGCGCTTCCCGGCGATAGTTCTGCAGGTATTGACCCTTGAACTTCGCCGACGGGATCTGGACCTTCGCGCCGCCCGACAGGAACGACAGCATCTTGCCCTTGTCGTCGGAGATCGCGAGGCGAAGCTCCGCGGCGATCTCGACGTAGCCGCCGTTGGTCTCGACGTCCATCTTGACGACCGACAGATCGATCGTGCGCGGGTCGAGGCCCCAGCGCTGCGCGTCCGCCGCGGTCATCGTGACTTGCGGCGCACTCTTGAACGAGTCGAGCAGCACCTGCTTGACGACCTCGGCGTTCTGCTTGCGCGTCGGCTTGTCGGCCTTGCCCGGCGAGTCGTCGCTCGACGACTTGATCATCACGTAGAGATCCGGCGCGTCGGCGACCGCGTGCGGCGAGTGACCGAAGCCCTTCGTGTGGCGCGCTTGCGGCTTGCTCGAGGTCGCGACCGCCGGCTCCGGCAGCTCGGCATCGAGATCGTTCGCCTTCGCGACCGCGAGCGCGGCCTCGCGCGCCTTCTTGCGGACGATGTCGTCCGTGTCATCGGACGCCGCCGCGCGCAACGACGGCAGCGCCGCCTTGTGCTTGAGCTTGCCGAGCGCGACCGCCGCGATCGCACGGACCTCGGCCGATGGATCGTGGAGCGCCGTGACGAGCGGCTTCAACGAGCGCTTGTCGCCGAGCCGCGCGAGCGACACCGTCGCCGACACGCGCGCCTTCTCGTTCGAGCTCGACAACTGCTTGGTCAGATCGTCGACCGAGTCAGCGCGTGCGGGGGCGGCGAACATCGCCAGCGCCACCGCGACAACACCGACGAGCAGCTTCACGAGGGAGATTAGGCCCTCGCCTACATCGTCTCGTCAACGTTTTCATGGCGAACAGATCCTCTCTATCTGATGTGCGCACGCTGTACGATGAAGTGAACGTATGGATTCACCTGATCCGCAATTCCGCATCGGGGTGCTCGCAGGTGGTGTAGTGCTGGTTGCAGTCATCACGTATCTGCGCTTCTGCGGGGCGTTGTCATTACCGAACAAGCCACCAGCGCCCACTGCGCCCACGGGCACACAGCGGCAGTTGCTGACGCAATCGACGTCGACGCCCGGCATGTACTTGGACTTCCTCGCGCGTGATGCGGCGAGTGCCGGCGTGCGCGCGCCGACTCAAGATGAGATGGGACGCAAGCTCGCATATCGCGTCGACGATGCGCGCCACGTGCTCGAGCTCGGCAAGCCGGCGATCGAGGTCGCGGGATTGCGGTTGCACGTCGAGCGAAGTGGCGATGCCGTCGTGCTCGCGATCCAGAACCTCGTCGGATCCGACGTCGCCTATGAAGTGACGACGGTGCCGAGCATCGGCAGCGCGTTATGCAACTCCGCGCGTCCGTTGCCGATCAACGCGATGGTGATCGCGAAGGGCACGAGCGAGACGCGCACCGAGTGCGTGTTTCGCGACGGGATCTCGATCGTCGTCACGAAAGTCGAGACGATGGAGGTCGGTCCCTTGTCGTCCTACTACTTGAGCGAAGTGCCCCCGACGCTGGTCGGCATCGAGGACCGCATCGCGCGCGGCCATCGTGGCGTCGATACGAAGGAACCTTGCTCGGCCGTGAGCTCTCAAGTGGTCCGGGCAGGCCTGGAACGCGGCGATATCGGCTGGCGGGATCTCGTCGATTTCTATGCCCGCCACCGCTGCCAAACCTACCAATTTCCTTCGTCGTATCGGGCCTTTAAGTCCGATAATGCGCGGCCGATCCCGGCGCTCGACTAGAAGTATTATTGGCTTTTCACAGCGTTAGACTTGCGCCCACTTAGCGCTAGGGCTTAGCCTGTTCCTAGTTACGCGGAGTTACGGGTGACCAAGTCCGAGCTCATCGAGAAAATCTCCGAGACGTTAAAGCTGCCGGCTGGTAAGGCGGAGGCGATCGTCAACACCATCTTCGATTCGATGGTGAAGGCACTGGAACGCGGCGAAGGTATCGAGATCCGCGGCTTTGGTAGCTTCACCGTCCGCAAGTACAAGGCCTACGAAGGTCGCAACCCGCGCACCGGCGAGACGGTTCACGTCGCCGAGAAGCGGTTGCCTTTCTTCAAGGTCGGCAAAGACTTGCGCGAACGTGTCAACGCCGGCCTCGGCACTCCGCTCCCCGCGGACAAGCCCGACGAGCCCGACGACACGGATCCGAACGATTCCGAAGACTACGACGAAGATTGACCGCGTTTCGCCGCTAAGTCTCGTCGCAGGTCTGTGTCCCATTGCCTCAACGGCATGTGACCGTTCCGGCATCGCCGTCGACGTCGACTGTGTCGCCGTCGTGCAGTGAGGTCCACGCGTCGCGGCACCCGACGACGCACGTGATCCCGAGCTCGCGCGCGAGCGCCGCCCCGTGATCGAGCAGGCCGCCGGTCTCGCTGACGAGCGCGGCGCACCGCCCGACGAACACCGCGAGTGCCGGCGTGACCGCGCGAACGACGACGACATCGCCCGGCGTCGCGAGCACCGCCGATGCGAGCGACGCGAAGCGCACGACACGACCGGTGACACGCGGCCCGGCGCCGACACCATGCAGCGATTTGCTGCGGGGCTCGTCGGTGGACGATGGCGCGCCGACGACGAGCGGCATCTGCCACGCCGACGCACGCGCGTTCGCGGAGCGCGCGGCGGAGGCTTTGCGTTGCAACGCGATCGGATCGGGCGCGGACTTGCGATCTGCGGTCGCGGCGCGATCGAGCTCGATCCAGAAGATGTCGTCGCCGATGCCGAGCTCTATCCCGCGCGCGAGCAACGCCGAGCGCACGAGCTGCTGCGCGCGAGCGAACAACAGGTCATCGCGCTCGGCGAGATCCGCGGCGATCGCGGCGAGGTCGATGTTCTCGGACCGCCGCTCGAGCTCCGCGGGTGAAGGCGACTCCAAGGCG
>Ga0193728_1001380_pt1 | contig 12319 bp, 12 predicted proteins | sample U1c1metaG_FD_143037 | JGI IMG/M metagenome (GOLD analysis project Ga0193728, IMG submission 143037) | Soil microbial communities from a riparian zone of the East river system, Colorado, United States - U1c1 | ecosystem: Environmental > Terrestrial > Soil > Riparian zone | place: USA: East River...
AAAGTCTTTGACCACACCAATGATGGTCCCGCGAATGTTGTGAAGGGCAAAGATCTTTCCGACGGGATCCTTCACGCCTATGGCTTTCACGGCGGCCTCATTGAGGATATAGTGTGTGCTATCGGCGGGTGATCCGGTGAAGTTGGAACCGGCGGCAAGACGCATTTTCAGGGTGGGGATAAAATTTTCATTGATATGGGCAAAGGTAAACAGCAACGTTTTCGATTCGTCCTTGCCTTCCCACCAGGTATCGCCAGTCTCGTTACCCATTCTTGGGAGGTCACCACTGGCAGCGGCCATATTCTGGACGGCGGGAAGTTGTCGCAAATCCTCCGTAATGGCTTTGTAATGGTTCTGCATGCCTTCCCGCATTTTGACGGAAAAAACCTGGGACCGATCGAATCCCAGGTTCTTTTCTCTGATATACCTCAATTGATCACGGATGACGACGGTAGATAGGATGAGCCCGACGGAACACGCGAATTGAGTCACTACCAGAATCTTTCTGAAGCTGGCGTTGCTGACGCCGAGGGAGGCGATCTTTCCTCTCAGCACATCGATCGGCCGGAAGGCGGAAAGTAGCAGCGCCGGGTAAATGCTGGCCGCGGCGAGGGTGCCCGCGATCGTGCAACCGATGATGAGCCAGACACTGGGGTCTTTCAGGCTGAAGACGAGCTGTTTGGCGGCAATGTTGTTGTACAATGGCAGCAGGAGTAAGATCAGGCCAAAGGCCAGGAGGGAAGCGAACAGGAAGAGCAAGGCCGATTCGGTCAGGAACTGGAAAAAGAGTTGGGGTCTTCCCGCACCAATGATCTTCCGGACGCTGATCTCTTTAGAACGGAGCATGGATCTGGCGGTGGATAGGTTGACATAGTTTATCCCGGCGATGACGAGTATAAGTACAGCCACGACGGTGAAGATGCGGACGATCGAGAGGGCGCTGGTATTGCCGTCCGCGGTGATGAGGTGTACGAAGCGCAGTGGCTGAAGGGTGAAGAAGTCGGTCTTGGCATCTGCGCCTACCTTGTCGCGGTAAATGGCGGAGAGTTTCTGTTGTACCGCGGCGGGGACTCCGGCAGGTTTTAGCTGAAGATAGGTGGTATATAAGAAGTTGCCGAGGTCTTCGTCCATGGCCTTCCATTCGCCGTTGCGAAGGATAATTTGGGCCCAGAGATTCATCGGGAAGATGACGTCGTAATTGATGGAGGAGTTAGCAGGGAAGTCAGCGAGGACGCCGGTGACGGTGAAATTGTCTTTTTTATCAAAGACAAGAACTTTCCCCATCGGGTCCGTGTCGCCGAAATATTTTCTAGCCATCGATTGGGTGAGCACGATGGAGTGGTCGTCGGTGAAGGGGTGGGCGCGGTTGCCTTTGAGTAGGGCGAAGTCGAATACGGTGAAGAAGTCGGGGTCGGCGAAGACAGTGTTGCTTTCAAGGAATGTTTTGGCGCCGTAGGTGATAAGAAATTTATTCCCTCGGTCGATGACACGGACGGCCTTTGCGACTTCGGGGATGGAATTGCGGGCGAAGACGGCAAGGGGTGCGGGAGCCTCGGTCCAAACCTGGGCATCGGCTCCGGTGCCGAGGTGGGAGTTGATCTTATAGACATGATCGGCTTGTTTGTGGAAGCTGTCGAAGCTGAGCTCGTCTTTTACCCAGAGCAGAATTAGGATGCCGACGGCGAGGCCGATCGCGAGGCCGGCGATATTGAGCACAGAGTAGAAACTGTTGCGGCGGATATTGCGCCAGGCGGTGAGGATGTTGATGCGGATCATGCAGGCAGATTTGTTATTTGGGTTTGTCTGAGTCTATTCAGTTCTGAAACTTTTCAACGGCTTGGCCACGGTGGCCTTGGGAGCTTGGAGCCCGACGTAGCAGATGGTGCCGATGGTGAGCCCCGGCAGGTTGGGATCGAATAGCCCTTCCGTTTGCCGAAGTTGCGAAGGGCGATCAGGAGAAAGCTCTTTAGCATGAGAGTTTCGTTTAAGGACGGGATTGTGCCAGCAAACGGGGTGCCGGGCTGATCGGGAATTGATTATCAAGTCGCTAGTATTGCGGCCTTGGCTTGAATGTCCGGTTTTGATACATGGTATGGGCGATGGTGACACAGTAGGCGTTCCGGCGACGAAGTGGTTCGGTAACGAAGGGCAGGAACCGGTCATGGCCATCCGCTCGGATCAGACCGTCCCCCTCTCCATCGCCGATGTATGCAACGGGCTCGAGCTCCTTCTCCTCTATGCGGGACAGCATAGCTATTATCCTTTCCTTTGGCGAAATTCAAGAAATAAATCACTTGTTGCCGGCAAAATTCCCAGTTGCTGGAAGAAACCGAGCGATTCAACAGGCGTGCGCATTCAAATAAATAAAAAATACCGAACAATTTGATTTTCAATCTTCAAGAGATCCTAATCGCCTCAAATCCACAAAGAAGTGGTTTGAGAATTGTCTTGCCAACTCGGGATTGATGAACGAATTTGGAGATGTTTTTAAAAAAAAGTGCGTAATACATAGCATTACTATATATTTGCTTTAACTTTGTATTCATGATGAATGAATTTCCGAAAGGTTTTTTTGCAAAATGGCAGTCCCAGGTAAAAAAAGGGGTTCTTGAATATATAATTCTGCGAATATTAAAAAGGAAGTCATACTACGGTTATGAATTAATTCAAGATATTGAAAAATATACCCAACTGAAATTGGCAGAGGGTACTATATATCCCCTTTTGAACAGATTAAAGAGTGAGGGTTTGGTAAAATCAAAGTGGGTAGAAATGGAGGCAGGAATTCCAAGAAAGTATTATGAAATTACTACCGAAGGGAGTTTAAGTATTCTTGAGATGAAGGAATTTATGCAGAATCTAAATTCGAGTATTCAAAAATTGGCCAAATGAAAAAAGTTGATATTCACTTGAACGATAAAAATGCTAAAAGAGTCTACGCTCAATTTCTGGCACTCCTTAGAAGCAAATCCACAGTTCTTAAGACGGCTGATCGAGATGAACTAAAAACTGAACTTATAAGCCATGTTTATGAAAGCATGGGCCCATCAGACAGTGAGGAGAATGAGCTTAATAGGCTGCTGAATGCGATTGAAAAATTGGGAAACCTTGATGATGTGGTCAACCCCATAATAGCAGATAAAATGATTGAATATGCCCGAAGTTCAGTTAATCCCGAAGCGCTAATGAACGCCTATGTAAATAATTCAGGAAGTTTGTTTAGAAAACTTATAATTGGCATAACCTTTAGTCTTTTTTTTATACTGGTTACAGTTGTTGCAATAATTTCTGTCGTAAAAATCTTTGATCCAACAGCTGGCTTATATGTAGGACCAAAAATATTTGTCTTAGGAAAAGTAGGCGATTCTTCACAAGCTAAAGAGATATTGGGATATTGGATCATTCCAGTAGCCATAATCTTAGCATTTATTTTGTATTGGGTCTTTTTACGATTGCTGCATCTTATTAAGATTAGGCGCTAATTTTTTTTCATATACACGACATACTAAGTATTAAGTTAATAACCTCAACCATTATGCTTATCAAAAGCCTCTTTTTATTGTTTTTCAAATAAAAAGATGATTTCTAAATAAATATTAGAAGCCTAGTCTGATTCCTTAAGACTAATAAAGAACGAATTCGTTCTATTTCCAGATAAACCTTTATTAAACATTGATGAATTTGAACACTAATTAACGAACAGTTTTTTAATTCGTACAATCATTCAAAGCTAAATAATATAGAAAATGAAAAACAACAAAATATTAATTTACATTATCACACTTCTGGTAATCTCTTATCTCGCTGAAATATATATATTAATGAATGGCGGAATTGATAGCAAAGCATTTAACAACATTGCTCCGCTTATTATGTTTTTACCAGCAATTCTCACAGTTCTTTATCTGATAATAACCAAAGAAGGATTAAAAAGTATTAACTGGAAAATAGGAAAACCAATATACTTATTTTATGCAGCTATAATCCCTGCAAGCCTGGCATTATTTGCTGCATTACTAATTTCATTTTTTGGCTGGGGAACCATCACTCACTTTCACTTTCTTCAACACGAAGTTATTATTACTAAAGGGAAGTTTGTATTAGGTAAAGGGCGGCAGTCAATCTCTTATTTTATTTTGAATTATTTTATTACCATGCTCGTATTTTCTATAATAACAGGAGCATTGACATTTGGTGAAGAATTGGGGTGGAGAGGCTTTTTACAAAAAAAACTTATTGCCAAACGAGGTTTGTTTTGGGGCATAGTCATTCTTGGTTTGATTTGGGGATTTTGGCATTTTCCTTTAATTGTAAGCGGATATAATTATCCTGAGTTTCCTAAGCTGGGGGCGTTTTTCTTATTCCCACTCACTACTGTTTTTGCATCTTTCTTTTTAGCCTGGTTAACATTAAAAGCCAATAGCTTTTGGCCTGCTGTTATAGCCCACGGTAGTGTTAATGCTTTTATAGGCTCAATCCTTGCAGGAATGAATTACGGTAATAACAGACTTTTTGCAGATATTTTTGTACTATGTATTTGGGGAATAATTGCGTTCTTTTCCTACCTCTCCATTAAAAATATTGGAAGTAAATCAGAATGAATCCCCCAAAATCCTGTTACGGTTGTCAATTCTCTTCTATTTTGGCCAAATTTGATAATGTAGTTTTGTCCCGGCCCCTTATAAACTGGACAGTTTTCTAAAGGTAGTTTAGTAGTTTTTGATTTTTAAAAGGGCCCGGATTATATTTTTTCCATGCGTTGCGGGCGTCATTCTGTTTAGTGACCCGTGGCGCCTTTTTTCGTTGTACCATTTGTAATAACGGTCGATGACCATCTGTGCATGGAATATGGATTCGAACTCAAACCGGTCGATTACTTCCCTTTGGAGGTTCGATTGTAAAGCTTGAAATGTTTTGGAATATATCCTGTCGCAATGGAATCGAGAGTACCCACTTTTAAATTCTTCCAAATTGCCAACTAGATTATTATTATGCGAAACTGCCAGTAATTTATTTCCCTTAAAATTCTGATTGCTGTAACGCAAAAAAATATGCAAACCCTACCTCCAAATAAAATAATCTGTTAGTACGCCTACAGGCTAAAAGTATATTTTCTTGAATTATGAATAGAATGAGGTTCATTTGAGATCTATTTTGAATTGAGCTATTGGGCAGGTTACAATGATCCCAAAGGTTTCACTCAAATATTTTGCGGTTTCGGAATTAAAATTCCCTTAGTCAGGCAATCATATTTTAGATGAATGCCGCTGAATTGGCTCTGAAACTTCGATTTAAAGGGATGTCATTGTGATCGATGACAATCCAATTACAATTCAGGCAACCTGCAGGAATTCTGCATCGTAGGATAAGTGCTATTTGGCTTAAGCAAATAGGGCCGCCCATTTCACAAAAGCCATGTTACATAAGTTTCGTAGTCACCAGATAAACCCCCAGACGAATATTCTAATCCTTGGTACATTTCAGCCGGATATTGAAAATGGCATTTATTTTCTTCACAGCCAGAAGGAGAATTGCCTATGGCAAATATTGCCCGCCTGTTTTAATGAGACCAGTTTGAAAGGTCTGTCACCTGAATTCAAAAAAGATTTTATTCGAAGACACCGGGTTGATTTCGCTGATTTAATTGCATCGCTTCGGACCGGATTGGTAAGTAGGAAGGCACTTTACAACGACGTCAAACTAGACCAAATTGTTGATCAATGGAATAAAATAGAAGAAATGATCGATGCGCTGGCATTCCTGGAGGCCGTTTATTTTATGCGCAAAACATTTTATGCGATGCCCCGGATTGAAAAAAGAATAATGCAGATACGGAACCATTGCGTTCGAAAATGCATGCGGTTTAGTTTACTAGAGGCGCCAGGACGTTATACTAACCAGGCAAAAATTGATGAATGGACCAGTACAATTATTCATAAAACAATTTGCAGGTAGCTCCATCCAAAATGTTGGTTCAGGTGTAGGAAGCAGAGGCGCATTTTCCCTCGATGAAAATAAAATAGGACGGAACTTATGAAGTCAAATAATAGTACCATTAGTATTGAAAACTTCCCTAGGTGGGAGCCAATAACCGTCACCCGGCGGATATCAACCGGGGGTTCGAAGGCGGCCCTGCCCTCCTGATCAACCATGATAACGGCGAAGTATCAACAGGCTTCAAAGTAGACTATACCTTTTATTGCGGCAGTCAAACGAATTTAGAGCTCGGTGGTAGTTACTATAACCAGGGTAATAGCGATTATTTTGCCATACATTTCACGGGAGACATTTTCTTCAATCATTAAATGGATCCAAGACTAAGTCACCATGAATTTTTCATTGTGACACCCCCAAAAAAGTAAACAAGTTCATGAATCAGGATAGGTGTTGGCAGCTTTAGTCTGGTGGGCTTTTGGTCCGATCCATGTCTTCCAAGCGCGATCCCTTTCGTTTTTTGAAATGTAGTCTATGTCACATGCCGAAATTCACATAATGTTATTTTCTATTCGGGTTTGTTTTCTACGTTTGTGAACAGATCTTTTATTTTATCTAACCCCTTATTGTATTCCGAATTATTAATTCTCATTGACTTTAAAACCGTGAAAACATCTTGCAGGTACATTTTTGTGGAGATTGCCAAATATGCGAAATCAGAAATTGCGTTCTTTGAATCTTCAGAAGTGGCCTCGGTCATCCAATCCCGAACATAAAAAGCAGCGCTAAATAATCCAACAAGGCTCATAACTCTTCGAATGCATTCTTCATTGGTTATTTCATTGTCGGGTCTATGAATTTTACGATTTCCTCTGTCTATATCTACATAAAATGCAGCTTCTTTCTCTCCTAAAAAAGATCCCCTAGATGCCGGGAATGGTAATACCTTGTCGGCAAAATCTATTTCTATTCTTGTTAAACTAAAGAATTCATAAAAAAAAGCTCTATGAGCTTTTAACTCGTGATTTTTCCATTCTTTCCAAAATATTTTCCAATCTTCAGTTGTCTCACTTTTAGAATAATAAGACAAACAACTATAAGACTTGCCCAACTCTTCTAAAGCTAATTCGGCAAGCCCCAAACTGGGATATTTCTTATTCTTTAAATGAGAAGTAGTATCCATCGCTGTTTTATATAAATAATATGCATTATCTATTGCAGCAGAAAAGAGTTCAATGATTTCGCTCCTCTTTAATTCCATTCATTGAAGTTATATATATAAATGGAAAGGGATAAATAAGCATAAAGCAGCGATCTTTCAAATCATGAATTGAATTGTTACCCGAGATAGAAAATATATTCGAAGGTGCTTTTGCTTATCTTGACGGCATTTACAAGTCTGATCAACATTGACTTATAAATCATTTTTTAATCTTTTTGTCAATTATTTCACCTTCTCATCGATCAATTTCACTCCACCCGACAATATCAAATCCAGTTCCTCCCTTTTATAATACCCATTGCAATTCTTATAAATTCCATACTCCTCGCACTTCATGGCCAGCCTGGTGCGACCCAGATTACAATAGATCATGGCTTCTTCGGGTTTGAGATAGGGTTTATGACATAGTGCCACCGCTTTCATTACTGCCAGGTCGTGATTCTTCATCATCGGATGGCTCCTTCTTTTTTTGGGAAATAAACCAAACTCCCCAGCAGGTGATAATACGAAGGCACGTACTTAATATATCCATATTCATGCAGCTGCCGGATGGTCCGGTGATAGGTTGCGGGACCGGAAATCTTAGCCAGTGGCATCACCTGCGCGCTGAAAATATAAATGGGGTTCATGCATTGCTCGCTTTGACAATACAGCAATGCCAGATAAAGGCTGATATGGACCGGGCTGATCCGGGCGTCCTGTTTTATTGCAATGATAAATTCAATTGCAGGACGCAGGACCGCGTCGGAATAAACAACCCGGCCATATTCAACGGCTGCACCAACTCTCACCTCAAAACTATTTTTCATATAGTCGTTATTCAAGTCTCAACATGAACTTCAATCTATCGTCCCCTTCCCCTTTTCCGTGCGCTGCCCTCCAATTCATCTCCGCCATTGCCCGAAGCAGTGCGCCTGGAAACATTTTTCTCTTTTTTACCCATGCCTTCAACCGGTTCGGCAACAACGCCGATTGTTTTTTCATTCACCGCCACATTTTGCTGCGATTGTTGCTGCCCGTTACCATTCGAACTAATCTGCGACAAAGTCTCTTTATTTTCCTTTCCATTGACCAGCTTCATGTCCTTGTCGAAGAGGTTGATTCGTCTGCCAGGAGGAAAAGCAGAGATATACATGATCTCACCGGCATCATTTTTCACAGAATGAAGGTTGCCTCTCTGAAGAGATGCGAGCAGCGTTGGATCATTTTTATCAGACGCCTTGATCTGAAGCTGCTCCAGGCCTTTTTCCAGTTTGAACCCATAACTGTCATGGAAGAGTTTAAGCAGGTGGTTGCCATTCTTATCCGTTTCATCCGCGTTCAATCCCTTCCACGCGTTATACACTTCACCAGTCTTATTCATCCATTTTCCATAAACAAAACGCTGCTCTTCGGGACTATCCGCCCTGGCCAGCAGATTGTAACCCTCCTTGAAGGAGAAGTCCCGCTTGTGTTTTTCTTCCCCTTCCTGAAATTTTTTGTTGCTGATGTAGAATGTCTGCCCGATACCCGCCGGATTGGTTTCAGTCTTAACATTCATATGATAGCTGTTGAAAAAATATTTATCCGAGCCTTCGGATTTTTTAAAAAACAGCGTCGCATTCACTTCGTCCTTTTTTATCGAAGACTGATGCGTCAACACAAATGCAGCATCGCCCGTCTGCATTTTTTCTTTCAGGTCCTTTGCCATGTTGTCGGGAAATCCCGTGTACATTAATTGCTTTGCCAGGAAATCATAATTGTTGTCATTCATAAAATGTATTTTGACTGGTTAATAAATGAATTGCTGAATGTCATTGCCGGCTGCGGGCTAAGGAACCGGAGCGCGTGCCTTAAACAGGCTGCGATGCCTGATCATAAGGATCAGCAAACGGCCGTTTTGTGCCTCGCTGATTTCACAAATAAGACGCTTGTCTCTTGGTATCGTGAAGTGTTTAAATCCAATGATCCACTGCTTGTGTTCATGGCCGGGTATAGCCGGAAAAGGAGACATATACACCGGCGTAAGCCGCGTTTCCTGAATCGCCGTACGTTTTGCCTGTCGTTTATCACGAATGGAGAATTGTAAATAGTCCGGCCTGTACTCAATCAAAGAATAATTCCGGATGTCAAAACTCAGCCACAGCAGGTTTTCGTTGATATAAATTCCTTTCAGTGTAAGGCGCACATCTTCATTGTATGTTTTCTTATGAAGAAATTGTTTCTGCACAGATATGAGTTTTGCGACACTGTCCAGCAAAGCCGGGTTTAGTGGCTCGTCGGTAATCTGGACAACCGGACTAGTCGCAAAGGACAGGTTGAGTGTGGAAGGGTCTGGAAAATAAGTGACCATGAAGGGATAGAGTTTTCCGTCTGCTGTGAACACGCTGACATTGGTCTGATGGAAATCCTTTTTATTTGCCTTGAGTTGCAGGACATTCTCGATCCCCTTTGCTTTTTGCGCCAAAACGTCTTGTGATCCGAGGTCAACACTGATAATGGAATAAGGAAAGATGATCGTCGTTGTTTTGTCAAGTGAGATCTGCAATGGATAGAGTGGGATAGAAGACTGTGAAAAACAACGGAAACAAATCAATAAGATTCCTGCTGCACATAACCGTTTCATACATGATAATTTGATGGTGGAGTAATTATTTTGAATGGGTATCTTTTAACAGCAATGGATAGCCGGCCTTTACCGTGATCTTAACCAGTTTTATTTTCTTTCCGATCAGTGTCTTTGCTGCCTGGATTCCCGCGCTCGCTGCCTGGGCGCCGATAGATGGATCCAGACTGGTCAGTCCGATGCTGCTGATCGATTGGTCGGCGGATTGTTTTGCCGCATCGCGGTTCATGCTGCCGGGAATATAAATGCCGGCCATTCCTTGGTTATCGTAAACATCCATCTTAACCGGAAAAATATTTCCCTGGTAGGCAATCGCATTAACCGAAACGGTTAACCGGTCATTGTTAAGAGAAGTGGTTCCCGTCAACAAATGGTTTTTGGGTATTTTCATTCCTTCAATGAACACATCATTCAATAATCGTAACCTAATCGGGTCTCCCGGAACCAGTGTTTGGGTCTCGTTGACAACGGCCTCAATGGTATTTCGCTTGGCATCTATAGCCGCCTCGACAGCATCGATGCCGAAGAATCCATTTTCTTTGACGTTTTCAGATGAAGTTGGAAAAACAGAAATGGGATCGTCCTTGATTTTTACATGCACAGCCAACGCAGCCTGTTTATCCTGTATGGCCGGGGTCTCTGATTTATTCGCTATAGACTCAGGGTGTTGGATTGCCATGATCTTGTCCAGCATGCCGTCTATTTTATCCATTTCCGGGTCACTGCTATTTTCCTTTTTGATATTGCCCATCATTTTTTCCATTCTTTCTACGTCGGGATTGTTCTGCTGAGGAATCTTCTTCCGGGAGAAAGTTGTTTCAGGTGAATTTTGCTTATTGATCTCATTTCTTAGGCGGGCAAGTTTTTCCAGCATTTTGGTTTCGTTTGAATCTGTACTTCCTTTGCTGACCGGCGAAACTTTAAGCGTTTGGAGCTGATTAAATCGCAGCGCATTTTTTTCCAGGATGGCATCGAGATCGCTGGAACTTTCCCGTTTGTAGTAAGGATCGTTCCTTATGGCCTCTTTGATTTTAATGGAATCTTTCCAGGCCTGTTCGTAGCTATCCAGTTTACCCCTTTCCTTTGTTTTTTTAAAATGAGCGGCCGGCAATTTCAGATTCAGGCCCTGGCGATCCGCCGTCGCCGCCGGGCTTGAGCCGCCTGCTTTGCCACCTCCCAGGACTACAAAGAGGATAATGACAAAGGGCAGTATGAGCAGGGGTAGTACAAGCAGAAACTTCCGCTGTTTAATGGATTGTTGAGATGCTGTTTTCATTTCAAGGCATTTTGATATTTATTGTTCTGAATATTTGAAAGGGTATCCCGGTACCTTGGGTCAAAGCCTGGTTTGCCAATATGTTTTGGCATTTGATGTGGTTTAGGTAAAATTTGTGTTGCATGAAATGTCCTAGAAAGCATAGGTTGAAACATTACACAAATACTGATGCCTGATGAAACGATACAAAATGTAAACAGCCAGGATGTCTTCCTTTTTGCTGAATAAGCTGCAGTTTTCCTACCCAACCAGACAGCCGCCTGTTTCTGCACTTGTATAACAGCGGGAACTGACTTTTCAAGTATTTTATCTAGCCACATCTTTCAGCGATTTTCCGTTTTCAAATCTTTATTTTCTACAATCGCCCAGCGTTCAATCAGGAAGCCATGGGGATTTTTGTTACTGATTTTCGTGATCCGGATATTGCCTTCTGTTATGAGCGAACGCATCACGACGCTGGTTGACCGGACGATCCGTTCTTTGCCGTAATACCTGAAATGGATGGGAGAACGATCCAGGTCAACCTGAATGCTATCAGCATCTTCTACTTTTTGACTGATATTGCCTGAAATCAAATTGGTATAATAGCCGCTTTCGGTCAGGTCGTCATAGGCGCGTTTTGCGGATCCATCAGCCAGATAGAGCGCCTTGGATATGCTATTTTTTATCGCTTCATCATCCGGTTCCAGATTAAAAAGATAATAATGGAACATTTTGACATGGTCCCTGATTTCAATGGCTAGTGAATCGGCCCGGTCAATGGCCACTGCATCGAGCAATTTTCCATTGGCCAGCACATAAATTGTTTTGCTCAATTGCGCGACATGTCTGTCCTCCAGGTAAAGACCATACAGACAAATCAAGGTGCAGCAAACGAGGTACAGCAGGGAAAAACCCCTGATCTGTTTAAATGCCGTGTCAATATTTTTTGCCTGCTTGAACATGGATCGTGTTTAGTCTTTACCTGAAATTTTATTTTGCAAAAAACCTCCAGTGGCCGCAACAGCTGACCCGGCCCCCGAAAGGGTAGTGTTGACGACGGCTTTGCTAGTGCTTGAAAACGCATTGCTGACTTTGTAAAGCAGCGTATTTCCGCCGCCTGCATGAATGATATAATTAGCCACCGAAGGGACGGTGAAATACCCAATGATGCCAATGATCAGAAAGATCAGGTAACCGGTATCTGTTGAGCTGAAATAGGTGTCGCCATTGGCCTGGATCTGGTTGATGTCCAGCTGGATCATATTCTGCTGGATCTTTCCGATGATGCTGCCGAAAGTGT
>Ga0193728_1001381_pt1 | contig 12310 bp, 9 predicted proteins | sample U1c1metaG_FD_143037 | JGI IMG/M metagenome (GOLD analysis project Ga0193728, IMG submission 143037) | Soil microbial communities from a riparian zone of the East river system, Colorado, United States - U1c1 | ecosystem: Environmental > Terrestrial > Soil > Riparian zone | place: USA: East River...
CGCTGGGCGCTGCCGGAGGTGCCCGAGCTGGAGGACGGCCGGTGGGCGGTGGTGTCGGCCGGGCCGTACCGGTGGCAGTGCGACGCGGCGCGGCAGGTGGAGAACTTCACGGACTTCGGCCATTTTCCCTGGGTCCATCCCGGCCTGCTGGGCGACCCGGACCGGCCGGTCGTCCCGCGGCACGACGTGCGCACCGAGGGGAATGTGCTGCATTACTCGATCGTGCGGCCGGAGGCGGAGAACAGCGAGGACTTCCCGGTGTTCGGCAACGAGCAGGCCGGGCCGCCGGAGCGGCGCAGCCGGTATGAGCTGCACCTTCCCTACACGATCGCGCTGCGGCTGGGCTGGGGCGGCGAGCGCGGCATGGTGTACCTGTTCGCGTCGCAGCCGCTGGCCGCCGACCGCTGCGCGGGCTACGTCGTGATCGGGCGCAACTACCACCTGGACCAGAGCGACCAGGTCATCCGGGAGTTCGAGGACACCATCTTCGGCCAGGACCAGGTGGTGGTGGAGTCGCAGCGGCCAGAGCGCGTCCCGTTCGACCTGGCCGCTGAGCTGCACCTCAAGTTTGACGCCGTGGCGGTCGCCTACCGCAAGGCCATGCGGGCGGCCGGCCTGGCCGCCGGGCCGCCGCCCTGAGACCGCGGCGCCTTAGCCGGCGGGGTCGGCGCCGGCCAGCCGCGCGGGCAGCCGGCGGGTGATGGCCAGGCCCGCGACGGCGACCGCGGCGGCGCAGCCGAAGGCGATCGCGACGCCGACGGCGACCGGGCGGCCGGTGCGGACGACGTCGGCGACCGCGGCACCGCCGATCCCGATGCCGATGGCCGTGCCGAGGACGTCCATCAGGTTCAGCGACGCCGACGCCCAGCCCTCGCGGCCGGGCGGGGCCTGGGCCAGCATGAGCAGGGAGATCGGCGCGTAGGCCAGCCCCATGCCCAGCCCGGCCGCCGTCCAGGCGACCAGGCCGGTGACGACGGGCACGCCGGGCAGCAGGATCAGCGCTATCCCGACCTGGCCGGCCAGCACGATGCTCAGGCCGGTCCGGACCAGGCGCCGCCCCGCCCAGCGCTGGCTCAGCCGGGCCTGGATCCAGGCCCCGGCCGTCCAGCCCAGCGTGGAGCCGGTGACCACCACGCCGGCTAGCGCCGGGCTGTCATGGCGGACCGTGGTGACGGTGAGCGTCACGTAGGCGTCGGCGCCGAAGAACGCGAAGGTCAGCACGGCCCGGGCCAGGATCGTCGCGGGCAGGCCGCGGCGGGCGCGCATGGTCCCGGCCGGGAGCAGCCGCCGCAGCAGGGTGATGCCGAGCGCCGCGCCGGCCACGATCAGCACCGCGCCGAGCACAGGGCTGACTATCCCGGCGCCGGACAGCTCGGTCAGCCCGGCCAGGAACAGGCCGGCGCCCGCCGCGGTGCCGACGCCGTCGATGATCCGGTGCTCGCTCGCCCCGGCCGCGCGGCGCGGCGGTGTCCCCAGCCGGAACAGGGCCGGGATGGCCAGCGAGCCGGTGATGGCGACGACCGGCACGAGGCCGAGGAAGACCCACCGCCATCCGAACAGGTGGGCCACCGCGACGCTGGCCGCCGGCCCGGCCAGGCCCGGCGCCACCCAGGCGGTCGAGAGCACAGCCATCATCCTGGGCCGCAGCCGGTCGGGCAGGCTGCGGCCGATGGCGACGTAGGCCACCGCGGGCACGGCGCCCGCGCCGAGGCCCTGCAGCGCCCGGCCCGCCACCAGCACCGGCATGGCCGGGGCCAGCCCGGCGATCAGCAGCCCGGCGGCGAAGAACACCAGTCCCGCCACGTAGGGCAGGCCCGGCCCGCGCCGGTCCGCCTCGCGGCCGGCCACCACGATGCCGACCACGCTGCCGAGCATGAAGGCGCTGAACACCCACCCGTACAGGTCCAGGCCGCCGAGGTCGCGGGCCACCAGCGGCATGACGGTGACGACGGCCAGCGCCTCGGAGGCGATGAAGGTGATGGTCAGGGCCAGCCCGGCGGTGAGCGCCCGCCGCTCCGCCACCCACAGCCCGCCGGGCGCCGCAGCCCTCACGGGCATCTCAGCCCTCACGGGCGCCTCAGCCGTCACGGGCACCGCAGCCGTCCTGAGCGCCTCAGGGGGGTCGGAGATCGGCGGGCGGTCATCCGGGCGAGGCGATGAGGTGCGCATATTTCGGCAGCTTACGAGTTCAAGCGCGCCTGAGGTCAAGCTGATTGCTGCCCGGGTACGGGCTGGCCGCGGGCTAGCCGCCCGGCACGGTGCACACCGCGCCGGTGTCGGCGCCGGACACCAGCGCGGCGTACTTGGCCAGCGCGCCGCTGGTGTAGTTCGGCGCCGGCCGCTGCCACTGCGCCCGGCGCCGGGCCAGCTCCGCGTCGTCGACGGCCAGTTCCAGCCGCCGCCCCGGCACGTCCAGCACGATGCCGTCGCCGTCGCGGACCAGCCCGATGGGGCCGCCCGCGAACGCCTCGGGGGCCACGTGCCCGACGCACGCCCCGAACGTCGCGCCGGAGAACCGCCCGTCGGTGACCAGCACCACGTCCCGGCCCAGCCCCGCGCCCTTGATGGCCGCGGTGACGGCCAGCATCTCCCGCATGCCCGGCCCGCCTCGCGGACCCTCGTTCCGGATGACCAGGACATCGCCCCGGGCGACCCGCCCGGCGGTCACGGCGGCGAAGCAGTCCTCCTCGCGCTCGAAGACCCGGGCCGTGCCGTCGAAGACGAGCGTCTCGATGGTGGGCGTCTTGACCACCGCGCCGCCGGGGGCCAGGCTGCCGCGGAGCACGGCCAGCCCGCCGTCGGGCTGGAACGGGTCGCTGGCCGGCCTCACGACCCGGCCGTCGGGGGCCACAGCGTCAGAAACGTTGGAGGCCAGCGTGCGGCCGTTGACCGTCATCGCGTCGCCGTCGAGGAGCCCGGCCGACAGGAGCTCGCGCAGGATGACCGGGACGCCGCCGGCCTGGTCGAGCTCGCTCATGATGTAGAGGCCGGACGGCCGCAGGGACGCGATGACCGGGGTGCGGCGGCTGATCTCGTCGAAGTCGTCCAGGGTCAGCTCGACCCGGGCCTCGCGGGCGATGGCCAGCAGGTGCAGCACCGCGTTGGTCGACCCGGCGGTGGCCATCACCACGGTGGCCGCGTTCAGGAACGCCCGACGGGTCATGATCTGCCGGGGGGTCAGCCCGGCCGCCAGCGCCCCGACCACCGCCGAGCCGGTGCGCCGGGCCAGGTCGGTGCGCTGGGCGGAGACCGCGGGCGCCGACGACTCGCCGGGCAGCGTCATGCCGAGCGCCTCGGCGCAGGCCGACATCGTGTTGGCCGTGTACATGCCGGCGCAGGAGCCCGCGCCGGGGCAGGCCGCGCGCTCGATGGCCAGCAGGTCGGCGTCCGAGACGTCGCCGGACGCGTGGCCGCCCACCGCCTCGAACACGTCCTGGATCGTCACCGCCTTGCCCAGCGCGTGCCCCGGCAGGATGGTCCCGCCGTACAGGAACGCGGCGGGCACGTCGACCCGCGCGCAGGCCATCAGCATGCCCGGCAGCGACTTGTCGCAGCCGGCGATGGCCACGAGCGCGTCGAACTGCTCGGCCTGCATCATCAGCTCGACCGAGTCGGCGATGATCTCACGGCTGACCAGCGACGCCTTCATGCCCTCGGTGCCCATGGAGATCCCGTCCGACACCGCGATGGTGCCGAACTCCAGCGGAACGGCGCCGCCCTGGCGGATGCCCTCCTTCGCGGCCGCGGCCAGGCCGTTGAGGTGGACATTGCAGGGGGTGACCTCGTTCCAGGAGGAAGCCACGGCCACCTGCGGCCGCCCGAGGTCCTCCTCGGACAGGCCGACCGCGCGCAGCATCGCGCGGGCCGCCGCGCGGGCCGGCCCGGTGGTCAGCGGGCCGGACCGCGGCCGCGGCAGGTCGGCGGTCATCCGGCCCGCGACATTTCAGGCTGGTCGCGGTCGGGCCGGGCCGCGACGCCCGCGCGGAGCAGGCCGTAGGCCACGCCGTCGGCCAGGGCCTCCCACGAGGCGGTCACGATGTCCTCGGACACCCCGACGGTCGTCCACTCGCCGTCCTCGTCGGCCGAGGTGAGCGTGACCCGGGTGACGGCGCGGGTGGCGTCCCGGCCGTCCAGGATGCGCACCTTGTAGTCGGCCAGGCGGATCCGCTCCAGGGCCGGGTAGAGGCCGACCAGCCCGCGGCGCAGCGCCTGGTCCAGCGCGTCCACCGGGCCGACGCCCTCGCCGACGGCCACGACCCGGTCCGCGCCGAGCTGCAGTCGGACGATCGCCTCGCTGCGGTCCTGCGCGGCGCCGCGCTCGATGACGACCCGGTAGCCCTCCAGCTCGAACCAGGTGGCCAGGATCCCGGCACTGCGCCGGACCAGCAGCTCGAACGAGGCATCCGCCGCCTCGAACGCGTAGCCGCGGTGCTCGGCCTCCTTCACCTGCTCCAGCACCCGCCCGGCCAGGGCCGGGTCGGTGCTCAGGTCCAGGCCGAGCTCCGCCGCCTTGGCCAGCACGTTGCTGCGCCCGGCCAGCTCGCTGACCAGGACCTGCGGCTGGTTGCCGACGGCGGCCGGCGCGATGTGGGAGTAGGCGTCCGGCCGCCGCGCGATGGCCGAGGCGTGCAGCCCGGCCTTGGTCGCGAACGCGGACGGCCCGACGTAGGGCTGGCGCGCCTCGAACGGCAGGTTGGCCACGTCGGCGATGGTCCGCGCCGTCGAGGCCAGGGCGGTCAGGCGGCCCGGCGGCAGCAGCTCGTGGCCGCGCTTGAGCTCCAGGCTGGCGATGACCGAGAACAGGTCGGCGTTGCCGCACCGCTCGCCGTAGCCGTTCGCGGCACCCTGGACGTGCAGGCCGCCGGCCGCGACCGCGACGACCGAGTTGGCCACCGCGCACGACGCGTCGTTGTGGAAGTGCACGCCGACCTTGGCGTGCGGCCAGGCCGCCTGGTCCCCGGCCAGCGAGGCCACGATCGCGGCCACGTCGTCGGGCAGGGTGCCGCCGTTGGTGTCGCACAGGGCCAGGGTGTCGGCGCCCGCCTCCGCCGCCGCGGCCAGGACGGCCAGGGCGTAGCCCCGGTCGGCCCGGTACCCGTCGAAGAAGTGCTCGGCGTCGAACACCACGCGCCGGCCGGCTGCTCTCATATAGGCGACGGACTCGGCCACCATGGCCAGGTTCTCCTCGCGGGTGGTCCGCAGCGCCTCGTCCACGTGCAGCGTCCAGGCCTTGCCGACCAGCGTCACGATCGGCGTCTCGGCGGCCAGCAGCGCGGCCAGGCTGGCGTCGTCCTCCACCGCGCGCCGCGGCGGCCGGGTCGCGCCGAACGCGGCCAGCTTCGCATTAGTGAGGTGCAGCGACTTGGCCCGCTCGAAGAACTCCGCGTCCTTGGGGTTGGAGCCCGGCCAGCCGCCCTCGATCACGTCCACGCCGAGGCCGTCCAGCACGGTCGCCACCCGCAGCTTGTCGGTGACCGTGAGGTCCAGCCCGACCTGCTGCGAGCCGTCCCGCAGCGTGGTGTCGTAGATCTCGACCTTGGGCTGTGTCGCAAACGGCAGAGCTGGATCTGACATCAGGCCGCCCCGTCCAGGGCGGCCTGCAGGGCCTTGTCCCACTCGCCCGTGGACGACGGCGCGCCCGCGGCCAGCACCGCCGAGACCGCGTCGTCCAGGTCGGCGGCGCCCTCGCGCTGCCCGAGGTGGGCCAGCATCAGCCCGGCCGACAGCACCGCGCCGGCCGGGTTGGCCTTCCCGGTGCCGGCGATGTCCGGCGCCGACCCGTGCACCGGCTCGAACACCGACGGCCCCGTGCTGTCCGGGTTCAGGTTCCCGCTCGGCGCCAGGCCGAGCCCCCCGGTGAGCGCCGCGCCCAGGTCGGACAGGATGTCGCCGAACAGGTTGTCGGTCACGATGACGTCGAACCGGGCCGGGTCGGCCACCAGGTACAGGCAGGCCGCGTCGACGTGGGCGTAGCTCAGCTCCACGCCCGCCTGCGCCGCGACGTCCGCGGCCACCCGCTGCCAGAGCGAGCCGGCGTGGGTGAGCACGTTCGTCTTGTGGACCAGGGTCAGCCGCCCGGTGCGGCCGGCGGCCAGCCCGGCCGCGTAGCGGATGCAGCGGCGGACGCCCGCCCAGGTGTTGAGCGACTCCTCGGTGGCCGTCTCGAACTCGGTGCCCCGGTGCACGGTGCCGCCGGCCCCCGCGTACAGGCCCTCGGTGTTCTCCCGCACGATCACGAAGTCGAGGCCGCCGGCCGGGGCCACCGCGTTGGCCACCCCCGGGCGCAGCTTGGACGGCCGCAGGTTGATGTAGAGGTCCAGCTCGGCCCGCAGCCGCAGCAGCAGGCCCCGCTCGAGCACGCCGGGCGGGACGTCCGGGCTGCCGACCGCGCCGAGCAGGACGGCGTCGGTCTTCCGCAGCTCGGCCAGCGCGCCGTCGGGCAGCACCTCGCCGGTGGCCAGGTAGTGCCTGGCCCCGAGCTCGTAGGGCTTCCAGGTCACGCTGAAGCCGCGCCGGGCGGCGACGGCGTCGACGCAGTTGCGGGCCACCTCGGTGACCTCCGGGCCGACGCCGTCGCCCGGTACGTGGGCGATGGTGTAGCTGGCTACGTGATCAGAGCTCATGACGCGTCCATTTCCTTAGCAGCACTGCCCAGCCAGCTCATCATGTCCCGCAGGGGCTTGCCGACCTGCTCGATCTGCTGGCCCGCCAGCGCGTCGCGCAGCCGGGTGTACTCCGGCCGGCCGTTCTCGTCCTCGGCCACCCACTCCCGGGCAAACTCGCCCGACTGGATGTCGGCCAGGACCTTGGCCATGGCCTGCCGGGTGGCGTCGCCGACCACCTGCGGGCCGCGGCTCAGGCCGCCGTACTCGGCGGTGTCGCTGACCGAGTAGTACATCCAGCCCTCGCCGCCCTCGTACATCAGGTCGACGATGAGCTTGAGCTCGTGCAGGCACTCGAAGTAGGCCACCTCGGGCTGGTAGCCCGCGTCGACCAGCGTCTGGAAGCCCGAGTTGACCAGCGAGACCACCCCGCCGCACAGCACGGCCTGCTCGCCGAACAGGTCAGTCTCGGTTTCCTCCTGGAACGTCGTCTCCAGCGCCCCGGCCTTGGTCCCGCCGATGGCCGCCGCGTAGGACCGGGCCAGGTCCCACGCCTTGCCGGTGGCGTCCTGCGCGACCGCGACCAGCACCGGGGTGCCCTGCCCCGCCTCGTACTGGCGGCGCACGATGTGGCCCGGCGCCTTGGGCGCCACCATCGCGACGTCGACGTGGTCGGGCGCGGTGATGTAGCCGTAGTGGATGTTGAAGCCGTGCGCGAACAGCAGCGCGTCGCCGGCCCTCAGGTGCGGCGCGATGTCGTTGGCGTAGAGCTTGCGCTGGATCGTGTCCGGGGTGAGCACCATGATCACGTCAGCCCACTGCGCGGCCTCCGCCGGCGTCACGACGGTCAGCCCCTCGGCCTCCGCCCGCGGCCGCGACCGCGACCCCTCCGGCAGCCCGACCCGCACCTCGCAGCCGGAGTCCCGCAGGCTCAGCGCGTGGGCGTGGCCCTGCGAGCCGTAGCCCAGGACGGCGATCTTGCGCCCCTGGATCAGGCTGAGATCAGCGTCCTGGTCGTAATACACGGTTGCCATGCTGGCGATGTCCTTTCTTTAAGTTAAGTCTTCAGTGCATGCGAAACGGGGCGGCTCAGGCCGCGGCCGGCTCGCCGTCCGCGGCGGCCGGGGCCTCGTCGGTGATCGCGCCCGCGCCGCGGCCGAGCGCGATCCGCCCGGTGCGGACGATCTCGCAGGTGCCGTAGGAGTCGAGCATGGCCAGCAGCGCATCCAGCTTGCCGGGGCTGCTCACCGCCTCCAGGACCAGCGTCGTCGGGCTCATGTCCACGACCGAGGCGCCGAATACCTGGGCCACCTCCAGCAGCTGGCTGCGGTGGCCGGCCTCGGCCCGGACCTTGACCAGCGCGAGCTCGCGCTCGACGGCGCTGCCGCGGGTCAGCTCGACGACCTTGAGCACCCGGACCAGCTTGTCGAGCTGGCTCATGACCTGGCCGACCGGCGTGCTGTCGCCGTCCAGCACGATCGTCATCCGGCTGACCCCGGCGTCGGCGGTCGGGCCGACGGCCAGGGAGCTGATATTGAACGCCCGCCGCGAGAAGAGGCCGGCCACGTGCGCGAGCACGCCGGGCTTGTTCTCGACCAGGACGGACAGGGTGTGCGTGGTCATCGGGTCTCCATGTCTCGCCGCCGGGCGGCGGCCTGCTCGTCGGAAGAGAACTCCGGGCCCAGGATGATCTCGTCATTCGGGCGGCCCGCGGCGACCATCGGGAACACGCCCTCGCGGTCGTGCACCCGGAAGTCCACGACGGCCGGGACGTCGGTCGCGGCCAGCGCCTTTTCAAGCGTCTCGTCGACCTGATCGGCCGAGTCGCAGCGCAGCCCGTAGCAGCCGTAGGCCTCGGCCAGCTTGACGTAGTCCGGGATGGTCTGGCCCAGCTCGCTGTGGGAGTAGCGCTCGTCGTAGAACAGCTCCTGCCACTGGCGGATCATCCCGAGGAAGCCGTTGTTGAAGATCAGCACCTTGATCGGGAGGCCTTCGATGGCGCAGGTGGCCAGTTCCTGGGCTGTCATCTGGAAGCAGCCGTCGCCGTCGATCGCGACCACCAGCTCGCCGGGCCGCCCGACCTGAGCGCCCATGGCGGCCGGCACGGCGAAGCCCATCGTCCCCGCGCCGCCGGAGTTGATCCAGCTGCGCGGCTTGGTGAACGAGTAGTGCTGGGTGGCGTGCATCTGGTGCTGGCCGACCCCGGCCACCACCACGGCGTTGCCCCCGGTCAGGGCGGACAGCCGCTCCACCACGTACTGCGGCTTGAGCGGGCCGTCGGCGGCCTGGGAGTAGCGCAGCGGGAACTGCCTCTTCCAGCTGTCCAGCGTGGCCCGCCAGTCCGCGGTGTCGGGCTGGGCGCCGGTGGCGGTGACCTCGGCCGACAGCGCCTCGGCCAGCCCGGCCATGATCGGCTTGAGGTCGCCCAGGATGGCCACGTCGGGGCGGCGGATCTTTCCGATCTCGGCCGGGTCGATGTCGGCATGCACGATCTGGGCGCTCGGCGCGAACGCCTGGAGGTTGCCGGTCACCCGGTCGTCGAACCGGGACCCGAGCGCGACGATCAGGTCGGCCTCCTGCAGGGCGGCCACGGCCGGGAACATGCCGTGCATGCCCGGCATGCCGAGGGCCAGCGGGTGGGCGTCGGGGAACGCGCCGCGGGCCATCAGCGTGGTCGTGACCGGCGCCTGGGCCAGCTCGGCCAGCCGGAAGAGCTCCTCGTGGGCGTTGGACTTGATCACGCCGCCGCCGACGTAGAGCACCGGGCGGCGGGCCGCGTGCAGCAGCCGGGCCGCCGCCGCGATGGCCGCCCGGCTGGGCGGGCCCGGGATCCGGTAGCCCGGCAAGTTGATCGGCCCGGCCGACTGCCAGCCGATAGTGGCCTGCTGGACGTCCTTGGGCACGTCGATGAGGACGGGGCCCGGCCGGCCGGTGGTGGCGATGTGGAAGGCCTCGGCGATGGCGTCCGGGATCCGCTCGGGGTCGGTCACCAGCTCGTTGTGCTTGGTGATCGGGAGCGTGATGCCGGTGATGTCGGCTTCCTGGAAGGCGTCGGTGCCGATCAGCGGCCGCCCGACCTGGCCGGTGATCGCGACCATCGGGACCGAGTCCATGTAGGCGTCGGCCAGGGCCGTGACCAGGTTGGTGGCGCCCGGCCCGCTGGTGGCCATGCACACGCCCGGCCGGCCGGTGGCCCAGTAGTAGCCCTCGGCGGCGTGCCCCGCGCCCTGCTCGTGGCGGACCAGGATGTGCCGCAGCGAGGAGGACAGCAGGGGGTCGTAGGTGGGCAGGATCGTGCCGCCGGGCAGCCCGAAGACTACCTCGACACCCTGCTCCTCGAGGCTGCGCACGAGTGCCTGGGCTCCGGTCACGTCCACGGGTTGCTCCTTCTGGTTCAACTGGGTTCCGTCCAACAAAAAACCTCCCTGCCGACTGGCAAAGAGGTTGTAGCGCGGGCCCGGAGGCGGGCACGCGCTACGTGATAATAAGTACGAGGTGTTCGAGGAACACGCGGTTCACTGGTCTGCTCCCTGATCACTGTGTTTGCTGCACTGCCGGTCCGAGGGTTATGCCTGAACGACGTGGCTGCCGCCAGGCATAACGTCTCGTCCACAGTAGCGCACCTTCAGGCCGGGGCCGGCGCGTTCGGCGTAACTGCGGGCAGCCAGGCGGGCCGGCCCGCCTCGAAGGCGGTGATGGCGTCCTCGTGGCGCAGCGTCAGGGCCACGTCGTCGAGCCCCTCCAGCAGCCGCCACTGGGCGTAGTCGGCCAGCGCGAACGGCTCGCTGATGTCGGCCGACGGGATGCCGATGGTCCGGCCGGCCACGTCGACGACCACGGTCGCGTCCGGGTCGTCGCGCAGCGCGTCGAACAGCATGCTGACGATCTTCTCGTCGATCTCCACCGGGACCAGCCCCGAGCTGATGCAGTTGCCGCGGAAGATATCAGCGAACCGGGCGGACACGACCGCCTGGAAGCCGAAGTCCTGCAGCGCCCACACGGCGTGCTCGCGGGACGAGCCGCAGCCGAAGTTGGTGCCGGCCACCAGGACCTTGGCCTGGTCGGCGCCGGGCCGGTTCAGCACGAAGTCCGGGTTCTCGCGCCACGCGCCGAACAGGCCGGGGGCGAACCCGGTCCGCTCGACCCGCTTGAGCCAGGCCGCCGGGATGATCTGGTCGGTGTCCACGTCGCGGCGCTCGAGTGCCACGGCACGCCCCGTTACCTGCGAAATGCCCGCCATCACACCTCTCCCGGCGTTGCGAAGTGGCCCGCCACCGCGGTGGCGGCGGCCACGGCCGGAGACACCAGGTGGGTGCGGCCGCCCGGGCCCTGCCGGCCCTCGAAGTTGCGGTTGCTGGTCGACGCGGACCGCTCGCCGGGCGACAGGATGTCCCCGTTCATGCCCAGGCACATCGAGCAGCCGGCCGTGCGCCACTCGAAGCCCGCGTCGGTGAAGAACTTGTCCAGGCCCTCGGCCTCGGCGTCCGCCTTGACCCGGGCCGAGCCCGGCACGATGATCGCGCGGACCTTGGGGCTGACCTTCTTGCCCTTGACGACGTCGGCGGCGGCCCGCAGGTCGGCCAGCCGGCCGTTGGTGCACGAGCCGATGAAGACGGTGTCCACCGGGATGTCCCGGATCGGCGTGCCGGCCGTCAGGCCCATGTAGGTCAGCGCCCGCTCGGCCGACTGGCGCTGCGCGTCGGTGTCGAACGAGTCCGGGTCGGGCACCAGGTCGTCGATCGAGACGGACTGGGCCGGGTTGGTGCCCCAGGTCACGGCGGGCTTCAGCGTGCTGGCGTCGATCACGATCTCGTGGTCGAACTCCGCGCCCTCGTCGGTGACCAGGCTCCGCCAGTCATCCAGTGCCCGCTCCCAGGCCGCGCCCTTCGGGCTGTGCCGGCGGCCCTCCAGGAAGGCGAAGGTGGCGTCGTCCGGCGCGATCATCCCGGCCCGCGCGCCGCCCTCGATGGACATGTTGCAGACCGTCATCCGGCCCTCCATCGACAGGGCGCGGATGGCGGCGCCCCGGTACTCGATGACCGAGCCCACGCCGCCGCCGGTGCCCAGCGCCCGGATGATGCCGAGCACCAGGTCCTTGGCCGTGCAGCCGGGCGGCAGCTCGCCGTCCACGGTGACCGCCATGGCCGCGGGCTTGACCTGCCGCAGCGTCTGGGTGGCCAGGACGTGCTCGACCTCGGTCGTGCCGATCCCGAAGGCCAGCGCCCCGAACGCGCCGTGCGTGGAGGTGTGGCTGTCGCCGCAGACGACCGTCATGCCCGGCTGGGTCAGCCCGAGCTGGGGGCCGATGACGTGCACGATGCCCTGGTTGATGCTGCCCAGCCCGTGCAGCTCGATCCCGTGCGCCGCGCAGTTCTCGCGCAGCCGGGCGATCTGCGCGGCGGCCAGCGGGTCGGCGATGGGCAGGTCCGCCCCGATCGTCGGCACGTCGTGGTCCATCGTGGCCACCGTCAGGTCCGGCCGGCGGACCTTGCGGCCGGCCAGCTCCAGGCCCTCGAACGCCTGCGGCGAGGTGACCTCGTGCACGAGGTGCAGGTCGATGTAGACCAGCGGTGGCTCGCCGGGCGGGCTGGCCACGAGGTGGCGGTCCCAGACCTTGTCGAAGAGGCGTCCGGTCACTTTCATCTCGAATCAGTCGGCGGTGACTTGCTGTCTCACTTATTACAGTGCCTATTTGAAAGCGTCTCACA
>Ga0193728_1001383_pt1 | contig 12306 bp, 13 predicted proteins | sample U1c1metaG_FD_143037 | JGI IMG/M metagenome (GOLD analysis project Ga0193728, IMG submission 143037) | Soil microbial communities from a riparian zone of the East river system, Colorado, United States - U1c1 | ecosystem: Environmental > Terrestrial > Soil > Riparian zone | place: USA: East River...
CTGGCCTTGGACCTGCAACCTTTGTGCAGGCAGCAGGTTTCCTCAAGATTGCTAATGGTGGTGAGCCTCTGGATAATACATTCATTCACCCTGAAAGCTATGATGCTGCACGAGCGTTTCTGGAACTACTACCCGATGATCAAAAGAAAGACCGACCTGCTGAGCGCATTGCACAATTTCGCCAACTGCTTACTATGCAAAATACACTTGGCAAGCTACAGAGCAGTTTGGGCCGATCCAATCGTAATCGCGCCACAGCTGCACCTGATAGCGAGCAGACTGCGCTAGCTGACATGGCCAAAAAAGTTGGCGTTGGTCTACCCACGCTCAACGATATCCTGGAGAACCTAGAGAAACCCGGCCTGGATCCGCGTGATGCTCTGCCCCTTCCGATCCTGCGGCATGACGTGCTCAAGATGGAAGATTTACAACCCGGCATGATCCTGCAGGGAACGGTCCGTAACGTTGTAGACTTTGGGGCATTTGTCGATATCGGTGTCAAGCAGGATGGGCTTGTACACAAATCCGAAATGGCTGACCGTTTTGTCAATGATCCACTCACCGTTGTGGCGGTTGGTCAGGTTATCCAGGTTCGCGTCCTCAAAGTGGATATGCAGCGTGGGCGTGTCCAGCTCAGCATGCGGGATATTAAATAGGAGAGGTACGGCGGGCGCGATAAATCGGGCCCCTACCGATGGCGATAAAGCGCGTTGAGCAGCCCGATTAGTACCTGAGGAGTTATAATAGGAGAAAACTTTTGCTTTTAACCATTTTCTTTAATCCAGTTGAATTGCGTTTTGTTGAGGCACCTGAAAATGATATATACATTGTGTTGGATGTGATGCGTGCGACGACGACCTTGGCAGTCATGTTTGATCAGGGGGCAAGACGAGTACTGGCAGCCCAGACGCTTGAACAGGCACGCGAGGCGGCCCAGAAAGTACCTGATCATCTCTTATGCGGGGAGCGCCATACGAAAACGCCTCCCGGTTTTGATTACAATAATTCGCCTGCTCAGTTTGCCCAGATCGATCTGTCTGGGCGCGATCTTATTCTAACGACAAGCAATGGCACCCGTGCTCTTTTTGCTTGCCCTGAGCAGAGCACACGTCTGGCCGGTAGTTTTTATAATGCACAGGCTGTAGTATCTTATGCTCTTGCTCTTGCTCTTGCTCAGGAGCGTGATTGTAACATCTCAATGGTGTGTGCTGGTGAGTATGGCTATTTCTCGCTTGAAGATACGGTTTGTGCTGGCCATCTTGCCTTTGAGTTACTGTGTCAACATCCAAAATGTGAAGTGCGTGATAGTGTTCACGCTGCCATTGCGCTCTATGAAAGCTATCCTGCTCCCCGACTTCTTGAGTATGCTCAATCTGCCCACGATCTAATGGCCTCTGGGCAGGAGCATGATCTGGAATTCTGTATGCGAAAGAATGCTAGCGACAGCGTGCCGACTGTTGTAGGTGTGGAAGCAGAGACGGGATTACTGTTGCTTAATGAAAAATATCGTTCTAACGGGTGATCCTCAAAAGAAAGGTAGCTACTCAGGTACCTGAGTAGTTACCTTTTCTCTTACTAAGACCGAGATAATATTAATTCCACAAACTCTATCAGGCGGGTTCTCAATCAGGGTGTCGAGGCCTCATGTAGCGTAATCTGGCGAAGATTCTGTGGCAGGGTGTTGCCAGCAAACAGGGAGAGGTCGATCTGAGCCGTTTTTACCCCTGGCCCGTGCTGAAGAATGGCCTCAGCGGCGTTTTTCCTCTTGCCTGCAATTTGTCTTACCATTGCTTGTAGCTTGCTATCCGCGATCTGGTAGATCCATAGGCCTTGTGCCTGGATACGTAATGAGGTAATCCCTTGAGTATCTAGTTTTTTGAAACTGATGACTTGTGCAGTAATGGGTCCTGCCAGTTTGTATTGAGTTGTAAGTGTGCGGGTTTCCTCTGCTTGCAGTTGGCTTGCTACAATCGTCTGTGCCAATCGTTGATTGTAGACTTCTCCAATGCTACTGACCTTTACCGTTACTGTTATGCTACCTCCTACTGTTTCTCCAGCTTTATAAAGAGAAGATACAGAGCGAGTGTATTGTATTTGATCGATGAGCCGTTCATCAGGTGACATTTTGCTGAGTAAGGCAGTGCGAGCTTTTTGTGTGAGTGTAGTCTGGAGAGTATTTGCAGCACCGTCAATGTCGCTTTGTTGAACGTAATGATATGTTTGTTGTTCTTGTCCGCCGAAAAACGGTGTTGTATTTTCTACTGTAATGCCTGAGATATAAGATGGCGTGCCGTTGAAATCAGATTGCTGAATATTTCCCTTATCACCAGATACAAGTGCATGGGCTGGAACGGTGATAGTTCCTGCTAGAATGGTTCCATCGACAAGAAGTTGGGTTCCTGGAATGTGTGCATCCTGCTCGTTAGCCACCTTTATCCCATTTTTGTCTATGAAGACTGTTCCTGCTGGGACAGTCTGCTCTTTAGAGAGTGTATTCTGAAATGTTAGTGTTCCACTGGCATAGGTTGCTGGTGCGGTACCTGTTCCTGATGCTGGTACTGTTATGGATTGTTCATCTGTTGTAAAGGACAAAATGCGTGCTGGGATCTGCTGTTGTGCAGCGACTGGTGGGGTAGTTACTGCCTGTAAATCATAGGATTTTTGTAGTCTCCAGCTATCAGGTGTAATGGTGATTGTCGCTGATGCCAGACTTGGGAAGGTTATTCTTAGGGGAATGAGATCATTGATCACGCTGAAGATACCTCCGCCAACCAGCAGAAGTAATATGATAACAATCAGCATAGGCCGGGAACTTCTACGCCTGCGGGAAACAGTCCGTTTTGCTGGATGGAGTGCTATGGCTTCTGATTGTTCCATTGCCAACAGTGTAGTAGCTTCTTCGGCTTGTTCCCTGCCCCTGCTTTGTCGCTTAACGGTTGCCTGTGGCCCTTTGGGACCTGTTAGTTTAATGGTAAACCGGAATTCGGGGTTGGTTCTCTGGTTCCCTTGCATGTTTTTTCTCAACTATAAATCGCAGCGGCTTTCCTGGCCGAGTCATGTAAGAGTTTTCATACTTGCAAGCGGGATATAGCCAAGGTTTTGAGCAACTTGCTGGGCAGTAGGCGTAAGGGCATAGTTAAAGAAAGAAGTGATGTTATTATCATTGTTCTTTAACGTATAGAGATGCCCATAACTCCAAAAGTGATAGCGGTTTGACTCAATATTGTCTGGTGTAGCCGTTAGCCCATCAATAGCAATTGCTCGCACACTCCCAGTAAGCAATGGAGTAGCGATGTAGCCAATAGCGCCTGGTGTATGAGCAACAGTATCCAGGATGGTAGTAGATGAGTCCTCGGCGATAGGTGTGCCAGCCTCAGGGTTTCCACCCAAAATAGCAGTCTGAAAATTAGTAGGAGTGCCTCTTGATGCCATGCTTATAGGGACAATAGGCAAATCTGGACCCCCAATCTCTTTCCAATTGTGAATGCTATGCCCTGAAAAGATACCCAAAATTTGCTGGGTTGTTAGTGATTGGATAGAGGTCAGGCTAGAATTCACAATCAGGGTATAGGGAATAACGATCACAATCTCCGGGGTTAAGTTTGGGCTAGAATAGGTAGCAGGGTCAGCATAGATGTCGGTCATGCTGATCTGTGCTTTCTGCTGCGTTATAGCATCGAGCCCTGTGAGACTTCCCCCCCCTTGGACCTGTATATCTACTACAGACTGAATGTTACTGCCACCTCCTTTGACCTTTGCTGTTACTTGCAGGGTCTGCTTTTCAAAAGTGCTTGCAATATCCGAGATGAAGGGTTGAAGTGCTGTTGAACCTTCTATCACGATATGCTCGTGGACGGGTGACTGTGTTGTATTTGTACTCTGTGCACCGCAGCTGACGAATAAAACTGTTAGGCTGATGAGGCACAGAAAGTACTGAACATCTCTCTTTACCATATTACCTCCACCTTATGCTTCTTTGTAAATAGGTGCCGCTAAGAAGCCCGAAGTGAAATACAGGGGAAATTACAGTTACAAATGTGCGAAACCAGATCTCTAGGTATTGTTCCTCTTTTCCAAAAGAAAGGTTGCCCACAGACGCAGGTGAAGCAACATATTGTCCGAAGCGTCCTGTAGCGACTAGGTTCCTCATTAAGGAGACGACTCAACTATGCACAAACCGCAAGGCAAAATAATGGAAGGCTTATCTAGCTGAGGGGTCAGATTGGAAAAGTGCAAAAATAGAGATCAACTATCCCACGTTTAATGCTCAGCTATTATCGGCTAAAGGGCTGGAATTGTCAAGTATATTTGGATGTATGGATTCACCATCTAAAACTATCACCAGTTAGTGTGACAGTACCCCTCACAATACCTCTAGAAAACTATTTTTAACTATGTTATTCTAAATGTATCTAGAGCTATTCAACAAGGAGAGGCAAATATATCTGCCAACAAATTTTATTGAAAGACGAAAGACTATTTTTCCTGAAATTAGCAACAAGATGTGTATCCCTAATAGTGGTATCGCTAACTATATTTTAAGGAGGGCTGTAGCATGGAAAACAAGCCGCAGATACCATCTCAACCGATCGTTAACCCGGGGCAATCCCTGCCATCATCCGGACAGGGAAATGCACCTTCTGGGCAAGATTACTCACAGATGCCAACGCAACCGATCGTTAACCCGGGGCAATCCCTGCCATCATCCGGACAGGGAAATGCACCTTCTGGGCAAAATTACTCGCAGATGCTAACGCAACCGATCGTTAACCCGGGGCAATCTCCACCATCATCCGAACAGGGAAATGCACCTTCTGGGCAAAATTACTCACAGATGCCACCCAATCAGTCCGATCAACAGGTGTCGCCTCTGCCCAATCAAGGACCCGTCTCGGATTTGCAAGCAACTGGCCTGTCACGCGTGTCGCGTAGAGGCAGGGGACTTACAACGATGCTGCTGGGAGTTATTCTGGCTGTGGGTGGTATAGTACTTAGCGTGATCTCCTACTCCTCAGCGAGTTCTGCTATAAATAATGGTGGTACTGGCAACTATATCATCTTTACGGGACCGATTGTCATAGGCACCATTTGTGCTAGTGTTGGCTTCTTCCGCTGGATTCTGCGCCGCTAACTAAAGAGCGTCAGAGGAAGATACTTTGTCTTTTCGGAAGAAAAGCCCTGCGGCTTCCAAGCTTCCAATGGCTTCCAATAACAGCATCGCATTGAGCAAGATTATGTGGTAGAATAAGGACATGCTGTAGAGTGCATTGTTGCTGAGTAGATTGTCTATGAGATGCTGCGCAATACAGGAGAATTGAGTGGGTGTGTAACCCAGAAATTGAGTGGGTGTGTAACCCAGAAATTGAGGAAGAAGAGATGTCATTGACTGATCAAACCCTGTATTGCCGCGACTGCAATCAGGAATTCACCTTTACGCAGGGTGAGCAGGAATTTTATGCAAGCCGAGGGCTGACCAATTCACCGAGCCGCTGTCCAGATTGCCGTGCGGCTCGTAAGCAAGGTGGTGGAGGGCGAGGGTCTTCAGGTGGTTATGGGAATAGTTATCAAGACCGCGATTCGCGCCAGATGTACACGGCGACGTGTGCTAGTTGTGGGAATCCAGCCCAAGTGCCATTCCAACCACGAGATGATAGGCCCGTTTACTGTCGCGATTGTTACCAGGCACAATCAGGAGGTCGCTCAAACGACCGCCGATCACGTTGGTAATCTTCAGATCCCACGTTGTTGTTCATTCTAGCGACTCCCTTGAGGTTGTCTTGAAGCAGTTCAATCGTCAAGTGCAAGATGCAGGTGTTCCCTGCGAAGCATGTTGGCGTTGACGGTATAAAAGTCCCCAGGCTCGACGCAAGCGGAAGGCAAAACTTCATTGGCTGAGGCAACGCCATACGTGTTCAGCGTCTAGGGCCATGAGGGGGAAGCAAGGAAAGCTTTTCACGTCTGTTAGTTCTCATCACCTCGCAGACGTGAAAAGACATCGATGAGAGGTCATCGAGTCTCTTTCGCATAGGTGACTCCTCTCATGCAGGTACAAACCACCCTTGGTACTGATTGATCAAGAATCCAGTCACTGTGCATATGTATCAAATGTTAACTCGGCAATATCGCTGTGTCCTGTCCCACTCCCTCTGAGAAAGGATAAAGTCATCGGTGTGCTCTGCTTGAAGGGTTCCTCTTTGAAGTAGAAAGTGACAGTTTGCCCTATGGGCTCGTTCAGAGGGTGTATCTTTAGGAAATACCGCATTGACGTAATGATAGCCTTGGTTACTGGTGCGCTCGAGCCACACCCCTTCTGTTTGATCTAAGGTAGGTATAATCATAGTGTTCCTCCATTGTACACCTCTTGCCTTGACAGTAATTTCTTCCATAGGTGCTTTGGTTCATCATGTATCATCTAGTTTTAAGCTACCTACTAAATAGTACCATAATTTAGTCATTTTGTCTGTATATTTAAGATTGGAATGCTATTTTGATTCTTAATTATTATCTAAATTTTTAATTGCATTTTTATAAAAAATAATATATACTTATAATATCTCACACACATTCTCATGAGTCATGTCCCTTGTATAAAAGAGCACTCAGAGCACCTCTCTGGGAGCACTGCGACTCTTTTCCTCTCGTCATACCATAACCATTTTGACCAAGAAGTGTGTTTGAAATACAGCAGCAAGGGATAACATTATGCAACCGTTCATACTCCTGTTACTCGTCCTCGTGATCTTTGTTGGCGCTTTTGGCTACATGATGTATCGTCACAACGCCGAGAGGCAAGCGAGGGAAAAGATACGGAACCAATACCATGATAGAGTCTAGAATACAGATGCCGGAGGAAACAAACAGATGAGTAAGCAATTCCCTGAGATAAATGAGCCAACTTCCCAACGGAAGACTGGCAGTGCCATCACCTATTCCGCCTATGTGCAAGAGGCAATGAGATACAATAAGCTTCGTTCTTCGGAATATCCTCTTGTCATGTCAATTCTCAGTGCGGTATTACAAGGATATAGTGAGGAAAGATGGAAAGAAGAGCAGCGACGCCCTTTGGAGGCTCTGACTAATCAACTGCCAGACAAGGAAACATTTCACGCTGATGCCGCCAATCGCTATGAGCAGACGGTTCGCTGCTTGAAAGACCTTACGCTCTGGCCCTGGTAACGCATGCTATAAAAGGTCAGCGAGTGTGTTTGGTATGAGTTCAGAAAGTGAGTAGAGTAATGTCGGCACCACCATACAATACATCCCTCTCGAAGGACCAACACAGCTACCCTATTGTTCATATCTCCTATCTTCTTGAAGTTCCACTGGGAAATCGTGGGGAATGAGTCCCAAAAGAGGTTTGCGGACGAAGAGTCAAGCAGTAGGTCTGTTCTCGTTTCTCCTCGTACCCTCCCTCTTTAGTATAGTCTCCTCGACCTCGGGAGTCACGAGTTCAATGTAGGCATCCGTATCAACATAGGCTGAAAAGAGTTTGGTCTCGTTGGTTCCGTCCATGAGCACATAAACGACTCCCCCATCGGTGGCATTGACTCTTCCCTGCTCTCCTGTGTGCTTGATACGTACACGATCATCTTCCTGAAAGAAGGTTCCATCTGCGTTTGTTTCCATGGCTCTATCTACCTTTCTTCGATAGCGTGCGTGCTGTGCCCGGTGGCTGTATTGTTCATCTAAGGCATGTGTCAAAAAGGGACAATTCTGCTTGACAGTGTTGACCTTGTACGAGAGCACAAAACTGTCAAGTGGATTTGACGCATGCCTAACTTTCTTTGTATCTCGTTCACGCAGCTGGCATAGAGGTATGACACTGCTATTTTCGCTAGCGGCGTGGCAGCGAAAGGGACGAGTTAGGCCCATCATCCTATAACTGGATAATGGGTCCACTATCTCCTAGCTCGTCTGGTCGAACCAGTCGACTAGAACCGCTCCTCATGTGGGAATGGAAGCGCTTTTCTGAGCGGTTGTTGGCTTCCCGCTCTTGCTTTCGTACGCACAGATTCACGCAGATTAGCCCCCCTGAGGTCTACCTCTACCTTAGGGCGATGTAGCTTGATCGACTTTCACGTTGCCGAGGATAACTCCATCTAGGTCTGCTCTACGCATATCGGCTTTGCTGAGATCGACCCTACTGAGGTCTATCTGGGATAATTTGGCATGATCGAATTTCGTTTTGCTGAGGATTGCACCACTGAGGTCTGTCCCCCGCAGATCTGCATTGCTGAGATCAGCACTACTGAGATTTGCACGGCACAGGTTAGCACCACGTAAGTCTATCCGGTGGAGGTTTGCCCTCAGAAGATTGGCATCACTGAGATTGGCGCTTCTGAGATTGGCACTACGCAAGTCCGCGTCTTGCAGGTTTGCATCTTGCAGGTTTGCTCCCTGCAAATTCGCCTCAGTAAGATCAGCGCCATGGAGATCAAACTCGCTCAGATCTGCCCCGTGGAGATCTGCCCCGTGGAGGTCTGGCTCAAAAGCCTGTACATCAGGATGTGTTCGTCGCCACTTCTGCCAAAGAACTTTCCCTGATAAAAGAAGGTCAAGAATATTCTGACTGACCATAAGGTTCACTTCCTTGTTTGTTGTGACTGCACGGATACACACGAGAACATTCAATGAAGAGCCGCCTGTCCTTGTGAGAGATCTGCAGAACTTTTTTAAGAGATGATGCTCGTTCGGCGGAGAAACAGTGCACGTATTCACCTAGAGATCATAAGCCCTACGGTTTATTCTACTGACTCCAGAGAATATAGTTCGAGGAGCATGACTCATAAACAGGAGACGTATTGAGTATACATTATTTTTACCAAATTGCAATAGGTATCAAAGAATGCGGGGCTCTCCATCCTCAGTGACAGCGTATGGTATACTGATCAATATTACTGTCTTTTGTTGCTTTGCAACAAAAGTTCATCGATGAAGTAATCAGAGTTGATAGATCGATTATAGTCGATAGAACGATAGTATTTGTAGGTAGGGCCCAAGTATGCAATCGTATTTTAATCAGTACTGTCTTACGAAGCGGGTAGCTAGCAAGCCTTCTGGATCTGTCTATCTAGCCCCAGAGCAATTTGTGGGCTCCACCACTGAAAAAAGCGATCAATATGCGCTGGCTTGCCTTGCCTTGCCTATGAGTTGATTACAGGACAGATGCCTTTTTCAGCCCAAAACTTTCCTTCAATTGAGAGAGACGAGAGCGGAGACATAGATCAGGTAGTGCAGGCTCAAGTACCAAGCTTTTGCGAAAACACCCAGTGTCCAGACTATGGGAAGGTGAGAAGGGAAAACCTTCGCAAATTCGGCAAAACGCGCCGAGGTACACAACGCTGGCAGTGTAAAACATGTCAAGCGACCTTGACCTTCTCTCCAATGTCGGCAAAACGTCACACAAAGCTTCCCGTCTCACCCTCTGATCTGGTTCCCGACCTGCCGAGACTGATCGAAACGGTAGTACTCAAAGCCATGGCCCAAGATCCATCCGAACGCTATACTGATGTCTCTCAATTTCTCAGAACTCTCCAGGTAGCCTCGGTCTCTCCATCATATCTAGTCAGCCGTTCTCGGGTGGCTCCTGCTTTTGGTACCTTTAGGGACTCCAAACTAATTAATTATCCCAGGATGCCCACAGACTATCTAGTCCAAGTGGGACAATTAAAATTTGGGGAGTCCCTAAGTTTACCTGATCCCTCTAATCTTCCACAGTGAAAGCAAGACAACAGAGGTTCTACTGGAAAGATCGATCTGGTTAGCCTGTTCCGCTACGTTCGTGGAACCAGTCCGCAACGCTTTTGATGACTATCTGGGACAATGGAACTATCGGGCTTATACCTCAAATGAAGTAAAAATCCGAAGTTATTTTTCGGTCATTCCTAAGTGTCTATTTTGTCACTTGAAAAAGGCTTTTGGGCAAAGTATCCTTGAAATAGCTGGTCAGAACCCTCCTCGACAGAGTTCCCCACACCTCTTCCACACCTGACGGGCCTATCCAGTCAAACGGCCATTCCATGTTTCAATCTCGAGAGGGTCGGAAAAATTTTCTAACAAGCAAGCAGTGTTTTTAGGGACTTGACAAGTGAGAAGCTCTCAGGCAGAGTTTAAGAAACGAAGTCTTCATAGATTCACCTCTGCAAGGAGCTTGCCTATGCTAATGATACCAGAATCGTGGGTCTTTGACCAGCGGATCATGACCCTCATGCTAGAGTGTGACCCGCTCGTGCAACACTATCGGACGTTTTTTGATCAGTTGGATTGGAGCGTGGTGCCCGAACCTGCAGTGGATCCATCTCGTCCCGGACGGCGTGGTCACCCGAAACGTGCCTCTATCAAAGCGCTGCTCATCAAAGTGTGTGAAGGGTTTGAGTACGTGAGCCAATTACGCCGCTTCTTGCTTCGGCATCCTCTGTTGGTGCTCGAAATTGGCTTCCGACCAGTGCTCAACTGGCAGAATCCCTACGGTTTTGAGATCGAGAAGACGGTGCCGACGGCTCATCGACTCGGAGATTACCAACGCGACTTGGATCATCGGATCCTGCAGGACCTGTTCGCAACCACGGTCTGGATCAGCACTTGCACTCCCTACCCAAGGAGTGAGAGATGAGGTTATCTTCTATTAGGAGATTTTGCGCTTTTTACTCGTATCGCACCATGTGATAATCCAGAGAGCGGGGCCCCAGGGGTCACTCTGCTTGCTGGACTGATTTTTCCTGCAAATACGGTATCACTTGCATTTCTACAAATACTGCAACACCTACCCCGATTCAACTCCTAGAATAGTTCCGACCCTCTCGGCATCAGAGAGCTTTTACAAAGTAAGAAAACCTCTTCATTCCGAACAGGAGACATAGAGAGTCTTGTTTTACTCTTTGAGAGAACGAAGCGGAATATGCATAAGAGAGAGATCTGGTACTCGAGTAAAGTCGCCGTCTGTTGTCACTAAGGTAAGCCTATAGTGTAGCGCAGTAGCAGCAATGATCGTATCAATATCCCCAATCAGCCCTGGCCCATAAGGTGGACGCATCGCACGCCGTAAATCTGCATATTGCTCCAGAAGCGCATAGGTTAGAGGATAGGGATGGACCTTTCTGAGAAGCGTACGAAGCGCTGTCTGACGTTTGGGAAAATCAGAGAAGCTTTTGAGATACTCCATGAGTTCTCCATAGACGACAATACTGGTAGCTGCCTCATCATTATGTATCCAAGTCCGGGCAAGAGAAAGCGCACCTGATCTCTCCTGTAGATAGGCCCCAAGTACATTGGCATCAAGTAAGTATTGTTTCATAGATCTATTGGAGGTGTTGGAGGACTGGAATGCCGAATGTGATCAAGATCTTCAAGCAAGGTGTCTGGCAGGTCGCGCCATGCCCCAGCTGGGTCCTCCCATGGTTCTCCTGATTCTATTTGTCGTGGTGCGGGTCTCTTGCGACCAAGCACCAAAGACTCAAACTCAAGTGCCTCTGTCAGTGCAGCAATGTACGTTGCTGCTTCCTCTTGGGCTTCTGGTGGCAGATGTTCCAGATGTGGCAACACATTTTGTAAGCGATCAATCATAGGATAGCCTTTCTAATAACCTGCCTTTTACTCAGATACAATCTCTTGCGTCATCAGTATAGCTCCAAAAACCTAGCGTTGTATTGACCGCTTGCTTTTCGGGTTCGGAGGGAAACGACAATCCTCACAAGATGCACGACTAGAGATGTTAACACCTCATTCGCATCCTCTACCCCATTGCGACGAATCGCGTTTGGGGATACTTGTTCTCTGCGTTCTCTCTCGCTATAGCGTGTTTACCTCGCTTGCTGACCATCTGCTTGATGTTTAACGTCAATTGTTTTTGCCGATGATGTCAATTATCGACAAGATAGCTAGATGACAATGGAAACGACGTCAAACGTTAACGTTAAAACGCTCTACGCCACGCTTTACATTGTTCAGCTTTCTACGTTAAAAACGTTACGTTCGCTTCGTCGATAATGCGCATCAGGCGGCAAGAATAATCGTCGCTGAACACACTTGCGATGATCTCTAAGAACACTATGATGATAGCAGAATTGGCAAAGAAAGGCAAGAGCATAGGACAAAGGATTGTCAAGGATACTCAGAGATTCGCTCGACTTCTAGCTAACGTTAATCATACCCACGAGTATCTAAAGATGAATTGATCGTTTTATGAAATAGATGGCTAGCGCGTTACCTCGTCACCAAAAGGGCTGGCGAGAGCGATTGAAACGACACTCTCCGTTCCCGTACTTTGGACGTTGACACGTTTCCAACCATCCTTTCCCAAACCGAGCG
>Ga0193728_1001384_pt1 | contig 12300 bp, 10 predicted proteins | sample U1c1metaG_FD_143037 | JGI IMG/M metagenome (GOLD analysis project Ga0193728, IMG submission 143037) | Soil microbial communities from a riparian zone of the East river system, Colorado, United States - U1c1 | ecosystem: Environmental > Terrestrial > Soil > Riparian zone | place: USA: East River...
CACGAGCGCGCAGCGCACGGAGCATTTTTGGCAGGTCCTTGCGCAGGGCCGACCGAACGATCCAGTGCGGGATCCAGAAACCCGGCGCCAAGTCGACCATGTAGTGCGCAATCGTGTAATCCCCGTCGCTCTTCAATTCCCACGAGCCGCGCAGCGTTCGCAGGTCCCCCGAGATACGTTCTATCGATACCTTGGACGGCCGGTCGTATGCGGCGCGAATGACGTAACTCAATTTGGGCACGAACCAAGAGTAATTCATGACATGGTGAATTCTTTGCCACGACTGATCCGGCGCGCTCTCCAGCACATCGCAGACTTCGAGGCCCGGAACCATCCTTAAGGATTCCGGACAGCTCGTGATCAATGACCAGACGACCTCGCGGGGCGCATGAATCCTGACCGTCGCATTGGCGCTGCCGCTCTGCTCGGTGAGGTCCAGCGATACGGTCACTTCGATATCGCTCTTCTGCGAAGCTTCTTGCGCGAGACTCACAGAGCCGGCCGAATTGGCTGCAAAAAGCATTACGATTAAGAATAAAGTGCGCACTGAGTAGTCTGACTCCGACCAACAAATACTGTTCGAAAGAGATCGCCACCTGGCGGTTGATTTCTACAAAAACCATCATTTCGCCGTGTCCGTCCAGGCTTTCATCTTAGCCTCGAGAATGTCCATGGGCATTGCGCCATCCCTCAGAATCTCAGAATGGAATTCGCGAATGTCGAAGCGCGCACCCTGCGCTTGCTGCGCTCGCGCACGCAGTGCACGAAATTTCAGCCCACCTATCATGCACGCCAATGCGTCGGCCGGGTGAGCCGCATACGCGTCGATCATCGCTTGCGCGCTAAGGTCATCGATTCCCAAATGAGCACGAAGATAGTCAAGCGCCCGTGCCCGCGTCCAGCCCTTTGCATGCAGTCCTGTGTCGACCACCAATGCAACCGCGCAATTCATCTCGGCGGCTGCCGCGTCTAACTTCGCCAATTCATCCGGATACAAGCCCAACGCCTCGCCGAGCGAGGCGGCGTATGAGCCCCAACCCTCGGTGAAGGCGCCGTCTGCGCCGAAGCGACGGAATCGCGGCAAATCAGCTTGCTCCTGCTGAAGCGCAACTTGCAGGTGATGACCCGGCAAGCCCTGTTGCAGAAAGCTCGCAATCGATACGCGGCGTAGCGCCGTCGTTGCGGTATTCACATAGAGGAGCGCGGGCTGCGGCCCGCCAGCGGCGGCGCGTTGGTAGTACAGCGCACTCTCAGGCGCAGGCAGCCACTCCGCCGCGCGAATATCGAAAATCGCCTTTGGGACCTCAGAAAACAACCCGGGCATGGCGCTGCGAACTTTGGCCTCCAGCTCTTGGTAGGCGCTTACCAACTCGGTGGCGGCGAGCGGTGCCGCGCCGGCGAGCGGTGCCGCGTCGCGAGGTTGTTGGGGCGCGCCTATGCGCTCAACTTCCGCGACACCGGCACGGTTGATCTCGTCGGGCGAAAGCGCTGCGCCGGTGGCCTTTCTGACGCGGTAGGCGTACCACTGATTGCCCAGCGGCAGGTCCGACAAAGCGATGCCCGCTCGGGCGCGCGGCAAGTATTCTCGCCGCAGAAAATCATGCAGAGCGCGATTTGCGGGCAACAGTTTCTCCGAAACCGCACTGCTGATGCCTTTGGTCAATTGACTGCGCTGAGGTTCCTTGATGGCATCCGGGATGGCGCGCAGGGGCGCGTAAAACACATTGGCGGACTCATCCGCGCCGAGTCGCTCGAGGATGGGGAGCATACGTTCGATCAGCACGCGAGGAGAGGTATAGCCGCGGCGTATCCCTTCGCGCATATTGAGAGTCGCTTGCTGCGTCCAGCCGACATATTCGTCGATACGCTTCAGCCAATTTTCGTAGTCCGCAACCGAGGATGGGGGATGCTGCGCCAGACTCAAGGCCTGTGCCGCAAATTGCTGCGGCGTTCCTCCGAAGGGATTGATAGGCAGCAACTCAGCCGGGAAGGTAAAGCCCTCGATGATGAGTTCTCGCTGCCTTTTGAAAATGTCGTACGTCAGCCGCGAAGCCGCGTCCAGGCCGTCACGCGGCACGTTCAGTACCTCCGCAAGGTAGCGGCGTTCGATATTCAGAGAATCGGCTAGAATTTGCGGTGAAATTGCGTTGTCCGCGGCGAGGTGCTCATCCCAATATCGTTCGACGAGCCGGCCAAGCTGAACGGTCGGCTGCACCGGCTCTGGCGCCGGCGCGGCGGGCGGTCCGGTAGCCGGGCCGCAGCCGGCAAATGCCAAAAGCGCGAGTCCGCACAGTACTCTAGGAGAGAATCCGGTCATGGATGGATTATATGCCGGCGGGTAGGTTCATAATTCGCAGCTTAGCGTTTAAGGGAGGCAACTATGTTGGTAGGAGCAAGTCCACGGCGCGTCGCGATTGTCGGTGGCGCACGCATCCCATTTGCACGCGGCAACGGCGCCTACGCGCAAGTCGGAAATCAAGAGATGTTGATTGCAGCACTGCGCGGCGTGGTCGAGCGCTTCGGATTGCGCGGCCAGCGTGTGGATGATGTCGCCGCGGGAGCCGTGATGAAACACTCCAGCCAGTGGAATCTGACCCGCGAGTCGGTGCTGGGATGCGGCCTCGCTGCGGAGACACCCGGCTTGGATCTGCAACGTGCCTGCGGAACCAGCCTGGAGGCAGCAATTTTGCTGGGCAATAAGATTGCGCTGGGGCAAATTGACTGCGGGATTGCCGGCGGAGTCGATACGGTGAGCGATCCGCCCGTGGTCTATCCGAGGAGCTTTCAACAGCTCCTGCTGCGCAGTTATCGCGGCAAGACCACAGCCGCGAGAGTTAGCCCGTGGTTTGGGTTGCGCCCGAAGAATCTGCGGCCGGTATTGCCGGGAGTCACGGAACCGCGCACTGGCCTGTCGATGGGCGAAAGTACCGAACTGATGGTGAAGACGTGGGGTATCACGCGCGCGGAACAGGACCAGCTGGCATTGGAAAGTCATCAAAAGGCTGCGGCCGCCTACGCACAGGGTTTCTATAAGGACTTGGTCATCGAGTATCTGGGGCTTTCTCAAGACAACAATATCCGCAGCGATACGACTCTGGACAAACTCGCCAAGCTGCGGCCGGCATTCGATTTTTCCGGCGCGGGCACCTTGACAGCGGGGAATTCCACGCCGATGACCGACGGCGCCTCAGCGGTATTGCTCAGCACCGAAGCCTGGGCGCGCGAGCGCAATCTGCCTGTGCTGGCTTATTTGAGTTACGGCAAAGTGGCCGCCGTCGACTACATCGAAAAGAAGGAAGGCTTGCTCATGGCTCCCGCGTACGCGGTTCCGCGCATGCTGAGCGATGCGCAATTGACACTGCAGGACTTTGATTTCTACGAAATCCACGAGGCCTTTGCCGGACAGGTGCTTTGCACTTTGAAGGCCTGGACTGACCTGGGCTTTTGCCGCGACAAGCTCAGACTCCCGGGTGCGCTGGGCACCATCGATCGAGCGAAATTGAATGTCAAGGGGGGCAGCCTCGCGATCGGGCATCCATTCGCCGCGACCGGGGCGCGCATAGTCGCCACCTTGGCTAAAATTCTCGATGAAAACAAAGGCAAGCGCGGTCTGATCTCGGTCTGCACCGCCGGCGGCATGGGCGTCACCGCCATTGTCGAACGCTAGCAAGTATGAAACTAAAAGACACGAAATTGCTGCGTGAGCTGTGCTTTATTGATGGCAGCTGGCTGGGCGCGGACAGCGGTGCCGCCTTGGATGTCAGAAATCCTGCCACTGCAGAGAAGCTGGGCTCCATTCCCAACATGGGCGGCGGCGAGACGCGGCGCGCGATCGCGGCGGCCGCCGCTGCGTTGCCGGCGTGGAGAGCACGCACCGCCAAGGAACGCGCCGTCATCATGCGCCGCTGGTTCGATCTGATCATGGAGCATCAGGACGACCTCGCTACGCTCATGACCGCTGAGCAAGGCAAGCCCTTGCAGGAGTCCAAAGTCGAAATTCAATATGCCGCCTCTTTCATCGAGTGGTTTGCGGAAGAGGCCAAGCGTCTATACGGCGACATCATTCCGGGCCACCAGAACGACAAGCGAATCTTGGTGCTGCGCCAGCCGGTGGGCGTCGTCGCCGCCATCACGCCTTGGAACTTTCCCGCCGCGATGGTCACGCGCAAGGCCGGGCCCGCGCTCGCCGCGGGCTGTACTCTGGTGTGCAAACCAGCCACTTCAACGCCCTATTCGGCGCTCGCATTGGCGGAACTTGCGGATCGAGCGGGCGTGCCGAAAGGCGTGTTCAACATGATCACGGGCAGCGCGGCAGCGATCGGCGGCGAGATGACGGCCAACCCCACGGTGCGAAAAGTGACTTTCACGGGTTCAACCGAAGTCGGCAAGAAGCTCATGGCGCAATGCGCCGGCACCGTCAAGAAGTTGTCGCTCGAGCTTGGCGGCAACGCTCCTTTCATCGTATTTGACGATGCCGATTTGGACGCGGCAGTGCAGGGCGCACTGGCCAGTAAGTACCGCAATACCGGACAGACCTGTGTCTGCGCGAATCGCCTGTTGATTCAGGCGGGCGTGTACCAGGAGTTTGCGGAGAAACTGAAATCGGCCGTTGCGCGATTGCGGGTCGGAGACGGGCTTGCGGGAGTCACCGATCAAGGACCGCTCATCGATGCAAAAGCGGTCACCAAGGTCGAGGAGCACATTGCCGATGCGCTGGCGCAAGGTGCGAAGCTTTTACTCGGCGGCAAGCGTCATGCTTTGGGCGGTTCGTTCTTCGAACCCACCATCCTGACCGATGTGACGCCCAAGATGCTGGTGGCGCGCGAAGAGACATTTGGACCCGTGGCTCCGCTGTTTAAGTTTGAAACCGAGACGCAGGCGATCGCCATGGCCAACGATACCGAGTTCGGCTTGGCCGCCTATATCTATACTCGTGATCTTGCGCGTAGCTGGCGGGTGTCGGAGGCCGTCGAGTATGGAATTGTTGGATTGAACACCGGCATCATCTCCACCGAAGTAGCTCCTTTCGGCGGCGTCAAGGAGTCCGGCACCGGGCGCGAAGGCTCGAAATATGGGATTCTCGACTACACTGAGATCAAGTACATCTGCGTCGGCGGAGTGAGTTAGTAGCGCCGTGCTGGGACGGTTCCTGGAGTTTTCTGTCGCGACGCCCGATATTCAGGCCTCGCTGGACTTCTATTTGAGTCTTGGATTTTCCGCGGCGGAAGTCGGCGATGCCTGGTCGCATCCTTATGCCGTGGTCACCGACGGGCGGATCTGCCTCGGACTGCATCAACAGGCCATGCCGGCGCCCTCGCTCACGTTCGTGAAACCCGATCTGCTCAAGCACTTGGATGGGCTTGAACGCAAGGGTATCGAATTTGAATTCCGGCGCCTGGGCAATGACGTGTTCAATGAAGTCGGCTGGTTCGATCCCTCGGGCCAGCTCGTGCGGCTCATCGAAGCGCGCACTTTTTCGCCCAGCAAGCGGCTCGCCAACGATACTTCGCGGTGCGGCTATTTCTTGGAGATCGCCGTGCCGGCGCCGGACCGCGAGTCAGCAAAAACCTACTGGGAAGAATTCGGATTCGTTGGCATGGACGAGCCTGATGAGCGGCTGCCGCACATATCATGTACCAGCGATTTCATCGATGTCGGGCTTTATCACCCCGCGGACCTGCGCCGTGCGACCTTAAGATTTGAGGTTGACGATGTGGGCGGCACCCTGGCCCATCTGGCCGACAGTGGCATTGTGCCGAACGGCGAAATACCGCCGGGTCTGCGCTCCGTGCCGGCTGCCGTGTTGCTGGCACCCGAAGGAACGCCGATTCTGCTGACTGGGATCCTGTCTGGCGCCTGATTAACTAAAGCGGCACCACGATGCTGAATTTCAGCTGCATGGCATCCTGTACCTGCAGCGCGCCGTGCAACAGGCTGTACGGCGTAAGACCGAGCGCAGTCTGACGCAGTTCCATGGACCCTGCCGCCGTGAGTGCGTGAGCGTCACCCTGCAAGGTAAATGGCGCGGAAATGGTTGCCTCGCGCCCCGCGACGCTGATGATCAAATCGGCGCTCAATGTGTCGAACGCGCCGCTCAAGGTCACGCTTTTCACGGTTATCTCGGGGAATTCAGCGGCGTTGAGCATCGTGGCGCTGAGCATATTGCGACGCGTGGCCGATTTGGCATCCTCCGGAATGTCGCCCGGGAAATCGCTCCCCGCTGCGCGCCGCGCTTCGGGCTCGTCGACCACGAAACTTTCAAGCGGCACCTGAATCGAAAATGACGAGGCAGAGATACTGCTGCCAACTTGCACCGATCCCGTCACCGCACGGCTGACTATGACGTGGTTGTGGCCCAGATTTGCCAAAGGCCCGGCGCGATACACCAAAATCCTCAGCTCAGAATTGTTCGAGTCGATTTGGTACGCCCCGGGCGGCGGAAGCGATTGCAGAGCCGGGGCAGGCTCAACGGGGGGCTGCAGCGCGTAGGGGCGCGGGCGCGGCGCTCCGCAAGCGGACAGGCTCACTACCAGTACAGCGACGGCAATCCTAATGAACACCTATTGCGGCCTCGCTGACTTGCTAAACTAGGCAGCGCAGTTTGCACCCGGAGTGTCTCGATGCCAAATCAAAGTGCCCCGACTCGCTACAGCGCGGTCGCTCAAGGATTTCATTGGCTGATCGCGGCACTCATCGTCGTTCAATTCACGCTGGGTTGGACGGCCCAGTTTTTGCCGTTAGGAGCACGAAAGGTCGATCGCTTGGATTGGCACAAAAGCTTCGGCATGACCATTCTGATGTTGGCGATGCTACGGCTGCTATGGCGGCTATTCAATCGCCCTCCGGAATTGCCGGTGGGCATGAGCAATATCGAAAAGAAGCTCGCGCGAGCAACCCACATTCTTTTCTATATCTTGCTATTCGTCATGCCTTTGACGGGGTGGGTGATGTCCTCCGCGAAGAACTTCTCGGTCAGTTGGTTCCACCAATTCACCTGGCCCAATCTCATCGAGCCGAACGAACAAGCCTTCAACTTGCTTAAGTCAACGCACGATACTTTGAGCTGGCTGCTATTCTCGCTCGCGCTGCTGCACGTTCTCGCGGCGCTCAAGCATCACTTCTGGACTAAGGATGATGTGCTCAAACGCATGTTGCCCTTCACAAAATCGGAGAATCGAACATGAGAAATCTTTATCTCGCCGGGACAACCGCAATGCTTTTCGGTGCCGCGGCCGCCGCGGCGGCGGTCGCGAGCTACACCTCTGACGCGGATCAGAGCCGCCTGGAGTTTGCCGGCGTTCAAGCGGGCGCCGAGTTCAAGGGAGTGTTTCACAAGTTCAGCGCCAACGTCGACTTTGCGCCCGAGGCCCTCGCAAGCTCTCGAATCGACGTGCAGATCGACATGAATTCGGTCGATTCGAAGGACAAGGACCGCGACTCGACCATACGCGGCAAGGACGTCTTCGATGTCGCTCACTATCCGACAGCCCACTATACGACCAAGTCCATCACCAAGACCGCTGCGGGCTTTTCCGCGGTCGGCGCGCTGACCCTGCGCGGCGTCACCAAGGACGTGCCAATCGAGTTTCAGCTCGCGCCCGGTGCCGCGGGCGCCAAACTCTCCGGCAGCGCCAAACTCAACCGCTTGGATTTCGGCGTGGGTCAGGGCGACTGGAAGAGCACCGAGACCATCGGCGACGCCGTGAAAATCAATTTCTCCTTGGTGCTCAAACCCAAGGGTTGACATGCCGCGCATCTTCGACGATGTCGCCGAATGCGTTGAGACCACTTTAAGCCGCGTCGGACCGGACATCGTGCTTGCCCTGCCGTTGGGTGTAGGAAAGCCCAACCCGCTGGCCAACGAATTCTATCGCCGCGCGCGGCGCGATAAGGCACTCTCGCTGAAGATATTCACGGCCTTGAGTCTGCGCGCACCGCATTGGAAGGGCGAACTTGAACGGCGCTTTCTGCAGCCTTTGGTGGCGCGCCTTTTCGGCGGCTGCGTGCCGCTGGACTACGTCACGGATTTGCATGGCGAGGGTGTGCCCGACAATGTGCAAATTGTCGAGTTCTTTTTAGATCCGGGTGCGCTTCTCAATGTTTCGCACTCGCAGCGCCACTATGTCAGCACCAATTACACACACGTTGCGCGCGATGTTGCCGCCCAGGGAGTGAATGTCATCGCTCAGCTGGTCGCGAGGCGCGGCGCCACGGGACACACCGAGTACAGCTTGGGATCGAACCCCGATGTCACCGTCGACCTGCTCGAACATCTGGCGCCGCAAAGGCAACTGGGTAGAGACGTCGTCGTCATCGGCGAGGTCAACCGGCAGATGCCCTTCATGTTCGGACCTGCGGCGGTCGCCGCAGAGACTTTCGATTTTTTGATCGAACACCCACGTTACGAGTACGACCTGTTTGCACCGCCCAATCAACGCTTGGGTACGGTCGAATATGCGATCGGCTTGTACGGTGCTCGCTTGGTGCGCGACGGCGGCACCCTGCAAATCGGCATAGGCGAGCTCGGCGACGCCGTGGTCTATGGCCTGCAGCTGCGCCAGCAGCAGAACGTGGAATTCCGTGAAATCTTGCAGGGGATGAAGGCGACGGAGCGTTTCGGCGAGAGCCTGGACTCGATCGGCGGCGCATCGCCCTTTGAGACGGGGCTGTATGCCTGCACCGAAATGTTCGTCGATGGATTCTTGGACTTGTACCGCAGCGGCGTGCTGCGGCGACGCGTTTATGACGACCTTCGGCTGCAGCGGCTGCTGAATGAAGGGACCGTCTGCGAGCGCATCGATGAGCGTTTTCTGGCGGCATTGGCGGAAGCCGGATTCGCCAGCCCCTTGAGCGCCGAAGAGTTCGCGCGCTTGCGCAATGCCGGCGTTTTTCGAGCGGATTGCCGTTACGATGATGGGCGAATCGAGAACTCAGAGGGCCAAAGCGCCGCGGCGAATCTTGATACGCCCGCGGCCCGTCATGAACTTCTCGCGCTGTGTACTGGGCGCCAGTTGAGCGGCGGTATTCTCCTGCACGGCGGGTTTTTCTTGGGGCCCAGGGGGTTCTACGCGGCGCTGCGCGATCTACCGGAATCGGAGCGGCGCCAGTTTTCGATGTGCGGTGTTTCCTTCGTCAATCAGCTGGATGGCGCCGAACAGGCGCTGAAAATCGCGCAGCGCTCGCACGGTAGATTCATCAATTCGAGCATGATGGTGACGCTGTTGGGCGCGGCGGTGTCAGACGGCCTGGCGGACGGCCGCGTGGTCAGCGGCGTGGGGGGACAGTACAACTTCGTCGCGATGGCGCATTCTTTACCGGCGGCGCGCTCTATCTTGACTCTGCGCAGCACTCGGGACAGGAATTCCACGGTTACCTCGAACATCCTGTGGAGTTACGGGAACATCACTATCCCTCGGCATCTGCGCGATATCGTGGTGACCGAGTACGGAATGGCTGATTTGCGCGGCCTGACCGATCAGGAGGTGATCGCCGCTTTGCTGAATATTGCGGATTCGCGGTTTCAAGGGGGCTTGATGCGGGAAGCGCAAGCTGCGGGAAAGCTGCGGCGCGACTATCAGATACCTGACATGCATCGGAACAATACACCGCGCGCGTTGGAGGAACGATTCATCCTCGCGCGCGCCCGCGGGCTGTTTTCCGAGTTTCCGTTCGGCACCGATTTTACAGGCGAGGAAATCGTATTGGCGAAAGCGCTGAAGGGATTGCAGGAAAAGACGGCAGGTGGCTGGCCTCGTGTCAAGACCCTGGTGCGCGCGGTGACATCTCGCGGCATTCCGTCAGCGATCATGCCGTACTTGGAGCGCATGTCGTTGGACACACCCAAAACACGCCAGGATTGGCTCTGGCAGCGCCTGCTGGTTCAGGAATTGCGCGATATCGCGTAGCGGCGCGCGCCTAAAGGTTGTTTCTAGTCTCTCGCTGGATTGTTTCTGGGCTCGTGGGTGAGTAACCTTGCCAGCCTTAAGGCTTTTAACTTTGCCGCCGCAAACTTGCGAAACACGGCAAGGCGCTATTATTGCTTCTCCCAACCACCAACACAAGGAGCGGTGCTTCCTCCCCGACCAAAAGGCCGGGGTATCCGCACCGAATATCTGATGAAAATCGGCGTTCCCAAAGAGATCAAAATTCATGAATACCGCGTGGGTCTGGTGCCTGCCGGCGTTCGCGAGCTCGTCGATTCGGGGCATCAAGTCCTGGTTCAAAGCGGCGCGGGTGCGGGGATAGGATTTGATGATTCTCACTACCAAGCGGCCGGCGCCTCGATCTCCAGGAAGGCGGATGACCTGTTCGGCGCAGCCGACCTCATCGTGAAAGTCAAAGAACCGCAGCTGGCCGAGTGCAAGATGCTGCGTAACAATCAAACGCTGTTTACTTATCTGCACTTAGCGGCCGATCGAGAGCAAACGCTGGCGTTGCTTGCCTCAGGTGCAACTGCGATAGCCTACGAGACCGTGACGGCGCCGGATGGCTCCTTGCCGTTACTCACTCCCATGAGTGAGGTTGCAGGACGCATGTCGGTGCAGGTCGGCGCCAACTGCCTGCAAAAGGCCAACGGCGGATTTGGCGTGCTGCTGGGCGGTGTGCCGGGCGTGGGACCCGCCAAAGTCGTGGTCCTGGGTGGCGGCGTCTCCGGCACGCATGCTGCGGAAATGGCCGTTGGATTGCGGGCTGACGTGACAGTGGTGGATCGCTCGGTCAAGCGCCTGCGAGAGCTATCCTCCATTTTCGGAAGTCAGCTCAAGACCGTGTACTCGACCGCGCACGCCATTGAAGAGCTGGTGCGCGACGCCGACCTCGTTATCGGCGCGGTACTGATAGCAGGAGCTGCGGCGCCAAAACTCGTGACTCGGGCCATGGTGAAAACTATGAAGCCCGGCGCCGTGTTGGTCGATATCGCAATCGATCAGGGAGGCTGCTTCGAGACCAGTCATCCCACAACGCATGCGGAACCGACCTATTTGCTGGACGGTGTGATCCACTATTGCGTGACCAACATGCCCGGAGCGGTGCCGCGAACCTCCACTTTTGCACTCACCAATGCGACCTTGCCGTACGTAAAGGCTCTGGCGGATCACGGTTGGCGGGCGGCGATTTCCAAGGACAGTGGATTGGCTCAGGGACTCAACGTACATGCCGGTCAGTTGACGCACGAGGCCGTAGCCAGTGCGCTCGGATTGGATTATCGAGCTTATCGCGCAGCCTAGCCGTTTCGCCTGAGAACTTAAGGAGGGGATTCGATACAATACGAGGGTAAAGGGAATTAGACGCGTAAAAGGAATTAGATGAAGAAAAGGCGCGATGTTCCGAAGTTCCGTCGCGCGACGCCCGCGGTACGCCGCGAATCGCTGGTTGAGGCCACTCTTCATTGCCTGAAAAAGTACGGCCACGATGGGGCTTCAGTGCGCCGCATCAGCGCCGCGGCGGGCGTCTCCATCGGATTGATCAACCACCACTTTCCGAGCAAGTCGGGACTGATTGCGGAAACCTACGAGACCTTGGCATTGTCGCTGCAGGACTCCCTGGCCCGTCCGCAAAATCGGGCGGCATCGCCGCGCAAGCGCTTGAGCGATTTTTTCCGAGCATCTTTTGCTCCCGAGCTTCTCGATCCGCAACTATTCAACGTCTGGGTGGTGTTTTGGAGCATGGTTGCGCACGCGCCTGAGATCCGCGCAGTTCACGATCGTACCTATGGCAAGTATCGGTCCATCTTAGAGACGCTGTTGGGCGAACTGGTCAAATCCGGCGCCGCGCCTAAATTAAAGCTGCGCTCCGCCGCCATTGCCTTGAGCGCATTGCTCGACGGCCTGTGGGTGGAATTGAGCCTCAGCTCCGAGACCTTCAAGCCCAGCGAGGCGATCGCCATTTGCGAGGATTGGGTAAACGCGCTCTGCGCCGGCGCTTTTCCGCGGATTTTGCGCGGAAAACATCACAGAACGTAGCCCCTCGCCTTGTTATACTACCGTTCAACAAGAGATGCGAAGACCTGTTTATGGATGCAAAACGCCCGGCACCGGACGAGAACTTCAGTTTGCCCGGATGGATCTACCGGGACGCGGATTTCCTGCGGGCTGAGAAAGAGCAGGTGTTCGCCGCGTCGTGGCAGGTCGTATGCCACCTCAACGACATCCCCAATCCCGGCGATTACCACACGTTGGATTTCCTCGGCGAGCCCATTGTCGCGGTGCGTGGCCGCAATTTCGGCGTCAAAGCATTTTTCAATGTCTGCCGGCATCGCGCCGCCCGCCTCCTCGACGGCGGCTCTGGACATTGTCCCGGCCG
>Ga0193728_1001385_pt1 | contig 12299 bp, 6 predicted proteins | sample U1c1metaG_FD_143037 | JGI IMG/M metagenome (GOLD analysis project Ga0193728, IMG submission 143037) | Soil microbial communities from a riparian zone of the East river system, Colorado, United States - U1c1 | ecosystem: Environmental > Terrestrial > Soil > Riparian zone | place: USA: East River...
CGGACCTGCTGCACGGCAACGCGGTGGAGGCGTTCAGCAGTACTGGATACGGGTACGCCGCGGAAAAGGCTGGCTCGACCACAGGCTGGACCTTTCCGATCTATGAGGAAGCGTGGAACTACGGCTTCCATGCGGAAATGGCGCACTTCGTCGACTGTGTGCAGAACGACCGTAAACCCCTGGTGAGCGGCGAGGACGGCAGGGCCGTGCTTGAAGTGATTTTTGCGGCCTACGAATCCGCGCGTACCGGCCGCAAGGTACTCCTGCCGTTCCACACGACGGCGCAAAGGCCAATCGATCTTTGGCTGGATCAACCGGCAGATAGCTGCACGCCATGCGCAAAGGTCAGCGGGCCGTGAGCGTGGAGCGAGCCGGCCATTCAAATGATATTTCGCCGGCAGGTGAAGAAGCCGTTGAGCGTGAGGCGGCCTTGCAGCGGGTCAACCGTGAGTTTCTCCGGTGCCTCAATGTGCCCCGAGTGCAGCATGCCGCCGTCATAGAAAATCATCCGGTTCCATTTGGCAGGCACCGTGCCGATACAGGTGAAGTAATCGTTGGAGCCGAGCATGTAGCCGGGCTCTATACGATGGCGCCGCACGAACTCCTCGGCCGCGAGGATTTTCGAGTCGCTGAACAGCGCGACGATTTCCTCGGCAGGACGCGCGGGGACATAAAAACTCGTGCCGCCAAGGCTCTCATCCCGGAACAGATAGAGCACAGATGCCTGAATGCTCTCGCGGGGACTGAGCACCACGCCGTCGCGGTGGCAGAGCCACTGGAAGGGCAGCAACCCGGATGCGGGCGTCGTGACCAGGGAAAGCCGGCAATGCATCTTCAAGGTCCGGCGCGCATCGAACCGCCGCCGCATGTGCCACGTGAACAGCCGGTCCAATGCGTGCGTCAACTCCGCGGGCGCCGGCAGGCAAATGCCCGGATAGCCTTTCTGGTCGAGCGGCCTAAAATCATCCGACCGCTCGCCGGCATACCGCACCCACTGGTCTGGATCGAGCAGAGCATCATCGATGACATAACAGACATGCCGGTCGGCCAATTGCATCGTCGTCATTCGTGCATCGGGATTGAACATCCTGCGAGCATACGAGATCGGAGCGCCTGATGGACACCACTGACTATGATGCGATCGTGGTGGGCAGCGGCATCAGCGGCGGCTGGGCCGCCAAGGAACTCTGCGAGAAAGGATTGAAGACGCTGGTTCTGGAGCGCGGGCGGGACGTGCGGCACATCCAGGACTACCCGACCATGAATATGGCCAGGTGGGATTTTCCGCTGCGCGGCGACAACTCCCGGAGTTGGAAGGAAGAAAATCCGCTGATCTCCCGGGCTGCAGGTTGCGACGCCACCACCGCGCATTTTTTCATCAAGGATGCGGACCATCCCTACATCCAGGAGAAACCGTTTAACTGGGTGCGCGGCTATCAGGTCGGCGGGAAATCCCTGATCTGGGGCCGCGCCTGTGCGCGCTGGAGCCCCAGCGACTTTACCGCGCCTCAGCGCTATGGATATGGAATCCCCTGGCCCATCGGCTACGACGACGTCGCGCCCTGGTACAGCCATGTCGAGAAATTTATCGGCGTGTGCGGTACCCGCGAGGGTCTAGAGACCATGCCGGACGGTGAGTATCTGCCGGCGTATGAACTGAACTGTGTCGAACAGCATCTGCGCACGGTGCTAGCGCAACGCTTTGGGCGGCATTACGTGTCGGGGCGATGGGCGCACATCACCGAGGCGCAGCCCATCCACCGCGAACAGGGCCGCGGCACCTGCTTGAACCGCAATCTGTGCATGCGGGGGTGTCCTTACGGCGGCTACTTCAGTTCCAACAGCAGCACCTTGCCGTGGGCCAAGCGAACCGGAAACTTGACGGTGCGGCCGCACTCGGTCGTGCACTCCGTTGAGTACGATGAACAGCTTGGGGTGGCCACCGGTGTGCGGGTCATCGACAGCGAAACCAAGCAGGAACTCGTCTTCAAGGCCAAGATCATTTTCGTCAATGCTTCGGCACTGAACACCAATCTGATCCTGCTGAATTCGAAGTCCCGGCGCTTTCCCAACGGCCTGGGGAACGACAACGGACTGCTCGGTACGCATATCGGATTTCACAACTATCGCGCCGGAATGGGCGGGCAGCTGGACGGATTCGAGGACAAGTACTTTGAAGTCGGCAAGCCGGCGGAGAACATCATTCCCAATTTCCGCAATGTGCATCGCCAGGACACCGATTTTCTGGGCGGCTATGTGATCTTCTCCGGCGCCAGCCGGGAAGACCTCAATGAGTCCGGTTTCGCCGAGACGATCGGGGCGAATTTCAAAAAAGCGATCAGCCAGCCCGGCAAGTGGACGGCGTACATGTACATGCAGGGCGAGACGCTGCCCAAGGTATCGAACCACGTGCGCCTGAGTAAGGATCAAACCGATCAATGGGGCATTCCCTTGCTGATCATCTCGGTGGATTACGATGCCAACGATGACCGGATGGTGGCGGACTTTCTCACCCAGGGCCGCGCCATGCTCGAGGCCGCCGGGGTAAAGGATATAAAATCCGGGGACAATCGCCAGCCGCCGGGCCTCGACATTCACGAGATGGGCGGAGTGCGCATGGGATCTGACCCCAGGACCTCGCTTCTGAATGCCCATAACCAACTGCATCGCTGCAAGAACGTGTTCGTCACCGACGGGGCGTGCATGACCAGCACGGGCAGCCAAAGTCCCTCCATTTTGTACATGGCATTGACTGCGCGCGCCGCCCACTATGCAGCCGAGCAGCTCAGGCTGCACGGCAAGGTCGGGTGATTGCGATGCAGCGCAGGGAACTCATTCAGCTGATCGCCGCGCTCACGGGGTGCGCATTTGTTGGCCATGATGCGCTGTGGGCGGCCGGCGATCCTAAGGCACCATTTCCCTATTCCGACTCCGACGTCGATTTACTCGACGATGTAGCCGATACCATCCTGCCCACCACCGATACCCCCGGAGCGCGGGACGCGGCGGTCGGTCCGTTCATTGCCAGGTATTCGGCCGCCTGCTACCCACCGGAGCACATTGCGCTGCTGAAATCCGGAATATCGGACATTGATGCGCAGATGCAGATCCTGCAGGGCAAGGGATTCCGGCAGGCGAATAAAGCGGCGAAGATTTCCTTGTTGGCGCAAATAGACCGGCAGGGAAAAGAGCATGCGCGCCTGGCAGATGCCAAACCCGGCGATAATTCACCGCATTATTTCACGCTAATGAAACAGCTCACGCTGTACGGTTTCTTCACTTCCGAACTCGGTGCGACCCGCGTCGCGCGTTATCGTCCCGTGCCGGGCAAGTACAAGGGTTGCATCCCCTACGTCAAGGGCGAGACCTTCTGGGCCTGGTAGGCCGATCAGCGGGACGCGCAGGCCTCGCTGGCGACCGGTGTTTCGAGTTCCGGTAGATTCGGGGAGTGCGTGTAGCGAAGACCGTGGCCGCGCGCGAACAGCGGCCTCGCATTTCCTGCAAAGGAATCCTGGCAGGGTGACCGGGGCCACGCGAACGGCAAGGTGCCACGAAAATCGAACTGGGCCACTCCGTGCGCATCAGCGAACAGCACATCCGCAACGCCCTTGCCTTCGGTGCCGGGCAGCCAGGCCGCGACGAATGCATCGGAGCGGTTGATCAGATCATTCACGTACAGCGGTCTTCCCGACAGCAGCACGGTAACGACGGGCTTGCCGTGGCCAGCCACCCTGTCAAGCACCGCGCGGTCCTCGGGATGCTGGCTGCTCAGCGACAGCAGAGCGGGTGAGACAATGTCGCCCTTCATTTCTGCGTAGGGATCTTCGCCGACGACGGCGATGATGGCGTCAAAATCGCCCGGCGTGACCGTCGCCGCATCCTCGCTGTAGACGACGTTCGCATTCCCCGCCGCCTCGCGTATACCCGCCAGAATCGTCTCGCCCGCAGGAAAATCCGCATTCATATTTTTCGTGCCCTGCCAGTCGAGCGACCAGCCGCCGGTTTGGTTGCGTAGCGAATCCGCGCTCCGGCCGACTACCAGGATTTTTTTATTCGGGGCCAGCGGCAGGGTGCGCCCGTTGTTCTTCAACAGAACCAGTGATTCGCGCACCGCGCGCCGTGCCAGGGGGCGTGCCAGCAAGGTCGATGCATCGCCATAGAACTTGTCCGGCTTGCGATCGAACAACCCGGCGCGCATCTTGACGCGCAGGATGCGTGTCACGGCATCGTCTATTCGTGCCAGAGGAATCTTGTCGTCGTTCACCTGCTTGATGGTGTTGGCGATGAAGCTCTTCCACTGTTCTGGCACCATCACCATGTCTATTCCGGAGTTGATCGCGCGCGCGCAGTCATCGAGACTGCATCCGGCCACCTCCCCGATGCCGTTCCAGTCGGACACGATGAAGCCGTCGAACCCCATGCGACCTTTGAGCACATCCGTCAGCAGCGTGCTCGCGCCATGCATCTTGCCGTAGTCAACTCCGCCCTGCCGGTCGTTCCAGCTGTTGTAGGAGGCCATGACCGTCTGCACGCCCGCGCCGAGCGCACCGACATAGCCCTGCGCGTGGATGCCGATCATTTGATGCCGACTGGAGAGATTGACGCCGCGATCCACGCCGTGGTCAGTCCCGCCATCGCCGATGAAGTGCTTGGCGGTTGCCACCGCATTGGCCGGACCCGCAAAGCGGCCTTGCAGAGCGGCGACGAAGGAGGCGCCATACTCGCGCACCAACGCCGGGTCCGAGGAGTAGCTTTCATAGCTGCGGCCCCAGCGGTAATTCTGCACGACCGCCAGTGCCGGCGCGAATGCCCAGTCGATGCCGGTCGCGCGTACCTGGGCCCCGACTGCCGCACCGATCTCACCGACCAATTCTGCGTCATGTGCGGCGCCCAGACCGATGTTATGCGGGAAGATCGATGCGCCACGCACGATACCGTGACCGTGCACGGCGTCCGTGCCCCAGATCAACGGAATCCTGACCGGCATGTCCGTCGCCAGGGCAGCGGCATGGTAGAGGCGCGTCGATTCACGCCATTGCTCGAAGGTGGCGAACCGCGCGCCGAACGGTTGCGAATCCGCCCCGTTCAAAATCCCGCCCAGATAATAACTGCGCACATCATCCGGCGTCGCCGCACTGATATCCGGCTGGGTCATCTGGCCGACTTTCTGCGCCACGGACATGCCGGCAACGATGGCCTTTATTCGTGATTCCATCGCGGCGTCCGGCGCGATGGCGCTCGCCACCCGCGGCCACTCGGACAAGCTCGAGTCCGCAGCGGACGTCTGTGCGATGGCGCCGCAAGCGAGCGCCGCGGCCGCGCTGACGCTCGACAGGAACGATGCGACGCTGCCGAAGAGGCTTCTTTCGCGCCCGCCGGCAGCGTCGCGTCTTGCCTCAGAGCTTATAGTTGACTCCCAGCAGGAACGTGCGCCCGTAGGTGTCGTATTCCAGCGGGGTCTTGATCGTGCCACCCACCGGCAGAGTTGTGATCTGGACGGTCTTGTAAGGTGAGTTCGTGAGGTTGTTGATCTGCAGCTGCACGGACAAGCCCTTCGCCGGACCTCTCTGCAGTTCGTAACCCGCCTGGAAATTCAAGGTCCGGTCGATTTCGATCTGCGTATAACCCAACTGGTCGAAATTGCCGACGACCTCGCCCGTGAAGGGCGAGCGGTAAGTTTCCGCTACGCGGACCGAAGCGCCGTACTTTTCGTAGTACAGCGTGAGCGCGCCAACTTTCTTGGAGAAGCCGGGGAACGTGGTGGGTCCGCCCGGAACGTTGCCGAGAATATTGGTCGGAATGAAATTGTTGGTGTACGCGAAATTCGACTGCAGGCCGAATCCGTCCAGCCACTGAGTAAACAGGCTGCCCTCCAGCACGAGGGCGACCTCGTACCCCTGAATCTTTCCGCCCGATCCGTTTTCCGGAGTGCTGTAGCTGCCGATGTTGTGGAGATTTGGGTCGGGCTGCCGGCCGCCGGTCGTGAAGCCCGTGAAGTCGTAATGCTCGTCGGTCTGGGTAAATATATATGAAGTCAGGTTCTTGTTGAACAACGCCAGCGAGAAATAGCTGGCCTTGCCGAATATCTTCTCGAACGAGAGGTCCTCGCCGATCGCGATATAGGGCTTGAGATGAGGATTGCCGCCGCTCCCGCTCCATTTTGCCGGCCCTGTCGCGGCTACCCCTGCGGAGGACGCGGCCTTCTCATCGTCAATACGCCCGCGCATCATGCTCTTCGAAGCACCGAGGCGCAGATAGTAGCGGTCACCGAATGCACCGACGAGGTTCAGGCTCGGCAGCACTTCGTTATAAGAGAATGACGTATTGACCGAGCCATTCGGCTTCCCGGTGTCGGGATCGGTGATCACGGCGGTCCCGTATTGAGTCGTGTGCACGAATTGCACACCAACATTGCCGCGTATCCCGACTCCCGCGACGTGCGTGTCGATGTCCAGCCTGACATAGCCGACAGGCACCTTTTCTTCGATCGAATAGTTGCGGTTGTAGTCGCCGGGGCCCAAGTCCTGAGCGAGATAGAACTGACGGCTCAGAGCGTCGTACACGTTGTAATTGATGACCCCCGGCACGCCGACATAGGACAGGGAAGTGGGCGAATAGAGCAGCGCGCCGTCGATGGGAGCATATTGCGTGTTGTTGTAAGGGGCACAGGTAGGCTGGGCTTTGCCGCAACCATTGCCGAGAAGATAGGCGAAGTACACGTCCGCCGATTTCACTTTCTTGCGATCCGAGTAATCGAACCCTACATCCACGTCCTTGAATATCCATCCCAGCGGGTGCTTCACCTCCAGCCGAACCGCCTTGATCGTGTCCGTCTGCTTGTCAAACTCGTCGCGGCCGTTGTAGCCATAGCCATCCGGATCCGTGAAACCCACCAGGGTCGGATCGGCCAAGTTGTACGGAACGCTCAGATTGGGATAACCGGGCGCGATATGAAAACCGATCCCGTTCACCACCCCGATCTGGGGACCCGTGAAAGCATAGGCATCGTGCAGCGTATCGCGCGCGCTTGAATAGGAAAGATCGGTGATGATCGTCCAGTTGTGAGCCAACTCGAAGCGGTTGTTCCAGCCGACCGAAATATCCCGGGTGTCGACGATGGTGTACTCGTTCTGCATGAGCGGCTTGACGCCGTTCACGACGCCATCGGTAAGCACACTGTTGGGGCCTGGGCTCGTCGTGACATCGGTATAGCTGATGCCGTCCCAGGGGCTGCTCGACCACTGCAGTCCATTGAGACTGGTCTCGTCCTTGAATTTCGAATAAAACAAGTCGAGTTCGCTGTGAATTGAATCGTTGGGGGCCCACTCGAGCACGCTCATGAGGCCGGTGCGCACCTGGCTGAGCGATTTGGCGCGCGCCTGATTCCCTTCCTCGCTCAGGGTGAAGTCTGGAATCCCGTCGACGTGACCGGCCCACCCCTGACCCTCGTATGTATTGCTGCCCGGCGGCCCATTGTTGCGGCCCCAGTACCAGGCCTGATATTGCTTTTCCTGGATCGGCGAGTCCAGGCGCGCAACGCCGAAGGCCACGCCCAGCGTATGGTCGAAGAACTGGTCGACGACCGAAAAACTCACCCGACTTCCCGATCTCCCAATACCCTGGCCGGGATTCAGATTCTCGTAGGAGCCGCGCTCTCCGCGCGCATTGATCGCCATATGGAATTCGTTGGAGGCGAGCGGCTTGATCGTTTCCAGGTTGACCGTGCCGGCGAGGCCTTGGCCGATGAGACTCGCGTCCGGCGTCTTGTACACTTGGACGGCGTTGATCAATTCAGCGGGATATTGATCGAATTCGACGCCGCGGTTCTCGCCCGTGGAGGCCTGCTCGCGTCCCATCAAGGTGGTACCGCTGAAGTCGGCAGCAAAGCCGCGGATCGAAATGAAGTTCGAGCGCCCGTCGGTGCGTTGCGCGGCGAGTCCCGGCAGCCGCGCCAGGCTGTCCGCGATACTCAAGTCCGGCAGCTTGCCGAGATCTTCGGCGGATATGGTCTCGATAATGCTGTTGGACTGCTCCTTCATCGTGATGGCGGTGGCGATGCTGGCCCGTATGCCGGTGACGGTGACTTCCTCGAGAGCGTCTGGGGAGGTGTCCGCGGCAGCGACAACGCCGGCGCTCATTGCAAACAGCACACCTGCACAAACCGCAGCACCGGGCGCAATCCCCTGGGTTGGAGGAAACAATGCCTGCTTAACTGCCCGAACGAGCCGATTATTGTGCTGTTTCATCCGAAGCTCCCCAACCGACCAGCGCATGGAATTCTTATTCAGGCATAATGCAACCACATGCAACCAAAAAATGCAACCATAAACAACCTAGTGCTGAACGCCGGCAGACTGAGACACCTAAGTTTTGAAAAACGGCACTCTCCGCGCATGGTCACGATCGATTCGCGCAGCGGTGAAGTGACCCGCCGATACACCATGCCGGGTGAGAGCGTGGCGACCTTCGTTTGGTCGCAACCGGATGCGCTCCGCTACAATTGAATATCCGCATGACTCATCCCGCTGTAAAGCACATTGTCATCGTCGGCGGCGGCACCGCCGGATGGATGACCGCGGCCGCCATGGCCAAGGTACTACTCGGCGACTTCAGCATCCGCCTGGTCGAATCCGACGACATCGGCACGGTTGGCGTCGGCGAAGCTACCATTCCGCAGATCAGGCAGTTCAATCAAGCGCTCGAGATCGATGAAAACGACTTCGTCCGTCAGACCCAGGCCACGTTCAAGCTGGGCATTCAATTCGTCGACTGGGGCCGGCTCGGCGATTCGTACATGCACGGCTTCGGCATCCTGGGCCGCGACCGCGGCCTGCTGTCGTTTCACCACTATTGGCTCAAAGCTCATCTCGCCGGCAAGGTGAGCGCTATTGGCCCGTATTGCCTGAACGTCGCCGCAGCGCTGCAAGGCAAGTTCATGCGACCGCCCGATCTGGGCGCCGAATCCCCGCTCTCAAGTATCGCCTATGCGTACCATTTCGACGCCGGCCTTTACGCGCGCTACCTGCGCCGCTTTGCCGAGGCGCGCGGCGTACGCCGTACGGAGGGCAAGGTGAAGGAGACCGTACTGCGCCCGGCGGACGGGTTCATCGAGGCGATCGTTCTCGACAGCGGCGAGAAAATCCCGGGCGATCTGTTTATCGATTGCTCCGGGTTCCGCGGCCTGCTGATCGAACAGGCCCTGCACACCGGCTACGAAGATTGGACCCACTGGCTGCCCTGCGACCGTGCACTCGCCGTACCATGCGCATCGGTCGGTCCGCCTACCCCATACACACGCTCAACTGCCCGGGAAGCGGGATGGCAGTGGCGCATTCCGCTGCAGCATCGCATCGGCAACGGCTACGTCTATTCGAGCGCGCATATCAGTGACGACGAAGCCTCCGCCAGGTTGCTCGCGAATCTCGACGGCGCGCCCTTGAGCGATCCGCGGCCACTGCGCTTCGTGACCGGAAGGCGCAGGAAATTTTGGAACAGGAACTGCGTAGCGATTGGCCTCGCGGCCGGCTTCATGGAACCACTCGAATCCACCAGCATCCATCTGATCCAGTCGGCAGTGACCTTGTTGCTGAGTTTCTTCCCAGACCAGGGATTCGATCCGGTGATGACAGACCGGTTCAACGAGAAATCGACCACGGAGTGGGAACGCATCCGTGATTTCCTGATCCTGCATTACCATGCGACCGAGCGCATCGACACGGCATTCTGGAACGACTGCCGGACCATGAGTGTGCCGCGCCGGCTGCTCGACTACATGGATCTGTTTCGCCACAGTGGCCGCTTCTTTCGGGAGAACGAGGAACTGTTCACGCAGACCAGCTGGGTACAGGTCATGCTCGGGCAGCGGATCACGCCGCGAAGCTATCACCCGCTGGTCGACCTGCTCAGCGATGCCGATCTGGATGCATTCATCGCCAATGTCCGGCACATCATCGAGCGCTGCGCCGACACGATGCCGCCGCACGAAAAGTTCATCGCGCGATATTGCGCGGCCAACCCGCCGGCATAGTTGCCGGCGCGAGCAGACGGAGTCTGCGCCATACTACGAGATCGGCGCCGAGAGCGGCAGGTCGCGCGACGAAGCGCCGACATAGACTCTGCGGCCCCCGCGGACGACGGTATGCCAGGCATGGTCGGTGATCGACCAGTAGCGCAGCCGCTGCGGCGCGACTTGCAGCCGGACCTGGCGCACGGCACCGGCCTCGACCCGGACTCGCGCAAAGGCGGCCAGCGCACGGACGGCAAACTCAGCCCCCGCGGGAGCTGGGGCCGGAGCGCCAAGATATGCCTGTACCACGGCCTCGCCATTGCGCTTGCTGGTGTTATGGACACGGCATCGCACCGTCACTCCGCCGTCCGCGGATCGGGTCAGGCGCAGATCCGAATACACGAACGTCGAGTACGACAATCCATGGCCGAAGGGAAACAACGGCTCAATTCTTTCGCGATCGAACCAGCGATAACCAATGTGCACGCCTTCGTCGTAGACCGTCCTGCCGCCGACGCCCCGGGAGGCGCGCTCTGGATAGCGCGGATCCATCACCGCGTAATCCTCGAGATGGGCCGGCCAGGTGATGGGTAAGTGTCCGCCGGGATTGGCCCGCCCGGTGAGCAGATTGGCGGCTGCCCAACCACCCTCGTCGCCCGTGTACCACATCTCGAGTACCGCGCGGACCTCGCGGAGCCACGGCATGGCGACTGCCTGTCCTGTGTTGAGAACGACCACTGTATTCGGATTGACCCTGGAGACCGCCTCGATCAATCGATCTTGATCCCCCGGCAGGCCGAAGAACGGACGGTTGCGGCTCCAAGCAAACACGACGGCAACCCTGCTGCGCCCAGCGAGTTCGACCGCTTCGGTGAAGTTGCGCTCCCGCATCGAGGGTGTGACCCAAGCAAGGCGAACCTGCACGGGCTGGCCGCTGCCGTCCGCTGCCGCCTCGACGCGGACGGCATGGGGCCCGGCGCTTAAGGGGACCAGACGGCGAACATTGTCGAGTCCATCGGTCGTCGGCACGACGTTGTCGCGGTTGGGAAAGACGATATCGCCGTGGCCGCCCCACCAGCCCATGTCGCCGACCTTGCGACCGTCGATCGAGAATTTTCCCGTGGCGCCCAGCAGCTGCAAATCGATGTCGTAGTCGCCGTCGACCGGAATCATCAGCGTGCCGGCCCACTGTGTACGCGTCCCAGCCGGCAACTCATGCCCTGATTTGCGCGTGAAGTCGATCTGGTCCTCGAGGACACTCGCCTGTCCGTGTTCGCCCAAGCGCGCGAGGCGCGCAAAAGCCTGTTTGGGTATCGGCTCTCCGGTCATGTCGTCGGCCAGCGCCAATTGCACGCCCATGACGCCTTGGGCGCGCAGCGCCTGCCACGCACCGATCTGGCGCCCGGCACGGCCGTATGACTGTTCCTGACCGTTAACGACCGCAAAAGTCTGCAGCGCACCCGGACCGATGAGCGCCAGCGAAGCCACATCGGTCGCGTGAAGCGGCAACACTCCATCGTTCTTGAGCAGAACCGCCCCGCGCTCGGCCAAGCGTTGCACGCTACGCGCATTATCGGCAAGCGGCAGAGTGCGGACCTGGTGGCTGGGGGGCCGATTCAGCCAGCCAAATCGTTCCATCTGTCGGAGCACATGCGCGACCGCAACGTCCAGATCGGCGTCGCTGACCGTACCTTGAGCCAGTGCTTCGCCCAGATTCTTGGTGCGGCGCGCGGGCTGCGGCGCGCCGGCGTCGGCCGGCTTGGGCAGGGGAAAGCGTTGCTCCTCAGGGACACCCGTCGCCATCGTCTCCAGCAATTCCGCAGTCTCCTCGGTCGTCATTGCCGGCTCATCGGGCTCCGGACCCAGCGCGAAGTAGGCGGACGGGCCGGTGCCGGGCTGCTCCATATCCATGCCGTGCACGATGAACTCGGCGCCGTGCGCAGCGCCCCAGTCGGAAGTGATGAAGCCGGCGAATCCGTCCTCGCCACGCAGAATTCCGTTCAGCAGTAACTCATCGTCACAGGCGTATACGCCGTTGATCCGATTGTAGGCGCACATGATCGACGCCACTCCTGCGCGGGACACGTCGGCAAACGGCGATAGATAGATCTCACGCAGCGCCTGCTCGTCCACCTCGGCATCGTCGCCGCCCTCGTAGGCGACCAAGTGCTTGGCCTGCGCCATGACATTCTGCGCCTGCGCGCCGCGCACAAATCTCGCCGCGAGCGTACCCGTCAGCACGGGATCCTCGCCCAGCGTGTTGTAGGCCCGTTCAAACGTGGGATCCCGATAT
>Ga0193728_1001386_pt1 | contig 12295 bp, 13 predicted proteins | sample U1c1metaG_FD_143037 | JGI IMG/M metagenome (GOLD analysis project Ga0193728, IMG submission 143037) | Soil microbial communities from a riparian zone of the East river system, Colorado, United States - U1c1 | ecosystem: Environmental > Terrestrial > Soil > Riparian zone | place: USA: East River...
AATTGGGGTTATATGTTTCACCGGTTGCTTTCAGTAGTGATTATATTTACCAGAGTACACGCATACCACAGGCGCTTAAATTCATTTATTCGCTAAACCCTATGGTTGGGGTTATCGACGGGTTCAGATGGTGTATTATTGGAAGTGAAAGCGGAATCTATTTTCCAGGGTTCATTTTATCAGTTATTATCAGTATTTTATTTTTAGTAATCGGGATATGGTATTTCCGAAGAACAGAACATTCATTTGCAGACGTAATTTAATGGAGCAGATCATTAAGGTTGAGAACTTAAGTAAAAAATATATTCTGAAGCACCAGGCGAAGGAAAAGTATGTGGCTTTGCGCGATGTAATAACTGATAAAGCAAGATCGCTGATGACAAGCAAAGCCCAGTTAGAACCTGCGTTTGAAGAATTCTGGGCATTGAAAAATGTTTCATTTGAAATTAATAAAGGAGAACGAATAGGAATAATAGGACGCAATGGGGCAGGTAAATCCACTCTTCTTAAAATATTTAGCCGCATTACTGAACCCACTGAAGGTCGGGTAACTATAAATGGACGCGTAAGCAGCCTGTTGGAGGTAGGCACCGGGTTCCATCCTGAGCTTACTGGCAGGGAAAATATTTTCCTGAATGGCTCTATTCTTGGAATGGGCAATCGTGAAATTCAAGCTAAGTTCGATGAAATAGTTGCTTTTGCCGAAGTAGAAAAATTTCTTGATACGCCTGTAAAAAGATATAGTAGCGGAATGTACGTGCGCCTTGCTTTTGCTGTTGCAGCTCACCTTGAACCTGATATTTTAATTGTAGATGAAGTATTGGCAGTTGGCGATGCAGCTTTCCAGAAAAAATGCCTTGGTAAAATGGAAGATGTATCAAAGGGTGGCCGTACAGTGCTTTTTGTAAGCCATAATATGGCTGCCATCTCTGCGCTTTGCAATAAGGTAATTGTGCTTAGTAATGGTACGCTACAGGAAATAGGAAATACTGACAAGGTCATTAATTCTTACCTGCATGCAGGCAAAAAAAGTCAGGGGGTAAACAGAGATGATTCACCTTCTTCGGCCAATGCAAAACTTAAAATAAGAAGCACCAAAGTATTAAATAATGATTCGGTTACCGTTTCGGAATTAAATAATGAAAGCAGAGGCTTTATAGAAATTGAATTTGAAATATTGCAACAAGGAAGAGGATATGATGTAGCAATACAATTAAACCATTTTCAATACGGCATGATATTTACAACCTGCATAAAAGATACCGACATTGAAAGTAGTGATGCGAGGGTTTGGGAAAAAGGAGCATATACGTTTCTAATTGAATTGCCAATGAACTTCCTGCGTGGTGGAGACTACTCTATTATTGCTTCTGCAGCTATCCCTAAGGTAGAAATTTTAGATACGTTTAAATACGAAACGACGTTTTCAATTTTTGATTCAATAAGCCCGGTAGCTAAAACAACAGAAGGAAGAGGTGGAGCAGTTTTGCCTGTGTTGGAATGGAAAAAAGTTCAATAGCTTAGATTACATCAATTATAATTTACATGAACTATCTCAAACTGTTTGTACATAAAATAATAGCAGGGTTGGGATATTCAGTTTCTAAAAATCCCAGAAAGACAAAAATACTGCTGAATGTATTTAATACATCACACAATAAAACTGCCCTTCTCTCCTATATAAAAAATGTTTTTGAAAATGAAGAAAACATTAATAACAGCCGACATACAAACAGATTAACAACGCATATCATTGCAAAAACATTAAATGAACTTGGCTATAATGTTGACGTTATAGATTGCATGGATGATTTTGACGGAAATTTTGAGAAATACGATTTAGTTATTGGGTTAGGTAAGGCACTCGATAATGTTCTGCAATTGCGCGATAATGCTGCAAAAACAAAAGTCATCTGGTTTGGAACAGGTTGTAACCCATTGTTCTCGAATGTAATTACAATCAAACGAATTGCCGATTTTTATAAAAAACATGGTAAGATATTTCTGTCCTCTTCTAGATATATAAAGGAAGATTGGGTATTACAACATGAATTTTCCGACTGGATAATATTGCATGGAAGTACATTTGCAAAAGCAACCTATAGGAAAGAAAACATCGACACTATTCATGCCCCTATCTTTATAAAGCATACCATAACGCGAACAGATGAAGAATGGAATAGTGCAAAGCAAAATTACGTTTGGTTTGGTAGCGATGGTGCTATACATAAAGGATTAGACCTTGTTATCGATGCATTTGCAGAACGTAAAGGCTGTACTCTGCATATTTGCGGAAATGTTAAAAGCGAAAGCGATTTCTTTAATTACTATAGTTCTGTAATAATCTCAGCTGGCAATATAAAATATCACGGTTTTGTAGATATAGCATCTGATGCATTCAAACAGATTCTTAAGAACTCTGCATTTGTCATCTACCCCAGTGCATCGGAAGGAAACTCGCCTGCTGTAATAACATGTATGGCAAACGGAGGGTTAATACCACTGGTAACTAAAAACACAGATGTGGACCTGAATGGTTATGGTTTATTGATCAATGATCTTAATGTTGGTGCCGTAATTGATGCAATTAACCAATCGCAACAGCTAACAGTTGCTGAATTAAGAAAGCAAAGCGAGATAATTATTGAGAAAACACATCGCCTTAATTCTTTCGACTACTTTAAAGAAGATTTTAAGTTAAAACTTCAAGAGGCTATTAAATCTATTTAATATGAATTGTAAGGTTTGTAGTTCGGAAGCAGGCTTCTTTTATAAAGGCAACGTTTTGAATAAATATGAAATAGATTATTTCAAATGCAATACCTGTGGCTTTATTCAAACTGAAAAGCCATATTGGTTGAATGAAGCGTATAATGATGCTATTGCTGACCTTGACATTGGGTTGATCTCAAGAAATATTGAATTATCAGCTATTACGGAAAAAATAATTTCAGTTTTTTTTGATAAGGCAAAACATTTTCTTGACTATGGCGGCGGGTATGGTATGTTCGTTCGATTAATGCGCGATAAAGGTTTTGAATTTTATCGTTATGATACGCATTGTGAAAATATTTTTGCCAGGCATTTCGATATATCGGATATCGAATCAAAGAAGTTTGACCTTGTTACTGTCTTTGAAGTTTTTGAGCACCTGGAAAATCCAAACGATGAAGTAAAAAAAATGCTTGGCTTCGCTCCTTCTATTCTCTTTTCAACACTACTTGCCCCTTCTTCTGCTGAAGAATTTGACAAATGGTGGTACAGAGCACCATTGTCGGGCCAGCACATTACATTTTATACGCAAGAATCTCTGCGGTTCATAGCAAGACAGAACAATAAAAAACTGTACACGAACGGTTTTAATCTGCATTTGATCACAGACAATGAATTTGATAATACACTTTTTAGTAAAGCTATATCTCCAAGAAAAAAAGATATTCTCGAAAGGCTATCAGGTAAGTTCTTTTCAGATACTGAACCAAACTGGCGAAAGTCGTTGCTGGAAGAAGACTATACGTTTATAGAAAGTAAAATTACAAAACACAGTAAATAGGCATGTACACAATCAAAGAGGTTGTGAGTAAAGGCAGCCAAAAACTTAAGAATGTATCTCCAACTGATTGAAAAATTATTCTATTCAAAAAAAACAAGTCACAGTAACAACGATACTATAATACTCCGATTAGATGGTATTGGAGATTATGTACTGTTCAGGAATTTTATTGAAGAAGTTTATAATACGAATAAGGGCAAGCTGGTACTATGCGGCAATGTTATCTGGAAGGACTTGGCAGAGAAACTGGATGGTGAGTTCATTTCTGAATTTATTTGGGTAGACGTGCCTATGTTGGTTAATGATAAATATCGTTACTCGATATATAAAAAACTACAACAGACTGGTTGCAACATTTTACTTCACCCGGTTTATTCAAGAACCGCGGATACCGATAAACTAGCTATACATAGCGGGGCGAAAGAAGTGATCGGTTATAACGGAGATACAGTTAATATAAGCCAGGAAAGAAAAGATAAAAACAATCATAATTATACTAATCTCATACAGCCTTCAGAAAAAAACTTGTTTGAATTCTACAGGAACAAATATTTTTTTGATAATATATTCAACGAAAAACTGGAAATAAAAAAACCTTCAATCAAACTTAATGTAATACCCGAAGGTGAAAAGAATAAGCACATTATTATTCTCCCAGGGGCTGGGCATGAAAAAAGAAGATGGCCTGCTGAGTATTTTGCTAAACTCTGTAAAGAAATTAACGAAGTGTACAATTTACCCTTTTTAATTTGTGGATCAAAAAGTGACACGGAAATTGCAGGTAAAATAATGGCCTCTAGTTCGGTTAACATACTAGACCATACCGGAAAAGGCAACTTATATGAAACAACTGAACTGATTCAAAAAGCAGCTCTTGTCATTGCAAATGATTCTGGCCCAATGCACATTGCAATGGCATTAGATATTCCTACTATTTGCATTTCGAATGGAAACAATTATGGACGTTTTTGTCCGTATCCAAAGGAAATGACAACGAACCTCTTTGTTATTTTACCGGATGAATTTGAGAATATGTTAAAAAATAAGGATGCGGTGGATGAATTGTTTGGTAAAGAATCTGATTTAAGTATGGATCTTATGAAGCCCGAAAAGGTATTTAAACTTGTAAAACAAATACTTGTATAATGCCGAAACTTTCAATAATAACAATAAGCTACAATAATAAGGTTGGCCTTGAAAGGACTGTTATTAGCGTTATTGGACAAACCTTTACTGATTTTGAATACATTGTTATTGACGGAGCCTCTAATGACGGTAGTGCAGATATCCTTAAAGAAAATACTTCAAAGATCGATTATTGGGTATCGGAAAAAGATTCAGGCATTTATAATGCTATGAATAAAGGTATACAAAAGGCCACCGGAGAATATTGTCTTTTTCTCAATTCGGGAGATTATTTATATAAACCTGATACTTTAGAAAATGTATTTGCCCATAATTATAATGAAGATATAATATATGGAAACATGATGATAGAACAGGCATCAGGAACTAAAAAACCTGCGAGCATGCCAGATGTATTAAACCTTGAACATTTTATAAATGATACTCTTTGGCACCCGATTTCATTTATTAAACGAGAGCTTTTTATTAGGTATGGTTATTACAGAGAAGACCTTAAAGTGGTTTCAGATTATGATTTCTTTTTAAAAACCATACTTATTCATAAAGTTACATATAGACACATACTATTGGTTGTTTCTGTATTTTTGATGAATGGTATAAGTTCTGACAGCAAGAATAAAGCTATGATTGAGGCTGAAAGAAAAATGGTGCAGCTAGAGTATTTCAGCGAAACTGAGATTAATACAGTACCAAAAATAAAGCCGACTAAAAGAAATATATTGAAAAAAATAATAGACAGGTTAACAAAATAGAATGCCTCAACAGAAAACAGACATACCTTTAGTTTCGGTAATAGTTCCCTGTTATAACAGCGGCTTTTATTTGGCTGAAGCACTAAATAGCATGTCTGCTCAAACATATGGTAATTGGGAGTGCATAATTATTGATGATGGTTCCACTGATAATTCAAAAGAAATTGCACTTGCATATGCTAAAAAAGATAAACGATTTAAATACATACACCAGGAAAATCAGGGTGTATCCGTCGCCCGCAATAATGCTATAACAAACTCCTCCGGTAAATACATATTACCACTTGATGCAGATGACAAAATATCGGCACAGTACCTTGCTGAAGCAGTTAAGGTTATGGAGGCGAGGCCAGAAGTTAAAGTAACTTATTGCAAGGCAAAGCTATTCGGTAAAAAAACAGGTCTTTGGAATATTGTGCCTTATTCATACAAGCAATTGCTTATTGAAAACCCTATATTTTGTACTGCTTTATTTCGTAGGGAAGATTTTAATAAAACCACTGGTTATGATAAAAACATGATTGAAGGTTTTGAAGATTGGGATTTCTGGATATCGTTTCTTAAAGAAACAGATGTTGTATATCAGATACCCAAAATTCATTTTTATTATCGAATAAAAGACATATCTAGGAATACCGAACTTGATGCAATAAAACAAAAACAGCTACGCCAGCGTATTTATGAAAAACACAAGGAACTATATGATAAATATTTTTCCATTTCAAATGTTATTTACGATCATTATACTGTCAGCAGCGCTCTTAATAGTGTGAATACCTCTGCTACTTTTAAAATTGGAAAGATGATAATGTGGCCTTATCGTTTTATAAGAAAGATATTCAAATGAAGTCAGTTTGCCTTTTCAGTAGTTATTTCATGGGGAGTAAGATACCAATTTATGTAAAATTTTATTTACAAGAACTGAACAAACATTTTACCGAAATTGTTTTTGTAACTAACGAAAAAGAACTTGATAAGGATAGTATTGAATTTTTAAATAACAATACTATTCAATTGACCCTTGTAACGAACGAAGGCTATGATTTCGGCATGTGGTATAAAGCATTGAGCAAACATAATTTATCTGGCTATGATAGAATTGGACTGGTGAATGATTCATGTGTACTTTTTGGAAAACTCGATCCTTTTTTTGAATGGCTTAATAAAGAAAACGTTGACCTTGCAGGATTTACTGATTCTTATTTATTAAACTACCATATTCAATCTTATTTTCTTGTAATAAATAAAAAGGCCATTCTACTGATTTCGGAATATTTCACAAAAAGTGGGCTAATCACAGAAAATGATGATGTAATTAAAACCTACGAGATAGGCTTGAGCCAGTACCTTCTTAATAGCGGACTTCAAATAAAAGCCATGTACCCTATTCCTGAACAAGGGCAAAATAACTATGCGCTGGAAGGCGCAAAAGAACTTATACATAAAGGATTTCCGTTAATAAAAAAGAAAATAATAGCCCGGAGTTATGTAAGAGAAAGATGGTGGAGTATGGTTGTAAATGGCTTTGATGCTTTCCCTTCTCATTACTTAAAACTGATAAAGAATACATATACTATACCTATTGGCATGTTTGAAGAACTTTCTGCCGATAAGAGTTTATGGTTTACTTTCAAATTCAATATAATCAGTATTTTGTCTATGGCATGGGGTATATTAGGTAATAAACGTAAACAGAGAATATTATAGTAATGAACACTCCACTGGTTAGCGTTTGTATTCCTACACATAATGGGCAAGAATACCTTAAGCAGTGTATTGAATCTGCTATTAATCAGAGCTATAAGAATATTGAGATAGTTATTGTTGATGATAATTCTTCTGATAATACCAGCGAAATAATAGAAACATATTGTATAAAAGATAATAGAATATGGCTCATCCGAAATGAAAAGAATCTTGGCCTGGTAGGCAACTGGAATAAGTGTATTGATGCTGCAAGGGGAGAATGGATAAAGTTTCTCTTCCAGGATGATTATATGGATGAAAATTGTATCCAGGTCATGATAGAGAGTACGTCAACAGAAGACAAACTGGTAACTTCAGGCAGAAGACTGGTATTTGATCCCGGACTTGACGAAAAAATAAAACAGTACTCCATAAGTCAAACGCTTACGTTTGAAAGGCTTGGTATATCTTCATCCTCACCTTCATTTATTTTTGCAAAAACAATCTCTGCCTTTGCCGTTAAGCATATATGTATAAACTTCATTGGTGAACCAACTGTAATAATGTTCAGAAAAGATATTGCAGTTGAACTTGGTTATTTTAATCCCCAGCTTTCCCAGATATGTGATTTTGAATATTTCCTAAGAATAGCTTCCCATTACGGATTAAAAAACATTCCGCACCCACTCACTTGGTTCAGGGTGCACAGAAAATCTACATCTTCTTCTCAACTGAAAGAGAAGTTATTTATCCTCACACATCTTGATCCTATTATAACTGTATATAAAATGTTGTATGATGAACAATATAGGATTTTAAGAAAAGCCTTATCACTCTTGCAAATATTCAAACTTAAGATGTATCTGAATATTCATGCTTATGAAGCACAGAAGGCGGCTATGAGTTCAGGAAATGAAAATGTTTTCTTACTAGAAAATCTTAGCGATAAATATCCTGAACTGAAGATCTTTATAAAAGGTAATCTTATGACTAAATTTCTTCTGTTCTTTTTAAAACAAAAGCGGGGATAATACAGAAAGTATAATTTTACGTTAATCTTACTCAAACTTCGTTTATGGTTTTTGATTGCTTTACATTTTTCAACGAACTGGATATCCTCGAGATCCGGTTAAATGTATTGAACGATGTAGTAGATAAATTTGTGCTTGTTGAGGCTACAAAGACGCACCAGGGAAAAGATAAGCCACTTATATACTCCGAAAATAAAGAGCGATATTCAAAATTTTCAGATAAGATTATCCATGTTATTATAGATACATTTCCCGAACAAGATGCCAGTTCAGCATGGACGTTGGAAAGATATCAGCGGGAAATGATAACAAAAGGATTGAAGACTGCAAAACCTGGCGATACTATTCTTATCTCTGATGTTGATGAAATACCCAACCCAGCGCAAGTAAAAGCATCCCTCTCTAAGAAGGGAATAAAAGTATTTATTCAACAAACGCATTACTATTTTCTGAATTGTATAAACGCAGGCGTTGATAGAGATTATACATGGTGTGGAACAGTAATGGCTAAGTATGACAAAAAATTATCGCCACAAATATTAAGAATCATAAGTATTCAGTATTTAGGCTTGTATTCTGACCGATTTATTGTAAGGCTTTATTACAGACTGCAATTACTGCAATGGGAACTAAAACTGGGCCAAAAAATATATGCAGTTAACAAAGGAGGCTGGCACTTTAGCTTTTTAGGCGGAGTAGAAAAGATAATTAAAAAACTTGAAGCCTTTGCGCATACTGAATACAATACAGTAGAATTTAAAGACCCTAAGAAGATAGAGCAGGCATTGGATGAAGGCAAAGACATTTTCGGAAGAAACTTCAGCTACAAATTTGTTCCCCTTGATAATACCTATCCGGCATACATAATTGAGAACAAGAACAAATACCGTGATCTGATAAGGGAAACTAAACCCGTTAACTGATTGTAATGCCTCAGAAACCAGATATAAGTATAATAATAGTCAGTTATAACGTTTGGGGGTATCTTGATAAGTGCATCCAATCAATATTGCCTCAGGAAGGAGTTATACCTGAAATAATTGTAGTAGATAACAATTCTTCTGACGGCACGGTTCAAAACCTGGAAACTAAGTATCCGCAGGTAAAACGCATTGTGAATACTATCAATGCTGGATTTTCCGGAGCCAATAACCAAGGTATACAAGAATCAACAGCCGATGTTATTCTGTTATTAAATCCCGATACAGAAATTTTGGGTAGCCATATATTGCAGAAAATGAGAGTTACTCTTTTAAGTAATCCCCAAACAGGTATTCTTGCTCCTAAACTTATAAATACAGACGGTTCGCTTCAACCTTCTTTCTGGCCTTTTCCAGGGGTAACGGATATATTTCTCGAACTGTTTTATCTCCATTTAATAAAAAGACAAGAAGAGCCGATAGCTCTAAAACAAATTGAAGCGGCAGCGGGTGCAGCATTATGTATGCGCAAAGCACTGGTAATGGAATTAGGGGGCATCGATGCTAACATGTTTTGGATGGAAGATACTGACCTATGCTACAGAGTATCTTTAACAGGTAAAGGGATAATTTACGATCCGACTGTTAAGATTATACATCATGGAGGAAAGAGCTCAGAGAACAAGTACCATATAAGCATACCCAACCAGGTTATAAGCAAAATAAAGTATTTCAGGAAAAATGGCTCTTGGTTACAGTTCATAACAAGTGATATTCTTAGTCTTTTATTTATTATTAGCCGATTACTGGTTTTTGGCTTGTTATCAATGGGCGGCAATAGCACCTATATTTTAAAGAGAAAGGCCTATCAGCAGGCACTTGTAAACTATTTCAGGTACAATTTTTCAGAAGAAAAAGGAATTATACGCTAAAGGCCCAAAAGCTTTTTTTTATACATTTTCATTAAATTTCTCCATGTAATTGCTATTTCCTTATCTTTGCGCTCCTTATAAAAAGTTCTATCAACAGTATCGGGGTGTAGCGTAGTCTGGTTATCGCGCCTGCTTTGGGAGCAGGAGGTCGTCAGTTCGAATCTGGCCACCCCGACAATCACATGATCCCGTAGCTCAGTTGGATAGAGCAACAGATTTCTAATCTGTCGGTCGTGGGTTCGAATCTCGCCGGGATCACTGGCTCCAGTAACAATCAGCATATTATTGGCTAATTAAAAGTTATACTTTTAATTATTGCTCAGCAAACTTTCTCCACCACTTATCTATTGGGTAATTTCCGCCAAGTACTATAGGTTGTCCAATCATGGGTGTAGTAATTTTCACATTCAATTCTTCGGCTTTTTTGGTAACCCTTTCAATAGGTTCGTTCCATGGATGAAGAGATAAGGAGAACTTACCCCAATGAACAGGTAAAAGTGCTTTGGCATTAAGATCGATACTTGCCTGAACTGTTTCTTCTGGCATCATGTGTATGCTCTTCCAGGCTTCGTTATATTGGCCCGACTCAAGGATAGCAATGTCAAAAGGACCATATTTCTTCCCTATTTTTTTAAAATGAATATCGTATCCGCTATCAGCCCCTATATATATAGAATGCTCTTTTGTTTTCATTATGAATGAAGACCAAAGTGTTTTTGAGCGTTTAATTCCCCTACCCGAAAAATGCCTGGCCGGCGCCGCTGTAAAACTCATGCCTTCTGCTTCGGTCCCTTCACCCCAATCGAGTTCTGTAACCTTATTCATATCAAGCCCCCAATATCCGAAATGTGAGCCAACTCCCAATGAGGTAACGATACATTTTGTTTTATTCTGCAACTTCAATATCGTCTTGTAATCACAATGGTCGTAATGGTCATGTGTAATGAGAAGAACATCTATGGGTGGCATGTCATCAACACTGTACACATTAGTTCCATCAAAGCTTTTTGCCGATTTAAGTTTAATCGGAGATGCATAGCCACTGAAAACAGGGTCTACCAACATATGCTTCCCCGCAATCTTTATAAGGTAGGATGAATGCCCGAACCATACAATAACAGGGTTTCCATCAGGTAAGTTTTTAAGATCGGTTTTAACAGATGGCAATGAAACTGATGGTTTTGTTGTTTTAGGTTTGTTTAGAAATTTCTTCAGCGTTTTGAAAAAATCACCTTTCTGGTCCATAACTGTGGTTACACTTAGGTTCTGAAAAATACTATCGCGATAATTAGGTGAGGCTTCAACCCTTTCTAATCTTTTACCCCATGGAATCTTACCAATCGATTTCAATAATGCCATATTTATAAGTAATAAATAACCAGACGAATATGAATAGAAATTGCTTCATAAACAGAATAAATCAGTAAAAAGTACAAGTTTCCAAGAAGATAGTGCAAGGTGTTTTAGCCTGATACTCTATAGTTTTACATTTCAAAATTATAATTATGTCAAGAACCTTTAGTGTTTTATTCATGGCGGTAATATTCGTCTTTTTTCTTTCTATTAATTCATGCACGAAAAATACAGCCCAACCTTTAAAGGTGACAGGGAATTGCGATACAGTTAATCTAACCTACACCAACGGCATGCAGGCAGTTGTTGACATTAACTGTGGTAGCCTGAATACAAGTTGCCATTCTGCCGGAGGGCATGGTGATTTTTCCAATTACGCATCCATGCAGCATTATATTACCGGTGGCGAAAGCAGTATCTTCTGGCGTTATATTTTCACAGAACAAAGAATGCCAATTGCCCCTGAACTTCCTTTGGATGCTTGTGCAAGAGCTCAATTCAGAATTTGGTTACTTGCAGGCGCACCTCAATAAATATTAAAAACTTAAATAGAGTATGAATATCAGAAAAGATTTATGGGCCTTTGCAGCAATTGTATGTTGCAGCATAACTACACTAAACGCGCAAAGAAGCGTCACTACAATTGAAGATTCTATTGAAGGAGCAAATAAGTATGCTTCGGAAATTGGTTCAACCTGGAAGGATACACGCATTATAAATGCACAAACTACTAAAGTAGTATCACCCGGCGTAATGGTGTTCAGAATTATGCACCGTTTTGGTGATGTAGGAACAACAGGAGGAGGGTTTCCAACCTTGTACGGATTTGACGAAGCATCGGATATTTATTTTTCCTTCGAATTCGGTGTTACTAAGAACCTTGAAGTGGGCTTTGGAAGAAGTACAAGAAAACAATTAATAG
>Ga0193728_1001387_pt1 | contig 12293 bp, 9 predicted proteins | sample U1c1metaG_FD_143037 | JGI IMG/M metagenome (GOLD analysis project Ga0193728, IMG submission 143037) | Soil microbial communities from a riparian zone of the East river system, Colorado, United States - U1c1 | ecosystem: Environmental > Terrestrial > Soil > Riparian zone | place: USA: East River...
AGCGACGCTGCCGTGGAGGCGCTCGCCCACCAGACCAAAGCCATATGTCAAATCGCGGCCCGGGGGTCCTAAATCGATCGCATGCAGGGCGAGCGCCTCCACGGCAGCGTCGCTGGCATTGATATCGGGCGCCGAAACAGTCTCCGCCAATAGTGCCGCCACGATGGGGGCGGCAAAAGATGTTCCGCGAACGGCCGAATACTTGCCGCCGTTGTCCGCCGCCACCATGTCGGCGCCGGGCGCGGCAAACATCACTTGCCTGCCGCGCGCCGCTTCGATGAGCACACGGCGATGGGCATCGACTGCGGTGACGCCGACGACGCCCGGATAGGATGCCGGATAAAGCGGCGGTGCCGCCGGACCATCATTTCCAACCGCGGCGACCAGCAAATATCCGCGCGACGTCAGGGTTCGCACGATTGCAGCCAGCGCGGCGTTGTCCGGTCCCACCAAGCTTACGTTGATCACCGCGACACGCTGCTTTGCCAGCCACGAAAATGCGGCGGCCAACGCATCGACGGCACCGCCGGTCGGCACGTCGCAATAGACATTCGCCGCATACAACTGCGCGCCGACCAATACCCCGTGAAAGCCGGTTCCATGACCTAGGAGCAATGAGGCAACCGCGGTGCCGTGTGCGCTCGCCACTATTTTGTCTCCGCATCCCCACGAATGGATGACCGCGTCGTGGAATGCCGGATGCGCAATGTCGACACCGGAATCGATCAGGCCGACCCGGGAAGCCGGCGGAGCGGTGCCGTTTGCGGAGGTGGTGTCGCGCGGCGGCGCATCCGCCGGGGCCGGGCTCAGCACAGTGCCGCCGCCCAGATAGATGTGATTGAAGTCGTACGTCCCGGCGGGGTCGGCCTCGCGCAACCGGCGCAGCGCTTTCGCCAACGCCTGATTCGCAGGGGGCTGCAGGACGAGCAGGCGGAGATCTTCGATCGTTTGTTCCCGCAGAATGCGAAAACCCAGCGCCTGCGCGGCTTCCAGGCCTTTCGCGGACGGAGAATATGCCAACAATTCATCGCGCACGACGGGATTGCCGTGTGGATCCGCGGCGATGGTGCGCGGATTGGCGCGGATCAAGTTTGCGATCTGCAGGAGGCGAACATCCTTGAGCTGTTCGAGCGAATTGGCCGTCTGGCCGATCGCCTGAGTCAGTTTCGGCGTGGGCAGCGCCGGTAACGGGGCCACCGGCAGGCGCAGCTGGGCCTGTGCCGGATTGACGGCGGCAGTCGCGATGATTATCCACATCAATACACGCATGGAACTGATCCTTTGAGGAAGCACGCGATGCACAGCAATACGGACTGTTAGCATGCGTGGATTAAACGTCAACCCTCGAACGTCTAACCATGAGTACGAACGAGAGCACTGAAACCATCCAGGAGCAGATCGTCGCCTTGCTGCCTCGCTTGCGGCGTTTTGCGCGCAATCTGGTGCGCGCGCCGCACGATGCCGACGACATGGTGCAAATTGCGGTGGAACGGGCGCTGCTGCGATTGGATCAATGGCACAGCGATGCCCGCTTGGACAGCTGGCTGTTCAAGATACTGCGCAACGCTTGGATCGATGAGGTGAGGTCGCGCGCACGGCGCGCCAAGCTCTTCATGCCGGAGGAAGCAGGTGAACACGTCGGCGAGGCTTCGATGGAACGCGAAATAGACCGCTTGTCGGTGGAGGCAGCCATGGCACGTTTGCCGCAGGACCAGCGTTTGGCCGTGAGCCTGGTGTTGGTGGAAGGCCTCGCCTACAAAGATGCGGCGGACGTTCTCGACGTGCCCATCGGAACCTTGACCAGCCGGCTGGCACGCGGCCGCGAGGCGCTTGCCGCCATGCTGCGGCTACCGGAAGGAGATTTTTCATGAGTGTGTCGGACGAAACGCTAATGGCCTATGCGGACGGTGAAGTCGACGAGGCGACTCGCGCGATCATCGAAGCGGCTATGCGCGAGAATCCGGAGGTTCGCCGGCGCATCGCGGAGCATCGGGCCCTGCGCGAAGCCATGCAGGGGGCATTCTCCGCCGTACTGGATGAACCGGTGCCGCAGCGCCTCATTCACGCGGCGCGCGGACAGACCGCGGCGCCGGCCGGCGGCCATGTCGTCGATCTTGCCGGCGCTCGAAGGGCTGCGGCGGGTCAGCTACCCGGGCGGCGCTTGCGAAGCTGGCAACCGGTTGCCATGGCCGCGAGTGTGCTCATGGGTGTTGCGCTGGGTTATGTCGGTTGGCATAGCGCCAAACCTCTCGTGACGACCGGCTCGAGCGGTGAGCTGCTCGCCGGCGCGGGACTTGCCGAGGCATTGTCCAATCAGCTTTCGGAAGAGCGCTCACCGGGACTGGCTGCGATCACCGGCTTGAGCTTTCGCGCCAAAACCGGAGATTATTGCCGAACGTTCTCATTGACCGGCAGCCATGCCAGTTCCGGACTCGCATGCCATGAAGGTGGGGGCTGGACGATAAAGGTGTTGGCGCAGTCACTCCCCGCGGCATCGAATTCGTCCAATTTTCGTCCGGCGGCTTCCGCCGATCCGCCGGCAGTCCGCGCGGCCGTCGAGGAATCGATCGACGGCGAACCCTTGGATCGAGCCGGCGAAATCGCGGCGCGACAGGGAAACTGGTCTGCATCGTCGGGCCGCTGAAACGCGCATAGGCTGAATTGAGTCCCGGTCACCGGGTCCGACGCCGCCAATTCGCCGCGGGTCGCAAGTTCGCAACAAGTCACCACTCGTCGCGCGCAGGCGGTGCTCACGCCTCGAGCATGCCCGCGCCGCGGAGCCTCGTCGATTCGTCCTGCCCCCGGCACACCTCGTCACGCCGGCAGCGGGCTTCTTCACATATGCCCGTGGGCCATTTGGGCTGAGCTTATCTTCCATCCAAATGAAGCGTGGATGCCGGTTAACGGGCCTTGGGCCGAAGCACCGAAGCCCGTCGCAGGAACGCAACGAAGCGGGACTGCCCGGGGCATCCCACCTCAAACGGGCTGAAACATCTCAACTTTGGGGAGAACGACATGGTCACGCTACAGGCGTTCACGAGCGGCAGAACCCTATTGGATCGATTTAGAAGTTTGGGCAGAACCGCCAGGGCGAGCCGCGCATTCAAGCGGCGCCTGCTGTTTGCGGTGACCGCTGCCATGACCGCCATGAGCGCCATGCCCGCACTCGCGCAACAGGCGCCGGCTGCGATTGCCGCGGAATCTCTGCAAGAGATCGTCGTGACGGGATCACGCATCGCAGCTCCAAATGGAGTAAGCACGAGCCCCATACAGGTCTTGTCGTACAAATATATCGAGGTGTCGGGCAAAACCGATATCAGCGACCTCATTACGCAGCTGCCGCAGAACTTCAACAATTCATTGGGCCAGGACCTCGGCAACGGCACCAGCGGGTTGACGACCGCCGGCGGCGTATCTACCGCGGACTTGCGTGGCCTGGGCCCGAACAGGACATTGGTGCTCGTTGACGGCCGCCGCCTCGGCCAGGGCTCGCCTTATACGTTCATCCAGTCGCCTGCGCCCGATCTCGACCAGATTCCGGCCGGCCTCGTCGAACGCGTCGAGGTGGTGACCGGGGGCGCGTCCGCGACGTACGGTTCCGATGCAATCGCCGGCGTCGTCAACTTCATCATGAAGAAGAATTTTGAAGGCATCCGCGTCGACGGCCAATTTGACGAGAACTGGCACGACAACAACGATACCTTCGTGCAGGGATTGGTGCGTCAGTTCAATAATACGGTGCCGCCCACCGGTACGGCCAAAGACGGACGTCAGCGCAATTTTGACGTGCTGATGGGCACCAATTTTGCGGACGGCAAGGGCAACATCACCGCCTTCCTGAGCTACCGCCACGCCGATCCGGTCGCGAGCAGCCAACGCGATTTCGGCAGTTGCCAGTTAAATCCGGTATTTGACGCGGCCGGCGTCAATGTCACCGGCACCGTCTGCGGCGGTTCGTCGAATTCGAATTTCTTTCATCCGACCAGCGGACCCAACTCAGGCAATACCTACAGCGTCAGCGGGACGAGTTTCGTCCCGAACGGCTCGGTATTGACGACGCCTCCCGCGAGCTTCAATTCGCAGCCCTATATTTTTATGACACGCGAAGATGATCGTTACAACGCCGCGTTCATGGCGCATGAAACGGTCACCGACTATTTTCAACCCTATGCCGAATTTTACTTCATGGACGATAAAACCCACCAGCAGATCGCGCCGGCAGCCTTGTTCAGGAGTTCCAATCCGCTCGATCCTCTGACCAACAACTACAACGTCAATTGCAACAATCCGCTGTTGAGCGCGCAGGAGCAGTCCATCATTTGCACCCCGGCGCAGATCACCGCCGCTGCAGCGGCGCCCGACGCGGGATGCACGATCAGCGGCGGCACGCTGTCGCCCAACTGCTCAAATGTGGAAATCGGCCGCCGCAACATCGAAGGCGGCGGCCGCTTTTCGGATTTCGAGCACCAAAACTACCGGGCGGTTTTCGGCACCAAGGGTGATTTCGCGGAGGCGTGGAGCTATGACGCCTACGGGCAGTTTTACTACACGACGTTCTTCAATTCGAACGAAAAATACTTGAATTTCGCGAGCATCGACAATGCCCTGCAGGTTAGCGGAACCGCGGCGGCCCCGGTTTGCGTAACCGGACCCCCTTGCGTGCCGTACAACATCTGGTCGGACGGCGGCGTCACCCAGCAGCAGCTCAATTATCTGTACTTGACCGGTACCGGTCAGGGAACCTCGACGCTGCGAACGGTGCATGCGGAAGTAACGGGGCGTCTCGGCAAGTACGGCATCACCTCGCCGCTCGCGAACGACGGGGTGGGCATCAACATCGGCTACGAGCATCGCAACGATCACGAGTTTTTCCAGCCCGATTCGGCCGAGCAGAGCGGATTGCTGTCCGGTTTCGGCAGCGCCGCGGTGCCGATCGACAATAGTGTCACGGTCGGAGAGGAGTTCGCGGAGCTGCGCGCCCCGCTCGTGCAGGACAAGCCGTTTGCAAAGGAATTATTGTTCGATACCGGCTTCCGGCACTCGGATTATTCGTACGCCGGCGCTCCCTCGACGATCACGAATACGTACAAATTCGAGGTGCAGTACGCGCCGATCGCGGATTACAGATTCCGTGCCTCCTATGACAAGGCGATCCGCGCGCCGAGCGTGGTGGAGCTATACAACCCGCAACTCGTCGGGTTGATTCAGTTCGGCAACGACCCGTGCGCTCCAACGGTGGGCAGCGCCGGCCAGATCGTGGCGGCGGTCGACACCTTCGCTCAATGCCAGCGGCAGGGAGTAACCGCTGCGCAATACGGCAACGGCGGCACGACCAACAGAATTCCGCAGGGCGCCGCCGGGCAGCTGTCGCAGTTGACGGGCGGCAATCCGCTGCTGAAGCCGGAACAGGCTGAAACCTACACCATCGGCGTGAACTTCGCGCCGGCACAAATTCCGCACTTCACCGGCAGCATCGACTACTACCACATCGCGGTATCGGGTGAGGTCGGAACCCTCCCCGCATCCGTCATCCTGAACAATTGCGCCAACACGGGCGACCCGCTCTACTGCAGTCAAGTCGTGCGCAATCCAAATACGGGCAGTTTGACCGGCGCCACCATCGCCGGCGGCGGCTATATCGTGCAGACCAACGTCAATGTCGGGGCGGTGCTGGTGAGCGGCATCGATTTGCAGCTGGCCTATCGGTTGGACCTGCCGCCGGGATTCGGCGCGTTGAACTGGGAATTGAACGGCGCCTACTTGCAGCATACGACGTCGACGCCGATCCCGGGCGCCCATACCTATGATTGCGCGGGACTGTTCGGCAAAACCTGCCAGACCATCAATCCCCGCTGGCACCATATCCTGCGCACCACCTGGGATACACCCTGGAACGTGTCGGCTTCCGCGACTTGGCGGTACATCGGAAAGGTTTCGCAGGACAACAATACCGGCGATCCCACGCTGCAGTTTTCCACGTGGGGTGGGTACGACTTTTTCAATCCGAGCATTCCGGCGTTCAACTACCTGGACCTGCAGGCCTCGTGGAACGTCAACAGCGTCGTGCAGATACGGGCCGGCGCCAATAACGTGCTCGACAAGGATCCGCCGATCGTCAACTCGTTCATCGCTCCGGGCGGCCAGGCAAACACCTACGATATCTATGATCTGTTCGGCCGCCAGCTGTTCGTGGCGTTTACGGCGAAATTCTAGCGCTCCGCGGCGAATCGGAGCCTTGCGCGGCCTGGCGGCCCCCTTGGGGGCCGCTTTTTATCGACGCCCCGATAACCGCCTCATGGGTAAAACATTCAAGATCGCTTCGCGATAGGAGGGACTGGAATGCAGGCAGGCGCCGGAAGACAATGTGAACGCGAACGCGCCGCGACCCGCCGATTCCAAGTGCAGGACGGCGCGGATGTTCACCAGCAAGGAGCGTTCGATTCGCACGAATCCAAGGTCAGCCAAATCGACCGACAGACGTTTGATCGTGTCCCGGCTGATGTACTTCGAGTTCCCGGTGCGGATCGTCACATAGTTGCCGTCCGACTCGATGTATTCGATCGCTTCCGCATTCAAGGGATAGAAGCGGTGTTCGCGCTCGCCAATGATCATCTTGGCCAAAGCCCGTGGCCCGGGGGCCTGCGGCACGTAATCTTGCTCATTCATCCGATACTCGATCCGGTCAGCCATGTGTTTCAGGCGCCCTCGATGGGAAGCTCCCACATCTCATCCGAACTCATGCGTGTGTTCCGATAAACACGGCCGCATCGAGTTCGTCCCTCGAACCAACGGGTTCATCCCAAGCCGGACCGCCCTTCAAATTTCCGATGCCGAGACCGGCTGCTTTGCCGGCCTGCGGTATACCGCCGTGAGCTCGGCGCCTATTGACAGCGTCTGCATTTTTATGCACGATACCTGCGATTTTATGCAAGAGCCGGAAATGCTGAGATCTGAGCCAGAACACCCTGCCGCGCCGGCGCGCCGCACCTTGCTCGCGAAGATCATTCGCGAACAGACGGTCGGCCGTCAGACCGAATTGGTGGACCTGTTGCGCAAATTGGGCCACATCGCGACGCAATCCAGCGTGAGCCGGGACCTGCGTGAGTTGGGCGTGGCCAAAATGGGCGATCGCTACGTGCTGCCGGAGACGGCGATGCAGCCCAAGAATGATTTCTCCGCGCTCAAGCAATTCGTCAGCGCCCGCCTCACGGCGGGCACCAATCTCACGGTATTGAAGACGGCAATCGGCTCGGCGCAAAGCGTGGCCGTGGCCATCGATACCGCTCAATGGCCGGAAGTGGTCGGCACCATTTCCGGCGATGACACGATCTTCATCGCCACCGCCGGCGCCGCCGAACAGCGCAAGCTGGAGCGGCGCCTGCTCGCCATCTTCGGACGCTAAATTCCCATGACATCCACTGCTCGACAGGGCGCGGAGCCCATTCTCTTGGCCTTTTCCGGCGGCCTCGACACTTCGTTTTGCGTTCCTTGGCTGAAAGAGACCTATCAGCGGCCGGTGATCACGGTGACGGTCGATACCGGCGGCATCGATGCGGCGGCGGCACAATCGTTGGCCGAGCGCTCGGTGCGCTTGGGCGCCGTCGAACATCATCTGATTGATGCACGGGCGGCGTATTTTGATCAGGTGTTGAAGTTTTTGATCATGGGCAATGTTCGCCGCGGCAATGTGTACCCGCTGTGCGTCGGCGCAGAACGCGTGCTGCAGGCGCAGACGATTGCGCGCATGGCCCTATCGCTCAACACCCAGATGGTCGCTCATGGCTGCACGGCCGCGGGCAATGATCAAGTGCGCTTCGAAGTGGCGCTGCGCACCTTAGGCCCGCAATTGGAGATCATTGCGCCGGTGCGCGATCGCGCCTTCAAGCGGCCCGAACAGCTCAAGTATCTCGAGGAGCACAAGCTGCCGGTGCCCCCCTTCGGCGCGGCGTACTCCGTGAATCGCGGCCTGTGGGGCGTCACCATCGGCGGCAAGGAAACGCTGACCTCGCAGGGCAGCATCCCCGACGATGCCTGGGTACTGTCTAAGGATGCCTTTACCCATCCGCGATCGCCGCAGCGGCACACCATTGGATTTACGCAAGGCGTGCCGGACACCCTGGACGGTGAGGGTCTCCCGGCGGTGGCCGTGATCGAAGCGCTCGAAACGCTGGCGGGCCCCTTCGGCATCGGCCGCGGCATTCACCTGGGCGATACCGTGATCGGCACGAAGGGCCGCGTTGCCTTCGAAGCCCCCGCTGCCGAGGTGCTGCTGACGGCGCATCGCGAACTGGAGAAATTGGTGCTGACGGGCAAGCAGTCGCGCATCAAGGAGACGGTCGCACAGCCCTACGGCGACTTGGTGCATGAAGGCCAGCACTTGGATCCCGTGTGCCGCGATATCGAAGCGCTGCTGACGTCCTCGCAAGCGCGGGTCAGCGGTGAGGTGAAGGTGCTGTTCCGGCCCGGATCCGTGTTCGTGGAGGGCGTGACGTCTCCCTATTCGCTGATGGCCGCCTCAAAAGGCGTGTACGGCGAGTCGGCGGGCGAATGGACGCCGACCGACGCGCTGGGTTACTCGAAAATGCTGGCGCTGAGCGGTGTGTTTTACAAGCGCGCGGGGGCGCGCCCAAGCAAATCATGAACAGCATGCGCACGATGGTGGTCGACAAAATCGCCTCGGTGACGCAGGCCTGCGCACTGTCGCACGAGCTGCGCATCGCCCCGGAAATCCCCTGTGAGGAAGGCTTGGTGTTGGTGGTCGAAATTCTCAACAACAAGGCGAACTACAACACCTTGGAGCTCACCAGCGGCCGCATGGCCAAGATCGTGCGCGGCGACGTCGTGGTCGGCGCCTTGGGCCATCGCAAGGCCCTGTTCGGCTACTCGGGCCATATTCCCGCAACGCTCAAGCCGGGCGACATCATTCAAATGCTGAATATCGGCGGCGTGCTCGGCATCTGCGATTCGGCCACGCAGGATAAGGGCAAACCGTTCGACTGCAAAGTGTTGGGCACGGTGTTGACTTTTCCCTACCTGGGCGAGCGCATCGGTGTCCCCGCCAAAGTCGGCTACGCTCCCTTGAACTACGAGGCTGCTCTCGATGCACGCGGCGTACCGGTGGTGGCGCTCGCCGGCACGTGCATGGAGGCCGGCAAAACCGCGGCCGCGTCGGCCATCATCGCGCGCATGCGCCATCGCGGATTGGTGGTGGACGCGTTCAAGGCGACCGGCGTGTCCTTGCGCCGTGACATCATGGCCTTCGAGGACTCCGGTGCAAGGCGCACCATGCTGTTCACGGACTTAGGGATCGTGACCACGACCGAGAAATGCGGACCCGCACTGACGCGAACCATGCTCACGGAAATGGCCGCCGGCCAGCCGGATGCCATCGTGTTCGAGTTGGGCGATGGTCTATTGGGTACTTACGGCGTGGAATCCATTCTGCGCCAGCCGGACATCAAGGCAGCGCTGACCGCGGTGGTGCTGTCGGCGAATGATCCGGTCGCTGCCTGGGGCGGGGTCAAGTTGTTGCGCGAGCGATTCGGCATCGAACCCTGTGTGGTTACCGGGCCCGCGACCGACAATCAAGTGGGCATCGAAATCATTCGCGAACAGATGAACGTCGAGGCGTTCAACGCCATCAGCCATCCCGCGGACTTGGGCGATCACATCATCGCCTCCTTGGGACTGCGCAATGTGCGCGAGTCCAAGGTAGCCGGCGAATGAGCGCGCCGACGCCCGCCATCGTGCTGGGCGGTACCGGCTACGTGGCCGGCGAGCTGTTGCGCCTGATCGCAGGCCACAGCCAACTCAAAGTCGCCGCGGTGCTGTCCGACAGCCAGCCCGGCGCCCAGGTCGCGGGTGCCTTCGAGCATTTGCGCAGCGCCTATCCGGATTTGAAATTCGCCGGTGCCGATGAAGTTGATGACGTGATTTGCCGCTCGCCGGTGTCGGCCCTGTTCTCCGCCGCGCCGCATGGCGTTTCTGCCGCCATTGTCGATCGTCTTTTGGCGGCGGCAGCGGCGGCGGGCTGCCGGGTGCATTGCGTCGACATTTCGGCGGATTTTCGCTATTCGAGCCAGGCCGCCTACGAGGCGGTGTACAAGCATGCGCACGGCGCGCCTGCGAGAATTCGCGAGTTCACCTGCGCGGTGCCTGAACACCTGCAGAAATCGCCGACGCCGCATGTCGCGCACCCCGGCTGTTTCGCCACCGCGACGCTGCTCGCCAGTGTGCCGTTGCTGGCGCTGGGATTGACCGACACGCGCCTGTTCGTCACCGGCATCACCGGCAGCACCGGTTCAGGCCGCAAGCCGGTCGAGGGCACGCATCATCCGCATCGCCACAGCGATTTCTACAGCTATGGAGCGCTCAGTCATCGTCACGTGCCCGAGATCACCGCCTGCGCCAAGCTGGCGACGGGCATCGAGGCTGATTTTAATTTTGTGCCGCACTCGGGTCCGTTTGCGCGCGGCATCCACGTCACCGTGCAGGCCAGCTTGAAGAATTCCATCTCCACGGCACAGGCGCTGGAAGCGCTCAAGGCCTACTACCGGGACTGCCCGTTCGTGCGGGTTGCCGATGCGGCGCCGCGCGTCAAAGATGTCGCCACCAGCAACTATTCGAACTTGAGCGCCGTGACCAACGGCAATTCCATTGCCGTGATGTCGGTGCTCGACAATCTCAACAAAGGCGCCGCCGGCGGCGCCGTGCAATGGATGAACCGGCTATTGGGCATCGCCGAGACGACCGGACTGACCACGCCCGCACCCGGATGGACTTAAAAAGTATGGCAGCGACAAATCCCACGGCCGCCGCGCTTACGACCCACCTGGCACAGGTGTTTGCGCAATATCCCATCGAGGTGGCGCACGGCGAGGGCGTGTGGCTGTACGCGCGGGACGGCCGCAAAATTTTGGACTTTTACGGCGGCCACGCCGTCGCGGGTTTGGGCTACGGACATCCGCGCTGGCTGGCGGCGCTCGAGCGTCAAGCGCGGCAGATGGCATTCCAAACCAATGCGGTGCCGTTGGGAATTCGCGAACGCGCCGCCGCGCGCCTGACGAAGTTCGTCGGACTTGGACTCGACACGGTGTTTTGGATCAACAGCGGCGCCGAAGCCAACGAAAATGCGCTGAAGCTCGCGTTCAAGATCACCGGACGCAGCAAGGCTGTCGCGCTCGAGCAGAGTTTTCACGGCAGAACCGCTGCCGCCGGCGCCGTCACCTGGGGCGCGCTGGAGAAATGGTACGGCTTTCCGCGCACGCCCTTTGATGTGCGCTTCACGCCGCGCGACGACCCCGGCGCCGTCGAGCAGCACATCGACCGCGAGACCGCGGCCGTCATCGTCGAGCCGATACAGGGCGTGGGCGGCGCTTATGATGTGGGCAAGCCGATGCTGGAAGCACTGCGCCGGCGTTGCGACGAGGTGGGCGCGATTTTGATATTCGACGAGGTGCAATGCGGAATGGGCCGCACCGGCGCACCCTTTGCCGCGAACTATTACGGCGTCGCGCCGGACATCATCACGTCGGCCAAGGCACTGGGCAACGGTTTTCCGGTATCCGCGCTGTTGTTGTCGCGCCGTATTTCAAGCCAACTCAAAGTAGACGACATGGGCACGACTTTCGGCGGCGGTCCCATGGCGTGCGCGGTGGCCGAAGCGGTCATAGATACCATCGAGTCGGAATCCTTGCTGGCCAACGTCCGCCAGGTATCAGCCTACATCCGCTCGAGCTGCATCATCGGCCCGATCACCGGTGTGCAGGGCGCGGGATTTTTATTGGGCCTGAAAACATCCCGCCCCGCCAAGGAGGTTCAGGCGGCGCTCATGGCGAAGAACATCCTCACGGGCACCAGCGGCGATCCGCACATTTTGCGCCTGCTGCCGGCCTATATATTGAATGAAGGCCACGTGGATGCGTTGAGCGACGCGCTGGCGAAAATCTCCGCATGAAGCGCTTCATCGATTTGGCCGCCTTCAGCCGCGAGCAGGTTCTCGATCTGCTCGAGCTCGCGCAGTCCTTGCAGGACAAGCCGGAGCCGCGGGCGCTCGCAAGCAAGGTCTTGGGGTTGGTGTTCTTCAATCCGTCACTGCGTACCCTGGCCTCATTTCAGGCAGGGATGGCACGCTTGGGCGGCAGCTCATTCGTGATCACCCCGGGCCAGGGAACATGGCTGCTCGAGACGCAGCTGCATGCCATCATGAAAGGCGCGGCCGCCGAACATATTCGCGAAGGCATACCGGTGCTGGCCTCGTATTGCGACGTGCTGGGCGTGCGCGAATATGTTCG
>Ga0193728_1001388_pt1 | contig 12292 bp, 7 predicted proteins | sample U1c1metaG_FD_143037 | JGI IMG/M metagenome (GOLD analysis project Ga0193728, IMG submission 143037) | Soil microbial communities from a riparian zone of the East river system, Colorado, United States - U1c1 | ecosystem: Environmental > Terrestrial > Soil > Riparian zone | place: USA: East River...
ACCAAATACACTAAATTTACCCAAAACTGCGCCGACAATCGCTGTGTTATCAGCATTGGCGATGTCGCCGGCCTTGCGCCAAACGAAATTATTGCCGTGAATTACGATCGAACAAGAGGCTTTGTCATTCGCCACCGAATCGCCATAAGGGAATTGTCGCTTATCTGCGTGGGCATGATGATTGCGCTCTACTATGCCTATGAAGTGGACATCTTTGCCAACGAAGGCTCGGTCTCGGTTCATGAAGCAACCATTGAACTCGACGAAGCGCTTCTGATTGGTGCACTGGTTGCGTTTGGCCTGCTGGTCTTTGGTGTTCGCCAATATTTTGGACAAAAGCGGGAAATGGCGGCCCGCATTGCCGCCGAGCAACACGCGCGCGAACTTGCCTACCAGGACGGCCTCACGGGTTTGCCAAATCGCCGTCAGTACGACGAAGCGCTCAGGGCGGCCGTCTCCGCGCCGCCCCGCGCCGGCGCATCGCATGGGGTATTTCTTCTCGACCTCAACGGCTTCAAACAGATCAACGATGTTCATGGCCACGGTGTAGGGGACGAGGTCTTGACCGTTGTCGCCCAGCGCCTTCGGTCGGTGATGCGAAATGGGGACATGGTGGCGCGTTTTGGCGGTGATGAGTTCGCAATCTTGGCGACACACCTCTCCGATCCTGAAGCCGCAACGAATCTCGCCCTGCGAGTCATCGAGGTGCTTGCCACCCCCATGAGCGCGAGCGGAGCGATTCACCGCGTGGGGGTCGGAATTGGGATCGCGCTGGTGCCCACTGACGCAGGGACAAACGACGAGGCGTTGCGCAAGGCAGATGTCGCCTTGTACCGCGCCAAGGCGGAGCGACGATCGGCACTTCGGTTTTTCGAGCCCGGGATGGATGTCCGGGTTCAAGAGCGCGCCTCCATGGAGCGTGCATTGCGCGAGGCAATGGATGCGGGCCGCATCGAGACGCTATATCAACCAAACGTCGACCTGCGAACGCACAAGATCATAGGCTTCGAGGCTGCGCCTCATTGGATCGACCTGGAGCGCGGCCCTGTGCCTCTGGGACGATTCATCGCAATTGCCGAAGAGGTGGGCTTGATCCACGCGCTCGCCGAGCGCGTTTTGCGGCAGGCATGCGCGGCGGCGCAAACCTGGCCGAGCCACGTAAAGCTCTCGGTTGATATCTACCCAAGCCAGCTCGGCGATCGCTTACTCGCTGCACGTATCCTGCATATTCTTCAGGACACGGGAATTGCACCGGAACGGTTGGAGGTGGAGATTACGGAAAGCGCGCTCGTTGCAGACATGGAGAACGCACAAATTGTCCTGGGTGCCCTGAGAAATGCCGGTGTGCGCATTTCCCTGGATAATTTCGGGACCGGTTACTCGAGCCTCTATCACTTGCGCAATTTCAAACTCGATAAGATCAAAATCGATCGGAGCTTCATTCAGGCCATCGCGTCTGAGCGCGCCACTGCGGGCATCGTCAGCGCCCTGGTCGGTCTTGGACAAGGATTGGGGCTCACAATCGCCGCTGACGGCATAGAGGGCATCGAACAAGAATCCTCGCTGATAACCAGCGGCTGCGTCGAGGGCCAGGGCGCCTTGTTCAGCGCTCCTATTTGCGGCACGGATGCGCTCCGGCTGTTCGCGAGCGAGAACACCACGAGCCTTCGTGTGCTCGGACGCAAGTGATCGATGCCGACCGGGCGCATTGTTTGGAGTCCCGCCGTTCATGAGCAGCACCATGTCCACCGGTCAGCGCTCAATTGCGGCTCTTAGGATCTTGGTGGCGGAAGACGACGGCATGGTCGCCGAGGCCATCTGCGATCGTCTGACCGACGCGGGAGTCGAGGTTGTTGCCAGGGCTGACACCGGTGAAGGCGCGGTGGAGGCGGCGCTCGCGCTGCGCCCCGACCTGATTCTCATGGACGTGCGGCTCAAGGGCGGCATGGACGGTATCCGCGCTTCTGAACTGATCAACGAGAAAATGCGCGTGCCGGTGGTCTATCTCACGGGGGACTCCGACCAGAAGACGCTGCAGCGCGCCAAGGCGGCTTCCGCTTACGGGTATGTTCTCAAGCCGTTCCATATCAGAAACCTTATCGGCGCGATCGAGGTGGCGGTCGATCGGTTCGAGATGGAGCGGCGTCTGGAAGAGAGTCAGCTCACCTACGCCACCATTCTCGGCAGCATCGCGGACGGCGTGATCGCGGTTGACACGCAGGGTTGCGTCCGATTCATGAATGGGGTCGCCGAGCGGCTGACCGGGTGGTCGACGCGAGATGGCGAGCGAGAGCAATTGGGGACCGTCTTGAACCTCGTCGACTCAGGTGACGATGAGGCCGCGAAGGATCTGGTTGCCCGGGTGCTGAGCTCGCGGAACGCGCTTGCCTTTGGCCGTGATGCGTTTGTGATCAGTCGCGAGGGAGTTCGCGTACCCGTCGATGGCGGTATGTCCTGCGTCGTCGACAGCCTGGACCGTGTCGTCGGCGCATGCATTACGCTGCGTAACGTGACAAATGCGCGGAAAGCGGAATCGGAGCGCCGACAGCTCGAGGCAGCATTGCTCGATGCCGTAGGACGGGAACAACACCGATTCGGAACGGACCTGCACGATGGGCTCGGCCAAGAACTCACGGGTCTTGCGCTGCTGCTTTCGGCCCTTACCAACACCGCGCGTGCCTCGCACTCTCCTCACGCCGCAGACCTCGAGCAGGCTTGCGAAGTCGCACGACACGCAGCTCAATCATGTCAAACAATTGCGCGGGGATTGTCGCCCATCGGGCCGGCTGAAGGTGGCCTGATCGGTGCGCTGCGCGATCTCGTCGCCCGGCTGAAAGGACGGTCAGGACCCAGCGTGGATATTTCGGTAAACGAAGTATCGCGGCTCGGTTTGAGTGCGGCGGCGAGCGATCATCTCTACCGGATTGCCCAGGAGGCAATCCAGAACGCGCTGAAACATGCTCACGCGAACACCATCAAGGTCACGCTGGATGTCGAGCGGGAGCACGTCCGGCTGGAGATCCGCGATGACGGTGGAGGCGTAAAGGAAGTGACTGAGGGCGCACAGGGACTCGGGCTGCGCACCATGCAGTACCGCGCCTCGATGATCGGAGCGCGATTCGAGATCGCGCCTTTTCGGCCCAGCGGGACGCGCGTCATCTGCGATTGCCCGCATGTGCGCGCAAATTAATCGGTGTCTCATGCCGGTGTTTGCTCAAGCTCTATTCGGCAACACCCAGGAAACGCACTTGCCCATTGTCCTCTCCCAGCCCTAAGGGCCACCCCATTTTACTTACGGCGGCGTACTCTGAGGCATCCATCGCAATACTCGCACGTGCTCGACTGCGATGACTGTGCCTGTGGCACTGTCCCTGTCGATGGTGGTGCGCGAATTAACGGATCCTATGCAGGTCGCCAAGTCGATCACTGGAACGCTGTCATGATCAAAGTCCTGAAGGGGCTGCTTGGCAAGATTTCGCGCGAGCACCCCGCGAAGAAACCCGCGCCAATCGCGAGACATAAGCGGCCGAACAGCACCGGCGATTTCCGCGCCGTCGAGATCGCGCCGAGCGTCATGTGCTGTGCGGCGGCAATGCGCGCTACGGGAAGGCTCTATCTGCAGCGCGAAGCACCGCGCCTGCCGTTGGAGGCTTGTACGATGCCGACGAATTGTTCGTGTAAGTTCCGCAAGAATGCCGACCGCCGCAAGAGCGATCGACGCCGGTGCGGGGCCACAGAAACAAACCGCTTGTTTGCGGGCGTCGACAGTCGCACGTACGGAGGTCGGAGGTCAGCGGAAAAGTGACTTGCGCCGTAGGAGGGCGATCTCTGCGCTGGGAAAGCGCTCGTGAGTGTCGGACGCTTGGCACCGCCGCCCCCGGGAATGGGAGCGGCGGTTCCGACGAATAGCTCGATTGCGTTGGTTACCGAGCGGCGATGTCGGTATCCGTCGATTTGCGCAGGAGCGTAGCGGCGTCTATGAAGCGCGTCCCGTTGGGAACGCCGAAGCCGGTGGCATTGTCCCAACCCTCGGTCGCCTGCAGCGAAGAATCGGCACCGAAGCCAATGACTTTATATGCCAGTAGGATCGGCAGCGTGATCCCTGGCCTCCCGGCCAGGACCAGGGCGCCGACAAACCCATCGGGCTGGGTCTGCTCCAGGCCGAGGACCTGTGCCGGATCATATTTGGTCGTAGTCTTTCCTTGGAAACGAATCGACCCGGACGTGCTGATCTTGCCCGCGTCAACCGGCGCAATATCCCGAAATGCGGATGGCGACATGGCGGCGAGGGCCGGGGCGGCCTGACCGAGCGATTCTCCCGCTGCCTCATCTGCCAGCGCCCACATTGCGGCGAACATCGGCGACGCGAGGCTGGTGCCCCCGACCACGAAGAATTCCGTACCGGTGCCGCCCTCTGACGGAGGGACGGTCTGAACCACGATCGCGCCGGTCTGCGGATCGGCGAGGTACGACACGTCCGGCAACTGGCGACCCGATCCGTGGAGTTTGCTCTGAAAAGACGGCTTCGCCAGAATGGCGCTCTCGCCGCCGCCGCCGCCTTGCAGGAAGCCTGAGATGCCGGGCGTGGGAAAGGGGCTATTGAGCGTGCCGAGATCGGTCACGTCGATGCCCCAGGCCGAGTCCACCGGGCCGTTATCGCTGGGCACGTTGATGCTGGTGCCGCCGACGCCGGTGGCGAAGGGCGAATCCGCCGGGATCGAAGCCGCGCCGACCGGCGTACCCAGGCCAAAATCGCCGCTGTCGCCGGTTGCGACATTGACCGAGATACCGGTCGCTGCCGCCAGTTCGAATACGTTGCTGTATAACTGCGCGACAGCAAGCCCGTCCGCCGTATCGAAGGCCGCTTCGGGAGAACCGAAGCTGTTCGAAATCACACTGCCGAGCCGGTTCACGACCGCATAGTTATCCGCAAAAGAAAGGTCCGAATCTTCATTGGTCGGCGCCACGACAAGAACGATCTTTGCGCCCGGCGCCACCGCATGCGCCCATTCGACATCGAGCGAGGTTTCCGTCGCCCAGCCTAAATCCGTCGTGGTGGGCTGACCGCCCGGGAAGACGATCTGGAAATTATTCTCATCCAGCGCCGGCAGCCCCATCGCCTGGGAGAAGGCGTTGGCGTCGGCCTGGATTGTCGGCGAACCGAAGGCATCGACTATGACGATCGTCTGGCCCTTGCCGGTCAGGCCGCGAGCAAAGACTTGATCCAGCCCGTAATGGGCGGCGACCTGGCCGGCGGTATAAGCGCAGGTCGGGCGAGTCGTCGATGCGATGTTCAGATAGGTCGGCCCTTTGAAGGTGTCAGCGACTTCGCCGCCTATGGAGCCGCCGATGATGGTTTCTACACCGAAGCCGGACCACTTCGCCGTGAAGCTGGGTCCGAAACAGTCGCTCGTGAAAGCGGATAGCGGGTTGGCCGCGGCCTGCGCCGACACGCCGGGGGTCACCAGACCGGTCGACAGATCGACCTGCCGCAGGACGAAGGGCTTCGCCCTGGTCTGGGTCAGACCCGAGACCGTGTTGATCAACTCGGGATGGGCGCCCTGGTATCGCGGCGCCGTGATGCTGGCGAAGAAGGTCGCCCCGCCCGACTGGCGCGGCTTGTGCAGATGGATGGCGGTACCGAACGCGGCCTGCATCTTGTCCGCCGTTGCTGACACCTTGATCGCGGTGCCGTCACTGGAAACCGTCTCGACCTTCAGTCCCAGCGCACGAAGAGCGGCTTGCGCCGTCGCGACGTCCTGGGGCTTCGGGCCGAAGCTCGCCGCCTCTGCGGGCGTCAGCCATTGGTGATAGGCGGGTGAGGTTCGGTCGTAGCGCTGGGCGACGGCCTGGTCCAAACCGGACTGGTTCTGGCGCTTGAGCCAGACCACGGCCGTCATCGTCGTTGCCGCATCGATCGGCCCCAGATCCTGTACATCGATAAACTTGTCCGCGAGCGGTTCGTTGGCAAGGGCCGGCATGGCGACGCCCGTCATCAACAAGGCGGCGAGCGAGCAGGCAAGGCGTGGCCGTTTCCGCCCAACGACGGGACGGAATAACGTGTCGGTCTTCGATGTAATGGCTGCGAGAGCCGCCAGCGATGATTTCAGCGCGTTCTTCTGCAAAATCATTCGATTCTCCCCTTGTGTAACGATTGACACGGGAACACGCCCTCGCATATTGCCGTGTGACAGATCGAACCCCCATGCCCGAGTCTTTTGGTTAGAACTCGTGCCGACCGCAGTCTAAGGACAGTTCTGCGCCGAAGCACTTGCTGATACGAGTAGCACGTGGGTTACCCTAACGTGTAAGCAACCCGAGCAACGATGGGGTTAACATCTCAAATCCCTTTGTCAACAATCCGGGGTTTTTCGGTCTCATGCGACGTCCTCTTTGGCGCGGACAGTCAGCGTTGTGACTTGGCGAGCGCTCAAGCTCACTTGCCTTGGACTGGTGTGCCTTGGATGCGCATCCATCGTCAACGCGCTGGATCGAGACTTCACGCTCGCGCAACTGGATCACAGAGCGTGGTCGACCCGCGATGGAGCCCCGGCGGAAGTCGGCGCGTTCGCGCAAACGGACGATGGTCTGTTGTGGCTGGGCAGCCCAACAGGTCTCGTTCGCTTCGATGGTCTTCAGTTTGAGCCGTTCCGGCCGCCTGAGGGACAGGCCGGCCCCACAGGAAGCGTGTCGACGCTGTTTGCCGCTCCCGGCGGCTCCGGGCTCTGGATCGGCTATCGCTTCGGCGGGGTCGGATGGTGGCACGCGGGGCGCCTGCAACATTTCGGACCTGAGGATGGGCTCCCATCCGGCACCGTACTAGCGTTTGCTGCGAGTCATGACGGCACGATTTGGGCCGGTACTACCACGGGTCTCGCCAATTTTGACGGGCAGCGCTGGAACGAGGCGTCGGCAACGGGTTACCCGGCGGGCGCAACTTACGCTTTGCACGTGGATCGATTCGACACGTTGTGGGCGGTAGCCGAGGACGGGACATGGCGGCTGACCCATGGTTCCGGGCGATTTGAACGATCATCGAGGTCGTGGAGCGAAGGCTCATTGGCGGAGCGTGTTGACGGCCACGTTTGGGTCGCCAACGGAACACAGGGTGTATGGGCGCTTCCTGACTCGGATGCGCCACCGCCCCGGCAGCCGAAACTTCCGGGTCCCGGCCAGATCGGACCACTGCTGTTCGATCATGACGGATCGCTTTGGATCGGCACGCGGGATGGAGTGCTTCGCGCCACCGATCCGGATCGACTGCCGCCGCCGGATGCCGACGGAGCACCCAGACTGTCAGCCGGGTCACGCTTCACCCGCGCCGATGGCCTGAGCGGGGATGCGGCCCTCACCATATTTGAGGACAGAGAAGACAGCGTGTGGGTGAGCACCAGCGACGGCGTCGACCGATTCCGCGCCGACAAGCTCGTCCGAGTTCCCTTGCCGCATGGCCTGCTGTACCCATCTCTGGCGGCTGCTTCGGGCGGCGGAGTTTGGGTAGCCAGCACCGAAGTGGCGCCGGTTCGAGTGACCCAGGACTTGTTGCGTCTTCCGGCGGTCGGCCCGCGAATTACCAGCGTGTTACGTGATTCGCGCGGCAATGTTTGGATGGCTGGGGCGCTCGGATTGTGGAAAATCACCGGCAATGAGGCGCAACGCGTGAACCTGCCACGCGAGTTGTCAGGTGCGCCGGTGCAGGCGATGGCCGAAATGAACGGCGGCCGGCTACGTATGGCAGTAGTTCGACACGGCCAGTGGGAGCAGGACGATTCGCCACGCCGCGATTGGCGCGCGGTGCCGGAGCCGCCGGGCGGGCCGGACGCCAATCCGCTCGCGATGGTGCGGGACGATCAGGGCCGACTGTGGCTCGGATACGCCTTCGATCGCCTCGTGAGCGTGGATGAAAGCGGCGAAACGCGCACTTGGAGACGCAGCGAGGGCCTGAATGTGGGCAGTTTGCTGTGCCTGACACCGCAGGGCGAGCGGCTATGGCTGGGTGGAGAGCTGGGTGTCGCGCTCATGATTCACGACAGCCCGCGCCACCTGCACTTCGCCGGGCTGTCTGCCGTGGTCGGCGTGTCGGGAATCGTGGCCGACCGTGCCGGAAATGTATGGTTGAATTCAGCTCAAGGCGTGGTGCGTCTACCCGCCGAGGAAATAGCAGCAGCGCTTGCCGACGAGCACCATCTTATATCCGCAGAACGATTCGATTACCTGGACGGCATCGAAGGGGCGCCGGCACAGTTGCGGCCGGTGCCAACCGCAGTGGCCGACGACAACGGCCGCCTTTGGTTCGCCACCAACGCAGGCGTGGTGAGAATCGATCCGTTGCGAATTCGCCGGAACCGGGTTCCACCGATCGTGCAGTTGCTGTCCTTCAGTGCGGCCGGGCGCGTGTGGCCAATCTTTGCAGGAGCGCAGACACCATCGATCGCCCTACCGTCTCGTACGCGGGAGGCGGAGTTCCGGTACACGGCCGGATCGCTCGGGCAACCGGAGAAAGTGCGCTTTCGAGTTCGATTGAACGGCGTCGACAAGGATTGGCAAGACGCGGGCGACTCGCGAATCGCGCACTACACCAATCTCGCACCAGGCCGCTATTCGTTCGGGGTGCTCGCAGCCAATGAGGACGGCATCTGGAGCGAGCGTCCCGCGGAGTTTGTGTTCGACGTTCCGCCGATGTTCTATCAAACGTGGTGGTTTCCCATCGCGTGTGCTGCTCCCGTCCTGCTGATCGCATGGTTCTTGGTGCGGTGGCGCATGAGGCAGCTCGATGAACAGTATGCCTCCCGTCATCGAGCCATCCTTTACGAGCGCGAACGAATCGCCCGTGATCTGCACGATACGCTGTTACAGGGAATTCAGGGATTGATACTCCACATCCAGTCAGCAGTCGACGACTTGCCCGCGGACATGCCGTGCAAATCGAGTTTGGAGAAGTCGCTCGACCGGGCAGAGCAGATGTTGGGAGAAGGTCGAAGCCGGCTCACCGGGCTGAGAGGTTTTGCCCATGGAGATGCGAGCGCGGCCGATTTGCTGCGCAAGAGCGGAGATGACCTTGCGCAGGCCTACAATGTAGCGTTCTCTGCGAATGTGACGGGCGAAACGGTTCAGCTTCCAGAGCATATGCGGGAAGAAGTTGTGAGAATAGGCCGCGAGGCCTTACTCAACGCCTTTCGGCATGCCAGCGCATCCGTTGTGCGCCTGGATATCGTACAGTCGCCCGAACGCCTCGAGGTCGAGGTCGCGGATGACGGCCGAGGATTGCCGGAGTCGGCTGCGATTGGAGCCGAAACACCGGTTCGTCCGGGCCATTGGGGGTTGATCGGCATGCGTGAACGCGCGATCTTGATCGCCGCCCGTTTGAGTATTACCAGTGAAAGAGATCTTGGCACCCGAGTGCGGCTGGTCGTGCCGCTTGCGGGCTCTCGTTGGCGCGCGGGGGTTCGATCGCTTACCCGGCTGCGGCGCCGTGCCGCCTCCAGTGTGACGCGCGTATGGAGCAACTGACGTTTAGCGGCGGTCAAATGTCTACAACGAACACTGACATAGCGGCACCGGCCGCCCATTGCGGCAAGATTCGAATTCTCGCCGTTGACGATCATGCGGTGTTTCGGGAAGGAATATCGAGCCTGTTGCGCGCGCAACCGGACATGGATCTGGTCGACGAAGCGTCCAACGGACGAGAGGCCATTGACGCCTGCTTGCGGCACCGCCCCGACATCACGTTGATGGACATCCGGATGCCCGTGATGAGCGGCATCGACGCCACCATTGCGATTCGGTCGGTATGGCCGGAAGCACGGATCGTCGTTCTGACGACCTACGAAGGCGATGCGCTTGCTCGCAAGGCCTTGAGGGCGGGAGCCGTGGGTTACCTTTTGAAGAACATGTTGCGTCGTGACCTGGTAGACACGATTCGAAGTGCGCACGTCGGCAAATTTCGTGTCCCGGTCGCGGTGGCCCTCGAGCTCGCGGGCCATCTTGCCGAAAATGAGATTTCGGCGCGCGAGCTCGACGTCCTGCGCCTGGTAGCGATAGGAAGCTCGAACAAACGTGTTGGGCAGCTTCTCAGAGTGACGGAAGATACCGTCAAGGCTCACATGAAGGCCATCTTGGCCAAACTCGGAGCGAGCGATCGCACCCATGCCGTCACGCTCGCCATGCGGCGCGGGATCATTGATCCTTAGAGCAGGGCAAGTACTGGGCGACCGTTTCAGACCAAGATTTATCCAGCCGCCGTCGACTTCTATATCGAAACAATCTCCGCTCGCCGAGCGAGCGCCTGCTCGCGACGGCCATGCGTGGTTATGTGTCCTAGCGTACAGACGCCTCGGACCGATAAAACTAGTTTGAATGGTGCTCCATGAGTTTCTCAATACGAACCGCGCGGTCTTGATTGATCAGTGCCGAGCCATGGTCGCGAGCAGATCTGAACCCCAAGCCGATGGCAATGAGCAGCTTCACGGCGTGCCCATCTTTCTCGATCAACTCATTGAAACGCTGACAATTGAGCAAGCATCTGAGCCGCTGCGAAATCGCATGGCTGCAGACGATTCGCGTAGCTCCATTTCCGAAATTGGATCAATGGCGGCGTTGCATGGGCGCGACCTACTAGAGCGGGGATACACGCTGGAGCAGGTTGTTCGCGACTACGGGGATGTTTGTCAGGCCGTCACGAGTCTCGCTTCTAAAACCGGTGCGTCCATCGAAGTTGATGAGTTTCGTACCTTCAACCGGTGTCTCGACAACGCCATCGCGGGCGCAGTTACCGAGTATGCGTATCGGCAAGCGACCGTAACAACGGAAGATGGCTTCGAAGCCCTCAATTCTCGTCTGGGACCTTTAGCCCACGAGCTTAGAAACTACCTCCACATTGCGAGCTACGCTGTCAAGGCAATCAAAGCGGGCAACGTCGGTGTGTCGGGTGCGACCGGCGCCATCCTCGACCGCAGCCTAATCGGAATGCGCAATCTAATCGATCGTTCGCTGGCTGAAGTCAGGGTGACAGCGGGCTTGCCGCCACGCCTCAAAACAGTTCGACTTGCGGATTTCTTAAGCGAAGTTGCAGCCTCCTCATCGCTTGATCCGCTAGCACGCGAATGCCGGTTCACGGTAACGCCAACGGACAACCAAATTGAGGTTGAAGTGGATCCCGAGATGCTCGCGGCGGCGGTCGGCAACTTGCTGCAGAATGCATTTAAGTTTACGAAACGCCACAGTGAGGTTAGCCTAAATGCGCACGTTGCCGCAGGCCGAGTCCTGATTGAAGTTAACGATCACTGCGGCGGCCTGCCGAGCGGTATCCCAGAGAAATTGTTGTTGCCATTCGTCCAAAGTGGCCAAGATCGGTCGGGGCTGGGATTAGGGCTGGACATCTGTCGGCGTAGTGTCGAAGCCAACAATGGCGTTCTCAGGGTTCGCGATGTACCAGGCTCTGGATGCATCTTTACCATTGACTTGCCGATTCGTCAGTCGGCGCTTGCAAGCGAGCACGTCATTCGTCAATCGAAGACGATGTTTGGAAATGGCATTGATACGGTCAACACCGTGGCGCCTGCTTCAGTCCTCAAAATCTGAACGTTGCCGCCCAGTGTGCGGATCCGATGTCGGATTGACGCTAAGGTCATCGCCGGGTCTGCCGTTTGCATTTCGTCGTTGGTCACTCCGTCGTCGGAAAATCTCATCCAAAAATTCCCGTGATCCATACAAACGGTGAGGTCCGTCGATTTTACTGATGTGCGTTTGAGCGCCATTGATAGCGCTTCTTGAGCAATGCGGAATAGCGCGGTCGCTGTATGCGACTCAAACTGAGGCTCAACATCCGGATAGTTTTCAGTCGACACGACATCCGAATTGCCCCAAGTCTTCTTGAGTTGCCAGCGAAGCGCCGCGAACAAGCCGAAGTTATCCAGGATGCTGGGACGCAGTTCCTCGATAACGCGGCGTTTTAAGTCGATTGCTTGCTCAAGCGTCTTTTTAACTCGGTCGACGCAATTCAAGGCATTCTGATTTAGAGCCGGCGTGACGCGGCGCACCGCATCTAGATCCATGACCGCTGCCCCCATCAGGCCGCCCAGATCGTCGTGCAGCTCATGAGATAGGGCCGTGTCCTTTAATTCCGCGGCATTTTGCAGGTGGGTTACCAACCCTTCGCACTCCAGCTGCGATTCTTCAGTTGAGATAGGCATAGGCGCCGCCATTGCTCTGCGAGGCGCGGACACAGCGCTGCATCGTGCTGTGCCTGACAGTCATCACGCATATCCTTTGCTAGACGTCTTCATAAGTTAAG